>Ga0209517_10001449_pt1 | contig 35929 bp, 32 predicted proteins | sample PeaSoiMetSII2010_FD_187695 | JGI IMG/M metagenome (GOLD analysis project Ga0209517, IMG submission 187695) | Peat soil microbial communities from Weissenstadt, Germany - SII-2010 (SPAdes) (version 2) | ecosystem: Environmental > Terrestrial > Soil > Wetlands > Peat | place: Germany... | reverse complement strand
GATGCAGCCCGACGTTTGGGATTCGTTCTTCGCGCAGCACCGCGTCGGCGACATCGTGCATGGCAAGATCCTGCGCGTGGCCAACTTCGGCGCATTTGTCGAGATTGCCGAAGGCATCGAAGGCCTGTGTCACAACTCGGAAGCCGTCGACGGGAACGGACAGCCGATGCATCTCGAACCCGGCGGCGAGTTCGAGTTCAAGATCATCAAGATGAATCAGGAAGAGAAAAAAGTCGGCCTGAGCATCCGGGCGGTCGGCGAAGAAGCGTCACGCCAGGAAGTCGAGTCTTACAAGCACCCGGCCTCCTCCTCCTCCTCCTCCTCAAACCACACCACCATCGGCGACTTGATCTCGTGGAAACGCGCCGGCGGAGACAGCAACTAACTTCTGCGCGCGCACAGCAGGGAATTTGAGGCCACCGCATGCGGTGGCCTTTTTCTTGCCCTTCCCAAAACCCGTTTGAATCGGAGTTTTTCCGCAGCTTGGCAGGCGGAGCCGAACGGGCTTATTTGGTATCGATTTTCAAACTGATGTAAACCTGCGAACGATCGTCAAATTGGCTGACCGTCTTCGTGTGGCTCTTGCGGTTGTTGAACTGCGCATACACTTCGTAATCGATGCTGGGCAAAAGCGCCGGAAAACGGTAGCTTCCGTCCGGGCCAACGATATAAGTTTTCACCGAGCGGGTGTGGGTGTTGGTCAGGTAGACGACTGCGTTCGGCAAAGGATTGTCGCTGGCGTCGAGTACCTTGCCAGTGAGCAGGCGGGTCTTGTCTTCCTTCGAATTGCGGCCAACCAACTGCGCTGGAGCCGCCAAGGCCGATGTCGACGTGAAGACGACCGGCGCCGACAACATAACCAGCGACAAGAGGACCAGCAGCGAAGCCGCAACTGCGATGACCGCATTCTTCATGAATTTCTCATTGCTATTGCTATTGTCATCGTCATTGGCATTGCCGGCGATTCCATTACGGCGGCGATTACCAGTCTAAATGAAGACCGATGTCAGAACGCTCGTCATAGTCGATATGCACGGTGACTTCGGCGCCCGGCTTCAACTGTCGGCCCGAGGGCAGCTTGTAGCCCTTCACGTCCGCCGAAACGATGTAGTCCGCCTTGCCGGCGGGCAAGCGCTGGGCGAACTCGCCGGTGTGATTGGAATAGAGCTCCCAGCGCGCTTTTTTGTCCTTGTCGCTGGCCCGCCGGATCTTCACCTTGACCCCGTAGAGCGGGCGCCCGTCGGGATCCCAAACGGTTCCAAAGATGACTGCGTAAGGCTGCGGCTTCTCGCGGTCGCTACTCCGCGCGTTCACAGGGGCAACGAGACACGCCAGGAACAGGACTGACGAGGCCATTGCGATAAGTCGCCGGAACGCCCGGATATGTGCAGGATTCTTCAGGAATCTTCGTCCTCATCCTCTTCTTCGTCGGCGTCCTCTTCGTCCTCATCTTCCAGATCCTCGTCTTCGCCGACGGGCTTCAGTTCTACGGGATTCACTGTGACCACCTCGAAGTCCGTGCCGCACTCCGGGCAGGAGACGACCGCGCCTTCATCGACCTCATCTTCATCGATGTCGAGATCCGTCTCGCACTCAGGACAGTACACCATGATTTCCTCCACGTTCGGGGTACCCTGTTATATTTAGTTTCTTCGTGAGGAAAAGGTCAAGTGGCTTACCAAGAAAATTCTGAGGGGGCCGAGGCTGCCAGTTCCGGTCACCTTTCCACAAGTCTTGCGGCGGCGGTCGCGGTTGCCCTGGCTTTGGCGTTTTGCATTCCACTGTGCCGGGCTCAGGAAATGGCGCAGGAACATGGTCCCGCGCCGCGCTTGGCCGCCGACCCGCACACCGACTCGCACATCGCCGAAGCGATCCGGCAAGTTTCGGCGGACCACATCCGGCAGACGATCGAGAAGCTGGTCAGCTTCCAGAACCGGTCCACAATTTCCCCGCAGGATGAGGAATCCGTCAAAGCGGGCAAGGGAATCGGAGCGGCGCGGGAGTGGATTAAGTCGGAATTTGAGCGCTACTCCAAAAACTGCGGCGGCTGCCTGGAGGTGAAGACCGACACTTTCACCGAGCCGCCCGGCGACCGCATCCCGAAGCCGACCGAAATCACCAATGTTTATGCGGTGCTGCGCGGAAGCGACCCGCGGCAAGCGAATCGCATCGTGCTGGTAACCGGCCATTACGACTCGCGCAACAGCGATACCTTTAACGGGACCGATCCTGCGCCGGGCGCGAATGACGATGGCAGCGGCACGGCGGTGAGCCTGGAATGCGCCCGCGTTTTGAGCCAAGCTGCTAGCAAACTTAAGTTCCCGGCGACGATTATTTTTCTGGCGGTCGCGGGAGAAGAGCAGGGTCTGAACGGCAGCAAGCATTTCGCCGAGATGGCCAAGCAGCAAGGGTGGAACATCGAAGCCGTCTTGAACAATGACATTGTGGGAGGTGACCGCAATCCGCAACAGGATACGAGTATGGTGCGCGTTTTTTCCGAAGGGCTACCGGCGGTGGCGAGCGAGGCTGAAATTAAGAGAATTCGAATGCTCGGCGGAGAGAGCGACTCGCCTTCGCGCGAACTTGCCCGCTATATCGCCGATGTCGGGCGCTCGTACGATGCGGGAGTCAAACCGCTTCTGATCTTCCGGTTGGACCGCTTCCTGCGCGGCGGCGACCACCGCTCTTTTAATGAGCAGGGTTTCGCTGCCGTGCGGTTCACCGAATTCCGCGAAAACTTTAACCATCAGCACCAAAACGTTCGCAAGGATGACGCTAACGGCGTCGAATATGGAGACCTGCCGAAGTTCGTGGACTTCGAATATGTGGCGCACGTCGCGCGGCTGAACGCGGCGACCCTAGCCTCGCTGGCATCGGCTCCAGCACCGCCGGCGACCGTAAGAATGCTGACCAAGAACCTCGAAAACGACACGACTTTGACGTGGGAGCCTGCGGCCGGCGCGGCCACCTATGAGGTGGCCTGGCGGTCGACGAACGCGGCCGATTGGGAGTACGTCCAAACGGTCAGCAGCGGTACGCGTGCAACCCTGAGTGTTTCGAAGGATAATGTGGTATTCGGTGTGCGCGCGGTAGATGCTGCGGGACATCGCAGTCTGCCGGTGGTACCGGAGCCAGAAAAATAGTGAGTCGCGGACAAACCATCTCGTTCAGCTTTCCCCCATTTGCAGGATGGGTGAGGCGCATCATTCTGACTTGCACGGGGATCTATCTGTTTCAGAAGGTGATGGAGAATTTTGCCCCGGACGTTGTCATTCTGATGCGGGAGTGGCTGGCGCTCATCCCGGTTGCCGTGATGCATGGCAAAGTGTGGCAAGTGGTCACGTACTCGTTGCTACACGCCGGCTTCAGTCATGTGTTTTTCAACATGCTCACGCTCTGGTTCATCGGCGCGTACCTGGAACGCGATTGGGGGCCGCGGCGGTTCATCGAGTGCTACACGTTTTGCGTGGTGGGCGCGGCTCTGATCACGATTGCTGTCTCCTATACCCATTTCCTTGGGATGAACCCGAGAATTGGAACAGTGGGCGCATCTGGCGGAATTTTCGGTCTGCTGATGGCCTTTGGGATTCTTTACGCGGATCAGGAAATGTATTTGTTCCCGCTGCCTTTCAGGATCAAGGCCAAATACCTGGTCGGCATTTGGGTTGTGGTTGCGATCATTGCAGTGTTTGATAGGGAGTCGCAGGGCGGAATCGCGGTTTTCGCTCATCTCGGCGGATTGTTCTTTGGCTTCCTGTGGGTGAAGTTCATGCCGTCTCGCGGAATGAGCTATGTGGCGTCCGAGCGTTATTTCGGCGTGCGGAATTCTTACTATCGCTGGAAGCGGCGGCGCGCGGCAAGAAAATTTGAAGTCTATATGAGAGATCACGATCGCAAAGTCACCTTCGACGAGCACGGAAACTACATACCCCCCGACGATAACGACAAAACGAATGGCGGCTCGAAATCAGGATGGGTGAATTAGTAGCCAGCCCTCCGCAGAATCTACCGCAACCGGCGGGGCACCCCTCCCCCCTCCCCCTGTTCATTAGAATCATAGAGTTACAGCCTAAAGTGACCCAAATCTTTGAGTTTGAGGGGCTTATAGTCAAAATCTAGATAACTATGGAGTTAGGTCGACTTATTAAGTTACGCCTTAAGATGGATTTCAGAGATCTTATATCTAACTTCCGTGCGGCCACGCTGGGCTGCAACCTAACTTCTATTATAACTCCTATGTCAAGCATCTAATTTCAATGAATAGGAACCAGGAGTAAAAGATGCCGCAGGTTTCTCCAACGGAATTTTATGCGCTACCGCTTCGCGTGCATACGTTTCTCGCCGACGTCCCGCTGCACGATGTCTGGGCGGTTGACCTACCTATACACCGGGACGGCGTTACCCTTTCTGAATTTCTTCGCCGGGCGAATCAGGACACAGCCGATGCTAAAATCGACAGATTTCCGCCGGTGGCCCGCGCGCTTTTCAGTCTTCGGTTTTTTCTAGGACGCAGTTTTCGACTTGAGGCTGAACCGAAGGATGCCTTGGCCGCCTCGTTTGGACGTCGCCTGACGGCAGAGGATCGCGCTCGTTCTTTGGTCGCGTCGGGAACGCCAGAAGGACTGTTCCGCGTTGTCTATCGTTTCGAAAACGAACAGCTACTTGAAGTACAGAATCGTACCGTCCATGCTGCGGCCCTCAGTGCCCTCGCTCAAACGGCCGATAGCTATCGATTCTACTTTGCGGTCTACGTGCGCCGGAGAACGTGGATTACACCTGTCTACATGGGCTTAATCGATCCGTTCCGAAAATGGATTATCTATCCGGCCCTGCTGAAGACAATCCGTGCAACCTGGGATCAGAACATCTGACTATACGACTTACCCTTGCGGCGATTTGTTAGCGACGAGGAGCGAGGCGGAAAACCTATCCTGCCAAAAACCTCGAAATCTGCCTACGATAATTGCAGGAAGCTCCTGTGCCTTCGCTTTCCCTTTGAAACCCAAGTCATGACCGGCACCTTCCACTTTCATTAATTCGGTCTTGGCGGGGATTAGTTGCAGGGCTTTCATGATCTCTTCCACGCTTCCGAAGGGGTCGCGCGTTCCATGCACGAACAGGCTCGGGGTTTGCAGGTTAGGCAGATGTTGAATACGGAGTTGGTCCGGCTTTCGCGGCGGGTGTAACGGATAGGAGAGCAACAGCAGGCCCGAGACTAGCTCTGGTTCGGCGGCGCAGAGTATCGTCGACTGGCGTCCGCCGTAGGAGTGGCCGCCGAGAAAGATTCGGCCCGCGACATTCTTGCGCAAAACAGCAACCGCGTTGCGCAGGCCCGCGCGATCGCGCTCGGCATTGCCTGGAGACGGCGGACGGGTTCTCCGTTCGCCCTCCTGGCGGAAGGGCAGATCGCAGCGCAGAACCAGGTAGCCCTGTCCGGCAAAAGTCTCGCTGATTGCGACCAGCAGCGGAGCGGTGCAATCCGAGCCCGCGCCGTGTGTGAGGATCAGCGCGTCGCCGTTAGCAGTCGCGGGTGAGTGCAGAAAGCCGCGGACTGCGGGATCCAGTGAATCATTGCGGAATTCGGCAAATGAGTTGTTCACAGCGTGGCTGTCGGCCCCTGACTGCACCGTCAGCGAGTTTCCGTGTCTGCGCGCGGAGGCGGAACTTTCGTGAGACTGCGAGGAAAGAGCATGGCATTGAATTCGGCGCCAATCAATACAGCTAGCGAGATCAGGTACATCCAGACGAGCAGCGCAATACCCACACCGAGCGAACCGTAGATGACGCTGTAGTCGACATAGTGCTGCAAATACCATCCAAACAGCGCGGTGGAGATCAGCCACATGGCGGTGGCAAGCACGGCTCCGGGCAAAACGCTGTGCCAGGGCTGGGTTCGGGGCACGGCGTTGTGATAGATAAGCTGGATCACGGCGATGCTGGTCAGGATCGCGATGGCCCAGCGTATTGCTCCCCACAACAACAGAATCAGAGGCCCGAATTCATGCCCGATGTGAAACAGAATCCGCGTTTCAATGCGGCTGCCGAAGGCGACCAGAATGGTGGAGAAAGTCATCGGTATTCCGGCCATCAACACCAGCGAAAAGGCAATCGCGCGCTCCTGCAGTAGTCCCCAGGTTTTGGGAAGCTGGTAGGCACGGCGAAAGCCATCCATCCAGGAGATGATGGCGCCGGAAGCGCTCCAGATCGTCAACAACGAAGTGAAGAAGAGCAGGCCAACCGACCGGTCCGTGCTGCCTTTCAGGTAGGAAAGTGCGGCTGAGCTGCCCGCAGGCAAAATGGTGCCGAGCGCGTAGGAGATCTCGCGCAGGTAGACTTTGCCCCGGCTAAGGGCGGCAAGAGCCGAGCCGAGCACCAGTAAGGCCGGGAAAAAAGTGAAGATGGCCGAATAGGCGGACGCTTTGGCGGTCCCGAAAGCATCGTGCTCGAAGGCACGCCAGATCGACAAGCGGAACAGGCGCCAGAAGCGCCCCAATGCTGGCGCGAGTATCAGTGCGCCAGGAAGTGGCTCCGGCTTGGGGTTCGGATCCTGAGGCTGCCCGGTCAGGCGCTGTTGGTCCAGTGCTAAAGACATTGGCGTCAAGAAACCGTCGTCCAATCAAGCGTCATTTTATAGCGAATCCAGAGTTGCGGCGACTTTAAAGGTATATGCCGAGCTGCGCTCGGCATGGACGGGGCAAAGCCCCGTCCCCACACGAGCAAAAACTAAGGGGCGACTCGCGTCGCCCCCGTCTGGATTCGTTTCGGTTTACTCCGCAGCTAGTTCTTCGGTCTCGCCTTCGTGGCGCATGAGTTCGAGCGCGCGCTCGGCATCTTCGTAGGCTTGCGAGACTTCCTCCTGCACCTTGCTGGCGGCCTCTTCCATTTCCGGAGAGAGACGCACGTTCCGGTAATATTCCATGCCGGTGCCGGCAGGAATCAAGCGGCCCACGATCACGTTCTCCTTCAGTCCGCGCAGATGATCGACCGCTCCCTGAATCGAAGCTTCGGTCAGCACGCGCGTGGTCTCCTGGAAGGAGGCAGCGGAGATGAACGAATCGGTGGAGAGCGACGCCTTGGTGATCCCGAGCAGCAACGGACGCCCGGTGGCCGGTTTGCCGCCCTGCGCGATGGCACGCTCGTTCTCCTCGTGGAAGCGGAACTTGTCCACTTGCTGTTCGAGCAGGAACTGAGTGTCGCCCACATCTTCGACCTTCACCCAGCGCATCATCTGTCGGACGATGACTTCGATGTGCTTATCGGAGATGTTGACGCCCTGCAAGCGGTAGACCTCCTGGATTTCATTGACCAGGTAAGACTGCAGTTCTTTTTCACCGAGCACGGCCAGAATGTCGTGCGGGTTGAGCGGCCCGTCCATAAGCGGTTCACCCGCCCGGACGCGCTCCCCTTCCTGCACGTTGATGTGGACGCCGCGCGGAACGGAATATTCCTTCTCCGTGCCGTTATCGGCGGCGACGTAGAGTTTGCGCTGTCCCTTAGCCACTTCGCCGAAGCGCACCACGCCATCGATTTCGCTGATGACGGCGGTCTCGCGCGGCTTGCGGGCCTCGAACAATTCCACCACGCGCGGCAGACCGCCCGTGATGTCCTTGGTCTTGGTCGTCTCGCGCGGAATCTTGGCCAGCACGTCGCCCGGAAACACCGTGTCTCCGTCCTGCACCATGAGGTGAGCGCGCGAAGGCATCAGGTAGCGCTTGCTCGCCTTGCCCTTGATTACGATCGCGGGCTGACGCTTCTCGTCGGGCGAATCCGCCACCACGTGACGCGACAGACCGGTGACCTCGTCGACTTCCTCGTGCAGCGTGATGCCTTCCTGCAAGTCCTTAAACTGCGCCGTGCCGCCAATTTCGGTGAGGATGGCGAAGGTGTAAGGATCCCATTCGACGAGTGCCTCGCCGAGCGCAACCGGACCGCCTTCGGCGACTTTCACCTTGGCGCCGTACACGACCGCGTAACGCTCACGCTCGCGGCCCTTTTCATCCACGACCGCGATCGAGCCCTGGCGATTCATGACCACGAGGTCTCCGGTCTTGGACTTCACGGTCTGCAGATTGACGAAGCGCACGATGCCGTTGCTCTTGGCATCAAGGCGCGACTGTTCCGAAACTCGCGACGCCGTACCTCCGATGTGGAAGGTACGCATGGTGAGCTGCGTTCCCGGTTCGCCGATGGACTGCGCCGCAATCACGCCGGTGGCCTCGCCGAGTTCGACCAGGCGCCCGGAAGCCAGATTACGTCCGTAGCACATGACGCAAACGCCGCGCCTCGACTCGCAGGTGAGCACGGAGCGAATCTTCACCCGCTCGATACCGGCAGCCTGAATCGCGCCCGCCAGATCTTCGGTGATCTCATGGTTGACGTCGACTACGACCTGGCCTTCATAGTCTTTGATTTTTTCGAGTGACACGCGGCCCACGATGCGGTCGCGCAGCGGCTCGATAATTTCACCGGCCTCGACGATACCGGAGACGAAAATTCCGTCCACGGTGCCGCAGTCGTATTCGCTGATGATCACGTCCTGGGCAACGTCAACCAGACGGCGCGTCAGGTAACCCGAGTCGGCGGTCTTCAACGCTGTATCGGCCAAACCCTTGCGGGCGCCGTGCGTCGAGATGAAATATTCGAGCACCGTCAAACCTTCACGGAAGTTGGCCGTGATCGGTGTCTCGATAATTTCGCCCGTCGGTTTCGCCATCAGTCCGCGCATCCCGGAGAGCTGGCGGATCTGCTGTTTCGATCCGCGGGCGCCGGAATCGGCCATGACGTAAATCGGGTTGAGTTCGCCCTCTTTATCCCGTTTCTGCATCTGGTTAAACATTTCATCGGCAACTTTTTCGGTGATGGACGACCAGATTTCGATGACCTTGTTGTAGCGTTCGCCGTTGGTGATGGCGCCGTCCAGGTACTGTTGCTGCACGGCGATCACCTGTTTGTCGGCGTCTTTCACCAGGGTCTTCTTGTTGTCGGGGATCACCATGTCGTCAATGCCGATGGAGAGGCCGGCGCGTGTGGCATATTTGAAGCCGAGCGACTTGATCTCGTCGAGCATCTTGACGGTGACTTCCAGGCCGAACCGCAGGTAGCAGTAATTGACCAACTGGCCGACACCCTTTTTCTTGAGCAGACCGTTGATGTAAGGCATAGCCACGTTGACGCCCGGCACTGTCTTGGGCAAATGGTCGTTCAAAATGGCGCGGCCGACGGTGGTATTCAGGAACTCGCGCTTAATGTGCACGGGCTCCGTATGGTTCACGTCCTGATCGTCGTAGGCTTGTGTCAGGTCGATGACTTCGCCGGTGTAGCGCAGGCGAATCGGGGTGAGCGTTTCCACCTCGCCCATTTCGAGCGCGATCACGACTTCGTCGATGTTGGCGAAAGAACGGCCTTCGCCCTTCGCGCCCGGCTTCGCTTTCGTCAGATAGTAGAGACCGAGCACCATGTCCTGCGTGGGCACGGTGATGGGCTGGCCGGACGCCGGCGACAGAATATTGTGCGAAGACAACATCAGAACGCTGGCTTCCACCTGCGCCTCGGGCGAAAGCGGAATGTGCACCGCCATCTGGTCGCCGTCAAAGTCGGCGTTGAACGCGGTGCAGACGAGCGGGTGGATCTTAATTGCTTTGCCTTCCACTAGCACCGGCTCGAACGCCTGAATGCCCAGGCGATGGAGCGTGGGCGCGCGGTTCAACATGACTGGATGGTCCTTGATGACCTCTTCCAGAATGTCCCAGACGATCGGTTCCTGCTGCTCCACCATTTCTTTTGCCTGCTTGATGGTGGTGCAGTTTCCCGTTTGTTCCAGCCGGTGATAGATGAACGGCTTGAACAATTCGAGCGCCATCTTCTTCGGCAAGCCGCACTGGTGCAGCTTGAGCTCAGGGCCGACGACGATCACCGAACGTCCGGAGTAGTCCACGCGCTTGCCGAGCAGGTTCTGGCGGAAGCGCCCCTGCTTGCCTTTCAGCGTGTCGGAGAGCGACTTCAGTGGCCGGTTGTTGGCGCCACGCAGAACGCGTCCGCGACGTCCGTTGTCGAACAGAGCGTCGACCGCTTCCTGCAGCATGCGCTTCTCGTTGCGCACGATGACTTCGGGAGCGTGCAGGTCCATCAGCTTCTTCAGCCGGTTGTTGCGGTTGATGACGCGCCGGTAAAGATCGTTCAGATCGGAGGTGGCGAAGCGCCCGCCATCCAGAGGAACCAACGGACGAAGTTCCGGTGGAATCACAGGGAGCACGTCGAGAATCATCCACTGCGGCTTGTTGCCGCTCTTGCGAAATGCCTCGACAACCTTCAGCCGCTTGGCATACTTCAGGCGCTTCTGCAGCGAGGTTTCGTGCTTCATCTTCTCGCGCAGTTCGGCAGCCAGCGAATCGACCTCAATGCGCTTCAGAAGTTCCTTGATCGCTTCCGCGCCCATCATGGCTTTGAAGCCAGCGGGGCGGTATTGCTGATCGAGTTCGCGGTACTTCGCTTCGTCCTTGATGACTTCGCGCTCTTTCACGGGAGAGTCGCCGGGATCGACGACCACGTAGGCCTCGAAGTACAGAATCGCTTCCAGATCGCGCAGAGAAATGTCGAGCAGATGGCCGATGCGGCTGGGCAGCCCCTTGAAGAACCACACGTGCGAACAGGGCGAAGCCAGCTCGATGTGCCCCAGGCGCTCGCGGCGGACTTTAGACAGCGTGACTTCCACGCCGCACTTGTCGCAGATCACCCCGCGATGCTTCATGCGCTTGTATTTTCCGCAGAGGCATTCCCAGTCGGTGACCGGGCCGAAAATGCGCGCGCAGAACAAGCCATCGCGCTCCGGCTTGAAGGTGCGGTAGTTGATGGTTTCCGGCTTGGTCACTTCCCCATGCGACCAACTTCGGATCTTTTCCGGGGACGCCAGGCTGATGCGAATGGCATCAAAGTCAGCCACCGGATTTGCCATATCGAACGGGCTCGAACGAAACATGTTCCTCCGCTTTCCTCGGCTGTTGCGCCGCCGCGCGCGACCTTTGAAGAAGTCGCTAGTCGCTGGTCGTCAGTCGCTAGCTCAATCTCTGACCCGCAGCCTCAAAGGCAATCCTGCGAGTCTCGTTTCCTAAACCTTTGCGTCTGTGCCGCTGGTCGCCGATTACTAACGACCGACGACCAGCGACCGACGACTAATCCGCTGCTACAGCCACGGGCTTCTTCTCCGTGATCTTGATCAACTCGACATCCAGGCAGAGCGCCTGCAATTCGCGAATCAGCACGTTGAACGACTCGGGCACGCCCGGCTCCATCGCGGCCTCGCCTTTGACGATGGCCTCGTAGATTTTGGTGCGGCCGTAAACATCGTCCGACTTCGCGGTCAGCAATTCTTGCAGGATGAACGCCGCGCCGTACGCTTCCAGTGCCCACACTTCCATTTCCCCGAAACGCTGGCCTCCGAACTGCGCCTTGCCACCCAGCGGTTGCTGTGTGATCAGCGAGTACGGCCCGATGGAACGCGCATGAATCTTGTCGTCCACCAGGTGCGACAGCTTCAACATGTAGATGTAGCCCACCGTGACCGGCAGTTCGAACTTCTCGCCGGTCATGCCGTCGCGCAGGGTGGTCTTGCCCGACGTGGGCAGGCCCGCGCTCGTCAGCAACGCCTTGATTTCTGTCTCCCGGGCGCCGTCGAATACGGCCGATCCCATGAACACGCCATTCTTCAATGTTGGCGCCAACGCTTCGAGTTCGTCTTCACTCATGTCCGCGATGGTGTCCGCCAGCACGGTGTCCTTGAACAAAGTTTTGAGATCGCGACGGATAGCGTCGTTACGAGTGTTTTGCTTCAGCAACTCGCCGATCTTCAGACCCAGTTCATAGCCCGCCCATCCGAGATGGGTTTCGAGAATCTGTCCCACGTTCATACGGCTGGGCACGCCGAGCGGGTTGAGGACGATCTCGACCGGCGTTCCATCCTCGAGGTAGGGCATGTCCTCTTCCGGCAGAATGCGCGCGATCACGCCTTTGTTCCCGTGCCGTCCGGCCATCTTGTCGCCGACGCTCAGCTTGCGCTTCATGGCGATGTATACCTTCACCAGCTTGATCACGCCGGGCGGCAGCTCATCGCCCTTGGTCAGCTTATCTTTCTTTTCGTTGACGATCTTCTTGAGCACATCGATCTGGCGCGAGGTCATTTCCTCGATCTCGTCGATCTGCTCATTCACCCGCGGATCCTTGTCGGCGTATTTAATTCGCTTCAAGTTGCGGGTCGAGATGCGCTCGATCGCGTCGCGATCCAGAATCGTGTCCTTGGTCAGCAACCGCTTGTTGGTGCGCTCGTCGTGCAGATCGGCTTGCACTTCCTTGCCGCCGAGCAGGCCTTCCAAACGCTTCAAGCGTTCATCGGTCAGAATTCGGATCTCGTCCGACAGGTTCTTTTCGAGCTTCGCGATTTGGTTGCCTTCGATCGTCTTGGCGCGCTCGTCCTTCTCCTGGCCTTTGCGCGAGAAGATTTTCACGTCCACCACGATGCCTTCGATTCCCGGCGGGCAGTAGAGCGAAGCGTCGCGCACGTCGCCGGCTTTTTCGCCGAAGATGGCGCGCAGCAGTTTCTCTTCCGGCGTCAGTTGCGTTTCTCCTTTCGGCGTAACTTTGCCGACAATGATGTCTCCCTGCTTGATGCCGGCGCCGATGCGGATCACGCCCGCTTCGTCCAGGTTTCGCAGCGTGGATTCGCTCACGTTCGGAATGTCGCGCGTCACTTCCTCGGGGCCGAGCTTGGTGTCGCGGGCTTCGAGTTCGAACTCTTCGATGTGAACCGAGGTGTAGTAATCCTCCTTCACCATCTTTTCCGAAACCAGGATCGCGTCTTCGAAGTTGTAGCCGCGCCAGGGCATGAACGCGACCAGCACGTTGCGTCCCAGCGCCAACTCGCCAAAATCGGTGCACGGACCGTCGGCAATCACCTGCCCCTTCACCACCCGCTGGCCTTTCTTCACGATCGGCTTCTGGTTGATGCAGGTGTTCTGGTTCGAGCGCTTGAACTTGGTGAGCTGGTAAATGTCACTGCCCACTTCGCGCGAAAGCTGCATCGGATGATGCTCGCCTTCGACCCGAACGATGATGCGTTCGGAATCGACCGAATCGATGATTCCATTACGGCGCGCCAGCACCACCGCGCCCGAATCGCGCGCGGTCACGCCTTCCATTCCAGTGCCCACGATGGGAGCCTGCGCCCGAAGCAGCGGCACCGACTGGCGCTGCATGTTCGCGCCCATCAGCGCGCGGTTGGCGTCGTCGTGCTCCAGGAAAGGCACCAGCGAGGCGGCCACCGAAACCAGTTGCTTCGGGCTGACGTCCACGTAGTCGACTTCGTCGCGGCTCACCAGCACAAAGTTGCCCGCCTTGCGCGCGTTGACCAGCTCGCCGGCAATGCGGCCCTTTTCGTCCAGTTCAATGTTGGCCTGCGCGATGGTGTGACGGTCTTCTTCCCACGCGGAGAGATAGAAGGAAAACGGCTCGACCTCGACCGGCTTCTTGCGCCGTTCCTTCAAATCGGCGTTGACCTTTTCCATCTCGCTCTTTTCGGCATAGTCGCCGACTTTGTAGCTGCTGTCACCGGCATTGACGACGATGACGTAATCCACCACGCGCGCGTTCTTCACCTTGCGGTACGGCGACTCGATGAAGCCGTAGTCGTTGATGCGCGCAAAGCAGCTCAACGACGAGATCAGTCCGATGTTCGGACCTTCCGGCGTTTCAATCGGGCAGATGCGTCCGTAGTGCGTCGGGTGGACGTCGCGGACTTCGAATCCAGCGCGTTCGCGCGACAACCCGCCCGGCCCTAGGGCCGATAGACGCCGCTTGTGCGTGATTTCCGACAGCGGATTCGTCTGATCCATGAACTGCGACAACTGCGAAGATCCGAAGAACTCGCGGATCGCGGCCATCACAGGTTTCGCGTTGACCAGGTCGTGCGGCATGGCCGTCGACATTTCCTGGTACACGCTCATCTTTTCCTTGATGGCGCGTTCCATGCGGACCAACCCGATGCGGAACTGATTTTCCAGCAGCTCGCCAACCGCGCGCACGCGGCGATTGCCCAGGTGATCGATGTCATCCACCGCGCCGATGTTCTTGCGCAACTTGAGCAGGTACTTGATGGTCGCGTAAAAATCCGTGGGATCAAGCGTGCGCTGCTCCAGGCTTGTCGCCTCCGGGTTCTCGAACAGCTTGATGTTGAATTTCAACCGGCCCACCCGCGAGAAGTCGTACTTGCGCGGATCGAAGAACATGCCCTGGAACAACGCCGTCGCCGTGTCCAGCGTCGGCGGATCGCCGGGGCGCAGCTTGCGATAAATTTCGATCAGAGCTTCCGAGGGACTGACGACCGAATCGCGGCGCAGGGTCTGGCTGATCACCGTGCCCACGTCGTCGCGCTCGGGGAAGAACACGTTCATTTCGATCACGCCCGATTCCAGGATCTTGGCCAGCTTGTCGGCAGTGATTTCCGAGTTGGCCTCGATCAGCACTTCACCGGTCGTCGTGTCGACAATGTCGCTGGCCGCCCACGCGCCTTCGAGATCGGTGGTGTCCACTTCGATTTCGCCGATCTTCGCCTTCTGAATTTCCTTCATCGTCGCCGGGGTGATTTTGCGGCCGGAGTGCGCCACTTCATCGCCCGACTTTGACTTGACGCTGTGCGCCAGTTTCATGCCCAGCAGATTCGTGGGCTTTTCGCTCGCCGGATCCAGCGTCCAGAACAGCTTCTTGTCGCGGACAATCAGGCGGTCCGTGGTGTAGAAAGTTTTCAGAATGTCTTCGCCCGAGCGCAGTCCCAGCGCGCGCAGGAAAATCGTGCCCAGGAACTTGCGCTTGCGGTCGATGCGCACGTACAGAACGTTCTTCTGGTCGTATTCAAATTCAACCCACGATCCACGATAGGGAATGATCTTTCCCAAAAAATAAGTGCGGTTGGCCGCCGTCTCGAAAAACACGCCGGGAGAGCGGTGCAACTGGCTGACGATGACGCGCTCCGTTCCGTTGATGATGAAGGTGCCGTTCTGCGTCATCAGCGGGACGTCGCCGAAGAAAACTTCCTGCTCCTTGATGTCGCGGATCGAGCGGTTGCCGGCCTCATCCTTGTCCCAGATGGTGAGCCGCATCGTGACCTTGAGCGGGGCCGAGTAGGTCATGCCGCGCTCTTCGCATTCCGCCACGTCGTATTTCAGTTGCAGTCCCACGGGATCGCCGCACTTGTTGCAGAAGTCGGGAGTGTTCGCATTGTAGGTGCCGCACTTGTGGCAGAGAACTTCGCCAGGATGAAACGGGTCGGTGATCACCGTCGATCCGCAATTCTTACAAGTTGTGCGCAGGTGATGCAGCCCCTTCAGGTGGCCGCACTTGCACTCCCAGTTGCCAATCGCAAAGTCGACAAACTCAAGCTGGGAAACGTTGCGGAAATCGGTGATCGGAAACACCGACTGAAACACGGCCTGCAGCCCGCCGTCTTCGCGCTCGCTGGGCAGTTTGTCCATCTGCAGAAAGCGGTCATAGGAGCGCTTCTGAACCTCGATCAGGTTCGGGATCTGGATGGTTGCTGGAATCTTGGAAAAGTCGAAACGCTTGCGGTGAATATTGTGCTTTGTCATGCTCAGGAACTCCTGCTTTCAGGCAGCCCGGGGCTGCGATACAGCGCGGAATGAGGGCGCAAAAAGCGGCGCCAAAAATACTGCTACGGTTGACGAAAACGAGCGGTGTACGCGGAGAAAAGACAGAGGCACCCGCAGGGACAATGACAAGCTTGTCCACGGGCGCCGTGTGCGACGCTTACTCTTAAATAACTTGTAAAATTCCGCGCCAGTTCAAAGGCCTGTTCCGTCCCGCCGCCCGCGGGACCGGCTGCCAAACTTCAATTCCAGCGACCCTTTTCCGTTCCGCTTCCTGGGTCTATTTGGAGGATGCGGGTCGCCGTCGCCTCGCAGTGAAGCCAGGGTAAGCGGGTTATTTATTAGATATTAACACCACTCCCGAGGATTCAGCTACTGTTCGGTCAAATAATTGCAAGGCGGGATTGGCTCGTGTGGTGACGGGGCTTTGCCCTGTCCAAGCGGGGCAAAGCCCCGCTTCCACACTACCGCCCCCCCGCGCTGCCTAATTATTTGACTTCGACAGTTGCGCCCGCTTCAGTGAACTTCTTCCTGATGGTCTCGGCTTCGTCCTTCGAAACACCTTCTTTGATGCTCTTGGGCGCGCCATCGACCAGGTCCTTCGCCTCTTTCAGGCCGAGGCTGGTGACCTCCCGTACCGCCTTGATTACGTTGATCTTATTGGCTCCGATTTCTTTCAGAACGACGGTGAATTCGGTCTTTTCTTCCACCGGAGCTGCCGCGCCCGCCGCCGCGCCGCCAGCCGCCATTACAGGGGCCGCTGCCGCCGCGGAAACGCCCAGACGCGATTCCAGTTTCTTGACCAGTTCGGCCGCTTCCAGCAACGACAGGCCAACTATCGACTCTTCCAACTGCTGTAGATCCGCCATGTGAATCTCTCCGCTTTATGTAAAATTTACGATTTTGCTATCGCTTGACCAGGTTTCCAGTGCGACCAGGTCTTCAACTCCGGCGCCAGACAACACCAAAGTTTCAGACCGCGCCACCCCTCGCTTCGCAATAACTAAATCTCTTTTCGAGCAGCATTGCTGCCCAGAAAATTTTGTAATTTTGTAATCGGGTAATTTGGCAATTTGAAACCCGCGCTGCCGGTTTCCAAATTACAAAATTTCAAAATTACCCAATTGCCAAATCGAGCTCTACGCTTCTTTGAACTTCTTCTGTTCCACGCCCTGGCCCACGACCACCGCCAGGTTCCGTCCGACCGCATTCATCGCCGTAACCAAACGCTGCGCCGGAGCGTGCAACAGGAACAACAGCTTCGAATAAAGCTCGTCCTTCGATGGCATGGTCGCGAGCGATTCGATCTCCTTGACCGTAATCACGCGGCCTTCGACCACACCGGCCTTGAAGCTGAATTCCGGATTGTCCTTGGCGTACTTTGCCAGCGCCTTCGCCAGCGCCACAGGATCGCCGTGGGTGTACGCGATCGAGGTCACACCCTGAAGGTTCTTCAGCGCTTCCTCGACCTGCGTGCCCTTGCCGGCGCGCTCGGCCAAAGTGTTCTTCACCACGCGATACTTCGCCCCGGTCGGACGCAATGCCTTGCGCAATTCGAAGTCCTGCGTCACCGTCAGCTTGGAGTAGGTGGCCACGATCATGCTCGAAGCATTCTTCAGCTCGCCACCAAGCTCTTCAACCTGCGCAATCTTCTTAGCTCTGGTAACCGCCATGTTCAAACCCTTTCAAAACTCGTGTGGTGACGGGGCTCTGCCCCGTCCAGCCGGGCAAAGCCCGGCAGCATTGTCGAAACCTATGCCTTGGCCGCAACCTCAATCGGAGTCGTGTCCAGCGAGATCCCCGGCCCCATGCTCGAACTCAGGTAGCAGGCCTTAATGTACTTGCCCTTGGCGACCGAAGGCTTGGCCTTGATCACACTCGAGATCAGAGTGGTGGCGTTCTCGACCAACTTCTCGGGCGAGAATGAAATCTTCCCCACTGGCACGTGCACGAGCGCGGTCTTGTCGGTGCGGAACTCGACCTTGCCGGCCTTGACTTCCTGCACGGCGCGCGCCACATCCATGGTGACCGTACCCGTTTTCGGATTTGGCATCAGCCCCTTCGGTCCGAGGATTTTACCCAGACGGCCCACCGATTTCATCATGTCGGGCGTGGCGATCAGCGCATCGAAGTCGATCCAGTTCTCTTTCGTGATCTTCTCGACCATGTCTTCGCCGCCGACAAAATCCGCGCCCGCCGCCTCCGCCTCGCGAACCTTTTCGCCGCTCGCGATCACCAGAACTTTTTTCGACTTGCCCAGTCCGTGAGGCAGCACTACCGTCCCCCGCACCATCTGGTCGGCATGCTTCGGATCGACGCCCAGCCGCAACGTCACTTCAACCGTCTCGTCGAATTTTGCGTATTTCACTTTCTGCAGAAGTGGAACCGCTTCCTGCAACGTATAAGGCCGCGGCTCGACTGCCTTCCGCGACTTCTCGATATTTTTTCCCGACTTCTTCATTTTCCCCTCAGTCTCCCACCGCCGCTTCGCTGTTCTCACTTCCTTAATGAAGAGCCGTGGTATTTGTGACTACAACGTGCTCGTGTGGTGACGGGGCTGTGCCCCGTCCAAGCGGGGCAAAGTCCCGCTACCACACAATCAAAATTTATCCCACCACATCAATCCCCATCGACCGTGCCGTCCCGCGCACGCTCCTGATGGCCGCATCGACCGACGCAGCATTCAGATCCGGCATTTTCTGCTTCGCGATGTCCTCGACCTGCTTCAGCGTCACCTTGCCGACCTTATCTTTGTTGGGCGCGCCCGATCCCTTGGCGATGCCGGCCGCGCGCTTCAGCAATATCGAAGCCGGCGGCGTCTTGGTGATGAACGTGAATGAGCGGTCGCTGTACACCGTGATCACGACCGGAACAATCAACCCTTCGAGTTCTTTCTGCCCGGTGCGGGCGTTGAACTGCTTGCAGAACTCCATGATGTTGACTTGCGCTTGCCCCAGCGCCGGTCCCACCGGAGGCGCCGGCGTGGCCTTGCCCGCCGCAATCTGCAACTTTACCGAACCTGTAACTTTCTTTGCCATGATGCCTTTCCTGTACCTTAGTACTAATCTCCAGCCCCGAGTCTAGGATTTTCGGCTCAGCGCTCCGAACCACTTAATCTTGCCAGCGCTCGTCTTCGGGACGCTCCCAATGCCAGCGTCACGGCTGGAACCAGCTTTTTCTGCACAGGATCTGCGGCCATGCCCAGCCCTTCGATAGTATGCGCGCCCATGACCTCCATCTCGCCTTCTTCGGCCATGACTACGACGTCAGGAACAGAATACTTATCGGTCGAAACGTAGACAGTCGCCATGTCCCTTTCCAGCAGCCGCCCCTCGATCGTGCGAAAGCTCATCTTTCGAGATGGTGCAACACCAAGCCGCTCAAGTCTCGACCGCAAAATCCAACTGAACGCTGCGCCTGTATCGACGAATGCATCCCACTCTTCCACGCCGCCAGGCTGCGCTGGATTCCACACTCGCAGCTTTACACTGAACGTACCCATAACTGTCTTCCCCTACGCGACTTTCTCCACCTGCCCAAATTCCAATTCCACCGGTGTCGAACGCCCGAAAATCGTAACCATCACCTTCAAAGTCTCGCGATCCTCGTTGACGTCGTCGACCACGCCGGTAAAGGTTGCGAACGGACCCTCGCCGATGCGCACCGTCTCGCCCTTTTCGAATTTGACCTTGAGCTTCGGCTTTTCCCGGCTGTCGGCCACTTTGTAAACGATGTGATTGACCTCTTCGTCCGACAGCGGAGTCGGCTGCTGTCCCGTGCCCACAAATCCGGTAACCCGCGGCGTCGACTTCACCACGTGCCAGACGTGATCGTCCATGTCCATTTCAACCAGCACGTAGCCGGGATAGAACATGCGCTCCGAGGTGTACTTCTTGCCGCCGCGGACTTCGGTGACCGACTCGGTCGGAATCAGCACCCTGCCGATCTTGCCCTGCAACCCGAAAGCCTGCACCCGCGATTCGAGCGACTCCCTCACCTTGCGCTCAAATCCCGAATAGGCATGGATGATGTACCACTTCATATTCGGATTACGCGGGGGTTCGCCGCCCGGAACTGTTTCCGCCGGCGGTGGAAGTGGTGGCTGCTGGCCGGCACCTTCCGAGCCGGTGCCAACCGCAGCACTCTCGTTCTTTTCGTTACTCGAATTCGTATCCGTATCCGGCATTCAATCGCTTCTTTCACTCGCTGTCTAACGGCGCGAGAGATAATGCAGCATCCGCTCCAGGCTGTTGCTGATCGCCAGATCCACTACCCAGAAAAAAAACGCGAACAGGAACACGGTGATGATCACCACCGTCGTCGTGGCCTGAACTTCCTTGCGCGTGGGAGACGTGACTTTCTTCATCTCCGTGCGCACGTCGTTGTAAAAGTTCTTAATCCGCTCGGGCCAGGACCTCAGCGTCGTTGCGATCGCGTTCTGTTCTACTGCTGTCGACATACCTTCCAACTTTCCTCGACTGCTCCCTCTCGGGCCTGAACTTTTCCCTCAACTCTGGCAGGGGCGGAGGGATTCGAACCCCCAAGTTCGGTTTTGGAGACCGACAGTTTAACCGTTGAGCTTACGCCCCTAAAAACAGTTCCCAGTTGCCAGCTCCCAGCTCCCAGTAAAACCGAACTGCAGGCAGCTGGCTGCTGGCAACTGACTACTTAACTTCTTTGTGCAGCGTGTGCTTGCGGCACCGGCTGCAGAACTTCTTCAGTTCCAGACGGTCCGGCGTCGTCTTGCGGTTCTTGGTCTTCGAATAGTTCCGCTCTTTGCAATCACCGCACTGCAACGTAATAATCTCTCGGGGCATAAAAACTCCTAACTTTAATGTGTAGCGCCGGCCTCCGGCCGGCTGTCGCGTGGGCGTCTCGCCCGCGCCACTCGGGCCGCCGAGACGGCGGCGCTACACGCTACTGCACAATCTCCGCGATCGTGCCCGCGCCCACCGTATGCCCGCCTTCGCGGATGGCGAACCGCAAGCCCTTTTCCATTGCCACCGGCGTGATCAACTCGATCACCAGGCTCACGTTGTCTCCCGGCATCACCATCTCCGTCCCCGCCGGCAACTCCGCCACTCCCGTCACATCGGTGGTGCGCAAATAAAACTGCGGACGGTATCCCTTGAAGAACGGCGTGTGCCGCCCGCCTTCTTCTTTCGTCAGGATGTACACCTCCGCCTTGAACTTAGTGTGCGGCGTGATCGAGCCCGGCTTCGCCAGCACCATCCCGCGCTCCACGTCTTCCTTCGCGATGCCGCGCAGCAACAGACCGGCGTTGTCCCCCGCCATGCCTTCGTCCAACTGCTTCTTGAACATCTCCACGCCCGTCACCACCGTCTTGCGCGTCTCCCGGAAGCCCACGATTTCCACTTCCTCGCCCACCTTGATCTTGCCGCGCTCGATCCGTCCCGTCACCACCGTGCCCCGCCCTTGAATCGAAAAAATATCTTCGATCGGCATCAGGAACGGCTTTTCCAACTCGCGCGCCGGCTGCGGCACGCTCTTGTCCACCGCTTCCATCAAAGCATCGATCTGCTTCTCCCACTTCTCGTCGCCGTTCAAGGCGAGCAGCGCGGAGAGTCGCACCACCGGCACATCGTCTCCCGGAAACTGATAGCTCTTGAGTAACTCGCGTACTTCGAGCTCCACTAAGTCGAGTAACTCGGGATCGTCGACCGCATCGCACTTATTCAGCGCCACCACAATGTAAGGAACGCCCACCTGGCGCGCCAACAGCACGTGCTCGCGCGTCTGCGGCATCGGACCGTCGGTCGCCGCCACCACTAAGATCGCGCCATCCATCTGCGCCGCGCCCGTGATCATGTTCTTGATGTAGTCGGCGTGGCCGGGGCAATCGACGTGCGCGTAGTGCCGGTTCGCCGTCTCATACTCGACGTGCGCCGTGGCAATCGTGATGCCGCGCGCCTTCTCTTCCGGAGCGTTGTCGATCGAATCAAACGACCGGAACACGATCTTCGGGTTGTGCTTCTGCAACACCTTGGTGATGGCCGCCGTCAACGTCGTTTTGCCATGGTCAATGTGACCAATCGTCCCTACGTTGCAGTGCGGCTTCGTCCGTTCAAATTTCTCTTTCGCCATTTCTCAGTCGCTCCCTCAAAGCCTATCTAGCGCTTAAAACCAACCGGCAGTCTCTCTCCTGGCGCTCCCGGTTCATATTCCAACGTTGCCGTCGAGAAGTGCTCCCACTTCAGGAGTACGGCTTCGGTCGCGGGCATAAACTCCGGTAACGAAAGCCAAACGCCCAAGTGATTTTCATCTACGACAAACCCTTCCAGGAACTCATTCTCCGGCACGATTCCCTTCAGCGCTTCGCGGCCTTGCGGCAGCAAATGAAACGAAACCGTGATGCCGGTCAGATTCATTGACGCTTCTCGAAAATCAAATCGCGCCGCCCCAATCCGAACCACACCATGTTTCGCAAGCGCTGCAGCTCTCTTCGAGTCTGCGCATCGAGCGCGTCATTGACCAGCTCGGACGGCAGAACCACGTTTTGTTCCCCTTGCGGCGTCGCGATCACCAACCTCCAGGTCAACGTGCTGCTATTCCAAGTCACACTAGCAAGGCGATATTCCTGTCCCATGTTGGCGAGGATTTCTTCCACCTGCTTACCCAGCGCCACTGCCCTATCCTCCATGCGCTCGTGCCCAAAGATTCCCGCAAGCTTACCTCTCCGGTAGGCTTCATCCGACCAGCCGAGTTTGCTCGCAACCTCGTGCTCCTCTTCCGAAATCGGAGGCAGTTCCGACGCAGGAATTCCTCTGGCTTGTCTTGCTTCGTCCACGGAGCTATGAAAGCCCGGCACGTGAACCTCGAATTTGGGTGCGTCCTGCATTTGATTTTCTACCGTCACCTCGACGCCGTTTTCCCCTGCGTCTTGGCAATAATCTCTTCCGCCACGTGACGCGGGGCTTCTTCATAACGCGCAAAATGCATCGAGTACTCGGCGCGGCCCTGCGTCGATGAGCGCATATGCGTCGCATATCCGAACATCTCTGCCAACGGAACGATGGCCTTGATCACCTGCGAACCGGCGCGGTGTTCCATGCCTTCAATCCGTCCGCGACGCGAACTCAGGTCGCCCATGATCGTTCCCGCATAATCTTCCGGCGTGACTACTTCGACCGCCATCACCGGCTCCAGAATCACGGGGCTGGCCTTGCGGGCGGCTTCCTTAAAGGCCATCGAACCGGCGATCTTGAATGCCATTTCGTTCGAATCGACGTCGTGGTAGCTGCCGTCGTAGAGCGTCGCCTTGATGTCGACCATCGGATAGCCGGCAAGCACGCCGCCTTCCATCGCCTCCTGCATGCCCTGGTCGATCGGCTTGATGAATTCCTTCGGCACCGTGCCACCCACGATTTCATTGATGAATTCGTAGCCCTTGCCCGGCTCATTCGGATCGAGGTAAATCTTCGCGTGTCCGTACTGGCCGCGGCCACCGGTCTGCCGGATGTATTTGCCTTCCGCTTCCGCATGCCTGCGAATCGTCTCGCGATACGCCACCTGCGGCTTGCCGACGTTGGCCTCGACCTTGTACTCGCGCATCATGCGGTCGACGATGATTTCCAGATGCAACTCGCCCATGCCGCTGATGATCGTCTGTCCACTATCCGGATCGGTGTGAACTTTGAAGGTGGGATCTTCCTGCGCCAGTCTCGCGAGGGCCATGCCCATCTTCTCCTGATCGGCCTTGGTCTTCGGCTCGACCGCAACCGAAATCACCGGCACCGCAAACACAATCGACTCGAGCGTGATCGGATGCTTTTCGTTGCAGATGGTGTCGCCCGTGCTGACGTTTCTCAGGCCCACTACGGCGCAGATGTCCCCGGCGAGAATTTCCTGGATGTCTTCCCGCTTATTGGCGTGCATCTTGAGCAGGCGTCCAATGCGCTCATGCTTCTGGGTGCGCGAATTCAGCACCGATTCGCCCGACTTCAACTGTCCCGAGTACACACGGATAAACGTCAACTGGCCGACATATGGGTCGGCCATGATCTTGAATGCCAAGGCCGAGAAAGGTTCATCGTCGTCGGCTTTCCGCGTGATCGTCTTCCCCGTGTCGGGATCGAGACCGTGCGTCTCTTTCGTGTCGAGCGGCGAGGGCAGGTAATCCACCACCGCATCCAGCAACGGCTGTATCCCTTTATTCTTGAACGCCGTTCCCACCACCACCGGAAACAACTTCAGCCCGATCGTAGACTTGCGCAGCGACTGCTTGAGCTCGTCCGCCGATATCGCTTCGCCTTCCAGAAACTTGTGCAGAATCTCGTCATCGTTCTCGGCGACGGTTTCGACCAGTTGCGTATGAAACGCCTCGGCCTTTTTCCGCAGGTCGGCGGGAATGTCGGTGGTCTCATACTCCGCGCCTATGGTCTCGTCTGCCCAGATGACGGCTTTCATGGCGACCACATCCACCACTCCGCGAAACTTGTCTTCTTGTCCGATGGGAATTTGAATCGCGACCGGCTTGGCGTTGAGGCGCTTGCGCAGGGTGTCGATGGCCCGCTCGAAATCCGCACCCATCTTGTCGATCTTATTAATGAAACATATGCGCGGAACGCCGTACTTGTCCGCCTGCCGCCATACTTTTTCCGACTGCGGCTGCACCCCATGCACGGCGTCAAACACGGCGACGGCGCCGTCGAGCACGCGCAGCGAGCGCTCGACCTCGGCCGTAAAGTCGACGTGGCCGGGCGTATCGATAATGTTGATGCGAATGTCGCGCCAGGTACAGGTCGTCGCCGCCGATGTAATGGTGATGCCGCGCTCCTGCTCCTGCTCCATCCAGTCCATGGTGGCCGTGCCTTCATGCACCTCGCCGATACGGTGCGTCTTTCCCGTATAAAACAGGATGCGCTCCGTCGTCGTGGTCTTCCCGGCATCGATGTGGGCCATGATGCCGATGTTCCTGCAACGTTCTAATGGGACTGTTCTGGGCACGGCTCTTAACTCTTTCTAGGGCTCGGACTGCTTAATTGCTTAATTTTGTAATTTTGTAATCGGGTAATTTGGTAATTGAACGTCAACTGCGCCGGGTTTGAAATTACAAAATTCCCCGATTACCAAATTACAAAATCTCTTTTACCACCTATAATGCGCAAACGCCTTGTTCGCTTCCGCCATACGATGCACGTCTTCTTTCTTCTTGATGGCGGCGCCTTTGCCGTTCGAGGCGTCGAGCAACTCGTTCGTCAATTTCTCGATCATTCCCTTTTCGCCGCGGCCGCGCGCATAGCTCACGATCCAGCGGATCGCCAGCGACGTCCTGCGGTCCGGACCTACTTCGATCGGCACCTGATAGTTCGCGCCGCCCACGCGCCGCGTCTTCACTTCCAGCAACGGCTTGGCGTTCTCGACCGCCTTGGTGAAGAGCTTCAGGGCTTCGTCGCCGCCCTTTTCCTTCAACTTTTCGAGCGACTTATAAAAAATACCCTCGGCAGTCGACTTCTTTCCCTGCCACATCATCGAGTTGATGAACTTCGTCACCAGGTCCGATCCGTAGATGGGATCCGCCTCGACCGTCCGTTTTGGGGTGTGTCCTTTTCTTGGCATTTCAGCTTCTAGCTCCTGGCTGCTAGCTTCTAGCTAGAGCCTTAGACGCGGCAAGCCGCGTCTCTACCACTTTTCTTACTAAGCCTTTTTCGCGCGCTTCGTGCCGTACTTCGAGCGCCCCTGGTTACGGCCAGCGACGCCGGTTGCGTCAAGGGTTCCGCGCACCACGTGATAACGCACGCCCGGCAGATCCTTCACGCGACCCCCGCGGATCAGCACAATCGAGTGCTCCTGCAGGTTATGGCCAACGCCCGGGATATACGTCGTCACTTCGATTCCATTGGTCAGGCGGACGCGCGCCACTTTGCGCAGCGCCGAGTTCGGCTTTTTCGGCGTCTGGGTATACACGCGCGTGCATACGCCGCGCTTCTGCGGACACGATTGCAGAGCCGGACTCGCCGTCTTATAGCGGGTCCGCTCGCGGCCGAATTTCACCAGCTGATTAAAAGTAGGCACTCTCGCCACTCCCAGACGCGGCAAGCCGCGTCTCTACCACACATTTTCGTACAGACGGGGCTTGCCCCGTCTCAGGTCTGGCACAGGCTGTAGCGCCCAGCCATACTCTCCCGGCGCAGCACTGCCGGGGAGAATTCGTTCAGTTCCCGCTCAGGCTAAATCGCCGACGACGGTGACGCCACGCCTCACCCGACCAGGTTCGGAGGCGTTCCGTTTCGTCTGCTTTCCCCCTGCATAGCCTCGCGTGACCCCAAGCCTCTACCCAGGCCCGGGCGCAGAGATTTTCGCAGGACGTTTCAGCGAGGGCGTCCCCGATTCCAATTCCAACCGGGTACGTATTTCTTCAAAGCTCAGCCAACATCTTCCCGGAGCCCGTCGCCAGCGCAGGCTGCGCATCCGACAGGACTGCCGTATACAGGCAAGCCAGACTTAACTCGCGGAACCGTTTGATAATAACAACTACCTTGCACATCGTCAACCGGTGTTCGACGCATCTTAAAAAGGCAAGGTTTCAAGGTCTCAGGGTCGCTGGTGGAGAGCCTCGCGTCCCCGCCCGGCTCCATTAGATCACGGTCTCAGACGCCCGCGAGCGCCTTAGTCCTTGAAACTTTGAAACCTCGAAACCTGGAACTTTGAAACCTTGCACTTTACGCACTATACCTTCTACACTGACAGTTTTCCGCCCGACCACATTACTATGCTCGCGCCTGGCAAACGGACGCGAGGAGGGTTCATGCATCATTGCAGTTCCGGTTTTCTACTTACGTTGGCCTTCGTCGTCGCCCTCACCGGCTGCCTCGGCAAGAGCAGCACCAACCTCGGCAACGCAGGCGTGCAAAGTGTTACGCTGAGCCCCGCCAACACCTTCTCCCTCGAGGTGGGTGGCACCCAAGTCTTTAGCGCCAGCGGCAAAGACGCCGCCGGCAGACCCGTCCTCGGCTTCAACATTCAATATGTTGTTGGAGTTCCGCCCGGTACGATCACCCCCGCGCCACTCACGATCAACGTCAATGGGAACGCTTGCGCCGGCACATGGGACCAGACTGGCAGCCAGTGCAGTGGCGGCAATCCTGGGATCGCCACCGTAAACGCTGTCATCAATGGCGTCTCCAGCCCGACCACTACCGTCTACGTCCACCCGCACATCGATAGCATTGTGATTAAAAACGCTGAGACCCAACCGCCTCTCTATGACTGCTTCTCGCAGGGTCAAACCTGGAACTATGCGGCCATCGCCAACAACATCATCTCTGGGGACATCACCAGCAGCGTCGGCCCCATGACTTGGTCGTCGAGCAATAGCGGTGTGGTTACCACAGCTCCCTTCGTGCCCGCTGGCCAGCCCAACGTGCTCAATCAGGTTCAGGTCACCGCCAAATCCCCCGGCATCACCAATCTTGTGGCCAGCGTCTCCGGGGTCAGCAGCAACCCCTTTCCCTTCACCACCTGCCTGATCCAAGCCATCTACCTCCAGATCGGAGGCCAGAACCAGGCAGGAAACTCGATCACCGTAAACAACGGCGCTAGCATACCCATCACCGCCATCGCGGTCGATACGTTGTGCGGCGTCGCCAATAACACCCCCCTGACCAGCGCGCCCCTTACCTGGAACACGACCAATCCTGAAGTGGCGGCCTTCAGCACCGCCAGCAGCAGCGCGGTGACCAACAACGCTACCGCGCGCAACAATCTCGGCGGCACCACCCTCTTCGCTTCCTGCACTCCTCCGTCCTGCAATATCGGAGTTCTACCCAGCCTCCCCATCTACGCCACCGACTACAACGCGAGCGCCCCCCCCACCAAATGCCAGCCGCCGAACGTGACGAACGCTTATGGCACCATCTCCGTTCAGGTTACTTCTACCGCCAAAACGCCGCCCACCTATACCGCCTGGGCGGCAACCACCGACTGCGGGGACGCCCTCGGCTGCACCAGCTCGTTGTTCGCGGTGACCCCTGGAACCACCCCCATCAACTCCATCGTATCCATCGTAAGCGTGCCCCGCACTCCCAATTCCATGATGTTTAACCATCTGTCGTCGTCGCGCCTCTACCTCGGCAGCGATCAGGGTCTGATGTACCTGGATGTCACCGCCAAAAGCGGCTCGACCGTTTCCTTGGTCTCCAACGTCTCAACACCGTGCAACATTGCCTTGTGCGGCCGAGTGCTCACCATCTCCAACGATGGCAAACTGGTGGTCGTTTCCGACACCGTTTCCACCCCTAGCCAGGTCTACATCTACAGTGGCAGCACCACCGTGGGCCTCATCATCCCCGGCGAAACCGCCACCGCCGCCGCCTTCTCTCCCGATCAGCTAAAACTCTTCATCCTCACCAACGCCGGCAATATGTACGTCTACTCCACAGTGGACGCGTTAACCTCGGTGCCGATCGCGACCTCAGCAAGCGACGTCAAATTCTCGGCGGATGGCAGCTTCGCCTACATCGCGGGAACACCCGCGCCGGGAACTTCGATTTCCGGCTTCGCTGCCTGCAATCCCCAACTTCCCCAGGGCAGCCTGGGCTTTGTGACCACCCCCGGCATCCCGACTCAGATTTTCCCCTCGCCGGACGCGCAGCACATAATCGCGATCGATCCGCCGAACATTGACATTTTCACGGCCTCCGACAAGCAGAATCCTCTGCTGGATGGTCAGTTCACGTGTAATGATCCGTCCGTGACTTTTGGCGCAGTGCAGTCCCACAACCTCGGCCAGGGCAATTTCACTCCTCTCTATGCGCAGCTCGTAGCCGACGGCACCGCGGTCATTCTCCTCGCCAAGACTATTCCCGCTGTACTTCTTTTCAACGTGGGTAGTGGGACCACGACTTCCATCCCCCTCGTCGGCGGCAGCACCCCGCTCTCCGCCTCCGCTTCCCCCGACGGAAGCCAAGTCTACGTCGCCGCCTGCGATGTGTATGGCGGAACAACCTGCACCGCTGGCTCCGTGCACATCGTTTGCACCGGCGCCTGCACCAAAGGTCAGGGCGACTTCCAGCAAGTCCCCTTTGCCAACATCAACGACGCCAACAACCCCAACATGTGCAACAGCCAGGGCGGCACTGCACCGCTCTGCCTCCCCAATTTAATCGCCATCAAGCCACAGTGATCAAAGACGGTTTTACTGACAGCTGAGAGCTGACAGCTAACATGGATTTTGGCTGACGGTGTGCGCCAGGAAGTGGTGCACACGAAAAATGAACCACCTGACTTTCAATTGAAAGCTGACAGCTGGCAGCTGACCGCGCTTCTCTACGGCCCTACCTCTTTCCCCACACTATCCAGCACGCCATTGATGAACTGCACCGACTCCGGCGTCGAAAACTTGCGCGCAATTTCGAGCGCCTCATTAATCACCACCGCGTGCGGCGTCGCCGGATACCCCAGAAACTCCGCCACCGCTCCCCGCAGCACATTCCGGTCCACCGTCGCCATCCGGTCCATGCGCCAGTGCTGCGTGTGCTTCCCAATCAGCCCGTCGATCTCCACCAGCCGGTCGCTGGCCAAGCGAAACAGATCGTCGGCAAACCCGCGCACTTCGTCCTCCACGTTGGTGCGCTCGGCCCAGAACGTCTTCCGGACCAACTCCGGCGTCTGCTTCCCCATGTCCGCCTGAAACAGCATCTGCAGAACCAGTTCGCGGGATTTGCGTCGAGTGCCCATGGACAGTCGTTGGTCGCTAGTCGTTGGTCGTTCGCGATTCGCTTTTTAGTGTACAAGTTCGGATCGCACTTATCAGTGGAGTCAACGCTTCTGTTTGCGCCGGGAAGATTTGCTTTTGCCATCGACCAACGACGAACGACCAACGACGCCTTTGCTTTTCCCAACGACCAACGACCGACGACCAACGACTGCCTTCCGCAGATTCGCCATCTCCACCGCCGCCAGCGCCGCCTCCAATCCCTTGTTCCCCATCTTCAACCCGGCGCGATCAATCGCCTGCTCCAGGGTCTCGCACGTCAGCACTCCAAACGCATGCGGCACTCCAGTCTCCTGCGCCGACTGCCCAATCCCCCGAGTCACCTCGTTCACAAGCACGTCGTAATGCGGCGTGTCGCCGCGCAGCAGGCAGCCAAGGCAGATGATCGCGTCGTACTTCTTCGTTTCCGCGAGCGTGCGGGCGGCGGAGGGAATTTCAAACGACCCGGGGACGCGAACTAGCGCAATGTCGTCGTTTTCCGCGCCGGCGCGCCGCAGGCCGTCGAGAGCTCCCTGCAGCAGCCGTTCGGTAATGAAAGAGTTGAAGCGCGAGACCACGATGGCAAAGCGTTTTCCCGCCGCGTTCAGTTGCCCTTCGATCGAGGCCCCAACCTCCTCGGGCCGGCCATGAATTGTGAGGACGATTTCCCCAGGCAACTCCAGCGAAAAGGTGCGTTCATTTGTCGTAGGGGCCGTAGGGGTCTTAGGCGTCGTAGAACTGCTCAAGTCGGCCAGCAGCCTGAACTTCCGTTTCTCGGCAATTTCAAACACCTCGTCCGGATTCGTGACCTCGATCACCAGCATCCGGTTCACATCTTTCAAGCGTTCGCGCACCTCGGCGGGATATTCCTTCGCCAGCGAGTTCAGGCTGAGCAGCGCGAGCGGCGCCGACAGGATCGCCGACTTTCCATCTTCGCCGTCCACCGCTTCGAATCCAATCGCATGCAGGAACTCCCGGAGCACCCGCAGATCGTTCGGGTCGCCCACATACCGCCCGATATGTAACGACTTCAGCATTGGATCCCCCGACGATTGCCTAATTCTACACTTCTGATTTCAGATCACCCGATGGCCCGATAACTCACTTACCCCTGAACTGCGCCGCACGTTTTTCCAGAAACGCGGTCGTGCCTTCTTTTCTGTCTTCGGTGGCACAGCAGACACCGAAGAGCGTCGCCTCCAGATACAGCCCTTCGGCCAGCGTCATCTCCATGCCCTTGTTGACCGCTTCCATGGCGTACTGCACGGCCAAAGGAGCGTTGGCGATGATCTTCGCCGCAATCGCCTCCGCGCGAGGAATCAGGTCCGCCGCCGCCGTCACTTCATTCACCAACCCAATCCGATGCGCTTCCTGCGCCGTGATCAGCTCCCCGCCCAGCACCATCTGCATCGCGAGGCCCTTGCCCACCAGGCGCGGCAGCCGCTGCGTCCCGCCATATCCCGGAACCATCCCCAGGTGCACCTCCGGCTGTCCCAGCTTCGCGTTCTCGCTCGCCAGACGCATGGCGCAAGCCATCGCCAGTTCGCATCCGCCGCCAAGCGCAAACCCATTAACGCACGCAATCACCGGCTTCCCTAGGTTCTCGATCAGATCGAGCACCGCCTGTCCCCGGTGCCCATACTCCTTGCCGGAGACCGCATCCAGTTTCGCCAGTTCGCCAACGTCGGCGCCAGCCACGAAAGCCTTCTCGCCCGCCCCGGTCAAAATCGCCACGCGGATCGAGGAATCGGATTTAATGTCGGTGAACGCCGCCCGCAACTCTTCCATGGTGGCCATGTTGAGCGCGTTAAGCACCTTCGGCCGGTTGACGGTGACGTAGGCGATGGCGTTTTTCTTTTCGAGGAGAATGTTTTCGTAGGTCATAAAATTGACTCAACTAGCCTTTACCTTATTTTTCTTAAACACAAACTCAATTTGGCTTTCGAAGATGAGCGGTTGTCCATTGAGGAGAAATGGTTTGAATCTCCATTGCTGTGCCGCCTCGGTGCTGCGCTGGAATAAACTGGCGTCCCCGCTCACAGGGTCAGCGCAACGGACCACTCCGTTCTTGTCCACCAGCACTCGGATAATTACGGTCGAATCCACCTTCGCACCTTTAAGATCTGCAACGTCAGGCAAAATCTTCTTTTCAGCTAGACCCTCGGACACACCTGTGCTGATACGAATCCTGCGATTGTCGCCTTCGGACTTCGTGAGGTCCGACGAGCATGGCCAACTTGGCGCAGTTTGGCCATAGAGGACCGTAGCCATCAAAACCCATCCCAAACCCAGGGCAATTCTTACTTTCATTTCTCTCGGCTCCAGGGACCGCAAGCTATCAGCTGCGTTAAAGGGTTTCAACCTCTGCAATCTAACCTCTGACCTCTGCAATCTCAGAACTTCCCCGCCACCGGCTTATTCGGGTCCGAGTAATCATAAAACCCCCGCCCCGTCTTCCGCCCATACCACCCCGCCATCACCAGCCGCTTCAGCAGCGGAGGCGACGCGAAGCGCCGCTCCTTGAACTCGTCGTACATCACGTGCGTAATGTAGTAAGTCGTATCGAGCCCGACAAAATCGAGCAGCGTAAACGGACCCATCGGATAGCCGCAGCCAAGCTTCATCGCATTATCGATGTCCTCGATCGACCCCACGCCCTCTTCATACGCCCGGATCGCATCCAGCATATACGGCACCAGCAGCCGGTTCACGATGAATCCCGTCTTGTCCGATGTGCGCACCGGAACCTTGCCCAACTTCTGAGCAAACTCGTAGGCTGCGTCATACACGGCGGGAGCGGTGACAATCGTCTTCACCACCTCCACCAGCTTCATCAAAGGCACGGGATTAAAAAAATGCATCCCGATAAGTCTTTCCGGGCGTTTAACCGCCGTCAAAAGCTCGGTCACCGAGATGGAAGAAGTATTCGAGGCAAAGATCGCGTCTTTCTTTACGATGCCGTCGAGCGACGCATACATCTTCTTCTTTTCCTCAACGTTCTCGATGATGGCCTCGATGACGATATCGCAATCGGCCAGCTCCTCTTTGGAAGTGACGCCCTTCAGCCGCGCCCGAATCTCGTCCTTCTGCTGCGGAGTGATCCCACCCTTCTCCACCGGCCGCTCGGCAAACTTAGCCAGCGACTTCTCAATTCCGGCAAAGCCCTTGTCAAGATACTTCTGCTCGACTTCAAGCACAGTAACGTCGAATCCAGCCGTAGCGCAGACCTGCGCGATGCCGGAACCCATCAGACCACAACCTAGAACGCCAACTTTTTTGATATTCATTTGGATTCTCCACAGACCTCATTCACGGCGCAAGCGTCTCAGGCCCTTGGCAGGTACCGATTTAGTTGTTCAAACAGAAGGATAGGCGAAGCCGTTATCGCGTTTCCGCCCTCCTTTAGAAAAAAGGACCCGTATCCCCTTACGCTGGCAGGGGCACAATAAGCAATCACCACCACGCTCGGATCAATCGAGCGCAACTCTTTCAGCAGATCGATGCCAGCGTCGGCATTCTTGATTCCCTCTTCCCGCCTATACATGTCTGTGACGACTAGAGCGTATTTGTGAGGCTCGAAGAGCCGGAGAGCCTCTTCAGTGCTGAGCGCCGCGTCAATTTGAACACCCCGGTCCTTCAAACTTGCCATCTCAAGCGCGTTTCCCTCCGGTTTATCATCGACCCACAATATCCGTCTCGGTAATGGGCTAGCTGCGACTCGCGCCACTTCCGATAGCTGATCGTCCGGCGGCACCACTGATGACACCCCTTTCCCAGCGGCTATGACCTTTGAGGTTGTTGTGTCAGTCGCGATTCCCTTGTCCTGCGCAGAACCTCTCGCGGCCTCTGTTTCTATCAGCGATCCGACCACTCTCTGAAGATTGTCCGCCGCTTCTTGGACGCTGAGTTCCTTATCACCCCATTTCACCTTCAGATTTCTTGATTCGCTTATCCGGTGCAGGATCTGTTTCAATTCGGGTAAAAGCCAGTAGGCGAGAATCAAGGCAACGATGGGCCACAGTAGTTGAGCAATAGAACTCAACACTTGAGCGATTCCGCCATTCGCCTCCACAACCGCAATCGTCACTGAAAGCTCTCCACCACCATAGCAATCCCCTGCCCGCCGCCAATACACGCCGTAGCCAGCCCGTACTTCTTCTTCCGCCGCCGCAACTCATAGAGCAGCGTGATCACCAGCCGCGTCCCCGTCGCTCCCAGCGGATGCCCCAGCGCAATCGCTCCGCCGTTCACGTTCACTTTCTCGCGATCGAGTCCCAATTCTTTCTCCACCGCCAGATACTGCGCCGCGAACGCCTCGTTCACTTCGATCAAATCGATGTAATCCAAAGTCAGCCCCGCGCGCTGCAGCGCAATCTTCGTCGCCGGAACCGGACCGCGCCCCATCAGCTTCGGCTCGACGCCCGCAATCCCCCAATTCACAATCCGTCCCAGCGGAGTCAGATTCCTTTTCTGCGTCTGCTCCAGCGACATCACGACAACAGCCGCCCCGCCATCCACAATCCCGCTAGCATTCCCCGCCGTCACCGTCCCATTTTTGCCAAACGCAGCGCGCAGCTTCGCCAGGCCCTCCATCGTTGTCTGCGGACGCCGGTGATCGTCCTCGGCCAGCATCTCTCCGGTCGCCTCGCCCTTAGAATTCCGCAGCGGCACCGGCGTGAGCTCTTCCTGCAAGCGCCCCGCCTTATACGCCGCATCGGCCGCCTGCTGTGAGCGCAGCGCGAACTCATCCTGCGTCTGCCGTGTGATCCCCTGCTGCTCGGCATACAGTTCCGCGGTATTCGCCATATAAAGTCCGCAATAAGTATCGAGCAGCGCCACCATCAGCGAATCTTCGAGCTTCCCGCCCGGAGCCAGCGTGAAGCCATCGCGCCCCCGGATCACAAACGGCGCCTGCGACATCGATTCCATCCCGCCCGCCAGCACCACCTTCGCTTCTTCGGTCTGGATCATCTGCGCCGCGCTGACAATCGCCTGCATCCCCGATCCACACAGCCGATTCACGGTCAGCGCCGGAGTCTCAATCGGCAATCCCGCCCGCAACGCCGCATGCCGCGCTCCATACAGCGCGTCGCCCGAAGTCTGCTGCGCGTTGCCGAACACGGCATGATCGAAATCCTTCGCGTCGATCCCCGCCCGCTCGATCGCCGCCTTCGCGGCTACCGCGCCCAGTTCCTGCGCCGTGTAATCCTTGATCTTCCCGCAATAGCGCCCAAAGGGCGTGCGCGCCCCACTGACGATGGCAATGTCTCCAGGTTTCAACATGGTTGCTTGTGAGTTTAGCAGGAGGGGCAGTCGTTGGTCGTTAGTCGTTGGTCGTTCGCTGTTCGCTAAACAGTTTGGGCTCGCGTCAATCGAAGGACGCAGGGCGGCAATCCAAAAGGATCCGCCAAGATTTTCTCCGCGAACTCCGCGTAGTATTCTGCGTACTCTGCGTTGAAGGTTTGGACGTTCTCGGAGTTTCGGCGGTGAAGCCTACGCCACGGCCGCCGATGCCGCAAACTGCGGCGCCTGACTCACAATCTTCCCCGCGCCCTGCACCACCGCCAACTCCAGCGCGTGATCGGCGCGGTTGGCCACTTCGGTCACAATGTCCACCGGATCAAAATGCTGCCGCATCACCGCCTGCGCCAGGCCGGCGCTGAACTCGACTCCCTGGTCCTTACCCGGGAAACGTACTTCCACGAGCAGCCGCCGCAATTTCTCCACCGCCAGGAACGCTTCCTTTTCGCCCGTGTCGCCGAGCACCAGCGCAACCGTCGTCGCTTCGTAGCGGAACGCCAGATCGTTCGTCCGGATGTTCGCCGAAATCCGCTGTCCGATCTGCTCCATCACCGCCGTCACCGCCGCCTCGCCATACTCCTTGATCAGCGCGTTACGCCGTCCAAACTGCATCAGCAATACCGTCACCGCCGTCCCCTGCTGCAACCCGCGCCGGGTTTCCGCCTGGAGAAGATCCAGATACGAAGCCCGCTTCAGCAACCCCGATTTCTCGTCGGTCACGGAAAGATTCTTCACCAGCCGCCGCAGCCCGGCGTTGTTGAGCGCGATCAACACCTGGTCGCTCAACGTCCGGATCACCAGCACCTCCGTAGGCTGCCACGCCCGGCCGGAGTTCTGGGTCAGGATGAGCACTCCGATCTGGTCGTTGCTATTGTCATTGCCTTCGGCCAGCGGCAGAGCCAGCAGCGATTCGATCTGCAACTCTTCGACTGCGCTGCGCACGTCCATTAACTCCGGAGCGTTTATCGCATCGCCGATCGTCACCGTGCCTCGCGCCACCGCCAGATCCTGCAGCGTTTCCACCAGGCTGACCAGCGCCGCCGAACTCGCCGGAATCAGACCCTCCATGTGATATTCCTGCACGCTCGAAGGTGGCAGGCCCGGTTTGCGCAAGGCCGCAATGCAGCGCGCAGTCCGCCAGTTCGCGCCGATTTCGTTCGCCGCCGTCTTCAAAACTCCTTCCGCATTTCCCTGGCGATAGAGCGTGCGCGTGATTTCAGCCACTTTCGCCAGACTGCTGACGTCGGCCGCCTCGCTCGCCGCCGCT
>Ga0209517_10001447_pt1 | contig 35972 bp, 51 predicted proteins | sample PeaSoiMetSII2010_FD_187695 | JGI IMG/M metagenome (GOLD analysis project Ga0209517, IMG submission 187695) | Peat soil microbial communities from Weissenstadt, Germany - SII-2010 (SPAdes) (version 2) | ecosystem: Environmental > Terrestrial > Soil > Wetlands > Peat | place: Germany... | reverse complement strand
TGATTGAGGCCATCGGGCTGGCCCTCCAAACCGTCACCCCTCAGGACGCCAGGAACTGGTTTGCCTCGTGTGGCTATAGTTTTATTTAAAATGCTCTAAGGCAAAAACGCGCCAGCGGCGCCTTGTCCACATCGCGGACAACCTCCTCGAATGGCTTGTTCTTCACCAGCGTAAAGATGGCCCAATCACGCCAGAGCGGAATATCGATCTCTTCTCTGAGCGCTTGCGGGGCTTGGCCCAGAAGACGGGCATCAATCCTTGGCCACATAATGCGATGCGGCACAGCTTCGGCAGCTATTTCCTTCGCAAGACAAAGGACGAGAACCTGACCGCCTCAGAGATGGGTAACTCACCGGCGTGATCATAAAGTATTACCGCGCTCTGGTTAAGGACGCGGACGTCGCAGAATATTGGCGGATCACGCCGTCCGGCGTTTGAGAGGGTGGAAACTCGCCCACAGAAGTTTCGGAGTCAGAATTGCCAGAGCCTGCCTACGGTGCTCGCGTGAGTGGGTAATTCCGCCGCTCCCGATTGAGAACCAAATGATCCGTCCCTGCTCGAGCCCAAGCGGTAAGCCGCGCAAGTTTGGCTGGGCCTAAACACGAAAGAAACACACTTGCAAAGTGGCGACAAAATGGCGACCGGCGTGCGCAATACTCTCGACCCGAAGGTTATGAAACCTCGAACGCCTCGTATTATCAGGCTTTAAATTGGTTGCGGGGCCAGGATTTGAACCTGGGACCTTCAGGTTATGAGCCTGACGAGCTACCGGGCTGCTCCACCCCGCGCTAAGGTCTTTCAGTTTGGCTGATGCCCAAACAAACTGCAAGAAATTTCAGCGCAAATCAGAAAGGCGAAACTCCATAGCACATCCAATAACCGAGCAGTTTGAAATACTCGAGATAGATACGATGCGCGAGTTTGTTTCGCGACCAGTCGGCGCGGGCATAGCCCAAATAGGAAGGCCGCGAGTAAAATTGCAGCTCCGGCCCGTAGTGCTCGAAGCAAGCCAGTGCCCGGCGCGAATGATACCACGAGGTGACGAGGATGACATGATGCGCGCGCCGGGCGCGAAGCAGTTTGACCGTAAAAATGGCATTCTCCTTTGACGTGCGCGACTGATCCTCCATTTGAATCGCGCGGGAGGGCACACCAGCCGCCATCAAGGCACGCCGGTAAATTGTGCAATCGCCCAGGCCACTGACCAGAATCCACGGTGCCGCGTGCTCTCTGAAAAGTGCCGCCGCGCGTTCGGGCCGATCATGCGAACCGCCCCCCAAAACCACCACCACATCGGCTTTCACCGGACCGTCGTCCACACACAAACATTTCTGCGGAAAGAGAAAGGCGGCGACACCCAGCAGGACCAGGAGGGTGAAAAAGGCAAACACCAACCGCAAAGACCATTTTCGTATTCCAGCCACACCGGCTGAACATTGCAAATTTCAGGCCAAATCGCAATGCTGGCGGACGCAAAATCCAGTACTGGTCAAACCCGGTGCGAGTTTGATATTTTGCACCCGACAATGATTTTGTCCGCCAAACAGCGCGTGATCGAATCCCTTGCCGGTTTGGGACGGTTTACCCTGCTGGCCAAAGAGGCCCTGGTTTCCCTGGTGACCTTCAAAGTTGCCTGGCGTGATCTGCTGTACCAGATTTTTTTCATTGGCGTGCAATCGCAGGCGGTCGTGATCATCACCGGCGCCTTCACCGGCATGGTGATGGGCTGGGAAACTTATGCCCAGTTTCACAAGGTCAAGATGGACACCGCCACGCTCGCCGTCGTTGGCGTCTCGATGTGCGATGAACTCGGGCCGGTGCTGACGGCGCTGATGGTCGCCGGACGCGTTGGCGCGGCCATCGCCGCCGAACTGGGCACGATGCGTGTGACCGAGCAAATTGACGCCCTGCGGACGCTGGCGACACATCCGGTGGATTATCTGGTTGTGCCCCGGGTTGCCGCCGGACACATTGCGCTGCCGCTGCTCACCATCGAATCCATTTGCCTCGGCATTGGCGCGAGTTTCTTCGTATGCGTGCAATTGCTGGGAATTGAGCCGGCGTTTCTGTGGCATAACATGCTGCATTTCACGCACGACGTGGACGTGGTGATCGGCATCACCAAAGCCTTCATCTTCGGCGGCATCATCGCTCTCATCGGGTGTTACAAAGGCCTGACCTGCGGACTGGGCGCCGAGGGTGTCGGCCGCGCGACAACCGAAGCCGTGGTTTATGCCTGCATCACCATTTTGATCTCGGACTTCTTCCTGACGATGGTGTTGACCAAGTTGGTGGGACAGTTATGATCCAGGTCCGCGATTTGAAGAAGAGTTTCAGCGGCCCGCGGGTGTTGAATGGCGTGAGCTTTCGGATTGAAAACGGCGAATCGGTCGCCATCATCGGACGCAGTGGCTGCGGTAAAAGCGTCCTGCTCAAGCACCTCATCGGTTTATTGAAGCCGGATGCCGGCGAAGTGCTGATTGACGGTGAAAACATCGTGCCGATGAACGAACGCCAGTTGCTGCGGGTGCGCAGAAAATTTGGCATGTTGTTTCAAAGCTCGGCCTTGTTCGACTCAATGACCGTCGCGGAAAACGTGGGTTTTGGTCTGCGCCGGCACGAACATCTGACCGAGAGTGAAATCGCCCGGCGGGTCGCTCACGCTTTGGATGTGGTGGATCTGCCAGGCACCGAAAACAAAAATCCGGCGGAATTGTCCGGCGGCATGAGAAAACGCGTCGGCCTGGCGCGTGCCATTGTTTACGAACCGCAAATTGTGCTTTACGACGAACCAACGACCGGGCTGGACCCGATTGTGTCCGACAGCATCGACAAACTGATCATGCACGTGCGCGACCATTTAAACGTCACGACGGTCGTGGTCACCCACGATATGCGCACGGCGCGGCGCGTGGGCAACCGCGTGCTGATGATGCACGATAACACGATTTACGCCGCCGGCTCGCCGGAGGAATTCTTTGCGTCGCAGGACCCGGTGGTGCGCCAGTTTGTTGACGGAGTGGCGGACGCCAAAAATTGAACATGGAAAAGTCAAACCAGGAAATCAAAGTTGGCCTGTTTGTGCTCGTGGGGCTGGTGTTGCTGGCCGTGTTGCTGATCCAATTCAGCAAGGGGACGAGCATTTTCCGCGGCACCTACGAATTGCGCCTGCATGCGAGCAACATCGGCGGCCTCAAGGAACGCGCCGCGGTGTTGCTGGCCGGCGTGCAGGTTGGCAGTGTCTCAGGGATTGAACTGGCGCCGGATGGCAAAAGCGTAACTATTTTGTTGCGAATTTACAAAACAGACAAGATTTACCACGACGCGCGGTTCGTCATTCAGCAATCCGGCTTTCTTGGCGACCAGTACGTCGCGGTCATTCCCACGGAAAATCAACTGCCGTTCTGGGCCAACGGCGCAGACGTGGAGTGTGAAGCACCGTTCAATTTGCAGGAAACGGCCCGGGCCGCCGCGGGTTTCATCCAACGCATAGATGAAACGGCAAAAAAGCTCGATGCCGCCGTCACGGATGTGCGCCGCCTGGTGTTGACCGAACAGACGTTGACGAATTTTGCCGACACCATTGACAACCTGCGCACAATCTCGGAACAGGCAACGCACACGGTAGCCAACCTCAACGCGCTCGTCGCAACCAACGGCACGCAGATTGGTCTGGCGGTCAGCAACGTGGTTTTCTTCTCGCAGGACCTCATCCACCTCTCCGAGGACGCCCACGGTATAATCTCGACCAACGGCCCGGAAATTTCCGCCGCGGTGAAAAACATCGAATCTTCAACTGAAACTTTGAAAAAACTGACGGATGATTTGCAGTCCGGCAATGGCCTGGCGGGGACCTTGCTGAAAAACGAACAACTTTCAACCAACGTGCAGGCAGTCGCGGCCAACCTGGCCGTGGCCACGAGCAATTTGAACCGCCTCGGGTTGTGGCGCTTCCTCTGGCACCATGAGTTGCCCTCCACCAACACGCCCTCCCGCGAAACCAGCAAACACCCATGACGCCGCTTTGGACCATCCGCCTTTTGTTTCTGAGCCTGTGTACCGCGGCGGGTTACGCCATCAGCCAGGTCCGACCGGAGTTTACCGCCGTCAACCACGGCGAGGTGTTCGGCATGCTCATTGGGTTCGGTTTTGGTGGCTTCATGATTGCCTTGGACGAGATGCTCAAGGGCTTCTCGCTCCGGGCCTTTTCCGCCATCACCTTTGGCTTGCTGCTCGGGATGTTGGTCGCATTGCTGATCAGGTACTCCCCTCTCATGTACAATGCCGATGACAAGGTCCAATGGTTCGTCAGTCTCGGCCTCTTTTTGAGCTTCAGTTATATCGGCATTATCCTCGCCATGCGCAGCAACAAGGAGGATTTCTCACTCATCATCCCTTATGTCCGTTTTCGCCCACAAAACCAGCCGGACAACCTGTTGCTGCTCGATACCAGCGTCATCATTGACGGTCGCATTGCTGATTTGATTGAAGCCCATTTTCTGGAGGGCTTAATTGTCGTGCCGCGGTTTGTCCTCAAAGAAATTCAGCAGATCGCCGATTCCACCGACCCCATCAAGCGCGCCCGCGGCCGGCGTGGACTCGAAATGCTTAACCGCATTCAACGCAACACCGGCATTGAGGTCCGCATTCATGACGGTGATTTTCCCGAGGAAAAGGACGTGGACTCCAAACTTGTCCGGCTGGCTCGCAATCTCAACGCCCGGCTTTTCACCAACGATTACAACCTCGCCAAGATTGCCGAATTGCAGAAAATTACTTATGTCAACTTGCACGAGGTCGCCAAATGCCTCAAGGTCATTCTGCTTCCGGGCGAAATTTTACGCCTGAAAATTGTGCGCGAGGGCAAGGACAAAGGCCAGGGCGTCGGCTATATGCCTGACGGTACGATGGTGGTGGTCAACAACGGCCAGTCACATATTGGCCAGCAGGTCGAGGTGGAGGTTCAAAGCCTGCTGCAAACCGGCGCCGGCATTATTGTTTTCGCCGAAGCAAAAACGGCGCAGGTTGCATGAATCACCATCAAAATTGAATCATGGAACTGGTCACCATCTCCAAAGAGTTGAATGATGTCGAAGCGCAAATGAAACGCGCCCGGCTCGAAGCTGCCGGATTTCATCCCTTTATCGCGAATGAAGCTTCCGCGCTTTGGATCGGCACCGCCATCGCCACCGGCGGCATACTCCTTCAAGTGCCTGAATCCGAGGCCGCCGATGCCCGCGAATTTCTCAACCCGCCTTCCGAATGACCGCCGCGAAATTAAAGCCCCTCCGCCAGCTTAAGGCCAGCTTGCCAGCGGGTGACTTGGTTTTGAAGCCGCAGACGCTCAAAGACTACGCCGGTGACAAATGGTTCGCCGCCCAACAGCCTGACGCCGTTGCCCTGCCCCGCTCCGTCAAATCCGTTTCCACAATTCTCCGTTTTGCCAACCACCACAAAATCCCCGTCACGGCCCGCGGGGCTGGTCACGGCTATGTCGGCGGGTGCGTGCCGGTTTATGGCGGCATCGTGCTTTCTTTGGAGCGCATGAACCAGATCAAGGAAATCAAGGCTGCTGATTTCGTCGCCGTCGTTGAACCGGGCGTGGTCACGCAAAAACTCCAGGAGGCGGTTGAAAAACGCGGCCTGTTCTACCCGCCCGATCCCGCCAGTCGCGCGAATAATTCCATCGGCGGCAACATTGCCACCAACGCCGGCGGACCGCGTTGTTTGAAATATGGTGTCACGCGCGATTACGTCCTGGGCCTCGAAGTCGTGCTGGCCAACGGCGCCATCGTTCGTGTCGGCGGACGCACGCATAAAAACAGAACCGGGTTCGACCTGACGCGCCTGTTCGTCGGTTCGGAAGGCTTGCTCGGCGTGGTTACCGAGGCGACCCTGAAATTAATTCCGTTGCCGCCGTTTCGCGCAAGTCTCGCCGTCGGGTTCGGTTCAATGAAAAATGCCGTCCGGGCATTGCAGGCGATTTTGTCGGCAGGCTTTCTACCCTGCGCGCTTGAGCTGGCGGATGAATTCACGCTCGCCGCCGCTTATCAACGCACAAAAAGTGGTCGGCTGCGCGGTTGCCGCGCCCATTTAATCGTTGAACTCGATGGACAAAAAAAGTCCGTCCAGCATGAACTGCCGGGTTTGGAATCCATTATCCGCCGTCAAAAACCTTTGTTCGTCGAACGTGGCTTCGGCACCGCCCAATGCGAGGAAATCTGGAAAATCCGCCGCGAATTTTCCTATGCCCTGCGTGACACCGGCCTTACGAAGTTGAATGAAGATGTGGTCGTACCGCGCAGCCGGTTGGAAGACTTTTTTCAATTTGCGGCCAGGCTCCAAAAAAAACACGGTCTGCCCGTCGCCTGTTTCGGCCACGCCGGCGACGGCAACATCCACACCAACGTGATGGTGGACTTTAACCAGGCGGGAGCCGCCCGACGCGCCGAGGCGGCGCTGGATGAACTTTTTGCCAGGGTTATCGCCTGGGGCGGCGCGATCAGCGGCGAGCATGGCATTGGGCTCGCCAAAAAGCGCTGGTGGCCTCGAGCCGTTTCCAAGGAAGCCCGTGAATTGCATCGTACCGTGAAAAAGGCGCTCGACCCCAGGGGCATCCTGAATCCAGGCAAGTTTGTGTAGGCTGACGGGTTCCCGGGACCATCGGTCGTCCACCGTTTGATGACATGGCAAAAAATGTGAAATTTGTTGCTTTTGTTTTTTTAAGTTGAGCCTATCCTTGGTGCTCATGAAAGAATTACTGAATCTTTCGGTTGCCAAGCTGAAACGCATGGCGGCCTTAAAAGCAAAAATCGAACGGCTTCAATCGCAACTGGAAGCAACGGCGGCAAGCGCCTCGTCGTCGCCTGCCAAAACGGGCCGCAAGCGCCGGAAGATGAGCGCCGCCGCCCGCCGGAAAATTTCCCTGGCGGCCAAGGCCCGCTGGGCAAAAGTCAGAACCGCCAAATCGAAATAAAGCTCCGCCGGTCGTTCACCCGACAGTACCGACCAGAACTACAAATTCGCCTTTCCGGGGGCGTTTTTGAAGGAGGGCCAGTAATTCCGCCGGCCGGCCGCGCAGAAATTCCTCGAATTTCTTTGTCAACTCACGGGCGAGGACGACTTCGCGTTCGGGAAAAATTTCAATCATCTCGACCAACAGTTTCTCAATCCGGAACGGTGATTCATAAAATACCAGCGTACCGGGAATTGCTTTAAGCGACTGCAGTTTGTTCCGCCGCTGGCCGGACTTGTGCGGCAAAAAACCGACGAAGTGAAATTCATCCGTCGGCAGGCCACTGGCGGTGAGCGCGGCGACCAACGCGCACGACCCCGGCACGGATTCGACGCGACCACCAGCGGCTATGGCGGCTTTGACAACCCGCTCGCCAGGGTCGCTGATGCCGGGACTGCCCGCGTCCGTGACCAGCGCGATTTTGTCACCGCGTCGAAGACGTTCGATTATTTCCTCGCTGCGCCGGGCTTCGTTGAACTGGAAATAACTTAGCAGCGGCTTAACAATGTCAAAGTGCTTGAGCAATTGGCCGGTGCGGCGGGTGTCCTCGGCGGCAACCACGTCGCACTCACGCAACACGCGCAACGCGCGCAGCGTAATGTCTTCAAGATTGCCGATGGGCGTGGCAACCAGATACAACGTGCCAGCTATGAGGGGTGGCAATTGAGCGTCCATGTCTTGACTTAATCAGAAAACAAAACGGAAATAAATCTGATTCAGTCAATGGGAAGGTAGCGCAGGCGAATTTGCCATCCGCACCGTAATGCAGCCGTCTCGGCTGCGGGTTCAAGCACCGTCCCGGTGCGCGAACCAAAAAACACGCGGTGGGACGCCGCTTTTTACCCGCTGGGAGGACGCCGGCGCTACGATTCTACCGCCCGCCAATGAATTTTTGACGCGGGCATCAAACTGCGCCCAACAGGAAATGTTCCGGTCGGCGCTGTTCTTGCTTGCATCAAGCCTCGATATGGTACAGCTTAAGCTTGATAGGTGACTGCATGTCAGGAACAGACCAGAAACAAAATCCTCAGGTTGCGTCGAGTGAATCGAAGTCTGATCTGCCATTCTCCGAGACTTGCCGGGCCAGGTCTTTGTGGAGCATTAACGAATCTGCGGAATGCCTTGTCCCACCGCCGCAGCATTGTGAGTATGTCCTCAGCCATGGCAGCCATTTCTATTGCCATCACCCGCGCCGGGAGGAGATTGTTACCCGTACGCTCAAAATGAGCCAAGGCTGACCTTGTAAGTGAGCAGCCTTACCCGCCCGTTGGAGAACAAAGTGAAGAAAATTAAAATCCCGGCTTGCCGCCAGCCCCATCGTCCTGGCAATTAAGAATGGAACCCGCCTCGAAATTTGCCGCCATTCTGGTCACGGTGCCGGATTTGAAAACCGCCCGCGTTCTCACCAAGGCCGCATTGCAGGCGCGATTGATTGCCTGCGCGAATCTTCTTCCCAAAATCGAGTCGCACTACCGGTGGCGGGGAAAAATTGAGTCGTGCGCGGAGGTTCTACTGGTTTTAAAAACACAGAAGTCCAGGCTCCCCGCCCTGGAAAAATTGATTGTCGCCAGGCATCCCTACGATACGCCGGAATTTCTCGTCTTGCCCCTGATCGCCGGCAACCAACGCTACCTCGGATGGCTGAATCTGAGCACACGGCGCAGGCGCGTCCCCTAAACCGGGCACTCCCGTTCCCAGCGTCCAAGGTAAGCAGGCTTTCTAACCTTGTGAATAACTTATAAACCAAACGCACAAGTTTTTGAGGACGAAGGGTATCTACACATATTTAAATATTCTAACATTGTGAATAACTATAGCTTGTAATGAGCTTCCCGCTGAGGTTAAATCGGCGATAAGCACCTGAAAGCTGCGGTGCAGGCCAGAGCAAGGTTGCGTGACACGGGAGAGTGGCTTTCACCACGATCACTCAGAACGGTGGACGTTAAATTAATGGGAGACTTGTTTCCCAGGAAGTTGACGGTGCCGGCGGTGCGAAATCAAAAACCACAAAAAAAAGAAAGAAAGGAAGTTACCATGAAACCTTCAACCAAAACCCTGTTTGCTCTCGGCTGTGCGTATGCGATTACAACCGCTTCGTCGTTTGCCCAGTTGGTGTACACCTTTGACGAGTACGGCAATTCAAGCGGACCCTCATCCGCACCTCCTATTTCACCGGGAATTCTGCAACCCGATCCTTCGGGTGGGTTAACCGTTCCCGTCCTAGTTTACACTGTCCCACTTCCGCTCGTAACCGGCGACGTCGTGCTCACCGAACCGGGGCAACCGGCGGGCGGCCCAAACTCCGACGTCGTCCGATTTTGGAACCCAACGGGCATCAACTTAACCCAAATTATTTTCTATTCGGATTTTTCCCCAAACGATCCACCCGACTCTCCTGCGGATACCGGGCTGCCATCGCAATTAATAAGTCCTGTCTTCATACCTGAGTTGGGTCCGGAGGGAAACAATGGCGCCATCTATACCCCGCCCGCGGGTGGACCCGGTTCCTTCCCGGGAGCGTTGATTCAATACAACATCATCAGCGATAGCCCGATTCCTGAGCCGGGTGCCTTGGCGCTGGCAGCTTTGGGCGGAGGATTGCTGCTGATCACCTTGAAACGGCGGCATCAAACCAATTCCTGATGACATGTTCGAACAAATAGATAAATCCGGCAAGCGGCGTAATGTCGCTGCGCCACTTTCAACCAAACCAAAATACGAGAAAGAAATTATCATGAAAACTTCAATGAAAGCCTTGTTTGCCCTCGGCTGCGCGTATGTGATTACAACCGCTTCGTCGTTTGCCCAGTTGGTGTACACCTTCGACGAGTACGGCAATTCAAGCGGACCCTCATCCGCACCTCCTATTTCACCGGGAATTCTGCAACCCGATCCTTCGGGTGGGTTAACCGTTCCCGTCCTGGTTTACACTGTCCCACTTCCGCTCGTAACCGGCGACGTCGTGCTCACCGAACCGGGGCAACCGGCGGGCGGCCCAAACTCCGACGTCGTCCGATTTTGGAACCCAACGGGCATCAACTTAACCCAAATTATTTTCTATTCGGATTTTTCCCCAAACGATCCACCCGACTCTCCTGCGGATACCGGGCTGCCATCGCAATTAATAAGTCCTGTCTTCATACCTGAGTTGGGTCCGGAGGGAAACAATGGCGCCATCTATACCCCGCCCGCGGGTGGACCCGGTTCCTTCCCGGGAGCGCTGATTCAGTACAATATCATCAGCGATAGCCCGATTCCTGAGCCGGGCACTTTGGCGCTGGCAGCTTCAGGTGGCGGATTGCTGCTGATCACCCTGAAACGGCGGCATCAAACCAACATCTAACGGCATGTTTGACAAAACCGGAAATTCTAGCAGGCGACGTATTGTCGCTGCCCCATTCAACCAAACCAAAATACGAGAAAGAAATTAGCATGAAAACTTCAATCAAAATCCTGTTTACCCTCACCTGCACATACGCAATTACGGCGACTTCGTCGTTTGCCCAGTTGGTGTACACCTTCGACGAGAACGGCAATTCAAGCGGACCCTCATCCGCACCTCCGATTTCACCGGGAGTCCTGCAACCGGATCCTTCGGGAGCGCTTGGATTGCCTGTACCGGTCCTGGTTTACAATCTGCCATTGCCGGTTGTACCAGGCGATGTGGTGCTGACTGAGCCGGGGAACCCTGCCACCGGAGGCCAAAATTCCGACGTGATTCGATTCTGGAACCCAACGGGCATCAACGCGACTCAAATCATATTCTATTCGGATAATTCAACGACAGAACCGGGGGATGTGCCTCCGGATGCGGGCCTTGCGGATACTGGGCTGCCACCGCAATTATTCAACCCTGTCTTCATACCTGAGGTGGGTCCGGAGGGAAACAACGGTGCCACCTATACCCCTGCCCCAGGCGCGCCGGGTTCCATCGCGGGCGCAGTGGTGACCTATAACATCATCAGCGACAGCCCGATTCCTGAGCCGGGCACTTTGGCCCTGGCCGCCTTGATCGGCGGATTGCTGCTTATCACCTGGAAGCGGCGGCTTCACGCCAATGCCTGACGGTACGTCTGACAAATCTAAACCCGGCGGGCAGCGAATGTTGCCTGCCGGCTTTTTTTGACTCAATGCGCACGGTCATCACATGTCATTCCTTGGCATTATCCCGCCAAATAATGTTTGAACGTCTGCCCAACAGGCGTAAATTCGCCTTGTGAATCCGGTTGACACGGTTCCGTTGATGCTGTTCGCGTTGCACCTGCTGGCCTTGGGCGTGGGAACGGTCATGTTCCTGGGGATAATTATCTTGCATCGCCGCGCACGAGCGTTGCAGCAACTGTCACAGACCGGTGGTACGTTGTTTTCCGCAAACTCACGGTTTGTTCACCAACCAGCCGTCTGGCTGGCCATCCCTTCATCCAATCCCAAGGCCGTTCAAGCCGCACTGGGTCTAGGTTATCCCACGCCCTGCGCATGGGCGGAAGGCATTGCCGCTGAACACGAATTCTTCATCGGTTCACCGGTGAACGACTGGATCATCGTGACCGGCTCCGGGTTGCCGCATCCGGGTAATGACGTGGATCGCTGCTTTCATTTCCTGATTCGGCTGAGCCGCGCGCTCGGCCAGGTCCAGTTCTTCATGGCAGACCCTGTTTTACATCATCATGCCTGGGCACGCGTGGAAAACGGTCTCGTGACGCGCGCCTATGCGTGGGTAAATGAAACGGTGTGGAATCAAGGCGCCAAATCCATCGCTGAAATCGAATTGAATATGAAATGTTTCAGCTACGGCGAAGACACCGGAATGGACGATGCCACCAGAGAAGAATTTGCCGCAGCCAACGTTGAAAAAATTCCCTCGTTGTCGGCTCGTTGGAGTTTCGATCCGTCAGTCACGGACGGGAATCTGCAAAATCCCGCCGGCGGCATCGCCGGCAAGTCCTCGCGGTTTCTCAAAGATTAGATTGCGGACGGTGAGGGGTTGCCGCAAATTGCAAAGCAAATAGAAAGGGCATCCATGTCATTCAGCATCGAACTTGAACTGCAAAAGTTTCCCAAAGTTGTCACGCTCAAGGACGGCAAGCAGGCGACGTTGCGTCAGTTGCGCCGTGACGATGAAAAGGATTTTCACAAACTCTTTCTCGGCATTCCCGAACCGGAACGGATGTTCATCAAACACCGTGTCACCGACTTCGAGGTAATCCGTGACTGGTGCCGCAATATTGATTACGGCCGCAACCTGCCGCTCGTGGCGCTGATCAGCGGCAAAATCGTCGGTGATGCGACACTGCACCAGCAGCTCGGTGGATGGAGGCGGCACATTGGCCGGGTGAGCGTGCTCGTGCATCCCGAATTTCGCGGGCGCGGCCTGGCGCGGGCGCTGGTGGGTGAAATCATTGACATCGCGCGCAGCGCCGGCCTGGAACGGGTTGAAGCTGAATTCATCGGCGAACAGGAAACGGCCATCAAAATGTTCGCCATGCTCGGTTTCAGCCAGCTTCTGCGCCTGGAGGATTACGTCAAGGACATGCAGGCCATTTCCCACGATTACATTTTGATGAGTCTGGAGCTCAAAACCGACGAGGAATATGCCGGTGTGGGGGGCTGAATTATTTTCGATTTATGATTGATGATTTATGATTTTCGAACAGCCGCCGCGCCTCGAGATTTTTTTACCAATCATAAATCGCAAATCATAAATGAGTCCGGACATCTGCCCTAATTGCGGCGCGGAAGTTCCGCCCGGCGCCAAGGCCTGTCCGGAATGTGGCTCGGATGAAAAAACCGGCTGGTCCGGGAAGGCGCATTACGACAATCTTGACCTGCCCGAAGAGAATTTTGACTACGAAGATTTTGCAAGACGCGAGTTTGGCGGGAAGCGAATGGTCCCACGCGGCATTCATTGGTTCTGGTGGCTGGTGACCATCCTGGTCGTTTCCGGCCTGATTTGTTTGTGGTTGTTATAACTACCGTTGGACGAAAAAAAGCCCGCTCGTGCGAGCGGGCTGTAAATTTTGGCCAACTTATTTCTTCCCGGACTTCGTTTCGGCCGGTTTGTCGTCCGCGGGCCTGGTTTCCGCCGGTTTGGCCTCTCCAGCAGCACCAGCTTCCGAAGGCGCCGGAGCGGCCGGAGTATAATCCACCCATTCCAAAATCGCGCGCCCGGCAGCATCGCCCACGCGTTGATGCATCCTGATGATCCGGGTATAGCCGCCGTTGCGTTCTTTAAACGCAGGCGCAATCTCTTCAAAGAGGATTCGCAAAACGTCTTCGTTTTGACGCCATTTGCGGCGTTCGTCCTTGGTCAACTGGACCATCGGCCCGCGCGTGTGCAACCGCGCGGCGACCAGACGCCGCGCTTGAAGGGTGCCCCGTTTGCCAAGCGTAACGATTTTTTCGGCCACGGGCCGCGCCGCCTTGGCCTTCGCGACCGTCGTGGTTACACGCTTATGTTTGATGAGGCTGGAAACCAGGTTCGCCAGCATGGCATTGCGGTGCTCGGACGTGCGACCCAGTTTGGCCGTGTGTTTTAAGTGTCGCATACAAATGCTTAATTATTTTCCGGGGCTTCCTTGGGCGGGGTATCGAGCAGGCCCGCCTCAAAATTCATGCCCAGCGACAGCCCCAACGCCTGGAGCTTGTCTTTGATTTCGTTCAACGATTTCTTGCCGAAGTTGCGGTACTTGAGCATTTCCTGCTCGGTCTTCATTGCCAACTGGCCGACGGTGGTGATATTCGCGTTGTTCAGGCAATTCGCCGCGCGCACGCTCAACTCGATTTCGTTGACGCTCATGTTGAGCAGCTTCTTGAGCTTGGCCTTCTCGTCGTCCTGCTTCGATTCCGCTTCTTCAAATTCGACGGCATTCTTGTCGTAACCCACAAATACGTCGAGGTGATGGGCCAGAATCGCCGAGGCCTGGGTCAATGCGTCATCGGGCGAAATGCGCCCGTCCGTCCAGATTTCCAGGATCAACCGGTCATAATCCGTGCGGTTGCCGACGCGCGCGGCTTCCACGGCGTAACGCACGCGCGTCACCGGCGAAAACAGTGAATCAATGGCAATCACGCCGATGGGCTGGCCGGGTTTTTTGTTCTCGTCACTCGGGCAAAAACCGCGCCCGATTTTGAGTTCCAACTCCATCTCAAACTTTTTCTTTTTGTCGAGCGTGCAGATCGGCTGGTCGGGGTTGACCAATTCCACGTTCTGGTTGAGCTGAATGTCGGCGGCGGTCACCGCGCCGTCCTTGTTAACCGATAACAGCAACGTCTGCGGGTCGCGGCTGTGGGCCTTGAATTTAATCTTCTTCAGATTCAGAACCACGTCGGTCACATCCTCCACCACCCCGTCAATCGTGGCGAATTCGTGCATGGCGCCGTCCACCTTCATTGAGGTGATGGCCGCCCCTTCGAGCGAGGACAGCAACACACGGCGCAGTGAGTTGCCGATCGTGTGGCCGTACCCGGTTTCAAACGGGTCGGCGACGAATTTGGCGTAGGTTTCCGTGGCGGTCGTGTCGTCCTTCTGCAACCGTTTCGGCATTTCAAAACGTCCGAGACGTACTGGCATATTTTCCTTTCAACAATTTTAATCTGGCTTTGCCGGCGGTTTATTCCCGCGGCCGGCCAAGCCCGTATAATTGTTCAACGTGGTTATTGTTTAGCGGGAATAAAATTCGACAACCGCCTGCTCGTTGGCAATTGGCTGGATCTCGTCGCGCGTCGGAATCCGCATGACCGTGCCTTTGAACTCTTCCTTGCTCAACGACAGCCAGTCCGGCACCGCGCGGCTGGTGGCGATTTCCAGATTCTTCGTCGCCAATTGGCGCGACACGTTTGAATTCTTTACTTCAACCGCGTCGTTCACCTTGAGACCGTAAGAGGGAACATTCACCTTGCGCCCGTTCACCAGGACATGACCGTGCGAAACCATCTGGCGCGCCGCCGCGCGGGTGTTCGCAAAACCGAGGTGAAAGACAACATTGTCCAGACGCGTCTCCAAAATCTGCAACATCTGTTCGCCGGTCACGCCGCGGCGCTTCAGGGCCTTCTCATAAACCCCGCGGAACTGGCGTTCCAGCAGTCCATAGTAATAACGCAGCTTTTGTTTCTCGATCAGGCCCAGACCATAATCGGTGTGTTTGCGCCGCGACTTCGGACCGTGAACGCCGGGACCATAATTTCGGCGTTCCAGGTATTTTGACGGGCCGAAAATCGGCGTGCCGAAACGGCGGCTGATGCGAACGCGAGGACCTGTATAACGAGCCATTGTTGGTTGAGAGTTGAAAGTTGAATGTGGAGTCTTATACGCGGCGCTTCTTGCGCGGACGGCAGCCGTTGTGCGGAACCGGAGTCACATCTTTTATGGCGCTGATTTCCAGGCCAATGGCCTGCAGGGCGCGAATCGCCGATTCGCGGCCGGAGCCCGGGCCTTTAACGCGCACCTCAATTTCCTTCATGCCATGCGCCATGGCCTGGCGGGCGGCGTCTTGCGCGACCTGCTGCGCGGCGTAAGCCGTGCTTTTGCGCGACCCTTTGAAACCAACGCGGCCGGCACTCGACCAACCGATCAGATTGCCGTGCAGGTCGGTAATGGTGACTTGCGTGTTGTTGAACGTGGCCAGAATGTTGGCAACGCCGGTGACGATGTTCTTGGCGTGCTTGGCCTTGATGATTTTCTTGGCTGCCGCATCCTCACCCAAAAGCTCAGCGGCGCTCGGCGCACTCCCGGCCACCGGCGCAGCCGCGCCGGCCGCGGGCGCTTCTGCCGGCGCCGGAGCGTCAGCCGCGGGTGCGGCTTTTTTAGCGGACTTCTCCTCCGCTGGTTTCGCGGCTTTTTCGGCTGGAGCCGTTTCCTTTGCCGCCGCTTTTTCTCCCGCGGGCCTTGCCTCTTTTTCTTTCTTCGGCGCAGCAGGTTTCTTTTTTGTTTCGTCAGCCATTTAGTGGTTGCAAGTTGAGAGTTGAGAGTTGAAAGCCATTAGTGGATGCCGGTCTTGGCGTTCGGATTGCGCTGCACGCCGACGGTCTTGCGCGGGCCTTTGCGCGTGCGGGCGTTGGTCTGGGTACGCTGGCCGCGCACGGGCAACCCACGCATGTGCCGGACGCCGCGGTAACACTTGATGCCCTGCAAACGCTTGAGGTTCATGCCGATTTCCCGGCGCAGATCACCTTCAATGACGTACCTGCCCTCCTGGATGGCATGGACAATTTGCGAAAGCTGCTGTTCGGTCAAATCCTTCGCGCGGATGCCCGGATCAATATTGGCATGTTCCAGGATCTCCTTCGAGTTGGACGGCCCGATGCCATAAATGTAGCGCAGCGCGACGTCTATGCGCTTGTTCGGCGGAACTTCCACACCAATGATGCGTGCCATAAATCAACCTTGCCGTTGTTTGTGCCGTTTGTTCGAGCAAATCACGCGAATGACACCGCGACGCCGCACAATTTTGCAGTGCTCGCACAATTTTTTAACTGACGCACGAACTTTCATGTTTATTGTAATTCGTTTAATGAGTAACCGGTTAAATGAGTGATTTCCGCGGTTCAGACGTTGCTCGTCTGCTTTAACTTATTTAACCAATCACCAGTCGCTTATTTAACTTCCGCTAAAATCCGCCCCGCCGACAAATCGTAGGGCGCCAATTGCAATTTCACTTTGTCGCCGGGCTTCAGGCCGGCAAAATTCCGCTTCGCCCGTCCCGCCGCAAACGCCGTCAGCCGGTGTCCGTTGGCCAGCTCCACGCAATACGTCCCGTTCGCCAGAGCTACCCTCACCCGACCTTCAACCTGGAAGGCTTCGTTTCCGGGCATGTCAGTATCTCCGGTTCACCCTCGGTGATCAGGACCGTATGCTCAAAATGAGCGGACAGTAAACCATCTTGCGTGACCACTGTCCAGCCGTCTTTCAATATTTTTACGCCCGCCTGGCCGGCATTGACCATCGGTTCAATCGCCAGCGTCATACCCGGCCGGAGCTTCTGATTGCTCCTGGGATCCACAAAATTCGGCACCTGGGGCTCCTCATGCATCGAGCGCCCAACGCCATGCCCCACAAACTCGCGGACCACGCTGAAACCATTGCTCTCCACGTAGGTCTGAACGGCACGCGAAATGTCCGTCACCCGATTTCCCGGAACCGCCGCCGCAATACCTTCGTAAAGCGCGTGTTCCGTCACGTCCATGAGCCGCTGTGCCGCCACGCTGCATCCGCCGACCGCCACCGTACGCGCCGTGTCGCCGACAAACCCTTTATAAAAAACCCCCACGTCTATGCTCACAATGTCGCCAAAATGCAATTCGCGGTCACCCGCCAATCCGTGCACCACTTCGTCGTTCACCGAGAGGCACGTGTGGCACGGATACTTGCGGTAACCCAAAAATGCGCTTTTCGCGCCATGCTGCTTTATCCGCCTGGCCGCAAATTCATCCACCTGCCGCGTGGTCACACCGGGCTTGATGAACGCGGCGATTTCATCCAGCACTGTGCCCGCGACCGCGCAGGCCGGCCGCATAGAGTCCAAATCCCGTTCACTTTTCAAAATAATCATTTTTAGAACCGCCCGCGCAAGCGGCCCTTCCTCAAAAATCCGTCATAATGGCGCATCATCAAATGCGATTCGACCTGTCGCATGGTGTCCAGCAAAACGCCGACGGTGATTAAAATGCTCGTGCCGCCGAAAAACTGGGACACATCGTAGGGAATACTCATGGCGTTACGCATCAGGATGGGAATCACCGCGATCACCGTGAGGAAAATCGCGCCGGCCAGCGTGATCCGGCTCATCGCCTTGTGCAAATAATCGCTCGTCCCCTGACCCGGGCGCACCCCGGGAATATAACCGCCATTTTTCTTCAAATCGTCGGCAATCTGTAATTCGTTGAATTGCGTTGCCACCCAGAAATACGAGAAGAACAAAATCATCAGTCCGTAAACCGTCAGGTACACCCCGGACCCATATCCCAGCTGCATGGCGATTCCACGGAAGAAATCCTGCAAAAACGGAACATTCTTAAAGACGACATCGGCCAGCCATTCGCAGGCCGGCCCCGGAAACATCAAAATGGACTGGGCAAAGATGATCGGCATGACTCCGGAATAATTCACGCGCAAGGGCATGTAATTAGTGCCGCCCTGATACATTTTACGGCCGACGGCGCGAGCCGCGTATTGCACCGGGATTTTCCGCTGCGCCTGGGTAATGGCGATGACACCTCCGATCACCAGGGCCAGCAACAAAACCAGCATCACGCCCGTGCCCGCCAGATGATAACTCGATTCGATGCCACCCGCCGGATGAAACATGTCAATCAGTGCCACGCCTGCCCGCGGCAACCGCGCCACAATGCCGATGGTGATGACCAGCGAGACACCGTTGCCCACGCCGCGATCGGTGATTTGTTCGCCCAGCCACATGAGCAGCATCGTGCCGGTCGTCATGATCAGCGTCGTTTGGATAAGATACCAGATGGGATTGTTAATCAGCACCAACTGGCCTTGAAATCCATGGAAGATGGTTTGGGGGTGTTGCCAACCGTTGGCGAAATACAACCCCTGCCCCAGGCAAATCAACACCGTCAGATAGCGGCCGTATTTGATGATTTGGGCGCGACCGCCTTCTTCACGCGCCAGCTTGCTGAGTTTCGGCCAGACGGCCGTGAGCAATTGAATAATGATGGTGGCGCTGATGTACGGCATGATGCCCAGCGCCCCAATCGCGCAATTTCCAAAGGCGCCACCCGCGAACATGTTGTACATGCCGAGCAACCCGCCGTTGCTCTGCTCATTTTCCCTGAAAAAATTGGACAGCGCGGTTCCATCCAGACCCGGAATGACAATATAAGCCGTCAACCGGCAGACCCCCAACAACGCCAGCGTGAACAAAATCCGGGACTTCAGCTCCGGTATTTTGAAGCAGTTGGCAAACGTGTTGAAGATGTTACGGAACATGAGTCAGTCCCGCTCAGGCCTTGGCCGGCTCGGCGGCTTTGCGGCCTTTGATTTCGCAGGTGCCGCCTTTGGCCTCGATCTTCGCCTTTGCGGAGGCGCTGAATGCATGTGCACTCACCGTGAGCTTTTTGGACAATTCACCGTCGCCGAGGATTTTGACTCCGCTCGCGGGGCCATTGGCCAGGCCGACCGCGCGCAACGCGGTTTCGTCCACGCGCGCTCCGTCGTCAAATTGATTCAGCTCGCCGACGTTCACGGCTACGAATTGTTTCGCGAAGCGCACGTTGTTGAACCCGCGCTTGGGGATGCGCCGGATGAGCGGCATTTGGCCACCCTCAAAACCAATGCGGATGGAACTGCCTGAGCGTGCCGTCTGGCCTTTGCCGCCACGGCCGCTGGTTTTGCCGTGGCCGCTGGATTCGCCCTGGCCGAGCCGCTTGCGCCGATGTTTGGCACCGGGACGGGGTTTTAAATCGTGTAATCGCATAAACTAGTCAGTCGTCAATAGTCAGTCGTTAATAGCCGGCGCCCGTAGCGGGATGCTACTGGCCACTGACTGCTGACTACTGACAATACTAAATTCATTTCAGCCTGCGGTTGGGTTTGCTTCAGGAACTTTCGAAGTTTCCACTTTCTTAATCTCCAGCCCGCGGCCCCGGTAAATGTCTTCGCGCAATCGCAGGCTCAGGAGCGCCTTCAGGGTCGCTTTCACCACATTGGCCGCGTTGTTGGAGCCAAGTGATTTGCTCAAAATGTCCTTCACGCCGGCGGATTCCAAAACTGCCCGCACCGTCTTGCCTGCGATAATGCCCGTTCCCGGCGACGCCGGGCGCAGCAGGATTCTTGCGCCGTCAAACTCGGAAAAAACCTCATGTGGAATGGTGGCTTCCTTGAGGGAAACGGAAACCATCCGATTGCGGGCCAGTTCGCCGCCACGACGGATGGCGTCCGCGACCTCGCCCGCCTTGCCGAGGGCAACTCCCACGCGTCCTTTTTTGTCACCCACAACCACCAGCGCGCTGAAGTTGAATCGCCGCCCGCCCTTGACCACCTTCGCCGAACGATTGATATAGACCACCTTTTCCATCAGCTCTTCCGAAGCGCCACCCTCGAGTTGGAGTTCGGTTGCTTCGGACGCCGGCTTGCCGCGGCGGCCTCGCCCGCGCGGGCCACGCTGTTCTTCGCTTTCGGTTTTAGTGATTTCAGCCACGGTAATTTTCTTTGGTTACAGGTTAAAATTTCAGTCCCGCCGCGCGCGCCGCCTCGGCCAGAGTCGCCAGCTTGCCGAGCGCCAGAACCGGTTTGCCGTCCTTGCCCTTGCTTTCGTTGCGATGATAACGCGCGTTGCCGCGATCAAAAACAACGGCCTTGATTCCCTTGGCCAGTGCGGTTTCCGCCGCCAGCTTGCCGACCACCCGGGCGCCGGCCACGTTGGCCGCCAGCTTGTCGCGGTCGGGCGTGGCTTTGCTGGTGGTTGAAACTGCCGCCAGCGTCACCCCGGCATGATCATCAATGAATTGGACATGGATGTTCTCGTTGGTGAAACAGACACTCATGCGGGGACGTTCCCGGGTGCCGGAGACTTTTCGGCGCACCCGCCAATGGCGAAGTTGTGCCAATTGTTGTTTCTTTTCCGTTCTCATTTCAATGCGTCACGGATTTTACCGTGAATCAAATTTATTGGACCGTTTTGCCTTCCTTGCGCTGGACGTGTTCTCCCGCATAGCGCACACCCTTGCCTTTGTAAGGCTCCGGCGGATAAAAGGCGCGGATTTCGGCGGCGACCTGGCCGACCACCCGCCGGTCCGGGCCTTCAATTGTCAATTTTGTGTTTTCTTCGACCGTCACTTTGATCTGGTCGGGAATGACGTAATTAATCGGATGCGAATAGCCGAGGTTCAGGTTTACATTCTTGCCCTGCACCGCGGCCTTGAACCCGACGCCCTGAATTTCGAGCTTTTTAATAAAGCCTTCCGCCACGCCCTTGACCATATTGTTGACCAGGGCACGGCTGAGACCGTGCAAGGCTTTGGCCTGCGCGTCTTCACCTTCACGGCTCACGACAATTTTGCCGTCCTGAACCTTCAGGCTCGTGCGATGTGGCAGCTCCCAGTCGAGCTTGCCCTTCGGGCCCTCGACCAGCACTTTCTGCCCTTTGACCTCCACTTTGACCTTGGGAGGTATGACAATCGGCTGTTTTCCAATTCGCGACATAAAATCCTTACCAGATGTAACAAAGCAACTCGCCGCCAAGGTTTTTCTTGCGGGCTTGCACATCCGTCATCACGCCTTCCGGCGTCGAAATCACCGCCACGCCCAAACCGCCGCGCACCCGGGGAATTTTCGTCGCCCCGACGTAATGGCGCAAACCCGGCCGGCTGACGCGGCGCAGACCTTCAATCACGGTTTTCTTGCCTTGATATTTCAGCTTGATGTTGATGGTCTTGGGCAGGCTCCCTTCGACCGCCACCTCGGCCACATAGCCTTCCTTCTTCAGAATGGCGGCGATGTTTTCCTTCAGGCGGGAATGCGGCACGGCGACCGTCGGCAACAACGCGCGGCCGGCATTCCGAATGCGGGTCAACATATCAGAAATCGGATCAGTCATATCAAATCAATAGCTTAATCTTGGTCACCAACTGGCTTTCACCACGCCCGGAATCAAACCGTTCAATGCTGCCTCGCGAAACGTCAGGCGCGAAACGCCAAATTTCCGAAGATAACCGTGGCGGCGGCCGCTATAGGCGCAACGATTCACCAACCGCGTCGGGCTGGCATCGCGCGGCAACTTGGCGAGGCCGGCGTAATCCCGCTTGGCCTTCAGTTCCGCGCGGATCGCGGCGTATTTTTTTACCGTTTCAGCTTTGCGCTTGTTGCGCTCAAACCATGCTCTCTTGGCCATAATTCTAATCGTTCTCGTTCTCGTCCTTCGTTCCCGTCCTCGATTACGATTACGAGGACGACGACGAGGACGATTAAATATTTTACTTTTCAGCCAGCGGGAGGCCCATCAACTTCAGCAAATCCAGCGCCGTGCCGTCATTCCTGGCGCTGGTCACAATCGTGATGTCCATGCCCTGCTGCCGTTTGATCTTGTCCAGTTCAATCTCCGGGAAAATCGTCTGGTCGCCCACTCCGAACGTGTAATTGCCCCGACCGTCAAATTTGCGCGGCGACAATCCGCGAAAGTCACGAATCCGCGGCAGCGCCGTCGCCACCAGCCGGTCAAAAAATTCATACATCGCGTCACGACGCAGCGTCACGCGGCAGCCGATGGGCTGTCCTTCGCGCAGTTTGAAATTGGCGATACTGTGGCGCGATTTGCTGATGACCGCTTTGCGGCCGGTAATCAGCGCCAGGTCTTTGGCCGCGTCGTCAATGGCGTTTTTTTCCAGCGACGCGCTCACGCCCATGTTCACCACAATCTTCACCATCCGGGGGATCTGGTGGACATTGGCAAACTTGTGCTTTTCCTTCAGCGCCGGCACCACTTCATTCACGTATTTATTATAAAGTCTGGCTTTCATTTTTCAGGTCACGGATTTTGCCGTAACTTCATTTCGTCAATTCAATCGCGGCTCAGGCCGGGGCCGGTTGCGCCTTTCCATGTTTGGCTGCCCGCGCGTCGAACCGGTCAACCTTCATCAAATTCGAAAGGTGGATCGTGCCTTCCCGCTCGACAATCGCGCCCTGCGGATGGTCCTGGCTCTTGCGCGTGTGGCGCTTGATCATTTTCAGGCCTTCGACAATCGCCCGGTTTTTCTTCGGGCTCACCGCAATAATTTTGCCGCGCTTGCCTTTCTCCGCGCCGGCCAATACAACCACTTCATCGCCCTTTTTTATGTGAAATTTTGACATAATTTCAAATCACCTCCGGCGCGAGCGAAATAATTTTCATGAACTTCTTGTCGCGCAACTCGCGCGCCACCGGCCCGAAAATGCGCGTGCCCTTCGGGTTCAGCTCCGGGTCAATAATGACCACCGCGTTGCTGTCGAAACGCAGATACGAACCGTCGCTGCGGCGGATGGGCTGCCGGGTGCGGACGATCACCGCGTTATGCACCTCGCCCTTCTTGACCTGCCCGTCCGGCGCGGCGTCCTTGATATGCACCTTGATGACGTCGCCCACATGGGCATAACGCTGGTTGCGGCCCAACACGCCGATGGCCCAGGCAATCTTTGCACCCGTGTTGTCCGCGACATCCAAATGGGAACGAATTTGCAGCATAAAAATCAGGTCACTCGGCGGCAGAAGTTTCCACGTCGTTACGCACAACGACGGCAACGAGCCGCCAGCGTTTGATTTTCGACAAGGGCCGCGTTTCTTCAATGCGCACGCGGTCGCCCGGCTTCGCCTCGCCCTTTTCGTCATGGGCGTATAACTTCTTGTAAGCGGTCACGACCTTGCGGAATCGCGGATGCGGGAAGCGGCGTTCGACGCGCACCACAATGGTCTTGGCCATCTTGTTGGAGATGACTTCGCCTTCGCGCTGTTTGCGATGACCGCGTGCCGTTGCTGTTGCCGTTGGATTTGCTGTTTCAGCCATACAATTAAGCCGCTTTGTTGCGCAGTTGCGAGATCCGCGTTTCCAGGCGCGCGATGTCCTTGCGCAAGATGCGCAGACGCGCCGGTTTTTCCAGTTGTGCGCTCGCCTGCTGCAACCGCAGGTTGAACATTTCATGACGCAGGTCGCGGCTCTTGGCCGCCAATTCCACCAGCGTCATGTCTTTGACTTCAGGAAATTTCATAACCGTTTAACTCGCCCGCCGATGGCGGGCGATGAATTTCGTCTTGATGGGCAGTTTGGTCGCCGCCAACCGCAACGACTCGCGCGCCTCCACTTCCGTAATCCCATCCACTTCAAATAATATGTTTGCCGGGCGGATGACCGCTACCCAACCTTCCAACGGCGCCTTGCCCTTGCCCATGCGGGTTTCCAGCGGCTTTTTCGTAAACGATTTCTGCGGAAAGACGCGAAGCCACATCTTGCCGCGCCGCTTCATGTTGCGGGCAATTGCTACGCGGGCCGCTTCCAGTTGCTTGGAATCCATCCAGCAGCGTTCGAGCGCCATCAATCCGTATTCACCGAACGTGACCGCGTTGCCGCGGGACGCCAGGCCGGCGCGGCTGCCACGGTGCATCTTGCGAAATTTTACTCTTTCTGGTTGCAACGGCATAATTCGTTAAATCATTAAATCAGTGATGGGTTAAATCTTCAATTGTCGCATTGGCTGTTAAAAATTTATTTCACTCATTTAACCAATCCCTGGTTACTCATTTCACCGGCACCGGCTCGGCCGGCGGCTGCGGCTGCTCCTTTTTCTGCGGTTTGTTCTCACCCCGGCAAATCCAGCATTTGATGCCGAGCTTGCCATAGACAGTGAGCGCTTCGGCAAATCCGTAATCAATGTTCGCGCGCAACGTGTGCAACGGCACCCGGCCCCAGTGATATTGCTCGACGCGCGCCAATTCCGCGCCGCCCAACCGGCCCGCGCAGCGAATCTTGATGCCTTCCGCGCCGAAATCCTTGGCCGTCTGCAACGCCTTCTTCATCGCGCGCCGGAACGAAACGCGGCGCTCCAATTGCAACGCGACGTTTTCCGCGACCAGTTGCGCGTCCAACTCCGGGGTTTTCACCTCGACGATGTCCACATAGACTTCCTTGCCCGTCATGCGGCTCAATTCTTCCTTGAGCTTGTCAATTTCCGCGCCTTTGCGGCCGATGACCACGCCCGGGCGGGCGGTCAAAATCGTTACGCGGCAACGGTTGGTGGCGCGTTCGATTAAAATTTTCGGCACCGACGCCGTTTCGAGTTTCTTCTTCAGCAGGGTACGGATCTGCCGGTCTTCGTTGAGCAGCGGGCCGAATTCCTTCTTGCCGGCAAACCACTTCGAGCGCCAGTCCTTGTTGACGCCGACACGCAGACCGATTGGATTTGTTTTTTGGCCCATACTATTCGTCTGACAGGGTGATTTTGATGTGACAACGACGTTTGAGGATTGGACCGGCGGAACCGCGGGCTTTGGGGGTAAAACGTTTGATGATCATGGCCGTGCCGGCGACGGCTTCTTTGATGCGCAAACTTTCCGGTTTGAGTTTGTTGTTGTTTTCCGCATTGGCGATGGCCGACCGGAGCGTCTTGGCCACAAGCCGCGCGCCCTTGCGCGGCACCACCTGCAGCACCGCCTGCGCCTGCAGGGCCGGCAGCCCCTGAATCTGCCGCACGACCTCACGCATCTTTTGCGCGGACATCGGCACGTTTTTCATGATCGCATGAACTTCCATGTTATTTCGCCTCCGCCTTGGCCGTGTGCGCGCCGTGTTTCTTGAAAATGCGCGTCAGGGAAAACTCGCCGAGCCGGTGGCCGACCATGTTTTCGGTCACAAACACCGGGTTGAAAATCTTGCCGTTGTGGACACTGAACGTCAGGCCGACGAAATCCGGCGTGATCATCGAACGCCGCGACCATGTCTTGATCGGCGTCTTGGACTTGGCGTCCTTCGCCTTCTGGATTTTGTCCAGCAGGTGCAGATCCACAAACGGACCTTTTTTTATCGAGCGTCCCATGTTCTATTTTTGATTTATGATTTACGATTTACGATTTACGATTTTCTTCACGTTTCACGTTTCACGCTTCAACGTCATTTCACTTTGATCGGCAAACCATTCCGCCGAACGACAATAAACCGGTTCGAGTATCTGTACTTGTGGCGCGTCTTGCCGCCCTTGGCAATCCTGCCCCACGGCGACATCAACTGCTGCCAGCCGCCGCCGGACTTCGACTTGCCGGCGCCACCGCCATTCGGATGATCCACCGGATTGCGCGTCACCCCGCGATTGATGCCGCGATGACCGCGATGCCGCGTGCGACCTGCTTTGCCCAAAATCACATTTTCATGCTCCGCGTTGCCGACCTGGCCGATGGTGGCGTAGCAATTTTCATTCACCTTGCGGATTTCGCCCGAAGGCAGGCGGATTTGAGCATAACCTTCGTCGCGCGACATCAACGTCGCCGCGCCGCCCGCTGAACGGACCACCTGCCCGCCCCGGCCGGGAGTTAGCTCAATGTTATGAATGGAAAGGCCGACCGGAATTGCCTTGAGCGGCAGCGCATTGCCAACCTCGGGAGGGGCCGCCGGTCCGCTGGAAATAGTGCCGCCGACCTTGATGCCCGCCGGCGCGATGATGTAAGCCTTTTCGCCGTCCTTATATTGCAGCAAGGCCAGGCGCGCTGAACGCATCGGATCGTATTCAATCGCTGCAACCGTGGCCTCCACGCCGTGTTTCTGGCGCTTGAAATCCACGAGGCGGATTTTCTGCTTGTGTCCGCCGCCAATGCCGCGCGCCGTGACGCGGCCATACATATTACGTCCGCCCGACTTCTTGCGAATCTCGACGAGCGACTTCTCCGGCGTCGTCTTAGTAATGTCGCTAAAATCCGCGTACGTAACGTAGCGCAGAGACGGCGTTAGCGGTCTAAATGTTTTGACTGGCATAAAAACAAAAGTTTCAGCAGCAACTTTGAAGTCGGCAGGCCATCATTCCTGTCCCGGCAGGGAGTCAGTTATCGGTCTGCTAACATGCTGTCCATTTGCCTGAAACGATTCACCGCACTGTTGTAACCCAGCGGGGTTGTCTTCCGAGCGAAACGGAGCGGAGAAAATATCAGAAGTCCCTTTCGATGCAAGCGTTTTTTTGAAGAATTTTGGGAGTCCAAACCATCTGCAAATGCCTAGATGGCAACGGGGTTTCCATCATGGTTTGCCGCGCATTTCCAGCAAAACCCCGACGCTGGAGAAGGTGGAGACCCCATAAGGCACCATCACCGTCAGCAGCATTTTGAGCAAAACGCCCCGGGTGATTTGTTCGGAAAGGATCGCGTCGCTGTCATTGATGGCAATCAGGATAAAACCCACGATCAACGCATATTTGAGCGCACGTTTGACCACCGAGGGCTAGGAAGCCAGTTGGAACCATTCTTTCATGCGCGGCTGACGGTAAAGCATCTGTTGGATGGACTCAAGATTGGCGGTACCATTAACCGGGACGAGCGAAGTTTGGATTTTCTCGCACAGATGGCGCGAAGGCGGCAAGGGGAAAAGCGGCGGTGAACGCGCCGCAGTCCAAGACCTAGCGGAAATTCGGAGCGGCTCCCTGTCTAAAGTTAGAGCGAACTGACGTTCGCTGCTACGGCGGTGGTACTGGTGCTGGTTGCCAAGCGTTTTTCTCCTTTGCCTTTGGCTGCCAATAGGACTATTTTCATAGACCATGACAACGCTTATAGCGCATTTCGATGGAAAGGTGCTTGTGCCAGATTCGCCGGTGAAACTTCCGATGAATCAGCCGTTGAAAGTTTCTGTTTCGACGCTCGAAGCAAATGGCGGGGAAGACGATGATATAAATGAAGGCGCGTGGCTGCAAGCCGCGTCAAAAAATCCGTCCTTCGATTTCCTGCACGACGAACCCAACCTCTACCAGTCCACCGATGGCAAACCCTTCCACGACGCACAGTAAAGTCGTGCTCGTGCCGTTTCCGTTCGACGACCTCTCCGCGACAAAACTTCGCCCGGCAGTTTGCCTCACTGAACCGATTGGCGTGAATCGTCACGTCATTCTGGCTTTCATCACCAGCCGCGAAATTTCCGACTTGCTTCCGACAGACATCGCCCTGCCTACAAACCATCCCGGCTTTTCTGCCACCGGCTTGCGTGTCAATTCAGTTTTGCGGCTTCACCGATTGATCACGGTCTCGACAAAAATTATCCAACGCGAACTCGGAAGACTTTCATCAAATCTTGAACATGAAGCGGCTGAAAAACTTTCCTTGTTATTTTCTCTCAAAAGTTAATGCCGGAACTGGGCTTGTTTGCTGACCTTGGCCAGGCGCTTCTCCCATTCGCCCTTGTGCGCCAGCGGGTCGGCATCCGTGCCCCATAGTTTTTTCACCATCTCGCGCTGCGGCACAAATGGGCACTTCGCTTTCGGATTCTTGAAAGCATCCTCCATTTCGCGCAACGCCAGTTGCGCGCCGGTCATGATCGCCGGTTTTTCCGCGCGCGAAAATTGCGAGTTCAGTTTATGCGCCGCGTCGTCGAGCGCGCCCCAGCGTTCCGCGTGCGTGCGACCCCACAACGTCGGTTGCGTGTCCAGCCGCGCCAGGTTCCAGAAGGCAATGCGGATTTGCCGGACGGGCTTGAACTGTTTACTCATTAACTCGCGGAAAACGTCTTCCAAAACGGAGTTGATAACCGAATTTTGGAACTGCGGCGCGTGAAAACGATGGCCGCCGCTGACTTCGCTGAAATCAGTGAACCGGATCGTCAGGCCCAGCTCGCGCGCCTGCAACTGTTCGCGGCGTAACTGGCCGACCAGCCGCGTCGCCTCGCTCAAGGTGAATGTCAGCGCCGCCTCGTAGTCCGGCTCGTCGTAAGGCAGTGTGGTGTTGCTGGAAATCGTCGTGCGGTCCTTCACCTCGAGCAGCAGCGGCTCGCTCCACAGGCCGTTGGCAAACAGCCAGAGTTGCGTCCCCCAGATGCCGAATTTTTTTCTGAGTAACGGCGACGGCAGTTTGGCCACGTGACCAAAGGTCTGCGCGCCCAGTGACGCCAGCGCGCGTTGCCGGTTTTTGCCGATGCCGGAAAGCTCGCGCACGGAGCGGTCCTTCAAAAATCCCTTTTCCTGCCCGGCGGGAATCTCGATGAAACCCGGCTTGGCTGCGTCCGTCGCGAGTTTCGCCAGCCGCGAGGAATTCGCGAGACCGGCGGACACGGGCAATTTGACTTCCTGCAAGATCCGCCGGCAGATCTCCTTTACATAATTTTCCGGCGAGGTGTTTCGCCAGACCACCTTGTCCATCGTCGTAAAGTCGAGGAACCCTTCATCAATCGAGATCGGTACGAGGGTCGGGGAATATTCTTCGAGAATGTGGAACATCTCGGCCGAGAGCCGCCGGTATTCATCATAGTGCGGACGGCATAAAACGCCCTTCGGGCAAAGCCGCTTGGCCTCGAAGCACGCCATGCCGGTTTTGACTCCGAACGTTTTGGCCGCGCGATTGGCCGCAATGACGATGCCATCACCGCGGCGTCCGCCGCCGACCCAGACCGGGCGGCCTTGCAGCTGTTGGTTCAAGGCAATCTCGCAACTGGCGAAGAAGCTGTCGCCGTCCACGTGCAGGATGCGAATGGGTGTATTGGCATTCACGGGCAAACCTTAATTGAACCAAAATTCAAGCCGTGTCAAATCCTCGCATAATGGCAGGGACAAAGGCTGTCCAAGCCGCCTCAAGCCCGAAGGGCTTGGGGAAATTAGCCGGGGATGACATCCCCGGTAAACCAACCAAATGTGTATTGCGCCCCGGCAGGGGCGCGGGAAAATGAAATAAAATGTCCTCAACCCATTTAAGCCTGCATATCCACGTCATTTTTGGTACCAAACATCAGCGTCCGCTTATTGCATCCGAATGGCGTCCGCGTCTCCGCGCTTATCTCGGCGGCGCGGCAAAAACACTTGAGGCCGTCCCCGAAGCGGTCGGCGGTGTTGCCGATCACGTTCATTTACTGCTGGGAATCCGCGCGACGCACCGACTGGCCGATGTGATGCGCGATTTGAAACGGACTTCCTCTGCATGGATTCACGAGACCATTGGCGACGAACAATTTGAATGGCAGGATGGTTACGGAGCTTTTACGGTCAGCGCCTCCTTGATTGAAACGGTAAAAGATTACATCGCGCGGCAAGAGGAACATCACGCGAAGAAAAGTTTTCAGGAGGAATATCTGGAATTTTTGAAATTGAGTGGTGCGGAATTCGACGAGCGTTATTTGTGGTGAACTCCGCCGCCCCTGCCGGGGCGGATTTTTATGGTTGTCATTCCGGGGGCGTTGCCCCCGGCTAATTTCCGGAAGCCCTCCGGGCTTAATACAGGAGCAGGCTTGAAAACCAATGATCCGCAAAACAAAAAAACGGCGTGGAATAATTTCCGCGCTGTTCGAGTTTTCAAATCCCGTTCAGGTCAAAACAATCTTGTCGCCGTCTTTCAGCGTCACGATGGCTTTTTTCCAGCTCGGCGCCTGGCCGGCCTGCGTCGTGCGCTGGCGGCGGAGCTTGCCACGCACGTTCAGCGTGTTGACCTTGGTCACCTTGACCTTGAACAATTCCTGCACGGCCAGGCGGATTTCCGTCTTGTTCGCGCGGCGGTCGGCCACGACGGTGTACTGGTTGTATTTCTCGCCCTGGCGCGTGCCTTTTTCCGTCAAACGGACGGTCTTGATGACTTCAAAAGCGTTCATGTTATTCCTTGGTCAGACGGGCTTCGACTTTCTCAAACGCGCTTTTCGTGAAGAGCAATTTGTCGGGCCGCAAAATGTCGTACGTATTCAACGAATCGCTCGTCGCCAACGCCACATCCGGCAGGTTGCGTGAAGCCAGGGTCAGATTCTTATCTGCGGCGGCTGAAACGATCAACGTGGTGCCTTTCAATTCCAGGGCCGAAATCACCCCGACAAATTCCTTTGTCTTTGGCGAGGCGAGCTTCAAATCGTCCACCACCACCACGTCGCCGGCCTTGAGTCGTTCGCTCAGCGCCTTGCGCAACGCGAGCGAGCGGGTTTTCTTGGAAATCTTCTTGGCGAAATCGCGGGGTCTCGGCCCAAAGACCACACCACCGCCGACCCACAACGGCGATTGGAACGAACCGGCGCGCGCGCGGCCCGTGCCCTTCTGCCGCCACGGTTTCTTGTTCGTGCCAGAAACTTCACCGACGTTCTTGGTGTTGGCGGTGCCGCTGCGTTGCGCCGCCTGATAGGCGACGACCGCATCATGGACGGCCTGCGTGCCCTTTCCGCCTTCAACCAGCGGGAACTTCACCTGAAGTTCACCCTGATTTTTCCCTGCGATATTCTTAATGGCAATTTTCATGTTATCTTCGGGGCGCGTCACTCCGTGCGCGCCGCAAATCGTACTCTCGCAAACGGCGGGCAGAGGACTGACCGCCCTATCCTGAGTTATTTTTTAGCTTCGGCGGGCTTGGCCTCCGGTTTCTTCTCGGCGGCGCCTTTTCGTTTCATGGGTGCAACGCTCACCGGCGGCTTCCAGCCCTTGGGCCGTTTCTTGGATTCGCGAATGACCACATAATCGCCTTCCGCGCCGGGAATGGCGCCTTTGATGAGCAAAAGATTTTCCGCCTCGCGCACCTGGATGACCTCGAGGTTCTGTGTCGTGCGTTTGACTTGTCCCATGTGGCCGGGCATTTTAAATCCGCGCAAGACCGTGCCGGGGAATAGACGCTGGCCAATCGCGCCGACTCGGCGGTGCCAGCCCTTGTGACCGTGCGTCGAAGGGCCGCCGCCAAAACCGTGGCGCTTCATAACACCTTCAAAGCCGCGGCCTTTGGTAACGCCAATCGCATCCACAAAGTCGCCGGGCGCAAATAACGCGGGCCCGACCACGTCGCCGGGCTTTACTTCCTTGGAAAAATTGCGGAACTCCTTGATGCGTTTTACCGCCACGCCGTTCTGTTTTTTAATGTGGCCGAGCAGCGGTTTCGTCACGCGCTGTTCCTTTTGATCATCGAAACCGAGTTGAACGGCATTGTAACCGTCTTTGCCCGCCTGAGTCTTGACCTGCAAAACGCGATTGGGACCGGCGAGCACGACGGTCACGGGAATCAGCACTCCGCTGGCGTTGTAAACGCGTGTGCTGCCGAGTTTCTTTCCTAAAAGTCCGAGGGGCATGATCGTTCTCCTTAAATCTTGATGGTGATGTCTACGCCCGCGGGGAGATTGAGCTTCTTCAATTCATCCACCGTCTTGGCCGTCGGATCAAGGATATCAATCAGCCGCTTGTGGGTGCGTTGCTCGAAGGTTTCCTGCGACTTTTTGTCCGCGTGCGGCGAGCGTTGGACGGTAAAGCGCTCGATGCGGGTCGGGAGCGGAATCGGCCCGGCGACACGCGCGCCGGTGCGTTTGACGGTGTCGGCAATTTCGCGCGCCGACTGGTCTATGACCCGGTGGTCATAGGCCTTAAGTCGAATTCGAATGCGTTGGGCAGCCATACAAAGAACAATTGTCTGTTAATGGTTTCAATAGTTTGCCGCTTCAATCTTTCAAAAGCGGACGCAAAGTGTAACAATAGAACAGTCCCGTGCAACAAGTTTTTGGCGGCATTCTCATCTACGTCCGCGCCGCCGGCTTCTTCGCCGCCTGGTCTAAAATGGTGTTCAAGACGCTGTTCGGAACCTGCTCGAACGTCAACGGTTCCATCGAATACGAAGCGCGGCCCTTGGACAGCGACCGGATGGCTGTGGCGTAACCGAACATTTCGGCCAGTGGCACATTCGCATTTACAATCGTCTGGCCCAATTTGGCTTCGATGTTGATGATGTGCCCGCGGCGGCGGGTGATATCACCGATCAGATCGCCTTGGTATTCGTCAGGCGTAGTGCATTCCACCTTCATGATGGGCTCGAGCAAAATTGGCCCGGCCTTCTTGAAGGCGTCCTTGAGCGCGAAAATGCCGGCCATCTTGAATGCCAGTTCATTCGAGTCCACCTCGTGGAACGTGCCATCCACGATCTGCACCTTGACATCAATGACCTGATAGCCCGCATAGACGCCGCCCTTGATGGCTTCCTCAATGCCGTCAATAACCGCCGGAATGTATTCCTTGGGAATCGCGCCGCCGACAATCTTGTTTTCAATCTCGACGCCTTTACCCTTCTCGTTCGGCTGGAGCTGAACGCAGGCGTGGCCATACTGACCACGGCCGCCGGACTGGCGGATAAACTTGCCTTCGCCATCCGCCGGTTTGGTGACGGTTTCACGATAGGCGATTTGCGGCGCACCGGTGTTGGCGTCCACCTTGAACTCGCGCTTGAGGCGGTCAATGATGATTTCCAGATGCAGCTCGCCCATGCCGGCGATGATGAGCTGGCCGGTCTCCTCGTTGGTGAAACAACGGAAGGTCGGGTCTTCCTCAGCCAGCCGTTGCAAACCTTCGGACATCTTGTCGCGGTCCTGTTTCGTCTTAGGCTCAACGGCCATGCTGATGACCGGTTCGGGGAACGTCGGCGGTTCGAGTGTCACTTCCAAATCCTCGTCGCACAGCGTGTCACCGGTGGTGATGTTGCGCAGCCCGACCAGCGCGGCGATGTCACCGGCAAAAACCTGGTGGATGTCCTTGCGCTCGCTGCCTTGAATAATCATGAGGCGGCTGACGCGCTCGCGCTTGCGCGTGCGCGGATTGTAAATCATGTCGCCCTTTTCGAGCTGGCCGGAATAAACACGGAAGAACACCAGCTTGCCCGCGTAAGGATCCGTCCACAATTTGAATGCCAGCGAGCAGAACTTGCTGCTGTCGTCGGTCGGTACCTCGACCTTTTGGTCGGCCTGCCCCGGCACTTCGCCGGTGGCCGCCGGCACATCCAGCGGGCTGGGCAGATAATCCACGACCGCGTCAACCAGGGGCTGCACACCCTTCTTCTTGAACGCCGAACCGCACAGCACCGGCACCAGTTCAATCTTGCAGGTCAACCGGCGGATAGCCGCTTTGAGTTCCGGCGGCGTGACCGGCTTCTCGTGAAGTACGAGATCGGCAATCGCGTCGTCCTTGTTGGAGACTGCGTCAATCAACTCTGCCAGCGCCGCTGCCGCGCGTTCCTTGTGCTCGGCGGGAATTTCCCTTGCCTCAAAATTCAGGCCTTCATTGACCACATCGCCTGGTCCCCAGACGATCGCTTTCTGGTTCACGACATCAATGACGCCTTCAAATCTGTCTTCCGCGCCGATGGGCAGGAAAATCGGGTACGCATACGCCTTGAGCTTGGTGCGCATGTCGTTCAGCGCGTTATCAAAATTCGCACCCGTGCGGTCCATTTTATTGACGAACGCGATGCGCGGCACCTTGTACTTGGTCGCTTGGCGCCAGACGGTTTCCGATTGCGGTTGTACGCCGGCAACGCCGCAGAACACCGCGACGGCACCGTCGAGGACGCGCATGGAACGCTCGACTTCAGCCGTGAAATCCACATGGCCCGGCGTGTCAATGATGTTGATGCGGTGCGGAATGTCCTTGAACGCCTTGTAAAGCAACTCTTCGCCGTGCTTGTTCTGCTTTTGCGTCCAGTAGCACGTGACGGCGGCGGACGTGATGGTGATGCCGCGTTCGCGCTCCTGTTCCATCCAGTCGGTCACCGTGTTGCCGTCGTCCACGTCGCCGATCTTGTGAATGAGGCCGGTGTAAAACAGGATGCGTTCGGTCGTGGTCGTCTTGCCCGCGTCAATGTGCGCCGCGATGCCAATGTTGCGCGTGCGCTCCAACGTGTACTCGCGTTTGGGCGAATTGGCCGATTTCGTTTTTTCAGCAACTGCATCCATCGTTAAATCCAATAATAAAAATGCCCCCGGGCTTTGCAGCCTTTGGGGCATTGGTCAACTATATCCTACCAGCGGAAATGTGCAAATGCCTTGTTGGCCTGGGCCATCTTGTGCACCTCGTCGCGCTTGCGAATCGCGTTCCCCTGCCCTTGATAAGCCTCCAGAATCTCCGCCGCCAACGCCTCGCGCATGGGCGTGCCCTTGCGGGCGTCGGCAAAATCCACAATCCAGCGCAGCGCCAGCGCGGCTTGCCGGTCCGACGGCACTTCCAACGGCACCTGGTAGGTGGCACCGCCGACGCGCCGGGCCTTGGTCTCGATGCGTGGCTTGGCGTTGTCCACCGCGCGCTGCAAAATTTCCACCGGATTGCTAGCCGGATTTTTTTCCGAGATGCTCTCAAACGCCTTGTAAACGATCCGCTGGGCCGTGCTCTTCTTGCCGCAAATCATCACGGTGTTGACCAGCCGCGAAACCAAAGCGCTCTGGAATTTTCCGTCTTTGGGCACCTGCCGTCTGCTTGCTTGTCGTCTGCGGGACATGGATTTTGGTTAAATGAGTTAAATAAGTTAAATCGTCAAAATCTTCAGGCGGCTGCGGGCGCTGCCGGAGCAGCTGGAGCGGCGGCGGCGGCGGCGGCGGGTTTGGCGCCGGGCTTCGGACGTTTCACGCCGTACTTCGAACGGCTGACCCGGCGTTTCTCCACTCCGGCGGCGTCCAGCGTGCCGCGCACAATGTGATAACGCACGCCCGGCAAATCTTTCACGCGCCCGCCGCGCACGAGCACAATCGAGTGCTCCTGCAAATTGTGGCCCTCGTCCGGGATATAGGCGATGATTTCGTAGCCGTTGGTCAGGCGGACCTTCGCCACCTTGCGCATCGCCGAGTTCGGTTTTTTGGGCGTGCGGGTCATCACCTGGATGCAGACGCCGCGACGAAACGGCGAATTATCCAAGGCTGGCGACTTGGACTTGTACTTTACCTTGCGGCGGCCCTTGCGGACCAACTGGTTGATTGTCGGCATTTTTGCAAAATCGCTGTCAATTCACCGGCCTTCGATGCCGGAAAACGGAACGCGGAATATAGCAAATGCAACCGTCGTTGCAAGACCTATTTTGAGCTTTTTTAACTGAAAGTCCGTCCAGCCCTCGACTCCTCGTCGCGTCGAAGCGATGCGAAGGCGGATCGTCTGTCGTCTCTCGACTACCGTTTCAACCCTCAACTCTCAACCGCTGATAATATTTCACCGATGCAGCAATCGCGTCAGCTTGAACAAACCGACTGCTTGTCAGTTCAGTTCTTAACTTCTCTGTCCTGCCGGGTACACTCCCGGTGAATACCAAACTTCCATTCCTGAAATCAATGGACTTGGATTAGGTGGCTGGTAGCGCGTTTGGCTCACCCACTGTGTGCCAAGGTTACATACGTGTTGACTCACGGATAAATGTTACCCGGGGCGGGCGTCAGACATGACAACGTTGCCTCAGGTTGGAGGTTACTTTTGGCAGTGAAGAACAGGCGCAGTTTCAGTTCAATGCTTTTCTTCAAGGCGAAGGGGTTGAGTTGGGCGTGTTCAGCTCTCAAACGCGCCTTGATCGTGGGGCTAATACTGGGACTGGCCAGCAGGCGAGCATAG
>Ga0209517_10001446_pt1 | contig 35979 bp, 24 predicted proteins | sample PeaSoiMetSII2010_FD_187695 | JGI IMG/M metagenome (GOLD analysis project Ga0209517, IMG submission 187695) | Peat soil microbial communities from Weissenstadt, Germany - SII-2010 (SPAdes) (version 2) | ecosystem: Environmental > Terrestrial > Soil > Wetlands > Peat | place: Germany... | reverse complement strand
GATTGTTTCCGGAGCAATTCAGGACCACGACCGCGGCCTGATCGTGGGCGAAGTCACGTTCGGCAAGGGTCTGGTGCAGACCGTGTATCCGCTGTCGGAGAATACCGGCCTGGCGCTCACCACGGCGCACTACTACACTCCGAGCGGACGCCTGATCCAGCGCGACTACAGCAACGTTTCGCTTTACGATTACTACTACAACCGCGACAGCGCCGAGAGTTCCAACACAGCCAATCGTGAAGTGAAGCTCACCGACAGCGGACGCACGGTGTACGGCGGCGGCGGCATCACTCCCGACGTGACCATTCCTCCGATAAAAACCAACCACTTCCAAGATACGCTGCTGCAGCACTACGCGTTCTTTAACTTCGCCAAGCGCTACGTGGTGAACCACCATCCCACAAAGGGCTTTGAGGTGGACGACGCGACTCTGCAGGATTTCCGCAAGTCCCTGGACGAAGCCAGTATTGCTTACACACAGGCTGACCTGATCGACAACAACGACTGGCTCCGGGCAAACATTAAGGCTGAGATCTTCGTCGATGCGTTTGGCCAGGATGAAGGCATGAAGGTGCGTGCCGAATCTGACCCGGAAGTGATTAAGGGACTTGAGCTTCTGCCCCAGGCAAAAGCTCTGGCCGACAACGCCAAAAAGATCGTGGCCGAGCACAACGCGGCCCCGGTGTTCAACCGGTAAAGAACTAACTAGTTTCTCCAAGGCCCGGACCGTTCCGGGCCTTTTCTCGTGTTTCCTTCGTGCCTTCGTGACCTTAGTAGTGAATGCTCTTGAGCACCTACAGGTTCATTGACTTCACCCTCCCGCCATGTGAAAATTCGCGCCAGAGGCTGCTTTTTGGGGATAATCGCAAAGGCGCAAATCATCTTCCCCACTGGCGAGATCTGAACCGCACAAGATGGATCTTTTTCAATATCATGAGAAAAGCGCGGGACGGTCGCTCGCCCATGGGCTCGGGCTGAGGTTGGATTGAAACCGGCTGTTCTGGTTGGTGCCGAAGTGCTGGCCGTCATCGCGGCGTGGACCGACTTACGCAGCCGCCGTATCCCAAACTGGCTGACGGTGCCCGGTTTGTTCGTTGGCATAGCCGCGAATGTTGTAGTTGGCGGCTGGGGCGGGTTGAAGGCTTCCCTGCTGGGCGCGGCGCTCGGCTTGGTGTTGCTGTTGCCGTTCGTGCTGCTGCGCAGTCTTGGTGCGGGCGACTGGAAGCTCGCCGGCGCTTTGGGAGCGTTTGCAGGCCCGGGCGTGCTGGTCGATCTGCTGCTGGGATCGGTTTTCGTGGCCGGGCTGATGGCTGTGGCCCTGGTGATCTACAAAGGACGAACGCGGCAAACGATTCGCAATATCGGGCACATCTTGATTTCGCTCGTGACTTTCAGGCTGCCGGGAACCCAGGTTTCGCTCGATAATCCGGAGTCGCTGAAAGTGCCGTACGGCGTGGCGCTCGCGTTCACGGTAATGCTCTATGGGGTTCTCTGGAAGATCGGAGTTGTGGCCTAGGATGCCGGATTCCGCACGATCGATTCTTCGCAGGCTTGGCAGCGAAACGCGTGGCGCCGAGATCGCGGAGGCTGCGGCCGTTCTGCCCCTCATGTTCATGATGATTCTGGGCATCTTCTGGTTCGGGCAGGCTTTCAGCATGTATGGGACGATTACGCGGGCCGCCCAGGATGGCGCGCGCGCCGGAGCCGCCCCTTATTGCGCAACCTGCGGCACCGCCGCGCAACCCGGGGTAAATGCGTTCAACGCGGTGCAAGCAGCCCTGACGATCGCTAAGCTGAACCCCAACAATGCACAGCCCCTCTCGCCGCAGCCAGTTCTTAACTCATGCGCCACCGACGGCGGCACCGTGCCCTGCGACGGAACCGCCGGCAGTCATATTTGCGTGCAAAGCCAGGTCCAATTGTCACCGACGGTCGGCGGCGCGACCGGAGTGTGCGGAATTTCCGTCACCTTTCGATACCCGTTCCGGTTCAAGCTTCCCTTCACTTCTCTGAACAACCAACAGATCTGGTTAACGGCGACTGCCCGCGCGCGCATGGAGACTCAGTGAAGGGACATCGAATGAAGGCGCAACGAGTGAGCGGCAGACGAGTGAACGATTCACTTCGTCTCCGAAGTTGGCGCACCGCGGTCGGGCGGCTTGTGTGGCGCGATGACCGTGCCGCTCAGTTGGTGGAGTTCGCCGTTGCCCTGCCGTTACTCGTGGTGTTCGTGGTGGGGATCTTCGATTTCAGCAGCGCGTACACATTGAAGCAGAAGCTGACTAATGTCGCGCGCGATGCGGCACGCGTGGCCGCAGCCGATCCGGCCAACGATGTCGCCCAGCCCTCCGGCATCCCTGCATCGGTCAGCGACGCATTCTGGGTAGTGGATAACTATCTCATCGCCAACAAGATCAACGACTGTGGCATTAGCGTCAGCAGACACTCTTTCGCTGCACCAGCAACGTGGACGTTCTCAGGAACCGGCAGTGGCTGCGTGGGAACGGGTTTGGTCCTTGCCATCAACCGCGGATACTATTTCCCGGCGACTGGTGGAGACGCGCCAGCTCTACTGACTTGTGTGCCGCAAGAACCAGCGGGAGGCCCCCAACCGGCGGTCATCTCCACTTGTGTCAGCATTCAGTATGCCTACCAATGGCGGTTCGGCCGGGCAGCGAGCTTGTTGGGGTCGACGGTGGCCTTGCCGACGAAGATCAGTGCAATCGCGGTATCGATGAACGAGAACTGAGGAACTATGAAGCCGCCGGCAATTCGCAGATCTCACTATTTGCTCCCCGCGCGTCGCGAGGAACACGGCATCACCATGGTACTGGTTGCAATCGCCATGGTGGCCATCATCGCCATGGCGGCTCTGTCGATCGATGTCGTCACGCTTTATCTGGCAAAAGAGGAGGCGCAGCGCGCCGCCGATGCGGCTGCACTCGCCGCTGCCAGAATGATCTCACTTTCCGGTATCACAGGCGATCCAAGGAATTCCACTGGGTATTGGGGGGCAATTTGCGGTGGATTGGGGAGTCCTGCGAGCCAGGCAGCCAGTGCGGTGGCAACGCAAAGTACAGTTGGGTCCATCGCTCCTTCGGTGTTGAACGTAAACTATTCGGCCGGCGGCAGTGCGCCGACGCCAGACTGTTCCAAGTTAACCTTCACCTCTGGGGTGAACAACCCGTTGGTCACGGTGCAACTCACGCGCGCCAGCCTGCCAACGTTCTTCTCTCGCATCTGGGGAAACACGGGCAATTCGGTAAGCGCCACGGCCACAGCAGAGGTCTTTAATCCCTCCGACTCCGGCAACGTCGGCAACGTCGTCACGGGGACAATCACTCCAGTGCAGCCTCGCTGCGTGAAGCCGTGGATCGTACCGAACAAGAACCCGCTGAATCCAAGTGTGGGTGGCTTTTGCGACCAAACCGGTGGGCCGTGCAACACCTTGGTTGGAACGGCCGACGGATCGATCACGAACGGGGGAATCTCGCTCGGCGGCACGAGCGCCAACGGCGTGATCGGCGAGACATTTTGGTTGGAGCCCGACTGCACGGCCGCCGGCGGCACATGCGGGCTACGGAATACTCCGCCGGTGGCAAACTACTACTCAGCGGCTTCCAAGGGAGCACAAAGGTTCCTTAAACCGCCTCCGAGCGTGGAGTACCTGCCCGGTGAAACTAGAGGCGTCGCTCCCGTATCTGTTCCATCATGCAGCTCAGGAAGACCCTATGAAGAAGCAATCGCGGGCTGTGATCAGTCAACCGTCTACCAGTGCGGGGTGCAAAGTTCTAACCAAGTCGACCTCAATGAAAACCCCGGCTTAGGCACTAAGGATACGATGAGTGGTGTCAAGTGCCTGATCCACGAGACGGACCAGACGATCCTCGCACCCTCCGGCCAGGACGCCCTCGACGTAACGGCCTTCCCGTTCCAGATCTTTCCTGGAACCAATAACCCGTTGGCCAAGGCTGGCTTAGCGGGTACTACCCCCATCACCAGCAGTCCTTCGATTGTCTCCCTGCCGATCTATGACTCAACCAATACGATTGGGGGAACGGGCACGAGCCCGGTCACCATTGTCGGGTTCCTCCAGGTCTTCATCAACTGGGTCGACCAGTATGGAAACGTCAAGGTGACGGTCCTGAATGTTGCAGGATGCAGCAACGGCAGCGGCCAGCCCGTCGGTACCGCAGTCGCCGGATCCTCTCCCGTCCCAGTGCGCCTGATCACGCCTCCGTAGACGCACGGGCGCACTCTGTTGTCTTCCTGCTTGGAGGTCCTAACCGAAGGACACTACTGGTCCGGCGCATTCTCTTCGGGCGGAGTTTTCATTTCGGGCTGCTGTTGGGGAGCAACTTGCGGGGGCGGACCGGTATGGGGCGGCACTTGCGGCGGCGGTCCACTCGACTCATCGTCATCGGAGTCGTTGTTTCGCACTGGAGGCAGTGGCGTTGGGCCACCCTCGGTGCGTGCGCTCAGGATGACGCGATCCAGTTGCCTCGGATCGTTGGCCGCGCTCAGAATCAGAAAATTGAACTTGGAACCGTTCAGCAGCCGGGCCATAACTTCGGGCGCAGGCGCAGGCGCAATGTCAACCACAACTCTTTCCTGCTCCGCCCCGGCGGCGATGGCCACCTGCGCGCCGGTACGCTGCTGCACCGCGAACAATACTTCCGACAAGGTTGCCTTGTTGGCTTTGATGGCCAGCAGTCCATCGCGAAAAGACACCTCAAGCGTCGGTTGAGCGGGCGTCTGAACTCGTTCCGCTCCGGTGGTGTAATTGGCAGCCACAAGGCCGGGACGCGCCGCAGGTGCGGAAGCAGAATCATTGACTCCTGTGGAAGTGTCGGGCGCGCCACCGACTACTTTGATAATGATCGTCCGGCCGTAAGGAAAAACCTGGTAAGACTGCGCCGTCTTCAAATCGAGCACGACACGCGTGACCGGGGGCTTCGCCTGAAACAAGCCAACGCGCACATCCTTCACTTCTCCGCGATTAACGGATTGACTGCGCAACTGATTGCCGGGAACGGCATTGGGAAAGTCCACCACCAAGCGATCGGGCCCGGTCAGAACCTGCGTTTGCGGTACCAGCCGGTCGCTGGCTTCGACCTCAATCTCGACCGCATCTTTACTGCCGAGCACCTTGACGCTGCGAACCGAGGTCTGCGCCTGCAAAGACGGTCCCCAGGCGGCCAGCGGCACGCAGAGTCCAGCCAGCAGCAGCCGACTGACAACGATTCGAGGGAACCTACACATGAATGCCTGCGCCCGGGCCGCCGCCTGATTGTAGCGGGATGGCTCTAGCGCGATTGTAGCAGTCGTCACCCGGTGGGGGGCTTACGTTAGGACTAGAACTGCGGGATTGGGACCGTTTCGGCACATCGAGTGCTGACTGGCGAGATTTGCTCCGCACGGCTGTGGTTTGAGGCCCACGCCTGAGGTCCGAGAGCTAATGTGTGAGCGGCCTGAGGATCTCCCCTAACACATCGGTCTGGTCCGAAACGCGCTCCAGGTGCGGATTCTTCTCGCCCTCGTGATAGCTCACGGAATAGGTCTTGAAGAACTGCGCGTTCTCGACCAGCAACTCGATTGCCTGATCGCTTCCCTGCGCCGCTCTCAGCGCTGCATGCAGCACTGGAGGAGACCATTTCCTCCCGTTGACCGCCACCAGCTTCATGCCGGGACCGAGACCCGCTTGATAGGCCGGGGATTCCACGATGACGTCACCGAGTTTGCCATCTTCACCGACGGTGAATCCCAACGAATACGAGAAGTCCGCGAACTTGGCCAGCTTCTCGATTGCCTTCGTCAACGAATTCGGCTGGTCGTTGTAAATCAGCTTCCACCCGCCGCGCTCAATGCCGCCCAGCGGCGCATGGGTACTCGTGGCTCCCACGCGATCGCGCAGAAGTTTCGCCCAGGCATAAGGCACAAGGTCATTCAGCGCGCGCACCACGTCGTCGAACGTATACGGGACTACTTTGGGCGGACCGCTTTCGCCGCCGTGGAAGCGGCGGCAAAAATCATTCAGCGAGCGCTGGCCGCGGGTCTGCTGTCGAATGATTCCATCCACCTCCAGCCAAATCAGTTCGCCCTCGGGATAGTAGTCGAGACCCCGCCGCCAGTTCTGCCATTGCGATCCCATCATGCGCAAAGTCTGCACCGAGCGCGCCGTGTCTTCGAGAGGCCGCCACTGCCGGCCCGCGCGATGATCGAGTTCGGCAGCGGTTGCCGCCAGCGCTTCACGATATTGCTCGTCGGTCCACAATCCGCTTCGCGCTGCCAGCACCGTGCCGAGATATTGAGTCAAGCCTTCGTACACCCACAACAAATCGGCGACCATCGGCTCTTGATAATTCGGAGTAGCCAGACCTGCGGGTCGTCGGTACTTGCCATTCCACGAGTGGGTGAACTCGTGCGGTACAAGATCCGCGAACAGCATGTGCAGATTAGGATCGAGCAGGGCGCGCTCCGATTCGACACTGTCGTTTGATTCGTGGTGTTCGAGACCGTGTCCGCCGACCTGATCACTCAAGGTGAGAAGGAAGTGATACTCGCGATAGTGACGCGCTCCGAACAACGCTCCCGTCTCCGCAACCAGCTTCTGATAAGCGGAGACATCCGCCGGGGTCATGGCCAAGTCGGACTCGGCGTCGGCGACCAGATCCATCCCGTGAACCGGAGTCTCACCCGGCCTAGTCAGTTCGATTCTCCGGTAGTGAATTCCGGCGATGAGCGGCGAATCGACCAGTGTGGTAAGAGAAACGGGCGCAAATTCGACGGAGTCACCGGTGGCGTGCGCCCCTGGCAAAGCAGTGCCAAACTTCCATCCTACGGGCAGTGTAACCGACGGCGCGAAGGTGACGTCATCGGACCGCGCGCCCTTCGGATAGAGCACTACGGCGTTCCAATTCAAATCGAGGATATTGCTTGAAGCCGCCGGGCCGCGTGCTCCGGCACTGTCCAACGTAGTGATCGCGTCGAGCGATACGTCGATGGATGTGACGCCGGCGGGAACACTCACGTGGAATTCGTACATGTCGATCGGATCGCGCTGCCACGAGAGCGCTTGGCCCGACGCCTCCATGCGAATTCCGGTGAGCGCGCCGATCGGTCCGCTGGGACGATGATTGCCCGGAATCCATTGGGGAAACACGAGCGACGTCTCGCCGGGGCGGACGGGAATCTGCAAGTGCGCGTGATAGAGATTTCGGGGAGCGTCCGTAAGATCAACATGCAGCCGGATGGCCTGGGCCATGAGGCTCGGCCCGAAAGAAACGCACAACAGACTTGACGAAATCCAGGCTCCCAGCGAACGTATGCCCACAGAACGCACCAGAACCTCCCACGCGACGCGAATGCAGAAGGCTATCGAAAGAGGTGAATCAGCGCAACTTGCGCGGGAAGGGGAACGTCAGAGTCTTCCGCTGTTGATGGACAAACAGCAAGCGGAGAGCCGTCTCTGCAGAGCTAGGTTCTGGCGAACCTGTGGCGAGTCATCCAACAAGTGATGGCCAAGCCAGAGGCGAGTAACAACCACGTGCCGGGTTCGGGGACTTCGCCCCCTCCGCCGCCACCAGGAGCGCAGGGGTCACCCTTCTTCTTCTTACCGCCGCTGACGCCTTTCGGTTTCTTGCCGGGTCCGCAAACGCCCGGAAGCGGTGGTGGAGCGATCGGAACCCAAGTTCCGGGACCGAACGGATCATACAAACCCAATGGCGGAGCCGGCCCCAGGCCCGGCACTCCGGGACGGTTCAGCAAGGCGGACTGGAACGGCACAGGAGGATTCTGAACGGCCGTCCCAGGCGCAGGTTGGACAGGCTCCTCAAACTTTACGGCCGGCGGCTCGGACGACGAAGTCGCCTGCTGCGGAACTTCTTCCACGCGATTCGCACAGCGAGTGCGCGCAGTGATCTTGCCATCGGTGATCACCGTCTCGCCCTTCTTGAGTTTGATTCTGCGCCGCGTCCAGTAGACCTTATTGCCGATGCGATAAGAAATGTAGGCCGTGCGGGCCAAAACCAGGCGGACGACTCGAGCGTGGTCGTAATCGAATCCCGCATAGTGCGCCCTGACAACCGGGTCATGATCAGCCGCCCACTTCAGTTCGGCCACGTCCTTTACTCCGCCGGGCACGACGGAATACGGATACACCGGACGATCTTCCATCGTGCGTAGCGTCTCCTGCTGGGTAAGCAAGAGCAGATTCCGGCTGGCCTCGGCCGCTTGTGTTTCCGGTAGAACCGACCGAGACGAACGGAACAGCGACGGACTCAAATAGTGCAGGGCAACTGAGGAGAAGCCGAAGCCCAAAGCAATAAGGACAACAACCAGCAGGACACGCCGAATGCGGCGATTCCGACGATGACGGCTCGTCCGGCGGCGCCGAAACACCCTCTCAACGCCACCTGCCTCCGATTGACTCACACCCTACCTACCTTTAGCGGCCAGCCTATGGGTTCTGGGCCGAGAGACACTTCTACTGCACTCACCTGATGCAGTTGGAGTGCCATTGCCGGACGCTCAATCCCCCTCGAAACACAGGAGATCGGGGCTCTGATGGCCACCATGCTACCAGACAGTGCAGGGGTTTGCACAAAATATGTTCCGGCTTGCTGCAAGCGCCCAGAGGTCCTCGGCTGCTGCTCGCGACCTCACGCACGCAACTGAGGTTACCCCACGGTTGGGCCATTCCAGTTGAACCGAAAACGGTGGTACTATGTCGCCTGCTTACGAAGGTAAACCCTATGCGAGTAAAACGCTCCTATCTTGTCCTGCTTGTGGCGCTCATGGCGCTGGTTCTGGCGAACACTGCATCCGCAACGTCCGTCACCATGAAGTTCGAAGGACAACATCAACTCTACTATTTCTCGATCAACGGCAACACGACCTTCACGCCGCTGATGTGCGACGCCTACGACAACCTTGTCCACTTGGGCGAGACTTGGACTGCAACTGCTTCACCGTTTCTGCAAGGCATCGCCAGCAGCATGTTCGGTCCGTCGATGACGATGGACTACAAAGCTGCGGGGCTGATCTTCAAGAGCATGCTCGCGGGCACACTCACTATCAGACAGGCGCAGTGGGCGGTGTGGGGATTGTTTTCGACCAACGCACAGAATAACTCGCTTTTCACAACCTACGGTGGCGGCGCCACCGACGCCGCCTATCTGCTTCTGGCGCAGACCGCGCCCAACAGTGCCTACAACGGACTGGTGCTCTACACTCCTCTTGGCGCCAAGCCTGGCACGGGACCACAGGAGTTCATCGGCTTCAGCGCCGTTCCCGAGCCCGGCACCCTGACCCTGTTCGGCACTGGCCTGATTGTTCTCGCGGGCGCGATTCGGCGCAAGTTTGCCAAAGCATAAGATCTGTCCGGCTTCACCCTTCTCAACGCATCACACCTCACCTCACCGCACGGCCTAGGCCGTGCGGTTTTTTCTCGTGTGAACAATGACTGCCGTATAGGAGCGGCGCGGCCGCCATCACTCGATCGCGTAGTCGATCTTGATTCCGCGCTTCTCCACTTCATCGAGGAACTGATCTGCCGGGACATCGCACTCCTGCAGAACTCCGCCACGTTTGCTGATCGCGCCCGAGGCCAGCATCTGCACCACGATCGACGCCGGGAACGCCGTTGTCCGCATCATGGCGCTCATATCAGTCTTGGGATCGTAGTGGTCGACCATGGTGAAGGACGCCACCCGTCCCTTCAGCCGCCCGCCCAGCAATCCGCGCACGCCGGCGCGATTCACCGACTCGTGCGCTTCCAGGCGCATGATGCACACGTCCGGACCCTTTGAGGCGAACTTGCCCTGGAAGATTTTCGACATCATGGCCCGCGGCGCAATCTCCGCCTTCCCAAATTTCATCTTCTCGCTGGAGAACAGCCCCAGTTCCTTGAGTTCGCAGAGCAAATCATAGTGTCCAGGATAGCGCAGCGTTTTCTCGAAGCACTCGCCGACTCGCCCTTCAAATGTCTCTGGCAAAGTCGAAGTACCTCCCGAGGTGTGAAACGCCACCAGCGGTGAGAATCCCGCAATGTGGAAGTCCTCAGGCTCGGTCAAAGGATCGATCGTAATCAGCTTGCCCTTGCGCAGAATGCGCGCCGGCTCAACATACTCATTGATGAGTCCCTCGACAGAAAACACGAGCTGATAGTGGAATGGCGGCGTGGGCTGCTCCGGCAAGCCCCCAACGTAAAGCCGCAGCGCATCAGCGCGGCCACCCAGCCGCCGCACCAGTTCTCCACCCAGAATCGACGCCATCCCCGGAGAGAGTCCGCAATCCGGAGCCAGCGCGACTCCGCGCTTCTCGGCCTTTTTCGAGAGCGCCAGTTCCTGCCGCACCACGGTGTTGTTTCCGCCCAGATCGGCAAAGTGGCACCGAGCCTCGACCGCGGCGCGAGCCAACCCGAGATTCAAAAAGTAAGGCACCGCCGAAAGCGCGGCGTCGTGCCCCCGCATCAGCCTTGCCGCCGCTCTCTCGTCGCTGGCATCGAGCGCCACCGCACGAACCTTCCTGTCGCCATTAATTCGGTTTACCCGCGCCGCCACTTCGCGCGCGCGTTTCGAGTCGCTGTCTGCCAGCGTAACCGAATCAACCTGAGACGTGCGGGCCATGTCGAACGCCGCTGCCGAACCCATCATGCCGGACCCAATCACAAGCAGCTTCATAAGAATCCCTCTCGCAAGAATCTTGTCTGTGGGTCTCCGGACGAAGCGGACGAATCAAGTAGAAGTGCACGGCCCGCGCCCGCGGAAAACCCGATGTTTGATTGTGAAGACGAACCGAAGAAATATTCTGGCTCAGAATGTGGAAGGTTGAGGCGTGCTAGAGCCCAGAAGGAGCCAGCCGTCCGCAGACAAAACGGCGGAGATCAAGCCGAAGCAGATTCACAGGAGATCATACCATTTCCAGAGCGCGGATTCGCCCTCACGCCAGGAGTGAATGGTGGGGCTAGTCGGGCTCGCAAACTATTGACCTGCGTTGTCAGGATGTAGTTTATTGATTCTTCTACCGACAAGAAGGCCCCAAAAGACACCCATTTCCGAGTATTGGCTACAATTTGGGCACAGTGAATTTGGCGTTCCATGGGCGAACACATAGCGAACCCTGCCACCGGAAGCTTCCATCTCTGTCCCAGATATCCCCACCCAGAACTGCATTATCGGCCGTTAGCAGCATTGACAACATCACTCGGCGGACCGACCGCGCCATTCGCAGCGACATAGGAAATGCGATACGCGGAGTTCTTCGAGGGGGGCGCGCTGTTGTCGGAAGCAACTGAAGCGAGCATGGGACCGGCGATCCGCAGCCAAGGGCCGTTTGGTTGATCCTGCCTCTCGACACTGACTTTGAAGCCCGCAGGTACCTGACCAAACTGCAAGGTAACGTGAGGGTAGGGCGTACTCACAACCTGCAAAACTGGAGCCGCAGGCCTTGGAATGGCCGGTGGCCCAACGCGAACGACCACCGGCGGCGTTGGGTCGCTACGATTCCCGTTCTTATCCACAGCGACTAAGCGATACCAATAGCTCGTACCGGCACTGACGTATGGATCAGTAAACGTGCGCGCACTTGCGAGGAGAGGGTCACCAATGACCACTCCCAAATCGTCGGCACGTCCCGAACGCAGCACAAGAAATTGCGCTGTCTTCTCCGGAGGAGAGGCTGGTTCAAAGCTGATGGTGACTTTTCCATCCGCGCCGCTCGTTCCGGTAATCGAAGGCTCTGAGGGCAATGAACGATCGGCAATCACGACCCGGACCGTTTCGCTCGGCGGAGCTTCTGCGTTGTCGAACGCGACCGCCATGATTCGGTATTCCATCTTCATGTCCGACGTGAGTCCGAGATAGTCGTCATACTGCGGCTCAGGAGTCACATGCGAGTTGAGTCGCACCCAATTTTCCGCCTGCGCTAGTCCAGTAAGCGCACGCCGCTCGACGAAGTATCCGCCTACGGGATAGGCGACAGGCTTCCACGTGAGGCGCACGCGCGTCTGACCCACATCGGCGGTAAGGCCTTCGACCTTGGGTGGTGCACCGGGATTCTTTGGCTGTGCGGCCGCAGCGGCAGACGGATTCCCCAAGTCTCCGCGGGAGTTCACCGCGCGGACGCGATAGTAGTACGTAGTTCCGCCGCGCACCTCGTCGTCTTCGTATTGTGCGGTGGAGGGGGGCAAAGGCTGCGCTGCCAGCGCTTCGTAGGGGCCATTGTGAAGAAAGGCCCGCTCGACCACGTATCCGGCGAGATTCGGTTTATTCCCCGCGTTCCAGATAACGACAACCTTCCCGACGTCCGCATTCGCAGTCACGGGATCGGGTGGTTCGAGCGCATGAAAATCTGGAAAGAAAATGCGAATCGAACTCCCTTCACTGCGTCGCCCGAAGACATCCAGACTGAACACGCGATAGGTCAACATCTCGTTAGCCGGGGCATTGTGATCGACAACCAGTGGCTTCTTCGGATCCCATCGCAGACCGACGACCGCCGGCTTGGCTGTTACCGAAGCGGCGGACTGGCCTCCGCCGTCGCGTTCGATTACATAGGCGATGATGGAACGCTGCCGATTGTCGGCCGGCGGATTCCAGAACAGGGAGACGCCGTCCCTGTCGACTTTCGCCTGCACGCTGTCAGGCGCAGGAGGCGGGGCTGATATCTGCGCGGAATCGACCGGAGAGCTTGTCATCTGCACGATAGTCTTTCCGGCGCCGTCAATCCCCTCGACTTTGTACGCGCGGCTTCCGGAAGCGACATTGTCAAGCGTCCACGAGAGGCCCGCCGCGCGTGCGAAGTTCGGCTCACTAAAAGCCCGCAGGCTTAGAATGGCAACGAGGTTCTTGCGCTGGGGGCTGGAGTCCGAAACCGCAAACACCGACGACAATCTTTGGATCGTGTCCCGATCTTCAACCGATAGCGCGTCTAAAGCCGTCGACTCCCCCATCTTGATCTGGGGAACAAGCACCTTCCCGGTGGCGTCAGATAGCTTCCAGCCACCGGCCGGCCATTGCGAAGGCGGCGGAAACCAGAACAGAGAGACGTGCCCTTTTCCGTCGGAAGCGGCAAAAATCATGCCGGGATTTTCCTGCGCAATGGCGACAGGAACGGCAAGCGCACACAACGTGAAAACAGCGGCGTAAATTGACAATCGGCGAACGCTCATCGGAATCATAGGTGCACCGTCACAGTGACATCACCCACCGGGGTTCCCACGGAGGCGCTGGCGTGAACGTCGAGTGGCGCAAACTCTGCATGGACCTGGGCAGTCACGCCGACGTTGACGCATCCGCCCACATTGCCAAGAGGCGTGCCCACATAGGCGCAGGCGCCCGCTTCGACTGACGCGGAAAAATCGCCGGCAATGTGTGGTTGCGGAGTCACGGTAAGTCCCATATCCACACTGCCCTTGACGTAGCCGTTAATGGAGCTGTCTCCGGCCTCCAGATCAATGGATTCGCCGCCGCCCAGGGAAAGCCCGTTGGGAGACAACATCATGTACATGTCGGCGTCGGTCACGAGCAAATGGCCGCGCACGCGCGGGCCTTGCTGCTTGCCGAAATCAACGTGCCAGGGCCCGCTCGGGCCAAAGTGAAAATCGATGGCCGCGTCGTTCGGGCCGCTGCCCAGATCCGCGTACGCCGCGTTGTTCATGAAATCCAGACGTCCCCAGATGCGCCCATCGAAGTTGCTGCCCGCGTATTGGAAGTAGCCTTTGAAATCGCCGTTACTGTTGTCGGCCTGCTTAAGAATCCAGGAATGGAAATCCATGCGGGCACCGCCATTCTGGCCTCCCGCCTTGATCGTCAGGTCGCCTTCCACGGTGCAGGTGAACTGATCCGAGGTTCCGATACGCGCGCCCGCCATAAAGAGAAAGGAACCGTCGAGCACTGGACTCTCAGCGTTGAGGGAACCCACATTTTCGAATGCACTGATCGGGAAATTGTGGCCCAGGCCTCCCTGCACTTTAAACAGGCTCAACCCCGGCGCGACCGGCACTCCGGAAGGCAGACTCACACCAACGCGCGTCAGCCAGTAATCGTGTCCACTCTGATAACCAAGACGGAATTCTCCCGTAATCGAAGGTCCGCCAATTTCGCTCAGGTCGACTGAGCCGGAGTACTCTGTGTTCGCGCCTCCGGAATACACGGGATGAATGTGCGCTTCCGCACTGGGCTGCGAACTGCCCGGCGGATACGGCACATCAATGTCAACGTGGGAATTCGCCGGCCCAGTTGACGAGTAGTTGCTTCCTGCCTCGTCGAGCTCGTAGTTCACTTGCATGGGCGCGGCTGGCATGACCTCGGAGAGATGAACGCTGGTCGCAATCTGCGTTCCAAGAATCTTGTTGCCGCTTGAGGGTACAGTCAGATGCGCCGATACAAGATCGACCGGAGTATGCCCCAGATGTGAACTTCCGCCGAGCGGGATATCCGTCGCCTGCTGACCATTTGGAAGATAGCCCCTGCCATCCATGCCGAAGAAGAACGGAATAGATTTCAGCGCAGCGAAGGTGCTGTTCTCGGCGCTAAAGCTGAATATCGTGTCAGCCTGGACGCCCCACAGTCCTTGCATCGTCGTCAAGCTGAAATGATTTGCAGTGAATGAAACATTGCCGTACTGCTTTACAGCAGGCGGTCCGGTGAAGTTAAACGCGACGTTCGCCTGCTTCCCTCCCCCAGACTGCAAAGTCGCGTCGCCTTTCAAGTGCGTGCCGAGGAGAGGAGCGTAGACGTCGAGTCCATTGTAGGTAGCGTTGACCGCGCTGTACTTCACCTGGCCGGTCACCGACGCAAAGCCGATTTTTCCATTCAGCACATTCGCCGTAAATGGTCCGGCGGCCAAGCTTCCGCACAAGCCCTGGTCATTGATTCCCCAATCGCTGACCGTTGTCTGAAACGATGCGCCCGAAACCAAATCCATCGTGTACGGATACACGGTCAGCGTCGACAATCTAACGCCGACCCAGTCCTTCCCGCCAAGCGGACCGCACAATGTGTTCCCCGCGTCGCCATCGTTGTGACTAAGATCAAGCCGGACGCTCTGGTTGGCTTGCATCTGAAAGGCACTCCAGCCAATGATCGTCCGCGGCAGCGTCAGTCCATCTGCCGTCCAGTCGCCGTTCGGGTGCAATACAGACTTGACCGCGTTCCACGCCACCCGCTGTTCCCCCGGCAGCCGCAGTGTGTCGTCTTTCAGAGTCACGCTCAACGTCGCACTCATGGCGCTGCCCGCCGTCCCCTGCAACCGCGCGATCGTCCCTTTCAGCGCCGGTGTTGTCTGGTCGAGCGGAAGACTGGGCGAGACATCCAGGATCGTCCCCGGGCTGACGGTCAGGCCGTCGGGCACATCCCAGTTGTCGATCTTCACTGGAATCGGTGGATACTCCTGATAACTGCCGCTGCTGGCGGTGGCCAGACGAATGATCAGATTTCCGGTTCCTGTGTACTTCGATCCGTTTCTCGTGACATGGTTTTGCAGACCGTCGATCTCGAATGTCCCGTCGCTGACTGGAAACAGGAACTTACATGGTTGCTTTGGATCGGAAACAACAGCTTCATACTCTTTTGCGCTGGAAGCGACATGCTGATCGGGTAACGGGTTCGCCGACTGACCTGCGAGCGCCTGCAGCGCGCCATTCAAGTATTGAACCGCTCCCAGCCCGGATACTACTTGTTTACTGGGCGAGAGAACGCCGACTTTTAATGGCGGAAGATTGCTCCCGGGAGGCGGAGCCAGCGTGTTGAGCAGCGACTTGGCCTGTTCCACACCTGATGCTGAAATACTTTTTGTCCCGCCGGTTGTTGCCGAGAAGCCTGAGGTGAGCATGTGCAACGTCTGGCCGACCGCGATCGAAAGATTGGGGTTCGATGGTTCAGGCACGACATCGGCTTGCACGCTAACGTTGTGCATGCCGATCATTTTGACCGGAAGCGCCTGCGAATCAAGCGGCGCGCTCGTGTCCACATAGGGCGGATTCTGCGCCGTCCCAAACGGCGACCAGATGAAATGGTTCGAGGGATCGACATCGTTGCGCGTCAGGTTCGTGCGCGGCTTTGACGGACCCAGAGCGAAACTCTGCTGCGTCTGCTGTCCGTCGATCGTCCACGTGATCTGCACCTGGCCGCGACCGTAGTAATGAACATGCGATTCCGCAACCATGCCATCGTCACACGTACTACAAATGGCCACCGGCCCACTCACTGACGGCAGTCGCGGCTTCTCGGGCGCGGCGATCCCGACCTTTGGCTTCTGCTGGGCAGCGCTCACTCGCACCAGATGCGGCGCGGTATTTCCGGATCCATCCGCCTTGTGAGGAAGATTGTTGAGCATCTTGGGCGCTCGCGGCGATGGCTTGTTCACGTCGTAGCCTGGGAAATCGGGATCGTCAATGCTCTTCAAGTGCAGCGGGCCGTCTGCCGCCAAATCTTCGATCGGCACAATCGTCAGCGGATGGCAGTACAGCATGTAGGCATCGCTGGCCACTTGCACCGGACTCGGCCCCAACGAAGAACCTGCGCCGCCTAGAAGGATGTTCTGAAAACCGTTGAGCACATTGCCCTGCGATGAACTCGCTTGCGATCCGCCGCTGCCCGGCATGGCGATCTTCTGCAATAACGCTGCTTGCAAATACGGATTACTGATCGGACCATCCACGCTGGCAGCCACAACAGACGCATTCACATGCTGTGCATCCGCTTCGGAGAGCTGAAATATGCGCACCGTGTAGCTGTTCGGAGTCTGATACGCGTGCCACAATGCATATTGCTGGTTGATCTGATTCGGCAGCGTGAACTTGATCCCGCGGCTATCCACCGTCGTGTGATCTGTGGGGATGGCACTCAACGACTGCACCGTGCCGTCGCCCCAATCCACAAAGACGTTGTCGAACGTCATCAGGTTCACGTTCTTGATCAGGCCCGTGCCCGAATCTTGCGGCGTGCCATTGGCGCGATAGGGTGAATTCGTCAGGTCCACCGTTCCCGACAGCAGCCAGCGGTCAAGAACATAAGCGTTGGGATCGGATTGAGTTTTGTCGGCATCGGCAATATTGATCCCGTTGCTCATGCCGGAACCGTTGCACTGCAGGCCGGTCGGCGTCTGCGTCGTGCCCAGCTGCGACAGAGTGGAAACTTCAACTTCGATGTCGGTTGTTTCGGCAGGTTGCGAACTTGCACCCGCAGACTGATTTCCTGCTTGCGTCTGAACAATGTTTTTTGATGCGATGTTCTGCGCGATCTGCCGCGTCATTATTCCGCTTTTTGTGTAGGTATGAAACCCTGCGACCTGCCAGTAGAGCTGATGAAAATCAATGATCATCTGCGGCTTGCCGTTCGCCAGCGCGGAGAACCGGTGCTGCAGCACATCTGTCAGGAACGCGGAATCCGGACGGTAATAAGTAGGAGCAAGCGCGGTCTGCTTGCCGTAATAAAGAACGTTGGGGCCAGAGATTGTCTTCTTGGTGATCAGCGACTTCTTGTCCTGCGCATAGACTCGCAGTTCGTAATAGTCCGCGGTTCCGGGATTCTGCTCGTGCCACTGAAAAAGCGCGTCGTCATCCATCAACGGAACAACGGTAGGCCCGCCCTCATACGCTTGCTTGACTAGTGGCGCATCGAGCGCGATCACGCCTTCAGGGAAGTTCTGCATCTTGATGGGCAGAATCTTCAATACAGTCGGTGGTCCTGCCTGTTTGACGGCCTGCACGTTCAACATTCCTTTACCCACGACGGTCTGCTGGTTGGGTGCTTGCAAACTGATATCGCGGCCGCCCGGGAGCGCCGATGAAAGCGCACTCACGGTCACGTGTATCTCGGTACTGTTGACGTAACGCGCAGGCCCGGCTGAAAACACGGCGGCCGGAACACCAGCGCCGATGGTAAATGTAACTTGCGTGCCGGGCACGAAATTGCTTCCTTGCAGAGTGAGATCTACATTCTGGCTTCCAGCGGCAATCTGATTCGGAATCACGCGCAGGATCTGTGCCGGCTGCGTGCGCACCTGGCTTCCGACCACGGTAAATGTATTCGGCGCGGTCAGTCGGGTATTGGCTTCGCTCAGCCCAACCGCGCGCGCTCCCAAAGGAGCATTCGGCGCAATGCTGACTTGCGCTTGAATCTCGTTTGCATTGACCACCTTCGTCGACTGCACCGTGAGTCCGGAGCTCGGCGTGAATTGCAACGCGGCGGGCGAGGAGAAATTGACGCCGGTCAAGGTCATCGCGACCGTGGCTCCTTGCGTTCCCTGCAGCGGGGAGAATTCGCGAATCGCAGGAGCCTTAGGCCCACTCGGCCCACATCCCGCCGCCAAAGGCGAGCAGCCCTGCTGCTGTGCGGTAATCGTGAATGGCGTCGGCGAACGCAAACTCAGGTCGGCGTCCACCAGCACAACTTGGCGGGCGCCCGGTTGCGCGTTCGCATCAATTTGAACTTGCGAGGTGATCTGAGTCGAGGAAACGACCTGCAGATTCGAGACTGTAAGCCCGGTGTTAGGAGTAAAGACCAGCGTTGAGGATCGAGGGACAAAATTGGTGCCGGTGAATGTAATTGTCACCGTTGATCCAGCTACTCCCTGCGTTGGGCTGAAGCTGATCAGCGTTGGTCTGGACGGTTTCGCTTGTGCAACGATCAATCCACAGAGCGCACACGTCAGCGCCACCGCGCATAGGAGCGACCGAATTGTTGCGGAACGTGCAGTCTGCCTTCGAGTTATTCGCATCGACTCTATCGAGACCCCATCCCCCTTGACCAACCCCCTGCACTCCGTTGTCCCGTGCGGCTCAAGCTCATCGCAAGCGCCGCCGAACATTTCCTCAGAACGTGTGCTTGTGACCCCAAGTCGCCGTCCACAGTACCAGCAGCTGCGTGCTGCGGTGGTCGAAATTCAGAATGTTGTCCTTGTTCTGGTTATAGCTTCCCTGAGCCGACAAGGTACTGAACTTCATCACGCCCGGCAGCGTCCAGGAAACTCTGCCACCGTATTGCCCGGTCAGCGTGTCGCTCGTCAGTGACCCATTCGCCAGAATCGTTCGTCCCTTCATCAGCGAGATCAGCGGCGAAACTTGCAGGGCCGGTTTCTTCCAAACAAATGCAGGCTGCAGATAGAGCGTGATGTTCCTGGTGGTGCCTGTCGTCAACCCATCCGCCGCCACCCAGTTCGCACTGAATTGTGAATTAAGCTGGAAGAAGCCGCGTGTGACCCAATTCGTACCCAACGTCAGCGATGAAGTGATCGTGTCCGCCGTCGGGAAATAGTTGTTGCGATTCCAGTCGCGCGTGCCGCCGACCGACATTGTCACCGTGCCCACCTGCCGGTTCAAACTGATATTTCCAGAGACGTCCCGCTGATCCTGAGCACCAGTCTGCTCCGGCGGCTGGCCGAGCAGAGACGCAGGAATTGTTCCCGTCTGCGTAAGCGACTGCCGCGCGTCCGCCACGAGGTTCGTCTTCGGGTCGACCTGCTTACTCCAGGTTTCGTCGAAACTATGCAAGAGCAATTCGGCACTGGTGATGGGCTTCACGTTGTTTTCGAGGAAAGTGTAAGTCAGTCCGAATGTCCCGGCCTTCGTCGTTTCCGTGATTCCCGAATCCACGCCGCGTAAATTGGGCTGACTTGCTTGCGTCAGGCTGGGGTTCGCCGGACTTCCGAAATCTGGCCCCACGGCGCGATACGACACGTTGGCGTTCGTTTTACCGGTCTGCCCCGAGATGCCAGTGCGCCATGCGCGGCCAAATTCGGTTTGGGAAGTTGGATCTTCAACATTCGCATTCTCGCGGCTGAAGGCATACTCGGAGGACCACAGCCATTTTTTCTTCAGATGGATGTTGAGCAACGCGCCGTAAACATCGCCGCTCGCCTTGGCGGCCACGGGATTCGGCAGAACGATTGGATTGCCCTGCGAATCGTACCCTACAGTCGTGGGCACGCCGGTATCTTGCGCGCTGAGCCACATCAGACGGAACTGCGCCCACTTCGGCAACGGTGCTTGCCAACTGGCTCCCATCATCTTCTGATGAAAGTTAATGCCAGAACCGCCGCCCAGCGCTTCATCATTCGTATTTACGAAATAGCCAAATGTGCCGGCGCGCGTCGTAAGCGTGACTTCAACACCTTGGCGCGGCGTCGCTGCGGTTACGAATTGGGCATCGGTATACAAAACCGGCGACACAACGCCGAAGCGCAATTTCGCGCCCCACCCATCCCCTTTGTACCCGAGCTGAAATACATAGTCGTTCACCAGTCCATGACTCGTGCGCTGCGTCTCAGGATTCAGAATGGAATTGAGCACGCCACTGCCGTTTGCCGCGAACTTCCACGGACCATCTTCGTACATGATTCGTTCTGAGACCGACAGGTTATTCGAGTCGGGAGGATTTGATCCCGAAGCCCACTCCGTATTCGCACTGATCTGGCCTTCTTCGGAGGGACGTGTCTTGTGAGCCGCAACCGCTGTTTTTGGCGCAGCCGCGGCCGCATGAACCATTGCAATGGAGGCAGATGTCGGCAGAACTCCAGCCAAGGCGGGAGGAACTTCCGCATCGTTGCCGGACTGAACGGCTGCCGCCGGCGTGACCGGAACCGCTGCAGCGATCGGCGCAGTCACCGCCTCCGTAAATTTCCATGAGGCAGCTTCGTTACCAACGGTGAGATTGACATTGTGATCGCCGCCAGCCAACGCCAACGGCGGCGTGAAAGCGACTTTAACATCGCTCACCTGCGCTACCGAAGTGATGTCAATGTCATCCACCATCAGGCTGACATCCGGAGGATTCACCGGAGTTTGAAAACTCACCGAGATCGTAGGCTTCGGGTCATTGATACTGCCGTTCGGCGGCGGTGTCCGATCGGCAATCTGAGAAACGAGATCGGAGGCGGCAGGCAGAGATAGCGGGCGTCCAAGCGATGCCAGTTGCACCAAGTTGCTGTTCTCACTCAGGCTCGCTTTCGGAACTATCTCCGCAACAAAGCTCTGCGGCAGCCCGGACATCACGATATTTCCGCTCGGAGCAATCGCATCCACGCGCCAGTAGTAAGTCGTGCCCGGAGAAAATTGGCCGTCCACGGCCCGCAGATCTAATTTCGGCTCGGCAGTGAGATACTGCCGAATTCGTTGCGTCCCATCTCGATCGCTGCTGATCAGAATGTAGTAAAGACCGTTCTTGAGCGCAGGTTTCCACTCCAGCAGCGTATGTCCGGCCGGAGTTTTTGCGGGAACTGAACGCACGGGAGTCAGGCCCCCCTCTGGCAAGCGGTAGATGCTTCTCATCGACAGAGGCTTGCGCATCTCGCCTGCGCTGCCGACAACTCGTACCGTCCAGAACAACGCGCCCTCCGGCAAACTCTGCCAGATTTGCGCCGGAACTTCCCATTCATTTTCGACCGCATCAAACCAGTTGCGAACGCTCGAAAGATAAGGCTGATCCGAGAACCCAACCTGATATTTCGCCGCCCCCGGTACCGGGGCCCAAAGCAACCGCGGAACTTGACCGCCCCCGAACGCCGCGCCATATCCGGGCTGGATCAGTTGTTCCAGTTTCCAGTCTCCCGGATTCACCACTACCACGACCGGCTTCGTCGCGATCTGATTCGGCTGCACAATCCGCAACTGCAGCGTATGACCGCCGAGAAACAACGTTGGCAGCGACTGCCGCGTTCGTATCGTCGTGCTCTGTCCGCCCACGATCGCAGCAGCAAACTGCTCGACAACATTTCCATCCCACACCCATTGCCCAACGACGGTGCCCGTGCCTGTGCCGCCGAGTACCGCTTCGGCGCCCAGATCCTGGCCAAGCGTGATCACCGTTCCATCGCGCGGATGGGTCAAGGCCATATTCACGACGGAGACCGGCGCTCCCAGCAAGTTGGACGGCCGCACATAGATCGGCTGCGAAGTCCCCGGGCCTCCATTTGGAGAGCCCGCTGTGCTCGTTCCGTCGAGATTCAGAACATCGACGGCACGCAGTCCAACTACCGCCGTGGGACCCAGGCTCACGATGGCCGTCATCATGCCATTGTTCACAACAGTCACGCTCAGCACCGCAACGTCCGCAGCGCGCGTGCGGCCGCTGGATTGGCTCAGGCCCTGCAGCGGCGGCGAGATCACTACCGTCGCTCCCGGCCTGAAATTCGATCCGACCATTGTCATCTGCACGCGGTTGGCGCCTTGCGTCGAAAACTCGGGAGAAGAACTGATCAGAACCGGAACTGGCGCCGTGCCTGCTACGAGCGCCACCGAATTCGAAGTAAACCCGCCACCGAGTGGCGAAGGATTGAAGACGGTCACCTGCAATGTGGCTGGCGTGACGATGTCCGAGGCAAAAACCGTGGTGCTGAGCTGCAAAGCGCTCCTAAACACCGTGGGGCGATTGCTCGCGTTGATTTGCACCACTGAACTCGACTGGAACCCGGTACCGTTAACCGTCAAAGTAAAGGTCGGCCCTCCCGCCGTAACAGAGGCAGGAGAAACACCAGCAATGTTGGGTGCGGTCTGAGCGATTGCGCCAAGCGGCAGCAAAAGCGCATATCCCAGAAGAAGCAGACAAGCAGGTCGAACACGCATAAGAGACGGTGCGAGAGACGACGAATTACCGTGGTTACGCACGAACATTTGGTTTAGCTCAGAAGGAGAGGCAGACTGGAATTCTCGTTCATTATTGCCTGAACCCCTGGATTCCAAACAGCCTAATGTGAGCTCCCAGAACCGAGATAGGTACCTTTCGTAACTACGAACAGAATCGCGGCCGCATACGAGTTGGCATGAATCGGTCTTGCGACCCAGTGGATCGCCGCAAGCCAAATATGCGCATTCCAAGGATAGTGATTATCAGATACCCGCGGCTGCCCGGATGGATTTGGAGGTAATGAAGTTTGTCCTGCTCGATGGGACGATAAGAGAGGTCATTTACAAAGAGCTGCGCTTTCTTCTATCTTTCTCCGCGCATGCGAGAGTTTCCCGTCGAAGATGCGAATCCGAAGTCGAGGAGCCCAGCCAGAATTTGGTGGAGCTAGTCGGGATCGCAGCACATCCCCATGTTGATACTGCGTAAGTTATTGAAACGACGTTCGGCCACAATGCCTAAATAGGGCACAATAACCGGTCGGTTGTACAAAAATTGTACAAAAATATTCGCGCGATTCAAGAGAAAACTGGCCGACATTACTGCCTCTTCTCACTCGTCACTCACTCCACGATTCCGCGTCGGTTGTACACGAGTCTACGAAAATGCCGGAAACTAGCAAAGAGAAACACGCCAACCGACTATTCACTCTTAACCGACACTTTGCACCAAAATTCGACTGTTTATCGTTAAGCATGTCTTCCCTCCAACAGCCCTTACGCGGAAGCTGATTTTGAGAATAATGCCGCTAGTCCCAAAGTCGCCAAGCCGAGCACAAAGATGCCGGCTATGGCTGTGTCTTTCTGTCTCTGAGCGTAAATACTGGTCCAGCTCTCCCCTTGCAGCGCTCTCAAAATCTCATTCATTGAAGGACGAGAATCAGCGTCAGGTTGCGAGCATAAAACAATCAGCTGGCGGAGCCAATCGGGACACGCGAACCCGTGCACGCTCGGATCGAGGTTTTGCCCATCGACTGGTGGGCGTCCAGTGACAAGATGGAAGAAGGTCGCGGCGAATGAATATGTGTCGGAACGAACCGAAGGCGTAGCTCCCATTACCACCTCAGGAGCGCGATATCCTTCTGTTCCTCCTTTGTCAGGCGAGAAGAGTACATCCAACCCGAAGCCGTTTCCAAGTGGATCGCCAAGTTTGAGATTGCCTTCCTGAGTAACGAGGATATTCAGGGGCTTCAGATCTCCGTGAGCTCCAGCCTTGAAATGAAATCCACTTAGGGTCTTCGCGAGCCAGATAGCCACAGCTCGAAGCTGAGGCTCCTGGAGCCGACTCGCGTACCCCGCGAGTGTTCCTCCCGGAAGATACTCCATTATGTAAAACGGTCGTTGCGCGGTTTTGTTGGCTGCAATGAATCTGACCATGCCATCAATCTGCTTGCTCATGATGTCGATTTCGCGGAGAAACGCTCGCCGGACTTGCGGCAAGTGGGCATCGCGGGCAAATTTCACGATTACCGGGATTCCATTGTTGCGCAGATTGCCCAAGAAGACATCGGCTCGGCCTCCTGAACCATAGGGCCGAAGATTGATGGCTTCGATTTGATTACTCATCGTGGTCTCCTAGTTTTGGCGTATGCCATTTGAAAAAGCGTGAGCAGAAAAGCGCTCCGTTGAGCATTGGCGGCCTGACGAATAGCAGCGGGAGGATGGCCGGCGCGAATTGCAGCGGCCAAGGCCTGATACAGGTCCAGGGTGGGGCCGGTTGGACTTGAATGCCCTGCTTCCCATCGGTTTACGCTTGCAAAGGACACGCCGAGCAGATGAGCCATCTGTTCCTGTGTCAGCCCCAGGCGGGCACGAACCGACGCCATCGATTTTGAATCCAACATCATCATATTGATCTTTATACCGCGACAATGCGACGGAGTGCAAGTGCTATAATACATGCTATAGCAAGAGGGATGGGCCAGTGGAGCACGAGGGCCCGCGGCCAGAGCGCCCTCGAAAATGTTTGGGGCAATGAAAATGCCAGGCTTGAGCCGGGCACCTTGAGAACTTGCATTAATCTAGCTTTAGGGATCGCCTTTTTTTACACGAAATCCTCTTTCGCCGGAATATCCTCGCTGCCGCTTATTTTGAAGACTGAAGCCACTCTACCGGCACCAATTTCCGATCACCTCGCCATTCCTCGACGTAATGAATATTTGAAATACCCGACCAGACCGCTTCTGAGGCATGGTCAAGGACAATCACTTGTAACTGATTTTTGCTTTCCTCCACGGCTGCCCTCAGAACGTTGAAGGCTTTTCGTACAGCTTCAACATCTTCGTCCTTGAAGGACGGATCATCTGGGTCCTCTGCACGTTGTACCAGCCTTTGGGGGAAGTACACCTGACTCGGCTGGTCGAGGGTTAGGAACGAGGGAACAGGAGAGTCTGGCAAGCTGCCAAAGAACAATTGCAGAGCGAGTGAGATTGCTAGATGGTAGGAGAGCCAATTCGACCCACTGCCAATTTCCCAAAGGTAGTCTTCTCGGTCGGTGGACTTCACTTTTACCGTCAAATCGGTAATCGAGAGTTCCGTCGCATCATTAGGTCGTTCGGCATCCAAGTCCGGCAGCAAGCGAGCGACAATCGCAGAGACGTTGTCGAGAGCACGCCTAAGTCGTTCCCTCAGGGCTTTGCTATCCACTTCTTTTTCCAAGTCCCGAACTTTTTTCTCCAGTTCCTGCACTTCCAATTGGAGAGCGCTATCTTGTCCAGCATTTTCGAAAATTCGCAGATCCGTCTCAAGACGACCAAGAAAGCGGGAGATGCTCAGTTCGGTGTACTGACGTTTTCGCTCGGCCTCAGACACTTGACTCAGAGTCTTGAGCCGGAGTTGGGTTCCGGCGAGAGCGTCTGCAGCCCGCGTCGTCTCCGCTCTCACCCTCTGGTATTCGCGATCAAACGATGCGGGCAAAGCTTGGAACTGTGTCGCTGTATTTTCAATCTGTTCAAGAGACTTCAACAGCTCTTCTAGCTTTTCTTCTTGCCGGTTCATCACGTTGCCACAGATAGGGCAGTCATGGTCATTATCGGTTCGCTTCCGAAGCCAGTCCGAGATCGCTAGTCGATCCCGCTGGAGACGCAACGCTCCTCGATATTCGACTGAACTCCTGCGCAATTCTGTCATCTCAAAAAATCGCTGACGCAATTGCGCTAATTGCATCGATTGCTCTGATTCTGCCTGCCTCAGGGAAACCAACTCATCAGCTGATTTCGATATGGTCGTAGAAGTGGCAGCAGAAGCAGTCTGGCCTGTACTTTGGCTGATAATCTTTCGCAGTAAACGAAGACCCCGGCTCTGATCTGCTGCGGCAGTATCTTCGCCTTGCAGGAGGCCCAGCTCATTTGCTCGATCCAGATAGGTCTGCATCTCTGCTAGAAATCTTGCTGAAACTTGCCGCACATTCTCCAATTCGAGTCTTTTGCGCCGCAATGTCCGTCGTAGCTCCTCAAGTTCATGCTGCTTTGCCAGCACTTCGGGAGTCACAACCCCGAGCACGTAAGGAAATATCGTCCGCAGCTTTTCCCTGTGCTCATACGAATCTGCTTTGTAAAACAGGGTGTTGGCGTTCGCAATCACGTTTTGAGGCTGAAAAGTGAACGCCATTAGGTCGCGGAAACTAGCGCGCCCCCGGAAGCCAGAAACCTGGGCTTCAGGGCTGAAATCGAGCGAGCTTAGGCCCGCCAAATCATCGAGTTGGGCCCTAACGGTTTCAGCTGTCGCGTTCTTCTCAGTGATACGGGGTGGAATACTGACTTGCGCCCCTTCGCTCACAAACATCTCATTCGTCGATTTTTGAGCACCGGGTTCCCGACGGGCGTAGAGCTTTTGACCCTGCACAGTGTCGACCAGAATTCCGAACCACTCGCATGCGTCACGAATCGTCTTCACTGGAATCGTGCATCGATCAGAACCGAGACAATAGTCGATGATTGGAATGATCGCTGATTTGCCCGTGCGGGATTTGCCACTTATCACATTTACCGTGCCGGGCTCAAAGCTCACCACTCGTGGAGGAAAACTGCCAAAACGAGGCCATAGAATGATGGCTCTAATATTGAATTTCATTACAGGAATATCCTCAAAGTCACTACTGTTTCGTAGACGGATATACCACTCATCCAGATCCCCAAGTACTCGGCAGCGCGCAAGAGCAGATCGATACCGTCGGGAATCTCTTGCTCTAGCCCTCTAGCCTTCGAAGGAATGACTCGCCCGGACTCCGCCTCAATGGTAGCCATCCCGCTGCCCACCATGATTTCGACCGAGTCCATGCTCAATGTCTTCAGATCATTTATTCGTCTTTGCAGGGACAGAACAACGTCCGCTTTAGACATTTGAGAGCTAGAGAATTTCTCTGCGAAGGCCCGAAGGCTAGAACTCTTGCGAGTGGACAAGATCACCGATCTCGTCGATTCTTGGAGAACCATCGGAAGGATCAGGAAAAGGAGTTGGAACGGGGGAGCCTCGTGTGTATCATTCGCCTCGTAGTACGTGAGGGCAAACTTCCACAGAATCACAGCTCCTAGTGCTGGATTCTGCAAGAGTCGCGTCTCCTTGGAGAGGATGCCCACCGTTATTTCTTATCCTTTCGACCGCCGGTCAACACGGATTTATACTCAGGGTGCCATCCAACACTAAGAACATCAGCGAGCGCATGGAAGCTTCCTGGAGTGAAATCATCGGGAACCTCTCTCCCTTCCAGAGGCTTCCGCTGTTTCATACATTCAACCAGTAAACGTTGCCCTCGTTTCTCTTCGGCTTCTGCCGAGTGGTCCAAGTCATGTTGTTTCTTAGTATTTTTCCAGAGTGTGCACAGCGACTTTTCATATTCGTCAAAGCTCTTTTCCCACACAAGTCCACGCTTCGCCCACTCTGTCCTGTTCACTGCGGCTCGCAGGTAACTGTTAATCGCAGCCAGGATTTCGTCTTCTTCCGTTTCAATCAATTCAAGCTGTCTTACGTATATTTTCAATTTGTGCAGTACAACTTCTGCTTGGGACGGATCGCCAGCAAAGTCATTGAGTATGTTCTGAAATCTCAGCTTGCTGATAAACGCACCGATTTCCCGATTGAACGCGTCAACCGTGATCGCAGCAGGCTGTTGCTTTTCGAGTGCTGAGTCCACTTGGGACTTGACCCAACCAAGGCACTTGTCGAGGACATGATCGAGCATCTCCTCGGGAGCCCATTTATTGGCAAGAAGCTGTTCCAAGTCCGTGCGCGATATTCCGCTACCGAAACTGAGAGTGAAGTGCTTGACGATCTGGACCTGCGTTGCTTTTTCCGCGGCAAAGAATGTTTCAAGGTATGGTCGCAATGATTCAGCAACGTCTACCTTTTTGGGAAACTTGGGTGGCGAACCCCACAACTCCTTCTTAGCCGCTGCAATCGCTTGCTCGGCAGCCGTGTCCGTTTCTGCTGCGGCAAAGTTATCTGCAATGGTTCCGTATTTGGGAGCAAAAACATGAATTCGAAACAACGTTCCATCGAGTGTCAATTGCCCAGCCTTTATTGGTTTGACCCAGTTGCTGAGCGTCTTCCAAAAATCAACGGCACGGTCGGCAATAGGATTGCCGGTGAGCGAACTTTTTGTTTGAATAGCCGTCTTCTGATCCGACGCGGAGGTGAGACCCACATCCTCAAAAACTTCTACACTCACTGTGGTTCCCGATGAGGCAATCAATAACTGACGGAGGCATTCCGTAACCTGAAGTGAGTACCCGAGTAGTTGCCCAGGGGCTTGGCTGGATTTAGTTTCGCTTGCCATATCCTGTAAGCTGCACATTTTACATCTCTTACAGTAAGAATCCTAAAGAAGTTCTTAGGTGTTGTTTTGTAGGCTCAGGGGAGTACGAGGGGCGCGGCCAGAGCGCCCCTCGCAATTTTTTTGGGGGGAGGACAAGAAAATGCCCGGACGATGCCGGGCATCTTGAGGATCTTGCTTGGCTGTTGTCCTAGGTGTCACCTTTCTGCTGTCGGACGAAGGCTTCCAGAAAGCCTTGCGCCTTCAGATTGGCGTCCCAACCATGAGCAAAGGCAGTGTGTTCGCGCTTTAGCTTGGCATTCAAGAGGGTTCGCTCCTCCTCAACAAACGCAGAATATTGCTCGATGCCCGCATAGTCATTCCGCCAGCAATACGGCACTAGATTCATTTGCTCGCCGGATTCCTCCGCCTCAAAGATCATTTCGGGATCGCGCATCAAGTCGCCGTTCTGTTCTCCGTAGTGGGCCACGGAGATTGCCGGCAGACCGTTCGGGCCACGTTCCTGCGTGTCTTCGATGACTAGCGTCATCCACGGTTCGTTTTCGATGCGGATGTGAAATCCCGCTTGCAGAGGCGCGGCAAGCTCCAAGATCATGGCAACGGTTTTCATTGCAGCACCTCCGTCATCGCTGGGGTGCTTACCGCATCCTTGGGGCTAATCGCCCCAAGGATAACGGTGGACGTGCGCTGGACTACTTCCAAACTCTCTTTCAGGAGATTCGCATCCCCGTGATAGAGCTGGATGTAATCACTTGAACCTGTTCCGGTTTCAAGTCCCAGAGCATGGCAAACCACAAAAGCCACGGCTTCGGCTTCGGTTTCCCGCACAGTCTTGGTTGTCAAGGTGCGGCGCTCGGCTCGGTGCAACATCTCGTGAGCCAATTCATGCACAAAAGTCGCCAGAGTTTCGGACGGCCCCATGTCTGGCAGAATGCGAATCAGGCCGCCGTAGGACATGCCCCTTGCGGGTGCAATCTTTTCGGAGTATTCCAGCTTGATTCCCTGTGCGGTCGTGAAGTCGGCTAACTTGTCGAGTTTGTCGCCTACTTCGCCCTTGAACGTGCTGCCAAGTTCTGGCAGTTCTGCGCCTTCGGTCTGTCCAACATCAAACACATACACAGCACGAAAACCCACTAGTCGAGGCTCTGGCTTGTCGGTTCTGGCGTCGGTCTGCTGGCTCTGGTCGCTCTCACTGGCATTGCGCTTGTAGCCAATCATCGGGGCAAAGATCATAATTCCCTTTTCCCCGCGTCTCACTCTCCGGCCCAACTCGTTCCATGAGCGAATCCCGGCAACCCTCGTTGCTGTCGGACGCTGACTGGCAATCAAGAGGATGTTCTGAAAACTGTAGTTGTGAAATTGCGACATTGCGGTGAGATACGCAGAGAGTGCTTCACTGTGTCCACCTTCCAGAGCCTTGACCAGTGCATCAATGCTGGCCTTAACGAGTTCCTGATTGTTTTTGGTCTTGCTTGAATCCTTCAATAACATTTTTAATCCCCTGTTCCGCCGGGTAGGCTGTTTTTGTCTTTCACTTGAGCGGCAGCGAGACAAAAACAGATACCGGCGGACACGGGGAAAAACGCAGCGCAGCGAGGGGTGGCAGGGTGCGAGAGTCGGCGCGGTGAGTGCCAAAATGCTTGTGCTTTTTGTTTTGGCGCGAAAGCGGCGCTTAGACCTCGTGACCGTCCGAGCCGTGGCCGAACGGCGCCCACCCGAGCGCAGCGGAGTGGAAGAAAGACGCGGAGCCTACCGCTAGGTTCTTGGTTTCAATACAAGCCCCGGATCGCGGTTCTCAATCTTTCGCTCTTGGACAGACGTGATGTATTGGAATCTAACTCTGAGGAATGACCTTGTGCAACGAAGGGTCTGAGCCGAGCAATTCGCAGAGGCGAAAATAATGCTTTGAGCCTTTATTTTGGAAATAGATGTGTTCCTTCTCACGACCACCAGGAAAATCATCTTTAAAGACGTACAGGTCTATTGCGTATTTCTCTTCCCTTATGCGGCCATCCGAGATGTTCTTATATATGGGGTCTATGGCTCCGCTCTCGGCATAAAAGTTGCCCGTCAGAGTGGAAATCAAGTCCGTAAACATACAGCCTCGGTCAGAGCTTGTGAAAACTAGGACGTTCGGGTATTCGCGACTAGGATTGACTGCTTGGAACTGCTTCGCGGCTTGGTGAATATGCGCACTCAACCGATTGTAAGCCGGGTCATTCCGTAACCCTCCGACGAGGGTCAATGGGGGAGCCGCGTCCAACTGGTCTTCCAGCCATGTGTCTTCTTGTACGTGCTTGGCCTCACTATAGAGAACGAATTCTGCGCTCTTGAAAACACGGAAGTCTGGCGTCTTACTCTGGCGCATCTCTTGGTCGGTGAAGCGCGTACAGCGCATGTCATGTCTAGTGAAGAAATCAACAGCGATCTGCTCACCGATGTTCAAACTACTCTGGTCCATTTCTTGACGATTCAGCGTTCGCACCCTTGACCGCAAGCGGCGTGTGCTGAGCTATGCGACCCAATCCTTACACAACAATTCTGCCTGAGCAAGAACCGTAAGCGTGGCCTGCTCCTGCTTATCTGGGGGATATCCGTGCGCACGCAAAATGCGCTTAACGATCGCACGCATCTTGGCGCGAACGCTTTCTTTGACGGTCCAGTCAATTGACGCGTTCTTCCTCACGGCGTCTACCAGTTCCAAAGCAATCTGCCGCAATGTTTCATCACCGAGGACTTTCACGGCGCTGTCGTTCACTTCAAGCGCGTCGTAGAAAGCGATTTCCTCGTCGCTCATCTTGAGCTTGTCGCCCCGGCTCTGGGCCTCACGCATGTTCTTGGCCAGGTTCACCAGCTCGGCAATGATTTCCGCCGTGTCCAATGAGCGATTCTGGTATTTCTGAATGGTTTTTTGCAGCATGTCAGAGAAAAGTCGCGACTGCACCAAGTTCTTCTTCGATTGGGTTTTTAGTTGGTCGTTCAACAGCTTGCGCAAGGCTTCAATCGCTAGATTCTTTTGGGGAAGTCGCCGAACTTCTTCCAGGAATTCATCGGACAAAATAGAAATGTCTGGCCTACCCAAACCCGCCACAGAGAAGATGTCTATTACTTCGTCAGAGACAACGGAACGGGAGACGATCTGGCGCACAGCAGACTCCACGACTTCAGGGTTTTTCTGCTCGTCGTCGGTAAGCGTCGTCTTAATGAGCGTTCCCCGCACGGTCTGAAAGAAGCCTATCTCCTCGCGGAGGGACATCGCTTTCTCGTGCGGCACTGAAAGCGCAAAGGCGCGAGAGAGAGCGGAGACCGACGATAAATAGCGGGACTTTCCGTTTTCTTGCGGAATGATGTAGTCCGCTGCATTTTTCACTAGTTGCACTCGCTCAGCCGGCTTGCCAGCAAGGTGTTTGGAATAGTCGAACCCGTGCAAGATGCCTTTGACCACGTCAAAGTGCTCCTGCATCTTGCGGACTGCGGCCTCCTGGTCAAACGTGGGCTGGCCCTTGCCACCGGCTTGCGTGTAGTTGGCCATGGCTTTCTTGAGTTGGTCAGCCAAACCCAAGTAGTCCACGATCAACCCGCCTTCCTTGTCTTTGAAGACACGGTTCACGCGCGCAATGGCCTGCATCAGGCCGTGGCCCTGCATGGGCTTGTCCACATACATTGTGTGCAGGCAGGGTACGTCAAACCCTGTGAGCCACATGTCGCGGACAATCACAAGCTTCATCGGATCAGAGTTGTTCTTGAAGCGCTTGGCCAACGCCTCGCGGCGCTGCTTGTTGCGGATGTGCGGCTGTAGCTTGGCATCATCGGCAGCGGAGCCGGTCATGACGACCTTGATTAGGCCCTTGTCATCATCATCGTGGTGCCACGAGGGCCGCAGTTTCACAATCGCTGCGTACAAGTCGGCGCAAATGCGGCGGCTCATTGCCACAATCATGGCCTTACCTTCCATTGCGTCGAACCGTTTCTCTACATGGTCAATGAGATCCTTGGCTACAAGTTCAATCCGGTTGTCGGTGCCGACCATCGCTTCAAGGCGAGCCCATTTGGTCTTGAGTTTTTCTTTCTTCTCGACTTCCTCGCCTTCCGTAGCTTCCTCGAAATCAGGATCGATCTTGGGTCGTTCGTCAGCCTTCAGCTCCAGCTTGGCCAGACGGCCTTCGTAGTAGATGCGAACCGTGACCTCGTCTTCCACGGCGCGTTGAATGTCATATACGTCGATGTAGTCGCCAAAGACCGCAGGGGTGCTGCGGTCGCCGCTCTCGATTGGGGTTCCCGTAAAGCCGATGAATGACGCATTTGGCAGCGCGTCACGCATGTGCTTCGCGAAGCCGTCAATAAAGTCGTACTGGCTGCGATGGGCTTCGTCGGCAATCACCACAATGTTGCGTCGGTCTGAAAGAACGGGATATTTCTGACCCTTGTTCTCTGGGAAAAACTTCTGGATGGTCGTAAAGACCACTCCTCCCGATGAGCGCTGCAGTGCGGACTTGAGGTCGTCGCGGCTGTCTGCCTGCTCTGGCGTTTGACGAAGAACGTGTTCGCAGCGAGAAAACGTTCCAAAAAGCTGTCCATCCAGGTCAATGCGATCGGTCAAAACAACAATGGTCGGGTTCTCCAGTTTGGGATGCCGGATCAGTTTGCCGGCATAGAAGACCATTGAAAGGCTTTTGCCACTGCCCTGGGTGTGCCAGACCACTCCTGCTCGGCGGTCGCCACGTAATGCGGCTGCCCTGAGAGTGCTGTCCACGGCTTTATTCACCGCGTGGAACTGGTGATATCCAGCCATTTTCTTGGCAAATTGCCCGCCGTCATTCTCAAAGACGATGAAATTGCGCACCAAGTCGAGGAAGCGGTTCTTCTCAAAGATGCCCTTGATGAGCACGTCCAACTGTAATGAGCCTTTGGGAGCTATATCCTTGCCGTCCACCGTGCGCCAAGGCATATAGCGTTCCCAGTCGGCAGTGAGCGTGCCAGCCTTGGCGTTAATGCCGTCTGAAATCACAGCAAGCTCGTTGTAGGCAAATAGCGTGGGAATGTCACTCTTGTAGGTGTTGATCTGGTTGAACGCGCCCCGAACCGTGGCGTTCTCGTCGCCAATGTTTTTGAGTTCGATCACCCCGACCGGCAAACCGTTGACGAAGACCAAAATATCGGGACGGCGGTTGGTCTTGTTCTCAATGACGGTAAACTGGTTGATTGCGGCCCAGTCGTTGTTTCCCAGATTGTCGAAATCAATCAGCTTGACCAGATCGCCAGCAATGGAGCCGTCGTCACGGCGGTACTCCACGGGGACGCCTTCCACTAGCATTTGATGAAAGCGTCGGTTGTTTTCTATTAGGCTGGCAGTCTCGGGATGCAGCACGCGCCGGATCGCCTCGTCGATAGCCTCCGCAGGAATGTCGGGATTGATACGCTCAAGCGCTTCGCGCAAGCGTTTTAGTAGAACAACATCGCCGTAGCCCTCGCGCTCGGCAAAGAGCTCGCCGGGTGCAATGTCTGGGCCGTGGACTATGGTGTAGCCGAGGTCTTCAAACCAGGAGAGTGCTGCCTCTTCAACCGTAGATTCTGCGACGCTGGAGATTGGCATTAGTCCTTCCCCGACCCCGCTGACCTAGCTTTCGGACGTGGCATGTCCCAAACTTTGCGCGCAAGTTTTGCCAGGGCCTCTTGGCGCTTCTCAATTGATTCCGCCGACCAAGCCTCGAACGTCGGCAAATCTGCAACGGCCCGATTCATGGCTGTGTTTTTGCCCAAAGATATCTTGCCCGACATAAGTCTCGTCAGAAGGAATCTCGAATTCTTGTACTCCGGCTGTTTCTTCGAGAACGGTAGATTGCCAAGCGAGCAGTTAATCGTTTCTTCAGCCAAGACGAGGTTCCCAAGCCACCCTGCAAATTCCTCTGCATCATCGCGTCTATCAAATTCCTTAAGGACCGCTTCACTCGGAGTCTGAGGAAGGATGTGTTCAATATGATTGGTTCCATCCAGGAACCCATCCAGATCCCCCTCAGTCTCAGCGCCAAAAGCTTCTTCATTAACGTGTTGAGTTACCTTTGCGAGGACGTAACGGAGTCGATATTTCTGAAGCGAGTCTTCCCTTAGCTGGAGCATCGCTTGTTCAAAGCGGGCCGCAAGGCGTTCCTTTTCGGGGCGAAAATGCTCTTGGAGAAATTCCCGTAGCTGCGATTCGTTACGGACGGCACGCAGAGCCGTCGTCCAATCAGCAAATTTTCTTTCAAACTCGCGAGTCGCCTCGCGTGTGATCACATAGGCGAAGAACAGATTTTCGATCTCGGAGCAAAGAGTAGTAAACAACTCTTCGGATAGGCTTCTGCCAGCGAGCAGAAGAATCAAATGCTGGCGTGCTGCACCGCTCATCGCGCGAATGTTCTTTAGAAACCGATTCTCTGAGCCGTCGGCATTCAGACCTTTTGCGAACTTCGTGTAGGCCTCAGCTGCGTCGATCAATTCGTCCACGAACACAAATGGCTGATCTTTGTACCCGCATTGCCGCTCGTTTCTGCTGAACCACTCGTAGATTTGCTCTTCGCGGAGACGTTCCACCTTGTAGCTAGCGAAAATGAAATAGCGCAAAAACCTGAGCGGCTTCTCACGTGCTTTGTCGAGCGGATCAACAACTTTTTTCCATTGTGACTTCAGTTTGTCGAATTGCTTCATGCTGGCTTGCATGAAGATGAGATTCTTCAGGAGGTCCATCGAATCCAGACCGACGCCCCGGTCGTTGATCGTCTCAAATATCTTCAACGCGTGCGTGATGCTGATCGTCTTGACCCGAATCAGTTTCACATTCTGGGTAAAGTAAGCATAGAAACTCCGCAAAGACTTCTCGTCTTTGCACTGCTCTTCCAGATAGCCCTTGATGACTTCGTATGCATTTAGGATGTTCCTAACCGAACGCGTGGAATTCTTGCCGTTAGGAGCCGTTTCGGCCTTCGCGATGGTTTCCAGCACGCCGCAACTGTCTTCGTATTGGAGAGCAACTCTATATCTGAAAACATCGCGGCCCTTCCGATCTACTGATGTCGCGGCGATCTGGGGAGTCAGCGCCTGGATTTCCCCTCCTTGGATTTGTTTCATGTAATCGCGGATCGCGCATAGCACAAGATATGAGGTGGTCATTCGCTGCTGGCCGTCTATGAGCTGGTACACGGCGTCATCGCCAACACATGTGACTATCGTGCCAATGAAATATTCAGAGTCGGTGTTCCGATCCGAGTCAGAATACTCGGCATAAACGTCTTCCAAGAGTTGCCGAACTTCGTCTGTACCCCACACGTACTCGCGCTGAAAGTTAGGCACGACAAAGAAATTGGCGAACAGATCGCCGAGACTTACATCTTTTGACTCGATCGTTTGGAGCGTCACAACGTAACCCCCGTGGCGTGAGGATCTTGGACAATTCTTATTTGACCTGAGAGAAGCTTGGGGAGAAGTGCATCTCTATCGGCATGGTGCGGCCCGAGATTGGCCTCTATCCCACGCAATGCCAGATTCATCTTTGCGAGCTTCCAGGTAGTGGGGTTTGATTCCTGCCCGAAGATGGAAAGGTCGCCGATCCGCC
>Ga0209517_10001445_pt1 | contig 35981 bp, 28 predicted proteins | sample PeaSoiMetSII2010_FD_187695 | JGI IMG/M metagenome (GOLD analysis project Ga0209517, IMG submission 187695) | Peat soil microbial communities from Weissenstadt, Germany - SII-2010 (SPAdes) (version 2) | ecosystem: Environmental > Terrestrial > Soil > Wetlands > Peat | place: Germany... | reverse complement strand
CGACCGAGAACGAGCCGCTGGCATAGGGCCGGCTGATCTCGGTCCCGCCCACGTTCTCCGCCAACGTCTGCACCTCGCCCTGGAGGTTGAGGAAGCCGATCTTGTGATTACCTCGGTCCGTGTACTGGAAATAGAGACCGCTGCTGTCCTTGCTCCAGACCGGGTCCTGCGCCTCGCGATCCAGTTTCTCGTCGAGGACGCGCCGGCCCGTGCCGTCGCGATTCATGACGGACAGCCGCATTGCCTGATAGGCCACTCCTTTGTCGTCGAAGCCGGAGTAGGCGATCCGCTTGCCGTCCGGCGAAAGCACGGGGTTGTCGTCCGGCCCCTTGCGATCGGTCAGGGCCTTGACCGTCCCGTCGGCGACCGACACCTCGTACACCTCGGTGTTCAGCACGTCGTGCTCGGCATCCGCGTGGCGGTTGGCGGAGAGGAGGATCGCCTTGCCGTCCGGCGCCCAGGACGGCGCCTGCGACGGCCCCCCGAAGAAGGTGTGCAGGTGGTCGTACGGGCCGTGGGTCAGCTGCCGCGGCGTGCCGCCCTCGGCCGGCAGAACGAACAAGTGGTAATGGCCATTCTTCAGATATCCCTTGCCGTCGAAGCGGTAGGTCAGTTTCCGAATCACCCGCGGCGGCTTGGCCCACTCGGCCCCCTCCGGCTTGGCCGGCAGCTCGACGAAAGGCTTCTCCGGCTCCTCGACGAACGTCGCGAACGCGATGGCTTTCCCGTCCGGCGACCAGGCCGGGCGGGCGGGCGGGGAAGCCAGGCGCGTGAGCTGCGCCGTCTCGCCCTTGTCCATCCAGCGGCAGTGCAGTTGCGCCGAGCCGCCGACGTCGGAGACGTAGAGCAGGCGCTTGCCGTCGGGCGACCAGCGCGGCGAGGATTCGTTGGCGTCGCCGCCGGTGACCGGCCGGTGCTCGCTGCCGTCCACGTTGATGACCCAGAGGTGGGATCGCGGCTTGTCCTTCATGACGTCCATGAAGTTGCGGACGTAGACCACTTGCTTGCCGTCGGGCGACACCTGCGGGTCGGAGGCATATTCGATCTTGAAGACATCCATCAACTGAAGACGGTCCTTGGCCGGCGCTTCCGCGTCGGCCGGGCCGCAAGCCAGCAGGAGCACCAGCACCGCGAAGAGGCGTCTCATAGCAGTCTCCGGCAACGGTTACAACCGCTTCCCCAACTCGATCTCGCCCTGGAATGCCGCCCGCAAACGCTCCCCACAGGCCGCGCTGCAGGTCATGTACACGAAGTCATGGCCGTCGCGTCGAGCCTCGGAATCTGCGCCAGTCACCGCGACCAAGACCGTCTTGTCCGGGCCGGCCAGGTAGAGCGGCATCACCTGTCCGGCCTTTGAGGAGAGATCAACGCCCGGGCGGACCTTGCCGCCGCCCCCGAAGACCTCGGTGTCCGGCGGGATAGTCTTGCCGCACCAGCCGCAGGTGGCTTGAAAGAGTTCGATCAGGTTCTGCGGTTTTTTCTGGCGACGTTTCATAGGCGGCAGCCTACCACGGACCGATGCGGGAGTCCACCAAGCGCGACAGGATTTCGATTCGCCTCTGCGATGGAGCTGTTCTCGGACCTCGGAATGCCTGGGTTGTCGTCCCGTCGAGGGCCGCAGGACATAAGGGTGTCGGGAAAGGCAAGGAGCGCGGTTCCAGACACCCTTTCTCCCGGACGAGCGCGGACCTTTCTTGAGAAAAAGGTCCGTGTTCCCTGTTGTCTTTCGGACGGAACCTCAGGATTGTGAACGGCGGCGACCAAGAGAGTCAAGGAACAACCGATCCGGCGTCACCGCCTTCCGGCAAGCGCTCGCGGGCATGTCCAGGTCGAAGCGGTACAGATACGATACCCACGCCCCAGGTGCCGCCTTGCGCAGGCCGGCGCTTGGCAGCGGGGGGCACGGGCAACTGAGGGACTGTCATGCGCACGTTCAAGAGCCTGAGCGAGCAGGAGATCCTGGCCCTGGCGATCTCCCTGGAGGAGGAAGACGCCCGCATCTATGCCGACTTCGCGGAGGGACTGCGGGCCGATTTCCCCGCGGTCGCCCAGCAGTTCGCCGAGATCCGGGCGGAGGAGGACGGCCATCGGCACCGGCTGCTGGAGCTGTACCGCCAGAAGTTCGGCGAGCACATCCCGCTGATCCGCCGCCAGGACGTCAAGGGCTTCGTGTCGCGCCGGCCGGTGTGGCTGGTGCGGCCGCTCGGCCTGACGATCGTCCGCAAGCAGGCCGAGACGATGGAGCTGGAGACGCGGCGCTTCTACGAGACGGCGGCGCGGCGGGCGACCGACGCCGGCATCCGCCAGCTGCTCGGCGACCTGGCCGAGGAGGAGCGCAAGCATTCGCACCTGGCCGAGGCGCTGGCCCGCGCCCCGGAGCCGCGGGAGGAGAAGGCCGCCCGCAAGCGCCTGTTCGTGCTGCAGGTCATCCAGCCGGGACTCGCCGGCTTGATGGACGGCTCGGTCTCGACGCTGGCGCCGCTCTTCGCCGCGGCGGTGGCCACGAAGGACAACGCGGACACCTTCCGCGTCGGCCTGGCGGCGAGCGTCGGCGCCGGCATCAGCATGGCCTTCGCCGAGGCGCTGTCCGACGACGGTAGCCTCACCGGCCGGGGGCGGCCCGTGACGCGCGGCGGCGTCTGCGGCCTCATGACCGCCCTGGGCGGGCTCGGCCACAGCTTGCCCTACCTGATCCCGACCTTCACGCCCACCAACTACGAGTTGGTCGCGGGCCTCACCGTCACCCTCACCAGTTACAAGCTCGCCACGGCCATCGCCATGGTCATCGTGTTGGTGGAGTTGTTCGTCATCGCCTGGATCCGCCACCGCTTCATGGACACGCCGTGGAGTTCGGCCCTGGTCCAGGTCATCGTCGGTGGCATCCTCGTCTTCCTGGCCGGCATCCTGATCGGCAGCTCGTGAGGGCGGCCGTCCAACTTGTCCGCGCGGGGGGAACGCCCTACAATCGCCCCACCTGTCGCCCCTTCCACTGGGACCGTCCATGCTGTTCGCCTGGCTCAAGCAGCGCCGCCGCCGTCAGCTCCTCGCCACCCGCTTCCCTCCGGAGTGGCTCGGCTACCTCCGCAATAACGTGGCGCTGTACGGCCAACTCGGCGAGGCGGAGCAGGCGAAGCTGCGCGACGACCTGCGCGTCTTCGTCGCCGAGCGCTACTGGGAGGGCTGCGCCGGGCTGACCGTCACCGACGAAATGAAGGTGACCATCGCCGCCCAGGCGTGCCTGCTGGTGCTGAACATCGAGCACGACTACTTCAGCCGCGTCCCTTCCATCCTGGTCTACCCGAGCAGCTACCGCGTCCCCACGGGGCGGCGCGGCCCGGATGGCAGCGTCAACCCCGACTCCGGGCGGCTCGGCGAGGCGTGGTATCGCGGCCCGGTCATCCTGGCGTGGGACTCCGTCCTCCGCGGCGGCATGGACGGCCACGACGGGCAGAACGTGGTGCTGCACGAGTTCGCCCACCAACTCGACTTCCTCGACGGCTACGCCGACGGCACCCCGCCCCTGTCCAGCCGCGAGGCGTACCGCAAGTGGCACGAGGTCATGACCGCCGAGTACCAGCGCCTCGTCCAGGAATCGGAATACGGCCGGGCCCGGGTCCTCGACGCCTACGGCGCGACCAACCCCGCCGAATTCTTCGCCGTGGCGACCGAAGCCTTCTTCGAGAAGCCGCTGTCGCTACGGCAACGCCACCCGGCCCTGTACGAGGTGCTGCGCGACTACTACCGCCAGGATCCGGCGGAACGAGTGCTGCGCAAGCAAGCGTAAATAGAATGGCGGGCGGGAACTGTGGGACGACCGGTTTCTTTCCGTCAAAAAGGGGAAGGCATGTCGGAAGCCAAGGTCACGCGCGAAGGGATCATGCAGTATGCTTTCGGCTTCGCGCCGCCGCTGATCCTCGAGGCGGCGGTGCGCTGCCGTGTCTTCGACGTGCTCGACGCCGGGGCGAAGACGGCCGCGGAGGTGGCGACCCAAACCCGCATCTCGCCGCGCGGCGCCCGCGGCCTGCTCAACGCCCTGGTCGGGTTGGGGTTCCTGACCCGGCAGGGCGACCGCTACGCCCTGGCGCCGGGGGCCGAAACGCTCCTCGTCAGCACGAAGCCGGGCTTCGCCGGCGGCATGTTCCGCCACACCAGCCGGCAGATTATCCCTCACTGGATCCACCTGACGGAGTCGGTCCTGACAGGGAGGCCGGCCATCGCCGTCAACCAGGAGGGGCAGGGGGCCGAGTTCTTCCGCGAGTTTGTCGAAGACCTGTTCGCCAACAATTACGAGGCGGCACGGGCGCTGGCCGACGCGCTGAAGGTGGCCGGGGGGAAGGGCGTGGTGAACGTGCTCGACGTCGCCGCCGGCTCGGGGGTGTGGAGCATCGCGCTGGCGGAGAAGTCGCCGCAGGTACGTGTGACCGTCGTGGACTGGCCGGCGGTTATCCCCGTGTGCCGGAAGGTGGCGGCGCGGCACGGCGTCGGCGACCGCTACCGTTACCTGTCCGGCGACCTGCTCGCGGTCGATTACGGCGGGGGCTACGACGTGGCGACGCTGGGGCACATCCTGCACAGCGAGGGTGAGCGCCGCAGCCGGGAATTGCTGCGGAAGGTCTTCGCCGCCCTGGCGCCGGGCGGCACCGTCGCTATCGCGGAGATGGTGTCGAACGACGAGCGTACCGGACCAGCCCAGGCGCTCATCTTCGCGCTGAACATGCTGGTCCACACCGACGAGGGCGACACGTTCACCTTCGCCGAGATGAACGCCTGGCTGCGCGAGGCCGGCTTCGTCAACCCGCGGCAACTCGAAGTGCAAGGGCCGTCGCCGCTGCTGCTGGCGACGAAGCCGGCGTAACGAGCCGCGTCCCTTTCAGCGCGGGTAACCGGGCGTCGTGCCGACGGGGATCGGCGCCCCAAGGATCACCGGGCCGAGCGGCTCCGAGCGCGGCGCCAGGGCGGCCGGCACGGGCGGCGCCGCCGGGCGGCCCGGGTAGTCCGGCAGGAACCCCGGCCGGCTGCTTACCTGTCCCACCGAAGGCCGCGGTGCCCAGCGCTCGCCCTCGCCGTCCGCCGGGATCTGACCCCGGTAGGTCGGCCGCGGCGCGTCGAGCGTCACCATCGGCGGCGGCGCCGTCTGACGCGACACCACGCGCCGCGCCGTCTCCGCCTCGGCCGGCTCGGTGTTCTTCACCAGCTGCGTCGGTGCCGTCCGCGGCCGCATCAGGCTGTCCACCCAGGCCCCTTCCAGTTCGTTCACGTTTCGGTAGCCGTAATAGGTCCGAACGGCCGTGTCCCAGTCGTGGTCCCGCATTCCGGTAGCTACGAAGCCGAGAAACGTCTGCCGGCCCTTGTCGCCGCCCCGATTGACGAGGAAGTTCGACACCGAGTAGCCCTCGGCGTAGAGCGCCATCACGTCGTCGGGGTACTCGCGCAGCGCGAACAGCCGCTGCAGGGGAATGAGGCGGCGGGGGGTGCTGAGGATTTCGCGGGCGAGATTGTCGTGACGGGTGCGCTCCGGCTGATCCTCCGAGAGGACTGCGCCGCCCTCGTCGGACCAGCGCGGCATGGCGCAGCGGTAGTAGTGGGCGAAGACGGTGTGCGTGATCTCGTGCGGCAGCACGCTGTTGAGCAGGCGGTCGTAGCGGCCCTCGATGTGCATGTCCTGCCGCTCGACGCCGCCGGGGCCGTAGACGAACGTCGTCGCCCCGCCGGCCCCTTCCATCTGCACCGTCACCCGCACCGGGCACGGCGCCGGCCAGGTCGGCATCTCGCGGCCGAGCCAAAGGACGGCCTTCTCCTTGCGATAAATCTCCGCGTACTGCGCCACCTCCTGGGCGACCTGCTGCGACGGGGCCTCGACCAGGAAGTTGGCCGTCTGAACGCGATAGGGACCGGCGCCCAGGGAGGTCAACGCGCCGGCCAGCACGAGGACGATCGAAAGGCTTCTCGCCATGCCCGGTGTCTCCTGACGTATGCGGGGTAGGGGGGCGACCCGGTGGACCGGCACTCGTGATGAGGTCTCCGCACAAGTGTAACGCAAAGGCCGGGCCAGAGCCGGCATTCGCGAGCGAGGGACACCCGGGAAAGCGCCGAAGTTGCCGGCTGCGTAAGGAGATCGGGCGGCAACGATTTTTCCGGCAGGGGGCCGGGTAGAATGGGGGGTTGTAAGTTCTGCAAAAGGGCAAGGCCACGGCTTGCAACCCGCTGGTCGCTCCGTTTCAGCCGACGCGGAACCGTTCCACCACCGCCTCGTCCAACTCCACGCCGAGCCCCGGCTCCTCGGGCACGGTGATGTCGCCGTCGATGACGGGGAAGCGCTGCTTGGTCAGGGTTTGCCGCAGCGCCCCCTGCTCGACGCAGTACTCGAAGTAGTGGGTGTTCGGCAACGCCGCCACGAAGTGCAGGCTGGCGGCGATGTTGATGCCCGTCTTGTAGGAGTGGTTGACACACAGGCGGTGGCGCTCGTAGGAGTCCCAGCCGATGCGCTTCGACCGGGCCAGGCCGCCGACGCGCGTCACGTCCACCTGGGCCACGTCGATGCCACCGACGTCCATCATCCGCTGAAACTCCTTGATGTCGCAAATTTCCTCGCCGGCGGCGATGCGCATCGGGGCGCGGGCGCTGAGGCGGGCGTAGCCGTCGATGTTGTCCGGGTGCAGCGGCTCCTCGAGCCAGGTCAGGTCGAACGCCTCGAACTGCCGCGCCCGCCGGATCGCCGTCGCCGTGTCCCAGCACAGGCCGGCATCGACCATGAGTTCCACGCCGGGCCCCAGGCCCTGCCGCGCCGCCCGGACGTGGCCGATGTCGCCTTCCTCGCTCTGGCCCATCGGACCCCAGCCGAACTTGACCGCGCGGTAACCCTCGGCCGCCAGGCCGCGGGCGATGCGCTCCGTCTCCGCCGGCGTGTCGCCGAAGAGGATCGACGCGTAGGCGCGGAACGTCTTGCGGAAGCCGCCGCCAAGGAGCTGGTAGACCGGGCGGCCGGTCGCCTTGCCGACGACGTCCCACAGGGCGATCTCCACGCCGCTCATCGCCTGGATCACCGCCCCCTGCCGGCCGAAGAAGATGCTCCCCTCGTACATGCGGTGGAGGAGGCGGTCGATCTCGAAGGGATCCTGGCCGAGCACGCACTCGGCGAGGCCGCGGCAGATCTTGTGCGATAGCGGCGCCTCGATGATCGCCCGGGCAACCTGAGAGGAGGAATCGACCTCGCCGACGCCGGTGATGCCGGCGTCGGTGTGGACCTTGACGACGAGGGTTTCCTGACTGCCGTCGCAGCGCTCGTTGACGTTGGGGAGGCGGAGGTGGATCGGCTCGACGCGGGTAATCTTCATGGGTGGCACTGGAAGTCTGGCGCGCAAAAAAAAAGTTCCGCCGCTGGCTCTCTCGGCGTCGCCCAGTCACCGAAAGCGTCACGCGGCGGAACGGAGAATATCGTACCCGCACGGGTCATTCGTGCAAGAGCAATTTGCCAAAAAAACAGAACAAAATTCCGCGAGCGATACCTGAACGAAAGATCAGAGTGGGCTGGGGGAGTGGCGCCCCCCGCCCCGTGCCCCGCGGGCCTAGCCGTCCCGGTTGAGGGTATCGATGAGCTGGCGCAGTCGGCCGAGGCTGCGGCGGTCGAAGCGAAAGCGCAGTCGCGGCAGCCCTGCCAGATGGACGTCGTTGGCCTCCTCCGGCAGGGCGCCCGTCTGCTCGAACGTGCCGCCGTCGAGAATGCCGGCGAACTCCACGCGGATTCGCTCCAGGAGCCCTTCGGGGAGGGCGTGCTGCAAGCGCAGCACCAGGTTGCCGTTGACGTAGCGCATGCTGTGATAGACGCGGTAGAAGCCCAACACCTCGGTGATCGCCTCGTCCACCGAGTCGGTGATTTTGTACAGGTACACGTCCTCCGGCGAGATCAGGTGGCGACCGACAAGCGCTTTCTCGACGTAGTGGTGCCATTCCTTCCAGTAGTCGCCGCCCGGCTCGTCGATCATGACGATCGGGAAGAGGTGGCTCTTGCCGGTCTGGACGAGGGTGAGCACCTCGAAGGCTTCGTCCTGGGTGCCGAAGCCGCCGGGGAAGAGGGCGACGGCGTCGGACTCCTTCACGAACAGCAGCTTGCGCGTGAAGAAGTATTTCAAGTGCATGAGCTTCACGTCGCCGGCGATGACGGCGTTGGCCTCCTGCTCGAACGGGAGGAGGATGTTGACGCCGATGCTGTTCTCGCGGCCGGCGCCGACGTGGCCGGCCTCCATGATGCCGCTGGCGGCGCCGGTGATGACCATGAAGCCGGCCTCGGCGGCCCGGCGGCCGAATGCCACGGCCTGGCGGTAGGCCGGGTGATCCGGCGGCACGCGGGCCGAGCCGAACACCGTCACCTTGCGCCGCCCCTTGTAGGGGCTGAAGACCTTGAAGGCGTAACGCAGCTCCTTCAGCGCCGTGCTGAGCAGCTTGACGTCGCCGCGGTTGGCGCCGTCGCGGATGAGCTTGTCGGCCGTCTCCTTGATCTGCTGCACCAGCTGCTCGGTGGCGACCGGCGGGCGCTCCTCGTGGTGGGCGTCGTTGTCGTGGACCTGCTGGAAGGAGGCATCCCCTCCTTTTTGTGCCTGTCGTCTCATGATCGGTCCTTTGATGTGAGCGCGCCCGGCGATGGGCCGCGGTCCAATTCTAGGCCGGGAAGCCGGATGAAGGGAAGGCGGCAATGAAGAATGAAGAACGGAGAATGAAGAACGAAGAATGGCGGACATTCTTCGTTCTTCATTCTCCGTTCTTCATTCTTCATTTCAGTCTGATCCGCCGAGGGCGTCGAGCGCCTGCTTGCGGGTGTCGTAGATGGCCCAGAGGGTGTCGAGGTTGGTGAGGCGCAGCAGCTCGCGGATGCGATCGTTGACCCCGGCCAGGACCATCTCGCTGCCGTTCTTCTTCATTGGCGTGTGCCAGCGCAGCAGCAGCGACAGGAAGACGGAGCCGAAGTACTTGACCTTGCCCAGGTCGATGACCAGGCCGCTGGGCGGGTCGGCCTTGAGCGGAACCAGCACCAGGTGGGCGGCCTGCTGGATCAGGTTCTCCGACATGCTCTCGACTTCCGGGGACGGGATGACGACCGCGACGTCGCCGTGCCGTTCGAGGAGGAAGGACTGACTCTGCATCGATTCTGTCGTCATGGTCGTTCGTGCCGTTCGAGAGGGAGCGGCGGGCGCGCCGCGGCTGGGGCGAACGTCCACTAAGCTATCCTACGCAGCAGGGGGGAAGCAAGTTCCATCTTGCGACAGCCGCGAAACGGATACTCCCCAGCGGGCCGGCGGCTGGAGACACGGGACGCCTTCGTGATCCTCACGCCGCAAGCGGTTTCGCCCCCTTCGACTTCTTCGGCTGCGGCTGGTGCTTCCAGCGGCGGTGCAGCCAGAAGTATTGCTCCGGCGCCCGCCGCACCACGCGCTCCAGCGCCTCGGTGAAGCGCCGCGTCATGGCTCGCACCGCGTCGGGTTGCCCGTCGTACTCCTCGGGCAGGATGTGCTCCTCGATGACGATGCGGTAGCGCATCGGCTCGGCCACCTTGCGGACGCCGAGGACCAACATCGGCACGCGGTGCTCCAGGGCCAGCAGTGCGACGGCCTTGTGCGTCGAGGCCGGCCGGCCGAAGAAGTCCACGAACAAGCCGCGCTGCCCCGCGTCCTGGTCGCCGAGCGTGGCCAGCACTCCGTTGCTTTCCAGGATCGCGTTCATCTTCTCGAAGTCGCCGTGCTTGGCCAGGATGCCCTGCCCAGTGCGCTCGCGGAAGCGGCGCAAGAAGTCGTCGAGGTAGGGGTTGTCCAGCGGCCGGGCGATGGCGTAGGTGCGGAAGCCGAGCAACCCAAGGACGTAACCGCCGATCTCCCAGTTGCCGAAGTGTCCCGTCACCAGCAGCAGCGGACGGCCCGACAGCAGACGATCGACCAGGGGCCGCCCGGCCTGCATTTCGACGTACTTGCGCCAGGTGGCTGGGTTCAGCCGGCGCGGCGTCTGGATAATGTCGATGAGCAGGTGGCAGAAATGCCCGTAGACGGAGCGCACCAGGGCGTCGCGCTCGGCGTCGCTGAAGCGGCCGGGAAACGCCTGCCGCAGGTTGTCGTCGGCGACGAGCCGATGTCGCCGGTCCACGCGGTACAGTAGCCACGCCAGTCCGGCGGCGACCTTGCGGGCCGTGCCGTGCGACAGCGATTGCAGCACACACACGACGACGCGGATCAGGACGTAGACGGCGTAATCGGCGGACTTCGAGCGCGGTTTGGACATGCGGTCACTCCTTTGACCAGGACGGCCGCTTGCGGCTTCGCATGACCTGCGAAGCCGCAAGCGGCCCAATCAACATTCAGATCTCCACAACTCTCCCGCTGGCGGCCGACTGGTAGATCGCCAGGATCACCTCGACCGCCCGGCGCCCCTCGCGGCCATCGACCAGCGGCTTGCGCCCCGACCCCAGCGCCTCGACGAAATCGGTAAGCTGCCGGGCGTGGTAGACGTGAGAGATCGCCGCCGGGTTGCTCGACCCGCCCGACGCCCCGACCTTCTGTGCGAAGCGCTGCTTGATCGCCCGGTCCTCGTCGGTTTCGGGCGTGAAGTCCCAGCGCAGCACGTCTTCCTGTTCGATGACAGCGGTGCCGCGGTCGCCGTGGACGGCGATGGTCTTCGGCGACCCCGGATGTACGCTGGTCGTCGCCTCGATGACACCGAGGGCTCCCCCCTTGAAACGGAGGCAGGCGACGGCGGTGTCCTCGACCTCGATCCGCTCATGGGCCAGCGTGGCTGTGAAGCCGCTGACGTGCGTCGGCGCCCCCATCATCCACAAAAGCAGATCGACGTTGTGGATCGCCTGGTTCATCAGCGCCCCGCCGCCGTCGAGCGCCTTGGTCCCCTTCCAGCCGCCCTCGTCGTAGTACGACTGCGGCCGCCACCACTTGCAGGTCGTCTCACCGAGGGTGACGCGGCCGAATTTGCCGGCCTCGACGGCGCGGCGCAGGGCGACATTGGCGTCGGCGAAGCGCGAGGGGAAGATGGTGCAGAGCTGCACGCCGTGGCGGTCGCACGCCTCGATGATGCGGTCACAGCGCTCCAGGGTGATTTCCAGCGGCTTCTCGACGACGACGTGCTTGCCGGCGGCGGCCGCGGCCACCGCCGGCTCGGCGTGGAAGCCCGATGGGGTCGCGACGATGACCACGTCCAGGTCGCGGCGGGCCAGGGCTTGCGAGAGGTCTTCGTAGAGATCCACCCGCAGGCCGAGTTCGTCGGCCATCTTTTTGGCGCTCGCCGTCTTACGGCTGACCAGCGCCACGAGCTTCGCCCCCGGCACCTCATTCAAGGCGCGGGCGTGGAAGCGGGCGATCATGCCGCAGCCGACGATGCAGAACCCGGGCATCGTTGCCTCCCGGCCGCTTGCGGCTTAGCGTTCGCTTCACCAGGGTGGAGCGAACGCTAAGCCGCAAGCGGCGTCAATCCGCCTTCAGCAGCAGCGTCGCCTTCCACAGGTACTGCGCCCCGCTCAGCGCCGTCGCCGCCACCATCACGTAGATGAACCAGGGGCAGCATTTCGTCCGCCAGCTGTCGGGATCGAATTCGTGGAAGGTCACGAACACCGCGGCGAGGGCGGCGCACTGCAGCCACATCTTGATCTTGCCCAGCATGTCGGCACCGAAGCGGATCCCCTGACTTTCCAAAAAGCCGCGCAGGCTGGTGATGATCAACTCGCGCGACAGCACCACCACGACCATCCAGGGCCGCAGGTCGATGTCCTTGGCGTGCTCCAACGGCAGCAAGAACGTGAACGCCCCGCACATCAGCACCTTGTCCACGACCGGGTCGAGGTTGCGGCCCAGCGTGCTCGTTAGCCCCAGCTTGCGCGCGTAGTAGCCGTCGAAGTAGTCCGTGACAGCCGCGGCCGCGAAGACGCCCAGGCACCAGAGCCAGACCCCAGGGATCGACTCGTTGTAGGCAATCAGGACGAACAGCACCATCGCCAGCACGAAGCGCGCGAAGGTCAGCACGTTCGGCAGGTTGACGATCGGCGGTCGCTTCGGCGGAGTGGCCATCGTCGCCATGCGCTACCTCCCCGTCCCAATGGCGCGGGCGGCCAGGTCGTAGCCGTCGGCGCCCGTCACCTTCACCCGGACGAAATCCCCGGCGTGCAGCCGCTTCCCCTTGACGCGCACCACCCCGTCGATGTCCGGGGCGTCGGCGTAGCTGCGGCCCAGGGCGTGGTTCGGCACCTCCGGGTCGGAGCCGTCGATAATGACGTCCAGCTCGCGGCCGACCTGCTCACCGCTCCAGCGGAAGGCGACCTCCTGCTGGGCCTCCATCAACCGGTCGCGCCGCTCCTGCTTCACCTCCTCGGGCAGGTGGCCGTCGAGGCGCGTCGCCGGCGTCCCCGGCTCGAACGAATAGGGGAAGACGCCGACGCGCTCGAAGCGCGACGCCTTGACGAACTCGACCAGTTCGTCGAACTCCGCCTCGGTCTCGCCCGGAAAGCCGACGATGAACGTCGTGCGCATCGCCAGGTCCGGCATGGCCTGGCGCAGCTTGCCGACCAATTCCTCGGTCGCGGCCCGATCGACGCGCCGCTGCATGCGCCGGAGGACCCGATCGCTGACGTGCTGCAGAGGCATGTCGAGGTAGGGCAGGACCTTCTTCGCCCCGGCGATAGTTTCGATCAGTTCGTCGGTAAAATACATCGGGTAGGCGTAGAGGAGTCGAATCCACTCCAGGCCGTCGAGGCCGTCCAGTTCGCGCAGCAATTCGGCCAGGCGCACCCGGCCGTAGAGGTCGAGGCCGTAGTAGGTCGTGTCCTGGGCGACGACGATCAGCTCGCGCACGCCGTCGGCAATCAGTTCCTTGGCCTCGCGCAGCACCTCTTCGATCGGCTTGGTGACGTGCTTGCCGCGCATGCCGGGGATGGCGCAGAAGGTGCAAAGGCGGTCGCAGCCCTCGGAGATTTTGAGGTAGGCGTAGTGGCGCGGGGTGATGCGCAGGCGGGCGGTGTCGTCGAGGGCGCGCACCGGGGCGGGGCGGAACAGGCTGCGCTGCAATCCCGCTCCCTCACGGTCGCGGCTCCGAACCCGCTCGACGACTTGCGTGATCTCCTCGCGGCCGAAGACGCCGACGATGTGATCGACGCCGGGCACCTCTTGCAGCAGGTCGTCCTTCTTGCGCTCGGCGAGGCAGCCGGCGACGACGACGGCGCCGACGCGGCCTTGCTCCTTGAGGGCGAGCATCTCGCGGATGACGGCGAGCGACTCCTGCCGGGCCGGCTCGATGAAGCCGCAGGTGTTGATCACGACCACGTCGGCCCCGTCGGCGTCGGGCGTCAGCGCGTAGCCGTCCTGGGCCAGCTTGCCGAGCATACGCTCGGAATCGACCAGGTTCTTCGGACAGCCGAGGCTAACGAAGGCCAGCGTGGGCAAAGTTTTCGACATTTATCTACCAGTCCTCGGAAGCGAGGCAAGGGAGCCGGCTCAGCAGAGTAATGCTAATGCCAAATCAGGAATCTTATTCCTACGATTAGCCCAACGAGAACCAGGCCAGTGGGGACCAACCAGCCGATCGCATCCCAGCCATTGAACAGGTTCGTGTCAAACTCGTTCTTGCACCCGACACACTCCAGATAGCCATTGAAGGGCAAGCGGTCGAACGTATTCACGCGGCCGCAGTGAGGGCATGTGCTGGTTCTCGCCTGCATCGCCAGTCCTCGCGGAGGCGGCCTCTTCGCGTGGGTGGGGACTCGACGGGCGACACTGCGTTATATCGGAAAGGCGGCGGACAGGTCAAGCTTGGGCAAAAAAGCAGGGCCGGCCGACCACGAGGACGCTGCCAACCTCGCGATCCGCACCGGCCCTTTTCGCACCGTGGCCGCCGTGTGTACGCTGCGGTGTGATAATTGTACGACTATTTCTTGACGCGGCCCCGTCGGACGAGATCGGCTACTTCAATTCCTTGACGCGCAGGTTGCGGAACTCGACGCGCTCGCTGTGGCTCTGCAAGCCGATGCGGCCCGACGTGCGCGCCAGACCGGTGTGCTCCTTGGCGACCTCGGGGTCCTTCAGGCAGCGGTCGAGGTCGGCATCGACGATCTTCTTGCCGTTGAGGACGACGACCACCTGCCGGCCGTCGGCGCGGATCTCCAGGGTGTTCCATTCGCCGGCCGGTTTGCCGGCGCGCCGGGCCGGCGGCACGACGTGGTAGATCGAGCCGGTGTACTGGTAGAAGTCGAGCTTGGCGTAGCTGGGGTGGTTGTCGTCGAGGACCTGGATTTCCATGCCGGCGCGGCTGATGTGCCCCTTTTCCGGGGCGCGAATGTAGACGCCGCTGTTGCCCGCCGGCTTCAGGCGGTACTCCAGGCGCAGGACGAAGTTGTCGTGGTCGCGCGTCGTGCCGAGCCAACCGCCGCCGCCGCCCTTGCAGACGATGAGGCCGTCCTCGGCGGCCCACACCTCCGGCTTGCCGTCGTAGACCTTCCAGCCGTCGAGGCTCTTGCCGTCGAAGAGCGGCACGAAGCCGTCGGCCTTTTCCTTGTCGTCGAGTACCTGGGCGCGGCCGGGCAGGGCGGCGAACAGCAGAACGAGTGCGACAGCGGTGGGACGCACGAGGAGACTCCGTAGGTTGGACCTGTAGGGAACGCCCTCCGTGGCGTTCCGGTCCTACCGGAACGCCACGGAGGGCGTTCCCTACAGCAGAAATCGTCACAACCTGCAGCACCCCGGGCCGCACGGCGGCGCCTTGGGGTTGCACGTCATCGGCAGCGACTGGTTGACGATCTTCGGTCGGCCCGGCAGGCTCAACAGGCGCTCGACCTTCCGGCCGTGGCACTCGGGGCACTCGACCGCCTCGCCGTTGTGGACCAGCTCCTCGAAGGTGTGCTCGCACTTCTGACAGGCGAATTCGTACAGCGGCATCGACTTTCCTCCTATCCGTCTCAGGACCGTTGCCTGCGCTTGTAAACCTCGCTGGCGCGGACCAGCAGGGCCTTCTCCGTTTCGGTGAGGCTATCGCGGCCGGAGCGTGCCACCTTCTCCAGCACGGCGTCCACCTGGGCTTCGAGGTGTTCGTCGGCCGGGGGGGACGGCGCTGTGGTGACGGCGGTTGGCGCGGGCGCGGGGCGCGGCCGACGGGCCAGCGGCTCCTCCTCGTCGTAGATGCGCACGCGCGGCCGGCGCTGGGGCAGCCGGAAGCGCGTCAGCGTCTGCCACAGCGGCGCCAGCCGCCAGTTACGTTTGTAGTAGCCGAAGCCGAAGGCGGCCCCCGCCAGGTGAACCGTGACTGCGGTCTGGGTCGGCGTGTTGGTGGCCCAGGTGTAAACGTCCTGACCGACCTGGAACAGGACGAAAAGCCAGATCGGGATCGGCAGGAACCACCACAGGCGGATCACGCGCGTCGGGTAGTGGAAGGCGTAGAGCACCATAACCGCCGTCACCGCCCCCGAAGCCCCAACGCACGACGTCACGAGGCCCAAAGGCCGGCTTACCGCCCAGATCGTAAAGGCCACCCCGCCCAGGAACGCCGCCACGAGGTAGAAGATCAGGAACTCGCGCGGGCCGTACAGTTCCTCCATCTCGTGGCCGAACCACCACAAGAAGAGCATGTTCCAGAGGATGTGCCAGATGCCGGCATGCAGGAAGGCGTACGTCAGCAGTCGCCAGACCTGACCGTGGAGCACCGCCTCCGGCTCGAGGTCCAGCGCCTCGGTGACGACGCCGTGGCGATCACCGAAGCGCGGCGGGTGGTCATCTCGCTCCAACCCGATCATGCGCCCGTTGTCGTCGAATACGGGGTGCGGCTTCGCTTCGGTCGGCGGCGTCAGCAGGGTGGCGACGAAGAGAATGACGTTGAGGCCGATCAGCCACTTGCACGACTTCCCCTGATCGGTGAACGACCCCAGGAAGCTCGGGCCTTCCCGGCGATAGTATTCGCGGTCGTAAATCCCCATGAGGCGGTCCCTCGGTGCCGGGAGCCTGAGCGAGTCGTACCCCTGCTTTTTACCACATCCGCGCGGTCGGAGGAAAGCCCCGGCGCGCCGCAAGCGGCCTCTGTGCTATGATGAACATTCGCATACGGGAGGGCAAGCCCATGCTGCGCGAAGAACAGATCGACATCCGCCGCAAGCGGGCGGCCGCGGAGCAACTCCGCATTCAGAACCTCGGCCGCAACCGCGTCTTCAGCGACTACCAGGTGACCAACCCGGCCACCGGCGGGCAGTACCATGTCAGTATCCGCGGCTTCGAGGTCGGCGACAACAGCTGCACCTGTCCCGACTACCGGACCAACACCCTCGGCACCTGCAAGCACGTCGAGGCCGTCCTCGCCGCTCTCAGCCAGGAGGCGCCGGCCACCATCCGCCAGCGCAAGGCAACCGTCACGCAGCCGGAGGTGTACCTCTCCTACGGCGAGCAGCTGCGACTGGGCATCCACCTGCCGCCGCGCCACTCCGACCAGCTGCGCGACCTGGCCGCCCGCTTCTTCGACGGCAAGGGGTTGTGGAAGGATGGGGACGACTACGCCGCCCTGGTCGAGGCGATCAACGGCGTGCCGGAGCAGGTGACGCTCTTTTCCGACGCGCTGGAATTTGTTGACCGCGAGAACGAGCGCCGCGAGATGGGGCAGCGCGAGCAGGCGCTGCTGCGGCAGCTCGACGCCGGAGAAATCGACCTCAACCTGCTCAAGGTACCGCTCTACCCGTACCAGACGCGCGGCGCCCTGTTTCTGGCCTACCGCGGCCGCTCCATCCTCGGCGACGACATGGGCCTGGGCAAGACGGTTCAGACGCTGGCCGCCGCCGAATTGCTGGCCCGCGAGCGCGGCGTCGAGCGCGTCCTGGTGGTGGCCCCGGCGTCGGTGAAATACCAATGGGAGGGCGAGATTCGCAAGTTCGCTGATCGCCCCGTGCAGGTGATCGACGGCCCGACCAAGGCCCGGCGGGCGCTGTACGGCCAGCCGACCTTCTACCGCCTCGTCAATTACGAGGTGGTGCTGCGCGACCTGGAACAGCTCAACGCCTGGCAGCCGGACCTGATCGTCCTCGACGAGGCGCAGCGCATCAAGAACTGGGAGTCGAAGATCTCGCGCGCCGTCAAGAAGCTGCGCAGCCGCTACGCCATCGTGCTGACCGGGACGCCGCTAGAGAACAAGCTCGAAGAGTTGTACAGCATCGTGCAGTTCGTCGATGACCGCCGGCTCGGCCCCGCCTTCCAGTTCCTGCACGACCACCGCGTCATCGACGCCGGCGGCAAGCTGACGGGCTACCGCAACCTCGGCCGGATTCGCGAGAAGCTCGAGCCGATCCTGCTACGGCGCACCCGGCAGGAAGTGCTGAGCCAGCTGCCGGCGCGCACCGACAGCACGGTCTTCGTGGAGTTGAGCGACGCGCAGAAGGGGCCATACGCCGAGCAGCAGACGACGCTGGCGCGCCTGCTAGCGAAGAAGTACCTGACGGAGATCGACCGCCGCCGCATCCTGTGCTGCCTGGCCAACCTGCGGATGCTGTGCGACAGCACGTTCCTGCTCGACAAGACGACGAACGTGTCGCCGAAGCTGGACGAATTCGCCGAATTGATGGGGGAATTGGCGACGGAGGGCGGACACAAGGTGGTCGTCTTCAGCCAGTGGGAGTTGATGCTGCGCAAGGCGGCGGAGGTATTGGATCGGCTGGGCCTCGGTTACACGATGCTGCACGGCGGCGTCCCCGGCAGGGAGCGCAAGGCGCTGATGGACCGCTTCCGCGACGACCCGCAGTGCAAGGTGTTCCTGAGCACCGACGCGGGCGGGACCGGCTTGAATTTGCAGGCGGCGGACACGGTCGTCAACCTGGAAGTGCCGTGGAACCCGGCGGTGCTGGAGCAGCGCATCGCCCGGGTACACCGCTTGGGACAGCATCGGCCGGTGCGGGCGATCAACCTGGTGACGCGCGGCACCATCGAGGAGCGCGTGCTGAAGACGCTGGACCTGAAACGATCACTCTTCGCGGGGGTGTTCGCTGGCACCGCGGACGAGGTGAGCTTCGAGGCGCTGGGTCAGCGAGCGTTCCTCGACACGGTGCGGACGCTGATCGGCGAGGAGCCGGCGCCACAAGCCCGAAGCGCCAGCGAGGGACCGCCCGCACCGGCGCCGGCCGCCGACGGTCGAGACGCGCTGGCGCAGGCGGGGGTGCAGTTCCTGGAGGCGCTGGCGAACCTGTGCAGCGCCGCGGCGCAGGTGGGGCAGACGACATTACAGATGCCGCTGCCGCCGGCGGAGGTGCTGCAATCGAGCGCCGCGGCGATCCGGGCGCTGATGCAACAGTTTAGCCGCGACCCGCAGGGGAGCGCGGATGGGTCGGACCATCCCGGCGGCGTTCAGGGCATGGCGCCGACTCAGCAAAGATGAGCGTTACGCCGGTATCGACGACGAAGCCGCTCATCGCTCACGATCTTCGCGGAGCAAGTCGGCGCTATCGGTAAAGGCACGAGCGGAAGCCGCGAGGCGCTCCCGTATGGCGTTGACCTCGGCCCAGGCGCCCGAGTCAGGCGGCAGCAGGGCTTGCCGCAGGATGGCATTCGCCTCGGCCTCGGGAGATCGCCCTTGCGCGGCAGCCCGTTCGCGAAGGCGGGAAATGACCAGTTCGTCAACCTGCAATGTCAGGATGGTGGACATTCGGCCCTCCAAGGACGCCAGTTGCTTCTGGGGTCGCTCTTCTGCTCGGCGGGGATAAGTTCAGCCAACCCATCCTACCCGCGAGCGGTGCGCCGGCCAAGCGGAGCCGACGTTCTTGAACCCCCGCCGCACCGCACTACTTTGACCCGAACCGCCCGCGCCGCCGTCCGCTGGGGATCGTCTCCTGGCCCGCTGGAGACTCGGCCTGGTCTTTGTCTACGAATGCATCACCGCCGGTAAGAACTCGGAGCTGCGATGCACGACTTCGCGACTGTCTTCGGCCGACCGCCCGCCGTCAGCGCCGACGCCCCCGGCCGCGTCAACCTGATCGGCGAGCACACCGACTATAACGGCGGCTTCGTCCTGCCGACCGCCATCCCGCAGCGGACCCGCATCGAGCTGGCCCCCCGCGCCGACGACGTCGTCCGCGCCGCCAGCACGGCGAAGGACGGCGGCGCTCCCCAGACCTTCACCCTCGGCGCCGAGGCACCCGGCCGCGGCTGGCTCGACTACGTCCAGGGCGTGACGCGCCTGCTGAGTACCGGCGGCCACGCGCTTCGCGGCTTCGACGCCCGCATTGACTCGACGGTGCCGCTCGGCAGCGGCCTGTCATCGAGCGCGTCGCTGTCGGTCGCCCTGATGCGCGCCTTGCGCTCGGCCTTCGGTCTGACGCTTGACGACGTGCAGATCGCCCGGCTGGGGCAGCGCGCCGAGAACGAATTCGTCGGGGCGCAGGTCGGCATCATGGACCCGATGGCGGCCAGTCTCGCCGACGAGGGGACGGCCCTGTTCCTCGACGCCCGCAGCCTGGAGTTTGAGCGCGTCCCCTTGCCGAAGGGGGCGGACCTCGTCGTGCTCAACTCGGGCGTGGCCCACGACCACGCCGCCGGCGACTACAACACCCGCCGCGCCGAATGTGAGCGCGCCTGCGCCCTGCTGGGGGTGAAGCTGCTGCGCGAACTGGGGCCAGCCGACCTGCCGCGCGTCGAAGCACTGCCCGAACCGCTGCGACGGCGGGCGCGGCACGTCATCACGGAGAACGAGCGGGTGCTGCAGGCCGTGAGGGCCATGCGCAGCGGCGACCTGCGACGACTCGGCGAGCTGTTCTACGAGTCACACGCCTCGATGCGCGACGATTACGAGGTGTCGGTGCCGGAGATCGATTGCATCGTGGAGTTGGCCCGCGCCGGCGGCGACGTGTACGGGGCGCGGCTGACGGGGGGCGGCTTCGGCGGGTCGGTGGTGATGCTGGCACACGCCGGCCGCGGCAGGACGGCGGCGGAGCGCGTGGCGCGCGACTACGCGGCGCGCTCGGGGCGCACGCCGCGCGTGCTGGTGCCGGCCTGATCGTTGCCGTTTCGCGCTCGCTCGACTCCGCCGGAGACCCCGAACTCCCCCGCGGGGTCGAGCGAGCGCGAAACCGCAAGCGTGCCTCAGGTGCTCACCGGCGTATGCGTCGCCGGCGCTCCCGAGATTTGCCGCCGCAGGTGCTCCAACTCCTGCGTGCGCCGGTGGTGGTGGAACGCCAGGCCGATGAAAGCCGTCGCCACGCCGACCAGCAGTCCCAGGATCAGCACCGTGATCGGCATTGTCAGGCCGCGGTCCATCTCGCTGAACTTCACGTAGGCCACGCCGTGCTCCTTGTCGGGCAGGCCGTACGAATAGTTGTCGTCGCCGTGGTACTCGCGGCGCAGGACGTTCCCTGCCGCGTCCGGCCGGGACAGCTCAGCGTAGCGCTGGCCGACGCCGAGCGTCGCCAACCCCAGGCCGATCAGCGCCCCCGCCGCGATAATGGCCCCACATAGTGCTCGCATGGTACACCTCCGGCCCCTAGAAGTTGAACAGGCGCATGCCACCCGCGCACACCAGCAGGATGCCCGCCACGATGATGAACAGGCTGCTGCAGCCGCAGCCGGCGTAGGGGCCGTACGGCCCGCTCGGCCCCGCGTTGCCGAAGAAGCCCCCGCCGCCCAGCAGCGGCCCGCCACCTCCAATACTCATCGCTAACCCTCCGAATTATCGATTTCCCAGGGGGACGGTCGTCAGCGGCCGCGCGGCGGCTCGATCCGTCCCTCGTCGTAAGCCTTCTTCGCCGCCTTTGCCTTCGGCACCCACTCCTCCAGCTGGCGGATGCGCTTCTCGTCGCTGGGGTGGTCCGACAGGATTTCGGGGACCTGCCCCCGCTCGTCGCTAAGTTGCTTCATGCGCTGCCAGAAGGCGACCGCCTGGCCCGGGTCGTAGCCGGCGAACGTCATCAGGAAGAGGCCGATGTGGTCGGCCTCCGACTCCTGTTCGCGGTCGTAATGCTTCTCGCGCAGCGCCGCCAGCAGCCCGCCGCCCTCGCGCTCCTGCCGCGCCAGGCGCTCGCTGGCGTGGTGCGCCAGGGCGTGGGCTACCTCGTGGCCGAGGACGGCGGCCAACTGGTCGTCGTTCTCCGCCACGTGCAGCAGCCCGGTGAACACCGCCACCTTGCCGCCCGGCAGGCAGAAGGCGTTGACCTGTTTGTCCTCCAGCACGTTGAACTGCCACTCGAAGCGGTAATCCTTGACGTCCAGGTTGATCTCGCGCATCAGCGGCTCGATCTTCATCGTGCCGGCGATGCGCTCGCCGACATGGGTGACGCGCTTCACTTCCTTCGAGTTTAGCGGCAGTGCCTTCGACTGACCGAGGACTTCGCGGTACGCCTTGCGCCCCAGCTCCAGCTCCTGCTCGGGCGACAGGGCCAGTTCCTGCGGGCGGTGGCCCGGCCCCTCCCCCTGCGGCCGGGTGTCGCAGCCTGCCAGGGGAAGGAGCAGGCCAACGAAAAGGACGACGAGGGGGCGTACTCGTGCGATCATGCCAGATGCCTCCGGGGGAAAAATCAGGCGGGCGGCCGCGCTGGTGTCGGCACGGCCTGCCCGCCCTCAACCACTTCCCGGTCTCGCAGCCCCATCCCTGATGGCTCTGGTCAACGGAGGTCGGGGAAGTGTGGTTGTCACTTCTTCTCGACGGTGATCTTGAAGGTGCCCCCCACCTCGGGGCCCTTGGTCGGCTGGCCCCTCAGGGTGATCTCGTGATCGCCGAGGCCAGCCTCCTCGCCCACCTTCACCGTCACCTTGGCCTCCGTGTCCCCCTTCTTGATCACGGGGTTCTTGGGATCCAGCGTGACGTGATCCGGGACCTTACTGAACGACAGCGCCACGTCCTCATCGAAGTTCTTGCCGCGCTTGATGCCGATGGTGACGACGTCACTGGCACCCTGCTTGATCTTAGCGGCGAACGTGGGGGTGTGGAGCGAAAATTCGCCCTCCTTGGGGCCGAAGAGCGGCTCGCCGCGGTCGGACGAGACCGTGGCCCCGGGGCCACCGACCTTGTTCGAGGACGCGCTATGATCGCCGCTGCAGCCGACGAGGACGGCCAACGACAGCGTCACGAATCCTGCGCAGAACCATTTCATGAGAGATACCATTCTTTCCTGTTTGTTTCAATCCTCGCCCGGCCTCCTCGGCCGGGCGCCCGTTGCGAGAGGAAGAATCGCAAACGGTGTGCCGGCGTCCGCGGGGGCGGGGATTTCCCGCGGACCGGCGAGAAAACACGACCTGAGAGGGGGAATGGGAGGCGAAGGGTAAGTCGGGACGTGCCTTGGGTTGAGCAGGACGGTTCCCGCGTGGGGCAGGCCGCCGGCCTGCCCCACGCGGGAACCGGGATTACTTCTGCGGCTTCTCGCGCCGCTCCTTCGGCGCTGCCGGATCGTCCACCTTCACCGGCTTGACGGTCATCCCCTCATCCACCACACGCGTGTCGATGACGACGCGGTCCCCCGGTTTTAGCCCTTCCTTCACGATCACGAACTCGTCCTGCCGCGGTCCGGACGTCAGCCACCGGACTTCGATCACGTCCTTGTCGTTGACCACGTAGACAAACTTTCGTCCCGCCCTGAAGCACACGGCGTCCTCCCACACCAGCAGCGCCTTGTACGGGTCGCTCGTCGTCAGGCGGACACGGACGAACAGGCCCGGGACATATTGTCCGTCGCCGTTGGGCAGGACCACCCGCAGCCGGATCGTGCCTGTCTTCGGGTCCACCTGGTTGTCCACGAAGTCGATCTTGCCCTTGTGCGGGAAGCCGTCCTCGTTCGCCAGGCCGACCGCGACCGGCAGTTCCGTCGGCTTCTCCTTGATCTTGCCGTCCCGGATCGCCTGCCGCAGGTTCAGGAAGGTCCGCTCGTCCATGTCAAAGTAGGCGTACATGGGGTCCTTGCTGACGACCGTGGTCAGCAGCGTCTCATCCTGGATGACGAGGTTGCCGGCCGTGAAGTGGTAGCGGCCGACCGTGCCGTCGATGGGCGAGGTGACCTTGCAGAATTCGAGATTGAGTTTGTAGATCTCGACGGCCGCCTGCGCCGCCTTGATTCGGGCCTTCGCCTCCTCCAGCCCCGCCGTGGCCTCGTCCACCTCTTGCCTGGTGGCGTTGCCGGCGGCCGCCAGGGTGCGGACGCGCTCGTAGGTCGCCTCGCGAAGTTTCAGGGTCGCCTGGGCGATACCGACCTGGGCCTGGGCCTGGTCGAGTTGGGCCTGGTAGGGGCGCGGGTCGATCTCGAACAGCAGGTCGCCCTTCTTGACCGCCGACCCTTCCTTGAACGGCATTTTCACCAGGTAGCCGGTGACGCGGGCGCGGACGCTCACCGATTCGGCCGCTTCCGTCCGGCCGGTGAAGTCCGCGTAGTCGCTGACCTCGCGGGCCACCGGCTGACTGACCTTCACCTCCGGCGGCACCAACCTCACCCGAGCGGGCTCCCACTGGGGTTCCGCCGGCACGTCCCCCACTCCGCCCACCAGCATCAAGGCCGCGCAGAAGAGGGACGCGCAAAGGGATCGAGCAGTCACGAGCAGTTCCTCCCACAGGGCGAAGCCAGGGTTTCTCTTCCCCGAGCGGGCGACTCGCTCTTCCCGGATCGTACCCTCATCCTCGCCCGGAGGACAGGGGACTACGACAGTCGCCTCTGGACAGCGCGGCCCAGTTGCCTTACAGTCGGGGGATGGTCGCTTCCCTTTCCGGAGGGTATTCCATGTCCCGTCCCCTGGTTGCCGTGATCGCCTGTGTGCTGTTCGCCGCCTTGCTGTCGGCCGCCCCCGCCCCGACGGAGCCGTCGCTCAATCCCATCGACCTGAAGGAGCACATCAACGTCAAGCTCAAGGACTCCTTCCACGCCGGCACGACGCCCGGCAACGACCTCGCCCCCCTGCCCACGGGCAAGCAGACCTTGGCCGGCGTCAAGTTCACGATCGGCGACGGTGTCGTGCAACTCGGCAGCGCCAGGGTGAAGGACAAGCCGGAGAAGGTGGAGGGGATCAAGGTCGGCCGCTTCCTGACGAAGCTGCACGTCCTGCACTCCTGCGGCTGCGGCTACGCCACGGAAGACAGCACCGTCATCGGCAAGTACGTCGTCCACTACGACGACAAGACTACGGAGGATATCGAAATCGTCTACGGCAAGGATGTGGTGGACTGGTGGGTCGCCCCGGACCGCAAGGCCCCGACGCGGAGCAAGGTCGGCTGGGAGGGCGAGAACGAGGCGGTCAAGGGGTCGGGCACCAAGATCAAGCTGTCGCTGACCACGTGGGAGAATCCGCACCCCAAGAAGAAGGTCGTCAGCCTCGACTACGTCGCCACCGCCGCGACCACCGACGTCGCCCCGTTCTGCGTCGCCATCACGGCGGAAGACAAGTAGCAGCGGCTACGCGCCGCCACCCGTCCCGGCCAGGGCATAGTATGCCAGCACGCCGGCCGTCACCAGGAGGCCAACGACGAGGCAGGCCAGGCCGACGAGCGACAGCACCATCGCCCGGCCGCGCGTCCAGTAGTAGAACGGGTCGAGGTCGGGCTGGCGGGGGAACAGGTAGGCCACGCCGGCGAACAACACCAGCAGGCCCAGCCCCGCGGGGAAGAAGAGTTGCTGCCAGGGTGGCACCCCCAGCCGCTCGAAGGCCCACGCCAGGCCGAGGAACCAAGGCACCAGGTAGAGGGAGCCGAAGTGAACCGCGCGAATGTCGCGCAGGTGCGGGCGGAGGCGCGACCCCGGGACCAGGTCGATGATCGTCCACAGCAGGCCGGTGACGACCAGGGCGACGACGTGAACCGCAGCCAACACGAAGTACAGCGCCGCCATGAATCGCCCCCCGAGGTCGCCGGCCGCACCGCCGGCCGTCGTCGCGTCAGTTTACAGGACCGGCCGCCGCGCCGCCAAGCGGCCGGGACCTGGCCCGGCGCGGGCAACGAGTCAAGGCGAGGGAGGGAGCAAACCATGTCCACCAAAAACGTGCTCAGCCTGGGCCAATGTGGCACCGACCACGCCTCGATCAGCCGGTTGCTTCGCTCGCACTTTGGCGCCGAGGTGACCGCCGCCCACACCTTTGAGCTGTCCACTTTTTGCGATCGTTGGTTTCTTGCTTCCTGGTCCGGGGCAGGTTATACTGGGAGCTTTCGCGGTCCCCTCTCGAAACCTGGTTTGCGCCCTGAGCGGAGTCGTGCAGCGTCGAATGATCCCAGGGAGCCCCGCCCATGTCCGCCAGTCATCGCAACTCCTCGCTGCACAGGCCGGGCAGCCTCCCCCTCGATCCGAGTATCGACTGGGAGCGCATCGAGGGGATCCTGGACCGCTTTGAAGAGGCCTGGCAGCGCGGCGAACGACCGTCGCTCAAGGACTACCTCTCGGAGGCCGGCGGCGAGCGCCGCGCCCTGCTGATCGAACTGGTCCACGAAGACCTGGAATATCGCATCGGCAATGGCGAGGCGGCGCGCGTCGAAAGCTACCTGGAGCGCTTCCCGGAACTGCACGACGACGCGCCCGTGATGGTGGAGCTGATCGCCAGCGAGTTCTACCTGCGCCGGCGCGTGCAAGGGACCTGTGCGGTTGCCGAATACCTGCGGCGCTTCCCCGAGTTGAGCGAAGTGCTGTCGAGCCGGCTTCAGGAGGCCGACGCCGCGCTGACGACCCCCGCCGAGGCGATGTCGGCGAACGCGACGGCCCTCGAGACCCCCAAGGCGGGCGGCAAGGACACCGCGGAGGGCCCGGGCGGGCGCGAGACGCTCGACGCGGCGCGGGTGCCCCCCGCCCGGGACAGGCACGCCGTGCCGGGCTACGAGATCATCGCGGAGTTGGGCCGCGGCGGCATGGGCGTCGTCTACAAGGCGTGGCAGCTCAAGGCCAAGCGCGCCGTCGCCCTCAAGATGCTCCTGGCGCACGCCCACGCCTCGCTGGAGGAGAAGGTGCGCTTTCAGATCGAGGCCGAGGCCGTCGCCCGCTTCCAGCACCCCAACCTCGTCCAGCTCTACGACATCGGCGAGCACGACGGTCTGCCCTTCTTCTCGCTGGAATTCTGCGGCGGCGGCAGCCTCGACCGGGACCTCAAGGAGCGGCGGCGCATGGGCCAGGCCCGGGCGCCGCGCGAGGTGGCGGCGCTGGTCGAGAAACTGGCGCGGGCCATGCACTACGCCCATAGCCACGGCGTCGTCCACCGCGACCTGAAGCCGGGCAACATCCTGCTCACCCCCGAGGGCGAGCCGAAGGTGGCCGACTTCGGCCTGGCCAAGCGGATGGACAGCGACGCCGAGGTGACCCGCACCGGCATGGTCATGGGCTCGCCGCCGTACATGGCCCCCGAACAGGCCGCCGGGGCCCTGCGCGACATCAGCCCCGTCAGCGACGTCTACGCGCTGGGGGCGATCCTGTACGAGCTGCTGACGGGCCGGCCGCCCTTTCTCGGCGCCACCTCCGTCGAGACCATCCGCCAGGTGCTCAACGACGAGCCGGCGCCCCCGCGCCGGCTGAACGCCGCCGTGCCGCGCGACCTGGAGATCATCTGCCTGAAGTGTCTGCAAAAGGACCAGCCGAAGCGCTACGCCTCGGCTGAGGCCCTGGCGGAGGACCTGCGCCGCTTCGCCAATGACGAACCGATCAGCGCCCGGCCGACGCCGGCCTGGGAGCGGGCGCTCAAGTGGGTCCGCCGCCGTCCCACAACCGCCGCCCTGGTCGCCGTCACCGCCTTCGCCCTGTTCGCCGTCGTCGTCCTGGTCGTCGGCTGGCAGTCGCAGCAGATCAACCAGGCGCGGCAGGAGTTGAAGAAGTTCGAGGAACAGGACCAGGTGCGACAGCGCGGCGGCCGGATGTTGGGCGAGGCCCGCCGGCTCGAGGCGGAGGGGCGCTGGGCGACGGCCTACGTCGAACTGATCCGGGCCAGGGACGCCCTCGAGGGCCTGCCCGGCCTGCACGCCGACGCCTTGCGGCAGGAAGTGGAGCAGCACCTGGCCGATGTGGGCCGGCGGCGGGAGGAGCAGGAGCGGCGGGCCCAGGCCGAGAAGCACCGCGCCGAGTTCCGGGCGGCCCACGACAAGGCCCTCTTCTACGTGACGTTGTTCACCGGCCTGGACCCGGGCGACAACCGCGACAAAACCAGGGCCGCCGCCCGAGACGCCCTCGCCGTCTACGGGCTGGACGACCCCGCCGCCGCCTCGTCCGGGCTGGAAGCCGACCGGCCCTACCTGACTCGGGACGTGTACGAGCCGCTGGTCGGCGCCTGCTACGAGTTGCTGCTGCTGTGGGCCGAGGCCGAGGCCGGGCCGCCGCCGGGCCGCGCCGAGCCCGACGGCGAGTCCCCGCGCCGGGCCGAGAACGCCCTGGCGCTGCTGGCGCGGGCCGAGTCGCTGGGCCGGGCGCACGGCATCAATACCCGGACCTATCACCTCCGCAAGGCCCGCTATCTCGCCCTGCGCGCCGGCCAGAAGTTCGACCCCGCCCGGGTCGATGAGGCCGCCCCCGCCGCCCCGACGGGGGCCCTCGACTGGTTCCTCGAAGGCGTGGAGCGGTACACGTCGCGCCGCTACGAACTCGCCGCCGCCGCCTGCCACGAGGTGCTGCGCGCGCAGGGCAAGCACTTCTGGGCGCGGTACGTCCTGGCGCTGTGCCACCTGCGCGGCTCCCGCTGGGCCGAGGCCAAGGGGGAACTGACGATCTGCGTCGCCGAGATGCCGGAGTTCGCCTGGCCGAAACTGCTGCGCGGCTTCGCGGAGAGTGAACTGGGCTTCAACAACGACAAGAAGCCGCAGCGAACTGAGGAATTCGAGGCGGCCGCGGACGATTTCGAGGCGGCGCTGCGGCAAGACAACGACCCGCTCGTGCAGTACGTCGGCCTCGTCAACCGCGGGGTGCTCGACATCCGGCGGGGACGTTGGGAACAGGCCGTCGCTCTGCTGCGCAAGGCGGTAGCGGCGGACCCCTCGGGCTTCCAGGGCACCATCGACCTGGCGGAGGCGCTTCAGGGGTGGGGAAAGTCGGATGAGGCCTTGGCGGCCCTGGGCCAGGCGATCGAGCGGGCGCCGAAGTTGGGCCTGCTGTACGAGGCGCGGGGCCACCTGCATCTGAAGGGCAAGGACTGGGCCGCGGCCCGGGCCGACTTCCAGAAAGCCATCGATCTGGGGCCGAACGAGGCCGCGCCGGAGCGCGCCGCCAAGGACCTCGTGGAACTGGGCCGGCTCCAGTACCGGGAGTGGGACTACAAGGGGGCCCTGAAGAGCTACGACAAGGCGCTCAGCCTCAAACGGGATTTCGTGCTTGCCGAGCGCTTCCGGGCCGAGGCACTGCTGGCGCTGGACCGCGAGACCGAGGCCGGCGAGGCGCTGGACCGCTACCTGAAGGAGAGGCACGAGGCCCCCGTGGAAGTGTACCAGGCCCGCGGCCTGATCTACGCGGACAAGGGCAAACTGCCGGCGGCCATCGAGATGTACACGCTGGCGCTGCGGCAATATCCCGACGACGGCGCGACGCACTGTTACCGCGGCTGGGCGTACCTGCTGGCCGACGCGCCCGGCCTGGCCCTGGACGATTTCAACGCCTGTCTGGCGCGCGACGGGGGCAACGCCGACGCCCTGGCCGGCCGCGGCAACGTCCGCATCCGTCTGCGGCAGCTCGACGGCGCTTTGGAAGACGCCCGCGCCGCGGAGAAACAAGCTCCACTGACGGATCGATTGCTGTACAACATCGCCCGCGTCTACGGCCAGGCCGTCGCCCTGCTCGAGGCCGAGACGCGGACGGCCCAGCCGGAGTCGAGCCGGCTGGCGGCGCAACGGCTGGCCCAGTGCCGCGAAAGGGCCTTCGACTTCCTCGGCCGGGCGCTGGAGAAGATGCCGCGCGAGAGGCGGGCCGCGTTCTGGCGCGACCAGGTCCAGGCCGACCCCGCCCTGGCGGCCATCCGACACGGCAGCCGCTACGCTGAGCTGGCGGCGCGCTACGGCGGAGCGAAGCCTTGAGAAACAGTAAGAAAAATGTCGTCGCCGCTTGCGGCTTCGCAGGAAAGATTGCGAAGCCGCAAGCGGCGAAGCCATTGTTGTTGCGAGGACAACGCCCATGAAGCCATTCCCCTCGTCCTGGCGGCGCCTGCTCCGCAGGGTTTGGCGGCGCCGAGGTGCGTCGCCCGACCGCGGCCGTCGCGGCTTCGCCCGCCTCCGGCTGGAGTGGCTGGAGCAACGCCTGGCGCCGGCGGCCCACGACACGCTGCAAACCGCCATCTCCTTGACCTTCGACGAAACCCAGCAGGCCCAGGCGTCGGGCAACGTCGCCGATGCCAACCAGGTGGACCTCTACGCCGTGCAGCTCAAGGCCGGCGACCAGGTCTTCGTCGATGCCGGCACCCCGGACTCGAGCGGGCTGATCGCCTCCCTCCGCATCTTCGACGCCACCGGGCGACAACTGGCCTCCCAGGCGGGCGCAGTCGGGTACGACACCCTCGAGACGTTCGACGCCCTGGCCCCCGGGACGTACTACGCCGGCGTATCCGGCAACGGCAACGTCGGCTACGACCCGACCCGGACCAACAGCGGCGCCGGCGGATCGACGACCGGCGACTACACCCTGACGCTGTCCCTCAGCTCCTTCCTGACCACCGAGGTGCCGTCCAACTACCAGCTCGGGACCGCCCAGGTCGTGGCCGGGGACCAGGGCCAGAACACGATTGACGGGGACATGGCCCTCCAGGGGACCTACGCCAACGGCAAGAGCGAATACTACGCCTTCGCGGTCTCGTCCTCCGAAACCGGCGCCCTGACCGCCGGCGTCACCCCAGAGGATGGGATCAGTTTCCTGCCTCGTTTATCTCTCTATAACGACATCGGACAGCTGCTCATCCAGGCGGACGCCGTCAGCCCGGGACAGCCGTCGGCGCAGCTCGCCCAGAACTTGCAGCCCGGGCTGTACTTCCTGGGCGTTTCCGCGGCGACCCAACCCGGCAACCCGACCGGCGACCACGGCTACCTCCTGGAGACCACCTTCAACCAGGCGCTGCCGCCGTTTCAGTCGATGTCCGTCGGGAACGGGCCTCACTCCGTGGCGGTAGGGGACTTCAACCACGACGGCCACCTCGACCTCGTCACCGCCAACTCCGCGGATGGGACGCTGTCGGTGCTGCTGGGCAACGGCGACGGCACCTTCCAGGCCGGCACCTCCAGTGACATCCGGGTGGGGAACGACCCCGTCTCCGTGGCGGTGGGGGACTTCAACCACGACGGCAACCTCGACCTCGTCGCCGCCAACTCCGGTGACAACACGGTGTCGGTGCTGCTGGGCAACGGCGACGGCTCCTTCCAGGATCCCGTCAACTTCGCCGTGGGAAACCATCCCTGGTCGGTGGCAGTGGGGGACTTCACCCACGACGGCAACCTCGACATCGTCACCGCCAACTCCGGTGACAACACGGTGTCAGTGCTCCTGGGCAACGGCGACGGCACCTTCCAGGACGCCGTCTCCTACCAGGTGGGCAGCGTGTCCGAGGCGGTTGCCGTGGGCGACCTCACTGGCGACGGCCACCTCGACATCGTCACCGCCAACCACGGCGACAACACGGTGTCGGTGCTGCTGGGCAACGGCGACGGCACCTTCCAGTCCGCGGTTTCCTACGCCGTCGGCAAGGGCCCTGATTCCGTGGCGCTGGCGGATTTCAACGGCGACGATCACCTCGACATCGTCAGCGCGAACGCCGGCGACAACACGGTGACGGTGTTGCAGGGCCAGGGAGGCACCTTCCGCCCCCGCTCCACCGAGGCCGTGGGGACCGTCCCGTACTCCGTGGCGGTGGGGGACTTCAACCACGACGGCAACCTCGACGTCGTCACCGCCAACTACGACAACACGGTGTCGGTGCTCCTGGGCCAGGGCGACGGCACCTTCCAGTCGGCCGCCACGTACAAGGTGCTGGGAAGCGTCCCCGTCTCCGTGGCCGTGGGGGATTTCACCGGCGACGGCAATCTCGACCTCGCCACCGCCAACAATCACGACAATACCGTGTCGCTGCTGATGGGGCGGGGGGACGGCACCTTCCAGCCCCCGCCCTCCTACAACGTGGGCGGCTTCCCGAGTTCCCTGGCGGTGGGCGATTTCAAGCGCGACGGCAACATCGACGTCGTCACCGCCAACCAGGGGGACGGTACGGTCTCGGTCTTGCTCGGCAACGGCGACGGCACCTTCCAGAATGCCGTCTCCTACAAGGCCGGCAACGAGCCCAACGCCGTGGCGGTGGGGGCGTTCACGCACGACGGAAACCTGGACCTCGTCACCGCCGACTACGGGGACAACACGGTGGCGGTGCTGCTGGGCCGGGGCGACGGCACCTTCCTGCCCCCCGTCACCTACCCGGTCGGGAGCGAACCCTGGTTCGTCGGCGTGGGGGATTTCAACGGCGACGGCCACCTCGACATCGTCACCGCCAACCAGGGGGACGATACGGTGTCGGTCCTCCTCGGCCGCGGCGACGGCACCTTTGCGCCCGCCCTCACTTCTCAGGTAGGGAAAGTGCCCGAGGGACTGGCCGTGGGCGACTTCAACGGCGACGGCCACCTGGACATCGCCACCGCCAACTACGGCGACGACAGCGTGTCGGTCCTCCTCGGCCACGGCGACGGCACCTTCGCGCCGGCCGTCTCCTACCAGGTGGGGGCCGGCCCCATCGGGGTGGTGGCGGGCGACTTCAACGGCGACGGCCACCTCGACCTCGCCACCGCCAACTACACCGCCGGCAGCGTCTCGGTACTGCTGGGCCAGGGCGACGGCACCTTCCAGGTTTCCCCCACCACCTACAACGTGGGCACCCACCCGTTTGACGTGGCCGTGGGGGATTTCACCCACGAGGGCCACCTCGACCTCGTCGTCCCCAACCAGGGGGACAACACGGTATCAGTCCTGGGGGGCAACGGCGACGGCACCTTCCTGCCCGCCATCACCTATGCCGTTGGGAACTTCCCCGATCAGGTGGCGGTGGCCGATTTCAACAACGACGGCAACCTCGACTTCGCCAGCGCCAACGCCGGCGACAACACGGTCTCGGTGCTGCTGGGCAGCGGCCACGGCCCGTTCCTTCCGGCCGTCACCTACGCCGCGGGGCAGCAACCCGACGCCGTGACCACAGCCGATTTCAACAACGACACCATTCCCGACCTGGCCACCGCCAACGCGGCCGACAACACGGTGTCGGTGCTGCTGGGCAACGGCGACGGCACCTTCCGGGCCCCCGTCTCTTACCCGGTGGGGAATGACCCCGTCTCCGTGGCGACCGTCTTCGACACCATCGGCACCCTCGACATCGTCACGGCCAACAGGGGGGACAACACGGTAAGCGTGCTGCGGGGCAACGGCGACGGCACCTTCCAGCCCGCCGTCTCCTACGCCGTCGGCAAGGGCCCCGTCTGCGTGGCGACGGGGTACGACTCCAACGGCAACCTCTACATCGTCACCGCCAACGCCGCGGACAACACCGTCTCGGTCATCGAAGAAACCTCCGACGGCACCTTCCAGCCCGCGCTCTCCCTCCCCGTCGGTCCCGACCCCCAGTCCGTGGGCCTGGCCGACGACGGCGACGGCAACCTCCTCATCGTCACAGCCAACGCGGGGGACGACACCGTCTCGGTGATCGACGCGAACGCCGACGGCACCTTCCAGCCCGCCGTGGCCCACGCCGTGGGGCACGACCCCGTCTCGGTGGCAGTCAGCTACGACGGCAGCCAGATCGTCACCGCCAACGCCGGCGACGACACGGTGTCACTGCTCTCGGCCGCCGGCGACGGGACATTCCTGCCCGCCGTCTCTTTCCAGGTGGGGCACGACCCGGTTTCCGTGGCGATGGGTTACGACGCCAACAACAACCTCGACATCGTCACCGCCAACGCCGCGGACAATACCGTCTCCGTGGTGCGGCAAAACACCGACGGCACCTTCGCGCCGGCCGCCGATTATGCCGTCGGCAAAGGTCCCGCGTCCGTCCTGGTCGCGGACCTGAAGAACACCGGCAACCTCGACGTCGTCACCGCCAACGCCGGGGACGGCACGGTGTCGGTGCTCATGGGCGACAGTCAATTTCGGACGTCCACGCCGGCGAACGGAGTCACCCTCCGGAACGTCCCCTACCTGCGCGACCTCAACGGCGACGGCGTCCCCGACGCCCTGGTCCTGGACAGCTCCGGCGAGGTCCTCTACCGCCGCGGCCTGGCGGGCGCTCCCGACGAGTTCGCCCCCCCCGTGGTCATCAACCCCGGACACCCCGCGCGCGACGCCACCGTCTACCAAACCGCGCGCGGCTGGGCGGTCGCCGCCGTCGATAAGGGTCAGAATTCGGTGTCGCTCTACACCTGGAACGGGGCCAGTAACTCCTTTGATCGTACCGTCGCCTTCGCCACGGGGGACCTGCCGGTGCGCGTCGCCGCCGCCGACCTCACCGGCAACGGCCTGGACGACCTCGTCGTGGCCAACGACTTCGACCACACCCTCACCATCGCCTTGCAGCAGCCCTCCGGCCAGTTCGCCGCCCCCCTGACGCGCGCGGTCGGAATGGGGCCGTCCGACGTCGCCTTCGCCAACCTCGGCGGGACGTCCGGCCCCGACATCGTGGTCAGCGACCAGGTCTCCGGCGACTTCAGCGTCCTCTTCAACGACCCCACGCATTCCTTCAGCCAGCAGTCGCGCTACCGCGCGGGGGCCGGACTGTTCGGGATCGACGACAGCACCGGCGAGCAATCGATCGTGAGCCAGCTGGCGACCGACGGCGTCGCGGCGGCCGATTTCACCGGCTCCGGCAGCGACAGCCTGGTGGTGCTCAACCGCGGCGCCAAGAGCTTCACCCTGTTCCCCAACCTCGGCCAGGGGCGCTTCAGCGGCCCGCTGCCCACCGACACGTACCTCACCAGCGACCAACCCGCCCAGGTCGTCAGCCTGACGCTCCCCGGCGACCGCCTCCCCAGCGTCGCCATCCTCATGAGGGACCTCAATCAGATCTGGCTATACCGCAACAACGGCGACGGCACCTTCGCCGCCCCCGCGAAGATCGACGCCGGCAACGACCCCACCGGCTTCTCGGTCACCACCCTCGCCGGCCCGCCCGAGCTGCTCGTCGGCAACGAGTACGGCGACGTCCTGACGCTCCTGTACGACGGCCACGGCGGCTTCGCCCCCGACCGGTCCATCCTGCGGAACGTGCCGCTGGCCGTCGGCACCCTTGCGGCCACCGGCCAGCAGTTCGTCGTCGTCGCCGACCAGCAACTCGACGAGGTCGTCCTTTATTACCGCATCCCCGGCACGAACCAACTCGGTCGCCCCATCCTCGTCAACGGCACGGCGCAGCTGCCGCTGCTCGCCCCGGGGGCGGTGCAGACCTTCACCGTCCCCGGCGACCCCAACCCCTACCTGGTGGTGGCCAACAGCCTGAGCAACGACGTTCTGGTCTACCACTTCGACTCGCTGTCGGGCGGCTTCGACCTGCTGGGCAAATATACCGTGGGCGACGACCCCGTTTCGGTCACGGTCGCCGACGTCAACCGCGACGGCATCCCCGACTTGCTGGTGGCCAACCAGGGGTCCAACGACGTCTCCGTCCTCATCGGCCAGTCGACCGCGACGTGGACCGCCACCCCCTACCAGCGCCTGAAGTCCGGCGGCAGCGGCCCCATCGCCGTCGCCGTCCGCAGCGCCAACAGCAACCACGGCCCCGACCTGCTGGTGACCAACAGCGACGGCACGGTCAGCCTCCTGACCGGCATCGGCTCGGGCGGCAAGGGGAGCGGTTTCTTCCAGGACAGCAACCCGCAGACCTTCAGCCTGGGCAAGCCGGTCGTGCAAGCGCTGACGGACCCGACGGGTGGCCGGCTGTTCGTCGTGGCCGCCGACGGCAGCATCAACGTGCTGTCCGGGGACGGCTTCGTGACGCTGATCGGCGGGGGGGTGTCCACGCTGGGGACGTTCGGTTCGGACCTGGTGGCGGGCTTCAAGGACGGCACCGTGGCCCTGCTGTCGGGGGACGGGGCGGTGCTGGGCAGTGAGCGGACGGGGTTCACCTTCCAGGTTGCCGCGCTCGACGTGCTGGCGACGGGGCACGACCTGGACGTCTACGTGACGGAGCCCGGGTCGGACGTCCCGATGATCGTGTCGTTCTCGCTCCTGCCGGTGGTGACCGACGTGCCGGCGGGGACGGCGGTGGCGGAAGCGACCAACCTGCCGGGGTTGGAGTTGGTGCTGGTGGCGACGCTCTTCTCGGGGGACCTGGTGGAGCGCTTCGCCGAGGGACCGGCGGCGGCGCCCGCGGAGACGACATTCGCGATCTTCGTGCCGCCCTCGGCCGCGGAGGCCGGGGGCGTGGCCGACAAGCTGCGCGGCGGGGACGGCGGCGAGGTCATCGAGCAGGCGCCGGGGCGCGCGCCGGAGCAATCGGCGTCGTGGGAGAGTTACCCCCAGGGGGCGGGCGAGGCGCTGCGCCGGCGTCTGCGGAGTCAACAGGTCAGTGAAGTGGTGGAGGACTTGCTGGAGGCGGTGCGCGGGACGGCGGAGCGCCTCCAGAGAGTGCTGCGGCGAATGGCCCCACCGCCGGACAGGACGGAGGTGCGCCCGGCCGACGGCACGGGGCCCGTGTCCGCCCCGTCCGCGCCGGAAGGGAACGGCTTGACCGAGACGGCGGTGCCGCCGTCCGCCCCGGCGCCGCCGCAACCGGGCGAGGGCGGCGGGGAGGCGGCAGCGGATGTGCGCCCGGCGCTGTTGGCGGCCTGGCTGGCGTGGTGCCTCGGCGCCGAGGCCCGGCCCGCCGCCGACGCCGGGGAGCGCCGGCGTCATCGGTCAGCAGTCGCGCCACCTCGGGGTGACGGGAACGCGAAGCCGTAAGGCGAGCGGCATGTCTTCTTCTCCCCTCGCCCCGGAGTACCGCAATAGTGTTCGGCACGAAGCGTGCTCGATGCCACGGGCTTGCCCCGTGGAGGCTCACGTTCGTTGCTACACCCGCCCGGCGCCCGCCAGGGGATGCCACGGGCTTGCCCCGTGGAGGCTCACGTTCGTTGCTACACCC
>Ga0209517_10001442_pt1 | contig 36044 bp, 35 predicted proteins | sample PeaSoiMetSII2010_FD_187695 | JGI IMG/M metagenome (GOLD analysis project Ga0209517, IMG submission 187695) | Peat soil microbial communities from Weissenstadt, Germany - SII-2010 (SPAdes) (version 2) | ecosystem: Environmental > Terrestrial > Soil > Wetlands > Peat | place: Germany... | reverse complement strand
ATGAACCTACAGAACCAAATGATCTCTTCATCAATATACTTCCAAACATCTTTGCAAGATCAAGGCCTGCTGGTTGTTTCTTTTTATCAATAAAACTTGAAAGTTTTCTTACTACTTCTAACATGGTAAAGTACTTGTTCTTTCCAGACTTGATCTCCTCTGCCTTGTCTTCAAAGAGTTCTAACATTCCTTGAATGTCTGCAAATCTTGTTAGTGGTACAAATTTCTTGGTCTCTGCATCTTCAAAGATGTATGTTCCTGCACCACATGCAAAGTGGATTGATAGTTCATACTTTGGTTTGCTAGAGAATGCTTCAATTACGTTTGTTAGAGGCATACAACTTGGAACTGGGAACCAGTCATCTACTGTTACCTCACCTTTTGTTTGCTCTTCAATTCTTTGTATACAGTCAGGGATTGTGATTCTATATTTTTCTCGCTCTTTCTTGCCCATTCTTCCTGTTAGTGATACTGGTTGGAAGTTGACTGCGTGAACAACATCCATGTTTTTTTGAGCATATCGTATAATTGGACCCAATTCATGGTCATTAATTGATTTGATAACAGTTGGAACAAAGACTACAGTAGTTCCTGTCTTTCTAGCACTTTCTAGTGCATATGGAATTTCCCAGTGATTCTTTGGATTTGTTCTGGGTGTTACACCATCAAAGCTTAGATATAGATTATTGACACCTGCAAGTCTGACCTCTCTCATTGCTTCTGGGTCTAGCGCAAATCTGATTCCGTTTGTATTCATCTGAATATGATCAACACCTTCTTCTTTCATTATTTTTATAACATCAACAATATCTTCTCGCAACATTGGCTCACCACCAGTAATCTGCATAGAGTTTCCTGGAATTGGTCTTTCTGCTCGTAGTGTCTTCATCATTGCTCTTACTTGGTCTTGTGATGGTTCATACATGTATGCACCTTCAAGTCCTTTCTTTACATAGAAGAAGCAGTACCAACATGTCAAGTCACATCTGTTTGTAACTATCATGTTTGCAAGTCCACTGTGAGACAAGTGATTAGAACATAGACCACAGTTGTTAGGACATGAACATTTGTCTATCATTACATTTGGAGCATGTGCACCCTTGCCATCCATCCAATAGGTGCTGAATTTTTTATACATATCATAAGATCCAAAATAGAGTTCTTCACATTCTCCGTGTGTTGGACAAGTCTTTGTCATGAAGACCTTGCCATCCCTCTCAAAGACTTCTGCATCAAGTATCATGTTACATTCAGGACAGATACTCTGAGTAAATCTTATAGTAGATTTCTTTCCAAAAGTAGGAGTCTTCTGATTAGATATCTGAATTAGTGCCATACCTTATACGCATATCTTAGGGGATAGTATTTAATCAATTTCCTACAAGACACCAGATGAATAGGTAGATCCTCTTCATGGAAAACTCTGATTCTAGATATATATACCAAAAGAGCCCTCGATCATATTGAATGAGTCTTTCTGACAAGGCAAGAAAATCATTAGAAAAGATCGGTCTTACAAGTTATGAAATAAAGACATATTCTTCACTTTTAAAAACAGGTCCTATTACTGCTTCAGATCTAAGTCAGAAATCAGGTGTGCCATATTCAAAAATTTATGAAGTTCTTGGCACCCTTGAGGAAAAAGGATGGATAGGCTCTGATGATTCAAGACCTACTCAATATTTTGCAAAATCACCTGCTACTGCAATACAGACATCAAAGCAACAATTTGAAACAGAATTTAGAAACAATGAAAATATCGTACTAAAAGAACTCATTCCGCTTTATGAACAGAGTGGAATTAGTGAGAGACCAGACATTTGGATAATTTCTGGTGTTATTAACATAGCTGCCAAGATCCTCGAGATGGTGGATTCTTGTAGAAATGAAGTCATGATTGCCATACCAAAAGTTGCAGAGGAATTAGCAAAGGAATCTTTACCAAAACTTAGACTGTTACATGACAGGGGTGTGGATATTACTATTCTAGTCTCAGAAGATGTTGATGATGGTACTCTCAAGTCATTATCAAGACTAGCAAAAGTTAAAGTAAAGAAAGGTCTCTTTGGAGGAGGAATCATATCTGATAAAAGGTATGTCGTATTGCTGTTAGGTGAAGAATTAGGTACTACGGGCACAAAAGAGGCAGTTGCAATATGGGCAGATCATTCAGGTTTAGCAGGCTTTGCTCGAGGATATTTTGAATATTTACTTAAAGAATCAAAAGACGTAAAGTCAAGTAGGTAAAATACAATCTCATGAAAGATCAAGAAGTCCTGTTTGTTGGAACTGCAGAAGCAGAACATGTTGAAATGTATCTTAAAGCAATATGGCACATCAAGGAAGGTGGAGATCCTGTAAAAATAAGCACAATTGCCAAGATGCTAAATGTAAGACAACCAAGTGTTGTCCAAATGTTAAAAAAATTAAATGAATCAAAACTTGTGAATTATAATAAAAGCGGAGTCTCACTTACTAAGAACGGTGAAGACATTGGATCTAATATGATGCGAAATAGTAGATTACTTGAAGTTTTGATGGATAGCGCACTCAAAGTAGATATCGATGAGGAAATGGTTTGCGGTATAGAACATCACATGAATGCGCAATTTACAGATGCACTATGTACAATGCTCAAGCATCCAAGAAAATGTCCACATGATCATGACATTCCACGTGGAAATTGTTGCAAAAACTAAATTGAAATAAGTTATATCAGAGATACAGAATGTTAAAGTAAATGACTTGTTTCTGTGGCTGTGAGACTTTTGTTAAGGACAGTAATGGATTCAAAGTAGGTTGTGCAAAATGTAATCATGGCGCTCAAAATCATGAAGAAAGTTTCAAGTTAAAGCCATTAGAAGAAGGGGCTCAAAAGCGTGGCTCTTTATCTTAATTATTCACCAATTACTTTAACAAGAACACGTTTTGGTCTTTTGCCATCAAATTCTCCATAAAATATTTGCTCCCATGGACCAAAATCAAGTTGGCCCTTAGTAATAGCTACTACCACTTCTCTTCCCATGACTTGTCTTTTTAGATGAGCATCTGCATTGTCTTCTCCTGTTTTGTTATGTTCATATTTTGATATTGGTTCATGCGGTGCAATTTTTTCTAGCCATTCTTCATAGTCTTGGTGCAATCCACTCTCGTTATCATTAATAAATACACTTGCAGTAATGTGCATGGTATTAACCAAGCACAGACCTTCTTTGATACCGCTTTTTTGAATTATTTTTCTTACCTCAGGTGTTATATTTACAAATCCTCTCCTTGATGGAATATTATATGTGAGATATTCTGTATGTGATTTCATGTTATTAATAGAATCAAATAATGATAAAAATCCAGTGCAGGCTCAGAACTCAAGATCCTTCTCATCAAATCAAATGGATATGGTCATCAACGCCTGCAATCAACGATTTTGTTTGTTCCTACTTGAGTCTTTCAAGAAGCTTGATAAAAGGCGAGGCATTGCTTACACAAATGGTAACAATCGATGCAACGTGTTCCCTTGAAAGCTTTAGGAAGTTTGTAATCCTAAGTACTTGTAACTCATTTATTCCTGAAAGTTACATGGGAGATTATGAAGTGTTCCCAGAGCGTGAAACCTCTCCAGGGTTAATTTACGTAGAGGCTGCAGACAAGGTTACTCTAAAAAAGATTCGAGACATGATTTTTGTAAATGCAAAAGAAGTACTAGGCATAATTTATTCGTCAAAAAGTGGCAATACGAATCTAAAATGGAGACAGATAAGGAGAAACGCTGGCAAAGTGGTGGGGGAAGCCTCAACCAATACGCTTGTTAACTTGACCGAATCTGGAGTCATAACACAAGAGTGGGTTCAGAATTACCTCAGAAAGAAGGCAGAAGAAAAGAAAGAAGTTAAGACTGACGAGTTAACAAACTAGATTACTTTTCTTTTTTATTATAGTTCCACAGAGGTATTAGATTGATTATTAAAAAAATAGATGATAATGCTGTTGCTCTAATACCAGAGGAATCAGATGATCTCTTTACATTAAGACGTAGTATAGGTAAGGGAGATAGAGTAGTAGGAGATACTTCAAGAGCTGTCAAACAAGAAAAGGATTTTTCAAGACCTGACAAAGGAGAAAGGATTAAAATCCGTATAGCGCTTGATGTTGAGAAAATTTCTATAGATGAGGTAGTAGATAGATTAAGAGTACAGGGCACTATAATGGAATCAGATAATCCATCAGTAAGTAAAGGATCACATCATTCTTTGACATTAAAAATTGGTGATGCAATTACTCTAATTAAAAAAAGTTGGAGCGAAATTGAGAAAAAATTAATCTTTGAAAAAAAGGAACATGGAGCTTTTCTTCTTGTTGCAATAGATACTACAGATTGTGGTTTAGGAAGATTAAGTGGTACACATCTCAAACTTTTACCAAACATGTATTCAGGAGCAAGTGGAAAGAGATACAAATCTAAATTTAACATACAAGATTTTTTCAAAGATGTTCAGAGTGCAATTTCAACTTTGATAAGAGATGGAGATAGCATAGTAATATTTGGACCAGGAGAGACTAAGAAAAGATTATCAAATTTTCTAGCAGAAGTTCCATCCATTAAAGGACATAAGATACAAGTAGTCGATGGAATTGATTCATCTGGAGAAGATGGAATTTACACTTTTATTAAATCTGATATAATGAAGCAAACTCTAGACACCAGTAAGATTGCAAAGGTTTCTGCAATACTAGATGAGATAATGCTACGAGCCAATAAGAAAAGTACCAAGTTTACCATGGGATTTGATGAGACCTCAAAGGCAAATGACCTAGGTGCTGTAGAATCACTAGTATTTTCAGATAGAATATTTGAGAAACAAGATGAAGATAAAATAATTGAATTTCTCAACCAAGTAGAATCAAAAGGTGTTGAAGTTTTTGCAGTAGACTCGACCACAGATGCTGGACTTAGAGTCTCATCTCTTGGAGGGGTTATTTCTCTTCTTAGATTTTCCCCCCAAAGTTGAGTCTTCAAGCCATTTCATATATGGTAAACTAACATCATCCATTTTGAGTTCTACTATTTCTGGGACTTTATATGGATGAGATCTTGCTATTGTCTCCTTGAGTTTTTGTTTTGAGCCACTAGTAGTTTTAAAAAGTGCTAGAAATTCCTTAGTATCATGAATCTTATTTTTCCAAGTATAAACAGAGTTAATTTTAGTATAGTTTACACAAGCTGCTAATTTTTTTTCTACTACAATATGTGCTACTGTAGAAATTGATTTTTTGTCAGGATATGTAGAAACTATCACAATTCCCATAGCAACTGATAAATTTGCCCTGACTAAAAAGAGTATCAATTAATTTGGCTTTTGAATTTTTGACGCACAATTCTATCATCTATGTTTTGATTGCATGGGTTGTCGTATTTGTAATTGCAAAAGGCTTGAAACTTGACAAGCATGGCTTTGAAATAAAACCATACAGTTTGACTTACAAGAACCCAAATGTCCAGTTAATACTCACAAGAATTCTAAATAGAACCCAGCGCGCAACTCGAGTTTTTGCCAATACAAGTGTAGTTTTAGGTTTTGTATTGATGGGAGCGGCATTTTGGTATCTGGTATCAAATCTATCAAACTTTTTTGTAAAGCCAGAATCATTTGCAGCGATGACTGTATTGATACCAGGCGTTACAATTCAATCAAGTGCAAATATTGCATATTTCCTTCTCTCAGTACCCATTGTACTAATAATCCATGAAGGTGCTCATGGAATTGTTGCCACATTAGAAAAGATAAAAATCAAGACTGGAGGATTTGCAATCTTTATTGCGTTATTTGCAGGATTTGTTGAACCAGATGAGGAAGATTTTGCAAAGGCAAAAAAAATCTCACGCCTCAGAGTAATAGGAGCAGGGGCAACATCAAATGTTCTGTTTTCGTTTATCATTGCAGGACTTTTGATATTCAATCCATCATTTGCCCTAATCATGCCAGACCCCATTAGAAGTATGATGTATCATGAACCTCTTGGAGTACCAATAGTTTCAGTTACAGAAGGTTCAGGAGCTGAAAAGGCAGGATTACTAAAAGATGACATCATAAATGCGATTAATGGAAATCCTATTTCTCTTCCTCAGGATTTTGCCAAAATTAAATTAAAACCAGGAGATACTGCCACTGTTTCAGTAATAAGAGATGGAAAAACATTACAGATTCCTGTTTTAGTTACAGCCTCTAAAGATGATCCACAAAAGGGTATGCTTGGAATTCTAAGAGCAGCTCTACCATCATACCAACCTGTAGTTCCATATTACATTCACTGGAGTCCAGAAGTATTCATGTTCTTACTATGGCTTTGGATGCTATCATTTTTCATAGGAATATTCAACATGCTACCATTACCAATCTTGGATGGAGGCAAATTCATTCACAGCATAATTGAAAAGAAAGTATCAGAGAAAGTATTGAAAGGAGCTATGGTGTCACTATATGTAGTCACATTCGTTTTATTTGGCTTGAATATAGCCCTATCAGCAGTAAAATCAGGCTTCATTACCATTTAACATAAATAATTTTTGTAATCAACATATGATTAAATTTGAGATGGAGTTAATTGCGCCATGAAGTGTGATCGTTGCGAGAATACAGTGGTATACTCTAGAAAATATTCAGGTGAGAATCTTTGTTCAGATTGCTTTTCAAAGTCAATCATACATAAAACAACAAAGACAATCTCAAAGTATAACATGATAGAGTCTGGTGATGTAGTAGGAGTTGCCGTATCAGGAGGTAAAGACTCTCTTTCTTTACTGCAAGTAATGAAAAAAATTTCTCTAGATCATAACTTTAAGCTAAAAGCCATTACAGTTGATGAGGGAATTCCAGGATATAGGGATGAGGCACTAAAAATTGTAGAGGAGTTTTGTAAAAAGTTAGATGTTGAACACAAAGTATACCCCTATAGTTCTCTTTTTGGTACAACTTTAGAACAAACCTTAGAACTTAGAGACAATGAGAAAGTTTCATCCTGTTCCATATGCGGGATATTAAGAAGAAGGGCAATAGATTATGGTGCCACTGATCTTGGAGTTGATGTGATAGCAACAGGTCACAACTTGGATGACATGCTACAAACTTTTATTATAAATATTATTTCAGGAGATACAAAAAAGATTGGTTGGATGGATCCAGATACTTCTAAAAACAAAATACGAAAGATAAAGCCATTCTGTGATATTTATGAAAATGAAATTGTTTTTTATGCATTTACAAATGAAATTCCATTTCAATCAGAAGAATGCCCACACATGAATGAGGGAATTCGAACAGAAATTCGTAATTTTCTTAATTCTTTAGAAAAGACTCATAGTGGTATCAAAAATAACATGTATAAATCAATTTTAAAGATTTCTTCTACCCTCAAAGATTCCAACAATTCAGAATGGAGAATTTGCTCAAAATGTGGAAACGAGTGTACGGGAGAGATATGTTCTGTATGCAGTACATTGACCAATCTCCGATTGAACTAACCCTAATGCACATAAAGAACTTGTAATTACAATAAATTTGGTAGTAGGTAGGGTTGGGGCGCTAGCCGTGCCCTGTCTCTGAAACCGGCTATATGCAGAGACCAGTAACCGCTGGATAAATCTCTAGATAGACGGTACTCGCTTGACTTGCGGATATGAAATCACGCCGAAGCGGGTGGATATAAGACAGAGGTTGTCCGAAGGGATAGCTCTCAAGTTTGAACTGCCGAAAGGGATGAGGTCCGGGAGGGAGCAATCCTAAGGTAGAACATCCACGCTGCTTCGTCTACGTGGCGGATCTTGCATGACTTGAGATGAGACCGTTTGTCTAGACTGGAACTAGCGGATCTACTACCTTAATATTCTTAAATCAGACTAGAAAAAACATGGAAGGATTAATCTCAGGAAAGAAAAGGACATATGAAGAATTTAGAACAACTTTACCTTCCAATGTAGCAAGCCTATTTGATGATCTTCGTAGTTACTGTTTTACACTTGGAAAAAATGTAGTAGAAGATATACGTATGCATAGAATTGTATTTTCAAAATCAATGACATTTAGAAACTTTGCTGATATTGAACCGCAAAGAGATTCCATAGTTCTAAAAATCAAAAGAGATAGAAAAGAGCCTGAAAAAGAAATACAAATAAAATTAAATGACAATCTTGATGAAATTAAGAAACTTCTTTTGGACGCGTATACTAATATTCATTAATAATGAATCTCAAAATCTGAGAATTCACCGATATAATTTTCTTCTGTAATTTTTAGTTCATCTACAACTGCACCAGCAGGACCAAAATGAGCCCATTCTATTACTGCATATACATTTGAAGCATTTCCTTCCAGTATAGCTTCTACTCTATTATCTGGAAGATTTTGGACCCAACCCAAAACATTATTCTTTTCGGCAGTTTCCATCATGCTTTGACGAAAATAAACACCTTGGACTCGACCTATTATCAAAAGATGAACTCTTTTTGAATTCATAGTATTTCTTTTTTTAAAACTATTATTTAGTCTTAAGAAATTATGCTCTCTCTTTCATTCGGGATCGGCCAGTCTTTCTAGCTGCGATGCTACCGACTTTACGTCCAGGAGGAGCATTTCGTGAAACTGTAGAACTTCGTCCAACGTGTTGATGCCTTCCACCACCGTGTGGGTGTACATATACTGCTTGAGCAACACCTCTAACAATTGGATATTTGTGACCCTTTGAGCGCTTTCTTCTCCAAGCAGGACCAGCTCTCATAAATGGTCTATCACCAACACCACCTCCAGCAAGAACTCCAATCATTGCACGATTCTGCGGATTGAGAGTAGTGAATTTTCCAGATGGTAGTTTTATTGTTACACCTTCAGCACTATGTGAAAAGACTGTCGCATATGTTCCAGCAGATTTTACTATAGCTCCTCCATCACCGAAATGTTTCTCAACATTACATACGATAGTACCGTCTGGTATGTTTTGAACACTGATTACATTACCGGGTGAAACACCTGCCTTTAAACCAAAGAATAATTTTGAACCGATTTTAGTGCCAAGAACTGATGGAATGAAAGATTGTAATCCGCTTTCGAACAAGATTTTAGAAAGAGGAGCGTCTCTTCCCGTCTCATGAACAATATCTATTACCTTAGCCTCATGTTGCTCAGCCAATGGGAATCTAGGATATTTAGCCGGAAGTAACTTACCAGTAGAAGCTGCACGGAACTGCATTCCACCTCTACCTCGTCTTCTTACTAGTGGTCGCTTACCCATTGTAGCAATTTTGCTTTATTGTGTAAATTTTAATCTTCTGATCCATTATTCCGGATCAAAGACGACAAAGGTATAAAAATTAGTTTGAGGGTGCTAAAACTGTGAGCCAAAACACACTCTCCCTTAAGGTACTTGAGGCTTATACTCGTGATGTAGGGAGAGGAGTCGCACGTATCGATTATGATTCTATGGATTCACTTGGAGCTTCTACAGGTGATGTTATTGAAATCAAGGGAAAAAGAAGGACGGTAGCCAAGTGTTTACCACTTTATCCTTCGGATGAAGGTAAAGGAATTATCAGGGTTGACGGTCTAGTACGAAATAATGCCGGTATTGCAATTGGTGATACTGTTGCAGTCAAAAAGATCAAGGCAGTAGCTGCTGAAAAAATTGTTGTTGCTCCATTAGAAGCTATTCCGCCGATTGATGAAAGATATCTTGCTGATGCATTAGAAAGTGTTCCTTTGATAAAAGGAGACAATGTAATGGTACCATATTTTGGTGGAAGACTAACTTTTCAGGTTATAGGTGTTACACCGGTAGCTGATGCTGTACTTGTCACACAAAAGACAGTATTTCACATTGCAGAAAAAGGAGAGACTCTCCGTGGTGTACCACAGGTAGCCTATGAGGACATAGGAGGACTAACTGATGAAATAAAGAAAGTTCGTGAAATGATAGAGCTACCTCTAAGACATCCAGAGATTTTCGAAAAGCTTGGAATTGAAGCTCCAAAAGGAGTTTTGTTGTATGGACCTCCTGGAACTGGAAAAACATTGTTAGCAAAAGCAGTTGCAAATGAAAGTAATGCACATTTCATTAGCATATCAGGACCAGAGATAATGAGTAAATTTTATGGTGAAAGTGAAGCTAGGCTAAGAGAAATTTTCAAAGAAGCAAAAGAGAAATCTCCATCCATTATATTTATTGACGAAATTGATTCAATAGCTCCAAAGAGAGAAGAGGTTACAGGAGAAGTAGAAAGAAGAGTAGTTTCCCAGTTACTTTCTTTAATGGACGGTCTTGAAGCTAGAGGAAAAGTAATTGTGATAGCTGCGACAAATAGACCAAACGCAATTGATCCAGCACTTAGAAGACCTGGAAGATTTGATAGAGAAATTGAGATCAAGGTACCTGACAAGAAGGGCAGAAAAGACATTTTATTGATACATACAAGAAATATGCCTCTCAGTGACGATGTCAATTTGGATAAGACTGCCTCAATAAGTCACGGTTATGTCGGAGCTGATTTAGAATACCTATGTAAAGAAGCTGCAATGAAATGCCTCAGAAGATTGCTACCTGAACTAAACATGGAAGACGAGAAACTTCCACCAGAGACACTTGACAAACTAATAGTGAGTGGTGAAGATTTCCAGAATGCAATAAAAGAAGTTACTCCATCTGGAATGCGTGAGGTTTTCATAGAAAATCCCGATGTAAGTTGGGATGAAGTAGGTGGACTGGAAACTGTAAAACGTGAACTTCAAGAAGCTGTAGAATGGCCAATGAAATATCCCACTCTTTACACCAAGTTAGGACACAGAATGCCAAGAGGAATATTATTACACGGTCCTAGTGGAACAGGTAAAACTCTACTTGCAAAGGCAGTTGCCACTGAAAGTGAGGCTAACTTCATTTCTGTAAGAGGACCAGAATTATTATCAAAATGGGTAGGAGAATCAGAACGTGGAGTAAGAGAAATATTTAGACGAGCAAGACAAGCATCACCTTGTGTAATATTTTTTGATGAAATTGACTCTATTGCCCCAATACGTGGAGTAGGAGGAGAAACAGCAGTTACAGAAAGAGTAGTAAGTCAGCTTTTGACTGAATTAGACGGAATAGAAAGCTTACACGGTGTTGTTGTGCTTGCTGCAACCAATAGAGCAGACATGATAGATACTGCATTACTAAGACCCGGTAGATTTGATAAAATAATACTTGTTCCATTACCAGATAAAGAAGGAAGGAAGAAAATTTTAGAGATAAACACAAAGGAAATTCCTGTCATAAGAGAAGCTATGACAAATGGTATGAAAAATCTAGATTACGTAGATATTGATAAAATTGCAGAGGCTACGGATGGAATGAGTGGTGCAGACGTGGCAGCAATAGCAAACACTGCAGTTTCTCTTGTTATACATGAGTTTCTTGACAAGTATCCTGATCAAAAGGAAGCAGAAAAACAGGCAACTGAGGCAAAGGTTACCATGAGACATTTTGAAGAAGCTGTAAGAAAGGTAAAGACCCAAAAAGAGCTAAAGATAGGCGAAAAGATCGCAGTTCCTTACTATAGGTAATTTTAATAAAATAACTTTTCCATTCCCTAGTGAATGTCACATTTTGGATACAAAGGAAAAGGACTTGAATTTCTTACAAATAACAAGATAGAGGTAGGCAGTCAAGTAAAAATCCACGCAGATTCGATCTACGCAGGAGTTGTAATGCCAAGATATGAACACAGTGATGATCACCACATTGTTTTGAAACTAAAAAGTGGATACAACATAGGTTTAGAGCTTGATAAAATAAAAAAAATAGAGTTAGAATCAGCACCTGCAATAAAAAAAGAAAATAGTCAGAATTCACAACCAAACCCAAAACTTCCAAAAATTCTCCTATTATCTACAGGCGGAACAATTGCAAGCAGGATAGATTATAGAACAGGAGCTGTTACTCCTGCACTTTCGGCAGCAGAACTTAATGCAAGTGTTCCTGAACTTGCAACCATTGCCAATATAGATACTGAGGTGATTTTTTCAGAATATTCTGAAAATTTACTTCCAGAGCACTGGATAAAGATTGCAGAGAAATTGGACTCGTATTCTGGATCAGAGTATGATGGAATCATAGTAGCGCATGGTACGGACACTATGCAATATACTGCATCAGCATTGGCATTCTCCTTGGCAGGATTTCCAAAGTCAGTTGCTTTAGTAGGTTCTCAGAGATCATCAGATAGACCATCTTCAGATGCAGCATTGAATTTAATTGCGGCAACTAAATTTTTGATAGAAATACATTCTCCCGGAATTTTTGTAGTAATGCACAATAATTCAAGTGATGATGAAATTGCCTGCAACTGGGCAACACGAGTAAGAAAGAATCATACCAGCAGAAGAGATGCATTCAAGACCATAGGAGGATCCCCAGCATATATTGTAAAAGGAAACAATATTGAAAAAAATAAATTGTTCAATCTTCCTAAAAGAGATTACACTCCAAAGATCAAATTTGATAATCGTGTTTTATTGCTAAAATACTATCCAGGCCTTGATCCTGAGATTATGAATTATGCTACAAATTCTGGATACAAGGGTGTGATTATTGAAGGGACTGGACTTGGGCATGTCGGTAAGACAATGTATGGAGCAATAGAAAATGCAAAGAAAAAGGGATTGTTTGTAGGAATGACCTCTCAGTGTATTGATGGAATGGTAAGAATGACTGTCTATGACAGTGGAAGAGATCTATTGAATCTAGGAGTTACGCCACTTGGAAATATGATACCAGAGACGGCTCTTGTGAAAACAATGTGGGCATTGGCCAATTCCAAAGATTCTGATGAAATGACAAAGATAATGAAAGAAAATATTGCTCTTGAATTTTCAGACTAAGCTTTAAAACAAGTACAGGAATAAAATTACAAGTGTCTGAAATTCAAATTGATAAAATAGGACTTCTCGTAGGATTAGAAATACACCAACAGCTTGCAACTGGTGGCAAGTTATTTTGCAAGTGTAAACCGGTAGAATCAGATGAATATTCAATTAATTTTACACGCAAATTAAGAATAACAAGTAGTGAATTAGGAGAGTTTGATCCTAGTGCTCTTTTTGAGAAAAGTAAGGAAAAGACGATCTCATATTTTGGCAATCTAGAAAGTAGTTGCTTGGTAGAGCAAGATGATGAGCCTCCACATGATCTTGATCCTATTGCAAAAGAAACTGTTTTGATTATATCATCTGCATTAAAATCAAATATTTTCAATGAAATTTACGTGATGAGAAAGCTTGTAATTGATGGTTCTAACACTTCAGGTTTTCAGAGAACCATGCTAGTATCTTCTGGTGGAATTCTAGAAGTAAATGGTAAGAAGATAGGTGTTCAAAGTATCTGTCTTGAGGAAGATGCCGCAAAACTACTCAAAGATACTGGAGATACAAGAGAATACAGTTTGGATAGACTTGGCATACCATTAATAGAAATAGCATTAGATCCAGTTGCTGGCACTCCTGAAGAAATTAAGAATATTGCCCTAACTTTGGGCAGAATGTTACGTGCAACAAAAAGAGTAGGAAGGGGTCTTGGATCAATTAGACAAGATGTCAACGTATCAATAGAAGGAGGCGGTGCAGTGATAGAAGTAAAGGGAGTGCAAAAACTTGACCAGTTAGAAAAAGTCATTGAATATGAAGCAAAAAGACAGCATGGTCTGAAAATTATAGCAGAGAAATTAAGAACTATGAAGACAGAAAAGATAGAAAAAGTTCATGATGTAAAAGATGTATCAGATATTTTTAGAAACTGTAAATCAAAAATCATCCAGAAGTCCCTTGTAGAAGGTTCCACCATGAAGGCAATGAGAGTTAAAGGATTTGCAGGAATGTTTGGATGGGAACCATATCCTGGAATTAGACTAGGAAAACAATTAGGTGAACTAGTAAGATTCTTTGGATTAGGTGGACTTTTTCATTCAGATGAACTTCCAAATTATGGCATAGAAGAATCAGAGATCAAAGAGGTGAGAAATATACTCGATGCAAGTCCCAATGATGCTTTTATCATATTAGCTGGAAGTGAGAGAAAACTGGATACAGTGATAGAATCTCTCATAAAAAGAATCGAGGATGCAAAAAATGGAATACCTGCAGAAACAAGAGCTGCTACAATTACAGGTGAGACAGTATTCCTACGACCAAGGCCAGGATCTTCTAGAATGTATCCAGAGACTGACATACCACCAATTATTGTAAATAATATAGAGATAGAAGAAGCAAAAAATAAAATTCCAAAATCATGGGAGGAGAATCTTTTAGCATTACAAAAACAATATGAATTAAATCAACAGCTTTCAGCTCAAGTATTTGATTCAGAATATCTAGATCTATTTGAAACAATATGTAAAGATAAGAGAGTCTCTCCCAATTTTGTTGCCTCTATCCTTTGCGGTACTATAACAAATCTTGAACGACGGGGAATGGATTCAGGATTACTAAAGACTACAGACATTTTACAAGCGTTCAGTCTAGTGATAGAGGGAAAAATAGCAAAAGAATCTCTTGAGATGATATTTGAAAGCCTCATGAGTGCAAAATCAAAAACAATTTCAGATGCAATCAAGTCCAATTCATTAGATACAATAGAAGATACCAAACTGCATCAGATATTAGATGAATTGGTAAAATCTAATCTTAAGATTATTGAAGAACAAGGGTTAAGATCAATGGGTCCTCTGATGGGTCTTGCCATGAAAACATTACGTGGAAAAGTGGATGGTCAGAAATTAAATCAACTTTTAGAAGATAAGATAAAGATCAAGATAGATAAAAAATAAGCAAAAAGAAGTGCGGGAGGTGGGATTCGAACCCACGAACTCCTAAGAGATAAGGTTCTGAGCCTTACGCCGTTGACCAGGCTAGGCGACCCCCGCAATAACGTGAGATTTAAAATCCTACAATAAGTGTCTTCTTTATAGACAAATAACAATTCTCTTAACTTTCATATGTTATCTATCTAAATTTGCTTTTTTGTGATTACTAATTTTGTTTTAAAATCATTTACTCTCATTAATCATATTATCAATTATAGGTATAGCATTTTTTAGTTCATGAATTCTTGTTGCTCGTTTATCCTCAAAAGATACATTCCAAGGTTGTGAGTAAAGTATCACAGATTTTCCTTTTTCCAGCATACTTTTTGCATTAAGAGGAGAATCATCAATAAATATGTCATAATCTAGTTTTGATTTTTCAACCCCTTCCGCAACACCAACATAATTGTTGAAATTAATATTATGAAGTTTGAGCCAGTTTTTTACATCATTGTGCGTAGATTCGTCTCTTGCAGTAACGATATCAACACTACCAATGTTTGATAGTTGTTTTGTAGCAGATGCAATATTATTTTCTGTAGGAGAAATATTCTCCCATGATTTCCAACAGATTGAAAGTTCATTATAAAAATCAAATTTATTAATATCATGATTTTTCCAAAAATCCCATTCAGATATCTGTGATTTGCATATTGTCGGTCTTATTTTATTATTATAAGACAGCCAGGATTCTATTACATCTGCCAAAACTCCATCTACATCAAGGGCTATTTTCAATGTCATTTACTCCTGTCAAAACTGTCTCCTAGTTCTTCTAGTAGCTTACGTTGGTGTTTGTCTATCTTAGTTGGTATGTCTATAACAAGTCTAACATACTCATCACCTCTACCTCTTCCACTTTGACGAGGAAGTCCTTTTCCTTTGAGTTTAATTATGGTATTTGGTTGACTGCCTGATTCCACATCAAATTTTTCTACACCTTCTAGTGTTTCTGCCATAATGGCTTTTCCCAATGTTGCATCAATCATGGAAATATGTGCATCATAAAAAATATCAGCGCCATCTCTTTTGAATTTATCATGAGGTCTTACTCTTATTTTGACTATTAGATCACCACTCACACCATTTAGAATTGATTCTCCCTCACCTTGGATTCGGTATTCTCCATCTTCAACCCCAGGAGGAATTTCAAATGGAAATTTCCTTGTTGTTTTCTGTTTACCTACTCCCTTACATTTTGAACATGGTCTTTCTATAATTTTACCTTGGCCTCTGCAAGTATTGCATGGTTGTACAGTTACAAACGTAGAAAATCCACTACTACGTGATGTTCTAGTTTGACCATGACCATTACACACAGAACATGTTCTCATAGAGGTTCCCGGACTACAGCCCGACCCATTACAGGTGTCACAATTTATCAATCTGGGCAGATCAATTTCTTCATGTTTTCCCTTGAGAGTTTCTTCCAGTGTTAATTCTGTTTCATACATTAGATCGGAGCCTCTAGCTCTTCCGGATCCTCCAAAATCAAATCCTCCAAATCTAAATCCTCCACCTCTACCAAAAATAGATTCAAAAATAGAGTCAAAGCCGCCAGTACCCCCAAAGACGTCTTCAAAGTTGGCTCGTGAACCTTGGAAGATGTCATCTGTACTATATTTCCCATCAACGCCAGCATGACCATATGTATCATAGAGTTTACGTTTTTCAGAGTCAGACAATACTGCATATGCTTCCGATATTTCTTTGAAATGTTCTGTTGCGTCAGGAGACTTGTTTTTATCAGGATGGAATTTGAGAGCAAGTTTTCTATATTGTGACTTTATCTCATCTGGTGTGGAATTCTTTGAAACACCAAGGACCTCATAATAATCACGTTTAGCGCTCATGATAATTCAATTAATTATTCCCTTGTATAAAGATCAGTTTGGCGATTTGCCTGCATCCTGTTCGGTCTCACCAGGTCCACTTTGTGCAGTTGCTTCTGGTCCACTTTGTCCCGCTGCTCCAGGTGGAGGTGTAGCATTTTTGTAAAGTTCTGTACTGATATCATTTATTATTTTTGTTAATGCATCAAGTTTTGGTTTTATCTCTTCAACACTTTTTTCAAGAACATCTTTTAGATCTTTTATTGCATTACTTACCTGAACACCCTGATCTTGTGATATCTTGTCCTTCTGCTGACTGATCAAACTTTCAGCAGCATAGATAGCTTGTTGCGCTTCATTTTTGATTAATACTTCTTCCTTTTTCTTTTTGTCTTGCTCTGCAAAAAGTTCAGCGTCTTTTGTCATCTTTTCTATATCTCCTTTGGCAAGTTTTGTACTTGCAGAAATAGTTATTTTTGCCTCTTTTTGTGTTGCTAGATCTTTTGCTGCAACATTAAGTATGCCGTTTGCATCTATGTCAAATTTGACTTCAATTTGTGGAATTCCTCGTGGTGCAGGAAGGATTCCTGAGAGATTAAAGCTCCCAAGTGATACATTGTCTGCAGCCATTGGTCTTTCCCCTTGTACTACATGAATAGTTACTGCAGATTGATTATCTGCGGCAGTTGTGAAAACTTTACTCTTAGAGGTTGGAATAGTTGTGTTTCTGTCGATTATAGGTTCTCGTAATCCTCCAAGTACTTCTAAACCAAGTGTAAGAGGAGTTACATCTAGAAGTACAATATCACTTGTAACTTCACCTGCAATAATTCCTGCTTGAACAGCTGCTCCTAATGCAACTGCCTCCATTGGATCTATTCCTGCCTCAGCTTCTTTTCCCATTAAAGTAGCCACAAATTTTTTGACTAGAGGAATTCTAGTAGGACCTCCAACTAAGATAATTTTACTAATATCAGCTGGAGAAAGTTTTGCGTCTTCCATGGACTTTGTAACTGAAGGTCTACATCTTTCTACTATTGGATTTATGAGTTCTTCAAACTTTGCTCTAGTTATTTTCAATTCAAGATTTTTTGGACCAGAAGATTGATCATATGAAATAAACGGGAGATTGATATCGGTTTCAAATATAGAAGAAAGTTCAATCTTTGCTTTTTCTGCAGCTTCTCGTACTCTTACCATAGCTGCGGCATCTTTAGAAATATCTATTCCAGATGTTTTTCTAAAGCTGTCAATAATATAATCAATCATAACTTTATCCATATCAGTTCCTCCAAGCTGAGTATCTCCCGAAGTACTCATAACTTCAAAGACACCTCCACCCATCTCCATTATGGTTACATCAAGCGTACCTCCTCCTAAATCAAATACCATAATTTTCATGTCTTGTTTTAATTTGTCCAGACCAAATGCAAGTGCCGCAGCAGTAGGTTCATTTATGATTCTTACAACATCAAGACCTGCAATCTGACCAGCGTCTTTGGTTGCCTGTCTTTGATTATCATTAAAATATGCTGGAACTGTGATTACTGCTTTTTCGATCTTCTCACCAATAAATGCCTCAGCATCTCTTTTTATTTTTTGTAAAATAAAAGCAGAAATTTGCTGGGGTTTGTACTCTTTATCATAAATTTTAAAAAAGTGATCTGTTCCCATCTTTCTTTTTGCTGCTACAACTGTTCCCTCTGGATTTGTTACTGCCTGTCTTCTGGCAGGCTCTCCAACAATGAGTTGACCATCTTTTGTAAGTCCTACAACAGAAGGAAATGCCTTTCCTCCAACTGTAGTTCCCTCAGATGCTGGAATTAGAGTAGGTTTTCCACCCATCATTACAGCTGCTGCAGAATTACTTGTTCCCAAATCAATACCAATAATTTTAACCATTTACATTCATCTCCTAGATATTTCTCTTAGATATTTCCACTAAACTTGGTCTAATAACTCTGTCCTTCAAAACATATCCTTTACGAAATTCTGCAGTAATGGTATTATCGTCTAATATTAGATCTTCCTTTACAGATATAGCCTCATGTAATTTTGGATCAAAAATCTCGCCAACTGCCTCAATTGGTTTTACTCCAAATTCTACTAGAAATACATCCATATTTTTTAAAATAGCATCTAGACCTTCAGTGTTTATAGCCTGTTTTGACAAGGCATCTTTTGCACGAATAAAATCATCATATATTCCAAGAAATTTAAGAACAATTCCGTCAGTAATTGAATTAACACGGTTCTGAACATCTACCTCTGATCTTTTCTTCAGATTTTCAAAATCAGCAAGCAAATATTGTATTTTTTTTTCATATGAAGATACTTTTTCTTTTTCTTTCTCTAATTGGATTTTCATGATATCCGCAAGTTCTTGCTTTGATTCCATTTCATCATCTCTTTGATTATGAAGATCTTCAGTTTCTTCTACTTCATTTTGAGATGCATTATTTGTGTCAGACAATTCTAATGTTATTTTTTATACATTACCCTTATTATAATATCTCACAAAGAGGATTTGTTTTAATTACTATTACATCAGAATCTTTTCCATTTTTCGTTATTTTATCGTAATCAAATTTTGAGCATGCTACAATAATCGTTGTTTTGTCACTATGGAAAATATCTAATTCGGGTCCTTGATGTATTTCAACATCACCAATATAATCACGCAGTTTTGTAACAAGAGAATTTAGCATATCTACTTTATCTCCACGCATTTCATAGGAATCTTGAGTCCATACCAAAACTACTTTTGTTCTACTTGCTTTTAGTTCATTTTTCTTCAAAGTAGAACGGATTTCATCAATTAACCTCTTGACATAACCCTCTATTCCCTTTATACTTCCATTTACCAGGTACATCATAGTACCAGCTCCTTCAACAGATGTTCCAAGTGATCTCAAATCATATAGACCGTTAGTCATATCGTCAAGAAAGAGATTGTTATATTCAGTTAAAACTAGATCTTTTCTTGTTTGTTCATCTTGTGCAAACTTAGAAACTTCTAGAACACTTGATAGACTTGCAAATTGAGTAAGAATTTTAATCGCATGTAATATTTCAGCCGAAGATATAGATACAAATTTTTTCCCTTTTTTGTCAGACTCTAATAATTTGGCTAGCTTGTCATCATCTTTTGCATTAAATGAACCAATTATTTCTGGAAAATTGTTTTTTGAAAGTGGATAATAAAAATAAGATATTCCCTTTCCCATCTCAAGACCTGAAACATGTTCAAGAAGAGAAATAGTTTCATTATTTCCTCCTATTCCAGTTGGAAGATTGTAAATTACTGAACCGCCTTTTTTTATTGATGATGTAGCATCTTTGAATTTTGAATGGATTTCCATCTTTGCTTCTTGACCTGTCTTTCTTATGCGCGGAGCAAAGAAAAGATATTCCGAGTGAGATATTGCAACATCTATTGGTTCAACACCTAAAAGTGGTTCATCTTCTTTTAATGATGTCACATTAGGATAGGTCTTTGCAATCTCTGACTTGAGAGAAATTGCCATATGAGCAGATTCATCAACTATAAAGACATCAGCTCCTTTGATTGCCATTTGACATGCAATCGAATATCCTTCAGTACTTAAGCCATATACAACAATTTTCGTTGCAACCATTTCATCCTGACTAGGAGTACGGGCTAAGAAAAACTTTTTCCACCCTTAGATTATATCAAAAATGTTTGAAAATTTGGTTTGATATTCTGACGCCTAAACAGTTACTTTTCTTTGCTCCAATGGTAAGTAAATTGAGTAAAAATCACAAAATACTCTGTACTTCTAGAAATTATCGCGAAGTCGTAGAGCTAGCCAAGATAAAGAAGGTAAATCTCAGATTAATTGGAAAACACGGTGGTTCTACCAAAGAAGGCAAACTTCATTCAAGCATACAAAGAATGGATCACCTTTTAGATTTGATAGTAAAATTTTCTCCTGATTTGACCGTTAGTTTTTGCTCACCAGAAGCTGCAAGAATTTCCTATGGAATAGGCATTAAGCATATTGCATTTTCAGATTCCCCTCATGCAGAGGCTGTAATGAGACTCTCAGTCCCGTTAGTACAGAAACTTCTCATTCCATGGGTTATTCCCAAGAATGAATTTGTAAAATACGGAATTTTAAAAAAAGACATAATTCATTACAAAGCCATTGATGCCGCTGTAATAGTAAAAGAAAAATCAAGAATTAAAAATGTAAATATTGATCTAACTAAAAAGACAATTGTAATTAGACCTGAAGAATCAGAAGCTGCATACATTTTAGGAAAGACAGAAAGTGATAACATAATTCATGAAATAAGTAAAGAATTCAAGCTTCACAATATCATAGTTTTGGCCAGATATATTTCACAAAAAAATAGACTCAAAAAGAAATTTGGCAATAAAGTAATTATTATGGATAAAGTTGTAGATGGTAAATCACTTCTTAACATTACAGATCTTTTCATTGGCTCTGGTGGTACTATGACTGCAGAATCTGCCTTGATGGGAGTTCCAACCATATCATATGATGCGGCGCCAAACTATATTGAGAAATATCTTGTTCGTATAGGATTAGTAAAAAGGGAAAGTAATCCAAAGAAGATTTCCATACTAATTAAAAAAATACTAAATGACAATAAAACAAATAGGGAAAAAGCAAAAATAATTTTGGCTTCAATGGAAGATCCTTACTTCAAATTAGTTGAAGTTATAAAGACAATATAGATTTCAGAAAATATTTTTCTACGCGTTAACTAATTTTTTGTATAGGATAATAGCTGAATCCTCATCTTTTTCACCTACAATTACTGCTGATCCACGTTTCAAGAAACTCACATAGATATCATTAGAAGAAATTGATAATCCAAGTTCACCTTGATTTTGTACTTTGAAGCCTTTCTCTGATGCAATACTAGTTATTTTTGGAACGTCAATCTCAATCATCTTTGTTGGAGTAATAGAGAAAGTACGTTTTCCCCTGTTACGTCCACATAGTTCTTCAACAATGAATTCCTGTGTTGGTAATTCTTCATGTTTACCTGAACCACATTCGGGACATTCATCTACTTTATTGAAAACAGTAGTATTGAAATCAAGATTATCAAGATCAATGTAGAGTAATTTATTTGCCAATGTTGGAGTTCGTCCTATCATAATTTTGACTGCTTCTGCAACCTCAATTCCCCCAACAATAGAAAGTATTGATGGGTGAACTCCCTCCGTACTACATGTAGGCATAGAATTTTCATCCAAGGACGGAAATATGCAATGATAACATGCAGTTTGATGTGGCAAGATAGTAAATACCTGACCTGAAACTCCTACTGCAGCTCCTGTTACAAATGGAATATTTTTTTTAATACAGGCTTTGTTAAGAGAATATCTTGCATTAACACTGTCAAGTGCATCAATTACAACATCACATCCTTCTACTACATCTAGTGCAGTATAGTCATTTACAGAAACAGGTAATGCCTCAATTATGACATCAGGGTTCATTTTTTTTAGTTTCTTTGCGGCTACCTCAACTTTGACCTGACCAATATCGGATTCATCAAACATTGTTTGCCTATGCAGATTGGATAACTCTATCACATCTCTATCAACAATTCTTATCGTTCCTATTCCCATAGCAACCAGTCGCGTTACTATAGGATTACCAAGTCCACCCACTCCAACAACACATGCTTTTGCCTTTTTTAGTTTGAGTTGACCCTCATAACCAATTTCTTCTAGCATTACTTGTCTAGAATATTTTTCTAGATCTCTACTTGATAGCTCAGATCCTCCAGCTACTGCAGGCAATACGTAAATCTCATCCCCATCTTTTAGGGATGTTTCCATACCTCCTGAAAATCGCATGTTTTTTCCGTTGATGTATATGTTGATAAGCGATCTAGGAGAACCATCTGGATTAAGAACGCGTCTTTTGAATTCGTCTCCTAGTTGTTCTGAGATTTTAGCAAATGCTTCCAAAAGAGTAGAAGCTGTAAGGTCTACTTTCTTTTCTCCTCCACCTTTGTTCAATACGGAAGGAATTGTAAATTTGATATTTGCCATCTATCTCACCAATGCTGAAATTTTACCAAAATCAGCTTGCATTACTTGAGGCTTTGGAAGTACTTCCATCATAACTTCTGTTGTTTTCAATCCATTACCAGTCACATAACATACGGTACAATCATTCTTGTCAATTTTTCCTTCATCAACCATTTTTTTCAATACTGCCACAGAGACACCGCCGGCAGGTTCTGTAAATATTCCCTCAGTTCTAGCCAGCAATAGTATAGCATCCAAGATCTCCTTGTTATTAGATTCCTCAGCAAAACCATTGTATTGTTTTAGTCGTCTTAATACATACTGTCCGTCACCTGGATCACCTATTGCTAAACTTTTTGCGATGGTATCCGGAGTTTCCACTGGAGTTACTTCTGAAAGTTTTTTCTTGAAAGCATTAACAATAGGTGCACATCCATGTGGCTGAGCTGCAATCATATGCATGTTAGAGACTTGATTGATTAATGAAATATTTTCTAGTTCTTCAAAGCCTTTACAAATAGCATTTAACATGGCTCCGCTACCAACTGGTACAATAAGTTGATCAGGTACTTGCCAGTCAAGTTGTTCTGCCACTTCATAAGCTAGTGTCTTAGATCCTTCAACATAATACGAACGCATGTTTATGTTTACTATTCCTATACCTTTGCTATCACCTATTTGAGCAGCAATTCGATTTGCGTCATCATATGTTCCATCAACAGATATGAAATTAGCACCATAAGCTAATGCTTGGGTTATCTTTGCATGCTCAATATCACTAGGTGCAAATATGTAACAAGGAAAATCACCTTTTGCTGCATGCGCTGCTGTAGCTGATGCAAGATTTCCGGTAGATGCACATCCCACTGCAGAAAGACCAAATTCTTTTGCTTTTGATACTGCTACTCCAGCAGGTCTATCTTTAAATGAAAATGTGGGATTTACTGAATCATTTTTTATGTAAAGATTATTCAGACCGAGTGATTTACCCAATTTTTCTGCCTTAATTAATGGGGTCATTCCAGCACCAATACTTATGATATTGAATTTTGATTCAATTGGTAAAAGTTCATGATATCTCCAGTAGGTATGTTCGCGATTTGAAAAAGTATTTTTATTCACAGATGGAAAATCATAGCACACATCTAGAGGACCAAAGCATTCCTCACAAATATACTTGAATGTAGGTGCATATTCCTTCTTACATTCTCTGCATTGCAGAAATTTTATTTTTCCCAAGACAACTCTAACTTTATAAAATACTACATAAAAAATCCTAATATTAGTTTAAGTGACACTTAATTTATAAAATGCCAAGATTAAGTGAAAATTAATACAAAATTACGCATAATTTTAAAAAAGATCCAGTGATGAAAGAGGCCATAACTTGAAAATTTTGTAAATTAAGAGATTTTATGAATTTTTTACAAGTAGAAGAAATATTAATGATAACATTAGAACGTAACTCGAAAATTGAAAATAAAACAGAGATCAAAAAAGAAGAAACATTTAGGAAAAATAATTATGTTAATTGTATTAGCGGGAATAGTTGCAGCTATAGTTTACTCTTATTATCAACAAGAGGCAAGTAAAGGACAACCGTGGGTATGGATTACCTCTGGACCATTTTCAATTAATAAGAATCAATACAAACTTGGAGAACATATTTTCATTGTAGTAAGCGACTTAAAACCGACTGATGTAGGAGAAATTGATATTGTAGATCCAAAAGGAGACACTTATAGCAAAATACCATTTAATGGAACAATAAAATCTAGCTTTAAACAGTTTTTTGAACCTAATACGGAAAGAAACCTTTCGCTATGTAATGCCACATCGCTTGTAGGTCATTGGAACATCATATTTGATGGTGTTCCTTACAAATCAATACCATTTGAAATTATAAACGAGTATATTCCAGAATATTCAAATAAAACTGAGGGTTTGGACACCGTACCTAAGGGATTAGATCCGTGTTAAAGAATTATTTTTCTAAAATGTTGTGAAAACAAACTTTTTCTCCAGTATGACATGCAGGTCCACTTGGTTCTACCAGATAGATAATTGCATCAGAATCACAATCTACCAAAATTTCCTTGACTTTTTGGATATTCCCTGATTCTTCTCCTTTCATCCACAATTTGTTTCTCGATCTGCTCCAGAACCACGAGTTACCAGTTTTTTGAGTAAGTTCAAGAGATTCCTTATTTACATATGCAAGTGTTAAAACTTCTCTAGAATGTACATCTTGGACAATTACTGGTACAAGACCTTCACTTTTTGCAAAATCAATATCATTTATTTTTTTATTCACAATAACACCTTTATTTTGTGCCCTATTTTTCTGTTATAGTCTAACAGGAACTCCATTTTCCTTAAGATATTCTTTTACTCTATCAACAGAGTGAGTTTTGTAATGGAATATTGATGCTGCCAATGCCGCATCTACGTTAGTTTGCAAGAACACATCAAGCATATGTTTGGGTTTGCCACATCCCCCTGATGCAATAACAGGTATGTTTACCGCATTCACAATTTCTCTGATAAGTTGAATATCATATCCTTCCTTTGTGCCATCCATGTCTATACTAGTTAGCAGAATCTCACCTGCGCCACGTCTCTCAACTTCCTTTGCCCACTCTATTGCATCAAGATTTGTAGGAGTTTTACCACCATAAATATAGACTTCAAACCAAAACTTTTTGGAGTCAGATGTAAAGATGTGCCTACCTTCCTTTACTTCATAATTACGCCTCACATCCATTGCAATAACTATGCATTGTTTACCAAAAATCTCCATTAGTTTTGTAATTATCTCAGGATTTTTTACAGCACCTGTATTAATAGCAACCTTGTCTGCACCACTAAGAAGAATATCTCTTGCATCCTGCAAGGTCTTTACACCACCACCTACAGTAAATGGAATATCAATTACCTGTGCTACTTTTTTTACTAGACTCTTGATTGTTTCTCGTTGTTGTTCAGAAGCTGTAATATCTAGAAAAACTAACTCATCTGCTCCCTCTTGACTATATTTTTCTGCAAGTAAAACAGGATCACCTGCATCTTTTATTGATGTAAAATGCATTCCTTTGACTACTCTTCCTTTATCTACGTCAAGACAAGGAATTACTCTCTTGGTTAAAGTCATGCTAGCGTCTTAACCTCCTCTACCGATATTTTTCCATCATATAATGCCTTACCAAGAATTACACCATATGCACCACATTTTTTTACATTTACTATATCTTGCAAGTTTGAGATTCCCCCGCTTGCAATAATATTTACATTTTGTATGTTACACGCTTTTTGTAAAGAATTAAGATCTGGACCATGAAGAGTTCCATCTCTTTCTACCGTAGTTATGAGAAATTGTAAATATCCAAGTCTGACAAAACTTTCAATTCCTTCAATAAGTGGTATGCCTGTACTTTCTGTCCATCCACTTATCACAATCTTACCTTCCATTTGATCTGCAGATATGACAATTCGATCTTTTCCAAATTTCTTTGAAATTTCTTCCAAGATTTCTTTATTTTTAAAAGCAACAGTTCCAAGAACCACTTGAGATGAAAATTGTAATGCATTTTCTATTATTTCCTTTGTGCGTAGTCCTCCAGCTGATTCAATAGGTATAGAAACAGATTCAGATATTTTTTTAATTGTTTGAAGATTTGAACCTGTTCCAAGTGTAGCATCCAGATCTACTACATGAAGCATATCTGCACCTACTTTTTCCCATTTTTTTGCCATTCCAATGGGATCAGAACTATACACAGTTTTGTTGTTTGGGTCTCCTTTTACCAGGCGTACTACTTTATTATCCATTATATCAATAGCAGGAATTATTTTCACTTTTTACACACTCGTAAAAAGTTTTTAATCATAACAGAGCCAACCTTGCCGGACTTTTCAGGATGAAATTGAGTTCCAAATAATGTTTGATCTTCAATCACAGCTGGAACATTTATTCCATAATCAGAGTCTGCCTTGATGATATCTTCATTTTTTGGTTTCACTCTATAGGAGTGAACAAAGTAAACCCATGAACCTTCTTTTACTCCCTCTAACAATACACTTGGTTGTTTTATTTGAAGATCATTCCATCCCATATGGGGAATCTTGAATTTATTTGGAAGAATTATCACTTCGCCTTCTAAAACTCCAAGCCCTCCTAATTTTCCTTCTTCACTTTTCTCAAAGAACATTTCCATTCCTAAGCATATGCCTAACACCGGAATTTGATTTCTTACTAAATCTTGAAATGCAATTCTTGAAGTATGAAGACTTTTTATCGCAGGATCAAAGTTTCCCACTCCAGGTAAAAATAATCCAGAATAATTTTTTATTTTTTCTAGATTGGTTATTATGTCTACGTCTGCTTCATTTTTCTCTAACGATGATTTAAGACTGAATATGTTTCCTGCCCCATAATCAAATATTGCAACCTTTACCATTACATAGCACCTTTTGTACTTGGTACTCCTTTTTGTTTTTCATCATAACCTGCTGCTGTCCTCCATGCTACTGCAAATGCCTTAATCGCAGCTTCAATTTTGTGATGATCATTTTCACCATATTTTACAGATACATGTATACAGATGTTCAGATTCTGTGCTAATGATCTGAAAAAGTGTTCCAAATCTTCCTTTGAGATTCCTTCTATCTGATTTCTTTCAATAGACAAGTCTATTCTTTGATATTGTCTTTTGATTAGATCTAGTGATGCTTCTGCAAGAGATTCATCCATCGGTACTGAAGAGTGACCAAATCTTACAATTCCTGCTCTATTACCCAGAGATTGATCCATTGCATTTCCAAGAGTTATTGCGATATCTTCGATTAGGTGATGATCTATTCCATCTAGTGATTTTGCATTCAATTTGAGGTCAAGCATTGCATGTTTAGATAATGATGTGATTAGGTGATCGAGAAATGGCAGACCTGTTTTTATAGAAATTTTCCCCTTTCCGTCCAGATTTACCTCAACTAATACTTCGGTTTCCTTAGTCTTCCTATTGATTTGAGCTGTTCTAGATTTCATTAAAATCACTGAGTAGAGAAGTGATTTATGCCCTAACTAGATTTAATGTCTTCGGAATTAGATCTATAGATTTGACTATAATGTCGGCATTGTTGCTCTCAAATAGAGATCTTTTTGCATCCTGGTCCTTGCTAGTGCCATATACCCCACAGAATATTGTTGAAACTCCAGACTCATTTGCCTTACGTGCCATGATATAGTCCTCCATAGAGTCACCCACGTATAGCGAGTTATTTCCGTTCATACCATTTATTGTAGATATAAGAGATTGAGGATTTGGTTTTGCCATTTCACGTGGCTCATCCTCTAGGAATCTAGAATTATTCAAATCAAATTCATCGAATAGGTCTTTAAGAGAATGTTTTGCTGATAGAAGACCTCGGCCTGTCACAATGGCAATTTTTTTGCCAAATCTTTCATGTAAACTTTTTACAAGGTCTTTATTCAAAAGTACTACATCGTTTTCAATTAATCCCAAACCATCAAAAAACTGTGGTTTTCTCTTGTAAAGTTGTACATATAATTCAGAACCATAGAACATTTCGTCAAATATGGAGGAAAGAGGATTTTGGAATTTTTCACTTGGATACGATAGTTTTTTTCTGATATCAAAAACATTAATGTTGATACTGTCTAGATATTTCTCAACTGATTTTATGCCGGTCTGATCTGTATTTTCTATTACTTTAAGAACAAATTTAGAAAATAATTCATTTTTTTTCTTTGCAGCTACAACGGAAAGTATTAACGCATACGCCACATCAATTTCATCATTAAAACCACCGCTAGTCTTGAAACCTTCTATCATACTTGTTGTTACTAATCCAGATTCATTGACTTGGGCCATTTCTTTTATAATAAAATCTACAGTCTTTTTTATAGCCAAATCATAAGAATTAGACACGTCTATTAGAACTCCATCACAGTCAAACACTATAGAGTCTAGTTGCTTTATCTTTTCGATTTTTGTGGAATCTATCATGATTCCATTTTGTATTTCGTTTAAAGTCAATTCAATAAATCCCGTATAGCTGTAAGAAATTTAGAATTCATATCTTGTGAACCTACGGTAACTCTCAGACAGCCTTCATGTTGACCAATTTTACCAAGATTTTTAATTGATATACCTTGTTCGATTAGTGCCTTGTGAATTCTTTGACCAGAACCTCCAGCTGAAAAAAGAACAAAATTTGCTTTTGAGTCAAATACCTCGAATATTTTCATCTGTTTAAGATTAATGATAATTCGTAAACGTTCTTTCTTGACAAGATCTGCAATATCTGTGAAATATTTGGATTGTCTTAATGCCACTATACCAATCTCTATTGCCAGAGTGTTTAACGGATAAGGATATTGGATTACCCTCGTAAATGTATCAATTATTTTGGAATTAGCCACTAAATACCCTACTCGCAATCCAGCTAATCCAAACGATTTTGATAAGGTTCGTAACACAATAAGATTATTGATTTTTTTTGTCATTTCTACAATAGAATAATCAGAGAATTCCACATATGCTTCATCTATGATTACAAGGCCCTTGAATTCCCGAATCAATTTTTCTAGATCTTTTCTCTGAAATTGAAATCCAGTTGGATTATTTGGCATATCAAGATAAAGAATATCAGCTTTCTTGGAGTTTAACAAAAATTTTTCTAGATCAAGGGTCATATTTTTATCAAATGGAATTTTTAATGTACGAATAGAATATAGTTTACATCGTTCTTCAAAGAATCCAAAGGTTGGATCAGATGTTAGAATTTTTGTTCCTTTAGAAGCAAAGGTACTTAGAATAAGATCAATTATCTGATCAGATCCGTTTCCAACACCAATCATTTCTCTTGGTATTCCCATGTATTTTGAAATAGATTGAGATAATCTTTCTGTTCCACCTAATGGATATTCTCTAACATCTATGTTTTCCTTCACTTCGTTTATCATTTTCTGAAGAAATTCCTGAGATACTACATAATTTTCGTTTGAATCAAGTTTTATCACATTAGAATATTTTTCAGGTTTCTTGTAACCTACAAGTTTAGAATATTTTTCTAATTCTTTTTCAAACCAATCTTTTTTCATGATAATCTTCCCCTTACTGCTTCATAGTGATTTGGCAATCCTTCTGCATCAGTCAAGGCTTTCATATATTTTGAAATTTTTCCCAAGGCAAGTTTAGAGGATTCTATTTGAGTATTCATCTTCAGGTAATCCAATACACCAAGTGAACCTCTGGTTCTTCCAAATCGATTAGTTGGAAGTATATGATTTGAACCTAATAGATAATCACTAGCTGAGGATGGAGTGTTTTTTCCAATTAATGTCAATCCTGCTGATTTTATTTTCTTTGCTAATTTTTGTGGAGTTTTTGTGATTATTTCAAGGTGTTCAGGTGCAAGTTTGTTTGCAAAATCAACCATTTGTTGTTCTGTGCTACAAATAGCTATGAACCCATTTTTTCGTAGGCTTTCTTCTACAATAGAGGCTCTCTTGATTGTTTTAATTTTTTGTTGTAATGATTGTAGTACCAAGTTTTTTAATTTCAAAGAGTTTGTAATCAGGCAGCACATTGAATCTGGACTATGCTCTGCCTGAGAGATTAAATCAAGTGAGACAAGTTCAGCATCTGCAGTAGCATCTGCAACAATGGCAAGTTCAGTAGGACCTGCAATCATATCAATTGAAACTACCTCACTTAGTAAAGATTTGGCAAGAGTTACAAATACTCCTCCTGGACCAACTATCTTGTCTACTTGTGGAATTGATTCAGTGCCATATGCCAAGGCGGTGATTGCCTGAGCACCTCCTGTTTTATAGAATTCATCCACACCACAAATATCAGCTGCTACAAGTGTTAATGGATCTATTTTCCCTTTTTCGTTTGGAGGAGATACTGCTATTATTTTCTTAACACCTGCAACCTTTGCTGGAACAACAGACATAACAACACTACTTGGATATCTTGCCTTTCCTCCTGGAATATAGCAACCTACCGTATCAATCGGTAAAAATGTTTTTTTCATCACAACACCATCAATCACTATTGTCATATTTTGTAATTTTTTGCGTACAGCATTTTCAGATTTTTCTAATCTCATTTTTGCAAGTTTAATGCCTTCGATTTGATCTTTTCCAACCTTGGAGTATGCAGATTTTATTTCCTGTTTAGTAACTTTTAAAGAATGGATTTTTACTCCACTGAATTTTGTTTCATATTCTTTAAGGGCTTTATCTTTTCGTTTTCGTACATTGGATATGATAGATAGTACTTTTTGTTTTACGTCATCATTTGTTTTGGGTCTAATTGATTCTATGATAGAACCTATGTCTTGAACATCTATAATTCGCATCAACTTTCCTCATCACGTTTTATCTCCTCAAGTGCCAGTATTTGTTTTGGTTCATGCACTACTAAACCTTGAGCAATCTTTCGTAATTTTGGAATCATTTTATGGAATTCAGATTTAGGAATCACAGTATTTATGCCATACCATCCTTTTTCACTCAAAGGACTTATGGTAGGGCGTTTCAGAGATGGCAAATCGTGTAATAATTTGCTAAGATGTTCTTCTTTCACATTTAGGAATAGGTGAAGGTGTTTTTTTCCTTCAACTGCTCCTCTTAACATAGTTACGATATCATAAATTTTTTCTCTTTTTGATTTGTCTTTAAGTGATGTTTTATTTGCAATCAAGACTGCCGCTGATTCCATCACGGTGTCAATTATCTTCAATTGATTTTGTGTCAGAGTAGTACCAGTTTCTGTTACATCTACAATTGCATCTACATCCTCAGGGGGTTTTGCTTCTGTTGCGCCAAATGAAAGGAAGATCTGAACATTCTTGTTTGAACCTTGACTCAACCATGGAGTTACAATAATTGGATGCTTTGAACCATAAAGTTTCTTGTAGCTCTTACACTGCATGATGAATTTAGCAGTTGTATTTAGATACTCTGAAGAAATTCGCAATGTTTTTTTCTTCTTTGCATAAGACAAAATCATTTCATCTAGTGATTTGAAATTATAAGAATCAGGTATTGCAAGTACAAGTTTTATTTTACCATATTCTAGATCTAAAAGTATTTCAACATCTGAATTTGTTTCTTTAACCCAATCTCTTCCTGTGATACCAACATCATACAAACCAGCAAATACCAAATTTGGTATTTCCTGAGGACGCAACATCTTGACTGAAATTTGTGGGTCGTCCAATATTACACGATAAGTTCTTTCCCGTCTAACTACTCGTGTCCATGATCTTTCAAGTATCTTAAAGGTGGCTTCTTCTATACTTCCTTTGGGAACTGCAAATTTTACCAGAGTCAATGTAGTCCTACCAAACTTCTTTGGATATATATTTAGTCGCCTAGAGATTACCCAAGATTTCCTTTGCCCTATTTACTGAGACGTTTCCTTCTCTAGTCATTTGTGAGATTACATTAGTCATCTTTTCTTGTGGAACCCCTGCGCTTGTGGCGATATTTCGTGCGTGAAGTTTCATGTGTCCTTTTTGTATTCCTTCAGAAGCCAATGCCCTTATTGCACTAAAATTCTGTGCAAGTCCAGCTGCACCGATTATACATGCTAATTCTTTGGCTGATTTTACACCTAAAATTTTCATACATATTTTTATCATAGGATGAATGTTGATTATTCCACCAACAGTTCCTACCGACATTGGCATTTCAATTTCTCCAAGTAGATTTCCTTTTTCATCTTTTTTCCATTTTGTAAGTGAAGTATATTGTCCAGATCTTGATGCATATGCATGTGCTGCTGCTTCTATTGCTCTTGTATCTTGTCCAGTAGAATTTGCAACTGCTATAATTCCATTCATTATTCCTTTATTATGAGTCACAGCTCGATAAGGATCATTTGCAGCAAATTCATAAGCCCAAATGATATTATCAACTATTTTTTCACCGCCCAATTCTTCTTTATCAAAAATAGCTTTCCCTCTAACCAATCTTTTTGTAGAATAGTTAGACAATATTTTCAGAATCACTCTTCCACCAGTTATTTTCTCAATCAGTGGTGCAATTGCCTCACACATGGTATTTGTTACATTAGCACCCATAGCATCACCTACATCTATTAAAATCTCTACAACAAGCATCAGACCTGATTCTGTTGTAACTTGTTTACATGAAATTTCTTTTGCACCTTTACCCATTTTTGAGAGAGTTTTACTTTTGGAATTTGCAAGAGAAAGAATTTCATCTGATGCATCAATTACTTTTGAAATGGCTAGTTTTACATCAGCATCAACAACTTGAATTTGTCCTATGCTGTATGATTCATCAGCTTCCATTACAAAGCCTCCATGTTTTCTTGCAATCTTGGCTGCTTTTGATGCAGCAGCAATAACAGATGGTTCTTCTATCACCATTGGAATGAGATAATCATTTCCGTTTATTTTGAAATTGGTAGCTATGCCAAGAGGATATGATACAGTTCCAATGACATTTTCAACCATGTTGTTGGCTTGTTCAAAATTAATACCTCCTTCATTCTGTAGAATACTGATATCTTCTCTTGAAAGATTTGAGAATAATTTCAATACATGTAGTCTTTCTTCCCTTGTCTTTTCATGGAATTTTGGAATAGATGAATCTGCCAATTTATTTTACAACCCTCAAGAGTTTATCATCATTTTTGTCCGGAAATCCGTCTCCATCTGTGTTTCCTGTAAGAATATACAGATAGTCATCAGGTCCTACTCCAATCTCTCTAATTCTTCCCAATCCATCCAAGATGATTTTATGCGATGTTATGTTACCATTTTGAAGAGGTAGTTGGTATAGTATGTTACCACGGAGTGTAGTAAGTATAAGACTATTTTTGAGATCAAGTTTTCCTTGACCATAATAAGTTATTCCTGCTGGTTCTACACTAATATTATAACAAATAAGGGCATCTTGATATTCCTTCGAACCCGAACACTCTTGACTTGGCCAACCATAGTTCTTACCTTTCTCAATAAGGTTTATTTCATCATTTTTTGTCGGTCCCTCCTCAGTCTCGTAAAGATTTCCTTGAACATCCCATGCCAAGCCTTGTGGATTTCTGTGACCTAAAGAGTACACTGGTGAGTTTAGATAAGGATTATCATTAGGAATGGAGCCGTCATCATTTAATCGTAATATTTTTCCAGCTAGTGAGGTTAAATCTTGAGCAGAGTTTTCATCTGTTGCATCACCTGTTCCTATGTAGAGTTTTTTATCAGGACCAAATTTTATCACACCGCCATCATCAAATTCAGCACCTGGAATTTTATCCAGTATCACTTTTGCATCTACAATCTTATCATTAGATTCTGTAATTTCCAATACTTTATTCCATAATTTATCGCCCTCTTTGTAGGTATAATAAATATACATCAGATGATTTTTTACAAAATCAGGATGTGTTGTTATTCCAAGAAGACCTGCATCGGCTATATCAGCTACATGAAAATCTGCTACAGAATCATTTACAAGTATACCATTATCAATAACTCTTAATTTTCCAACTTTCTCAGTAAAGAAGATTTTCCCATCACCAAATGTTAATGCCCAAGGTTTTTGTAAATTAGTTGCAATGACTTGTACTGCATCAGTTCCAGTAGAGCTGGAATTTGGTTTTGGAATTACAATAGAACCTGACGGTGATGTGATAATCAAAATTGAAGCTGCAATTGCAGCAATTATTGCCAATATTCTAGTTTTTTTATCCATAGAACTGAGACTTTAGAAATCCTATTAATTATTTCTAAATTCTTTTAAAGAGTATATATCACCCTTGGAGCATTTCTTCACTTAGCGGGGTGGGGAAGTCAGACTAAAGGGGCTAAGTCATCCCGGCGGGCTCATAATCAACACTGATGAGATACCCGCAGTCCAGTAGTTCAAATCTACTCCCCGCTATCCTCAAAATAGTTTAAGTTGTTTTAGAAAACCATTTTTTTGAATTATTAAATTCAATTTTACTGTTAAATTTACCAATCCTTTGTAATGGACGTGTCAAATGTCTATGTGCAGAAGAAACTGGCAAGTAAAATTGCTTCTTAATTTGTCGTGGAATCTCTTGCTCAACTTTGGTCAAGCTAGTATTTCCACACTTAGAGCATTGATAACCCTGATTTTTGCCCTTTGATTTCATACGTTTTTTACATTTCATACAAAGAGGATTTACTAAAACAACATATTTTTTGAGATCAAGTATTTCGAAAAATTCTACATTTAGAACTTGTGTATGATTTTTTGAAGATTTTCTTATTCCTCCCCCAATCTTTACCAAATCTCCTTTCATTAGTTTCTCTGCAATAGTAGTAAGTTTAGTTGGTTTGTACACAGCACATTTCACTGTAACTCCATTTTTATATACGGAAAAGAATACATGTCCGCCCAAAATTGTATGTGGTTTTTCTGATATTTTTCCAACTAGATAACCTGAAGAAAATGGTTTTAGATTTTGAATATCAATCTCATTTTGCAAGTGATCACCTGTACCTTGATTTGAGCGAAATACCATATAGCCACAGAATTTTTCCTTAGATTTTACAAGGGATGCTCCTTTGATTACAGCATCAGGATCTTCTCCACGCACACCAAAGAATACAGGATCAGGGCCATGTGGTGCAATTAAGATTCTATTCTTTGTCTCATCAAAGCTGTTAAACGTTCTAGGAAATGTTAGTTGTTGCATTTTTTCTACGCTATCTTTAAAAATTTCTCTTTTTTTTCTAAAATTTACTTTGTCTCTATACGAGATTAATTCAAAAGTATGATCTCGAAAATCATACCCCATTGCACCTATTGCACCTATAAGCCCTTGACCATTACCAAGATGATAAGTTTCAAGTTTGTTATCTTGCACGAACTTCTTTGCTTCATTTCTACTCACTAGATGATCTAGTGCCATTTTTCCAAATTTAGCGAAACTTTCTGGAAGAACTTTGTGTTCATAAAAAACTAGCCCTGGATTTGCACCATCTTTTACAGCAGAATATTTTTTGATATATTTTACAATGTTCTTTTTTATCAATTGAGGCTTTCTGGTCTCAATCTTTAATGCAACGGCACCATTTCCCCTAGTTTTCCATGGCACATTGGGATTAAATCGGATCAAGTATGGATAATCAAGAAACTTTACTTTCTCTTTTTTTAGATATTCCACTATTTTATAGGCAAGAAAAGTAGTACACATCCCTTTTCTTGAGTCCGTATCATCAAAGCCAATATGAAGAATAGAGGTCTCTTTCATTCGATTACAGT
>Ga0209517_10001439_pt1 | contig 36091 bp, 44 predicted proteins | sample PeaSoiMetSII2010_FD_187695 | JGI IMG/M metagenome (GOLD analysis project Ga0209517, IMG submission 187695) | Peat soil microbial communities from Weissenstadt, Germany - SII-2010 (SPAdes) (version 2) | ecosystem: Environmental > Terrestrial > Soil > Wetlands > Peat | place: Germany... | reverse complement strand
GACCGGTTCGAGCGCATGGGGGGACAAAACGCTAGAATTGCTTGTTTGGCGCGCGTTTGTGCGGCGCGAAAAGTGCATCGCACAAGTTCTTTGAATTCCAAGGGTTGTAAACGCTATGAGTACGCCGCGCTTGATCAAGAAGTACCCGAACCGCCGCCTGTATGACACCCAAACGAGCACCTACATTACGTTGGTCGACGTCAAGCAGCTGGTAATCGACCAGGAAGAGTTCCAGGTGGTCGATGCCAAAAGCGGCGACGACCTGACGCGGCCGATACTGCTGCAGATTATTCTGGAGGAGGAGCAGGCGGGAGTGCCGATGTTTACTTCGCCCGTGCTGACCCAGATCATCCGCTTCTACGGCAACGCGATGCAGGGCATCATGGGCTCGTACCTGGAAAAAAACGTCCAGGCGTTCATCGATATTCAGCAAAAACTGCAGGAGCAGAGTCGGGCATTTTACGACTCGAACAAGATTGGTCCAGAGGCATGGACTCAGTTCGCGAATCTGCAGTCACCGATGATCCAGTCGATGATGACGAACTACATCGAGCAGAGCAAGAATCTGTTCGTCCAGATGCAGGAAAACATGCAAAACCAGACGCGGTCCATGTTCACGGGGTTTCCGTTCACCCCGCCCCAGGACAAGAAGGGCGGTTGAGCAAGATTTCGCCGCGTCGACGCAGGGGGCCACCGGCGGTAGGTTTTGTTTCCCTGGGTTGTCCCAAGGCACTGGTCGACTCCGAACGTATTCTCACGCGCTTGCGCGCGGAGGGCTACGCCCTCCCGGGTTCCTACCAGGGTGCCGACCTGGTGGTCGTCAACACCTGCGGATTCATCGATAGCGCAGTTCGCGAGTCGCTCGATGCCATTGGCGAGGCCCTGCAGGAAAATGGCCGCGTCATCGTCACAGGCTGCCTCGGTGTTCGCAGTGAAGCCGGCGGTGCCAATCTGGTCCGAAGCGTCCATCCCAAGGTCCTGGCGGTGACCGGCCCGCAGGAAACCGACGCGGTGCTGCAGGCAATCCACGAGCACCTGCCGCAGCCGCACGACGCCTTTACCGATCTGGTGCCCCCGGCGGGACTCAAGCTGACCCCCAGGCACTATGCCTACCTGAAGATCTCCGAGGGCTGCAATCACCGCTGCACGTTTTGCATCATTCCGTCGATGCGCGGCGACCTGGTATCGCGCCCGATCGGCGAGGTGATGCGCGAGGCCGAGGCGCTGGTGCGCCAGGGCGTGCGCGAATTGCTGGTTATTTCGCAGGACACCGGCGCCTACGGCGTAGACCTGCGCTACAAAATGGATTTCGTCGGTGGACGTCCCGTCCGTACGCGCATGTCCGAACTGGTGCGCGAGTTGGGCGCTCTGGGCGTCTGGGTGCGACTGCATTACGTATATCCCTATCCGCATGTGGACGACGTGTTGCCGTTGATGGCCCAGGGCAAAGTGCTGCCCTACCTGGACGTTCCATTCCAGCATGCGCATCCGCGGGTTCTCAAGCGCATGAAGCGCCCTGCAGCAGGGGAAGCAAACCTGGAGCGCATCCGCGCCTGGCGTGCGGTTTGCCCGGAACTGAGCATCCGCAGCACGTTCATCGCTGGTTTCCCTGGCGAGACCGAGGAGGAATTCGAGACCCTGCTGGAGTTCTTGCGACAGGCCCAACTCGATCGGGTGGGCTGCTTTGCTTATTCGCCGGTCGAAGGGGCAGCCGCTAACGACTTGCCGGGTGCCGTGCCCGATGATGTGCGCGAGGAGCGGCGCGGCCGCCTAATGCGCTTGCAGGCAGCCATCTCGCGCCGGCGCCTGGAGCGCAAGCTGGGCAGCGTACAGCGTGTGCTGATTGACGAGTGTTCGCAGCAGGGTGCGATCGGGCGCTCGTCTGCGGATGCACCGGAAATCGATGGCGTTGTATATGTGGCGCCGGACCCGCGTCTGAAGGTCGGCGAGTTCTTCGATGTCCTGGTCGAGCGCACCGATGCGCATGACCTGCACGCGCGCCTGCCAGCCTAGCCGCTCCGGACCTAAGGCGAGATTGCCCGCCGCCTTACCAGGCATCGGAGAAGATATGCAGGATCCCGTCCAGGCCGCTGTGATCGAGAGCAAAATCGGCTTGCTGCCGAACGATGGGCTTGGCCCGATACGCGACCGGCAGGCCGGCCAATGCCATCATCTCCAGGTCGTTGGCGCCGTCACCGATGGCAATTGCCCGATCGGCGGCGCAACCCAGGTCGCTGCAAAGACGCTGCAACGCGCGCGCCTTGCCCGCTGCATCCACGATCTGTCCATCATTTTCCGGCGGTCCGCATACTTCCCCGGTTAGACGCCCGGCGCTGGTGATGAGGCCATTGGCGCAGCACCTGTCGATGCCCAGTTCCTGGCAGACAAATTCGGCAAATACCGTGAAGCCGCCGGACACCAGGAGCGTCTTCCAGCCACTGGCGCGAGCCGCGCTGATCAAGCTCTGGGCCCCGGGCGACAGGCGCAGTCGCTCGCTACGGACACGGTCCAGGACAGATTCGTCGGTGCCGGCAAGCATGGCGACGCGCTGGCGCAGACTCTGCGCGTAATCGGGAATCTCCCCGCGCATCGCGGACTCGGTAATTGCTGCCACCTGCTTGCCCTTGCCTGCGAGCCGGGCGATTTCGTCGATGCATTCAATTGTGATTGCCGTCGAATCCATGTCGAGCACCAAGACGCGAAAATCGGCGCGCCACATTTGCCTAGGAACAAATGTGGCGTCGCAGCGCCAGTACGCTGCCAGGGCCGTCGCTACCTTGCGGGTCTGCGCATCGTCGGCCAGGCGAAACAGGCGCGCGGCATTTTCCCGGCGCCGTACCCTTGCGGCGAGGCAGGCGACGCGGAATGCGTCCACGGTTGCTGTGGAAAGATTCTCCGACTGAATGACGATGTCCATTGTGGGCTTTTCAAGACGCAAATGGAGCCGCGGCGTGGATCGCGGATCGACTGCTCACCGGAGCCGAGTCTTCAATTGGCCAGCGCCTTGAAGATCGTGCGCAATAGCTGCACCCGCTGCTCCAGCTCGGCGCCCCCCGACTCGATGCGCAACCGGTCCTGCCCTGCGAGCCGAACCCGTCGGTCGCTCTTGATCAATCCCATGATGCGTGCCAGCTCGATCGGGGGCTGCGGGACAAAGTGCAGCGCCATGGCACCGGGTGCGGCGTCGATGCGACGCACGCCGATGCGCTCGGCGTCCAACCGCAGCCGGTGTGTATCAATTAGCGCGCGCGCTGGCGGCGGCAAACGCCCGAAACGATCGGCCAGCTCTTCCTGTAGCGCGATGATCGCGTCCGCATCGGTCGCCGTGGCGAGCTTCTTGTAAAGGGAAAGACGCTGGTGCACGTCCGGAACGTAGTCGCTCGGCAGGAGCGCGGGAACGTGTAGATTGATTTCGGTCGTCGCGGCCAGCGGCTGCAACAAGTCCGGCTCCCGTCCCGAGCGCAGCGCGCGTACCGCGGCGTTGAGCATCTGCGAGTACAGGTCAAAGCCGACCTCCTGCAAGTTGCCGGACTGGGAGTCGCCCAAGACCTCGCCGGCCCCACGAATTTCCATGTCTTGCATGGCAAGATAAAACCCGCTGCCGAGCTCCTCCAGGTTCTGGATCGCCTCCAGGCGCTTCTCGGCGGTCTTGGTGATCGCGCCCTCTTCGATCATCAGGTAGGCGTAGGCCTGATGGTGCGATCGGCCGACCCGGCCGCGCAGCTGATGCAGCTGTGCCAGGCCGAAGCGATCGGCGCGGTGGATCAGGATCGTATTTGCGCTGGGCACGTCGATGCCAGTCTCGATGATCGTAGTGCACAGCAGGACATTGAAGCGCTGTTGGTGGAAATCGCGCATGACGTGCTCAAGGTCGCGCTCGGCCATTTGCCCGTGCGCCACCGTGATGCGCGCTTGCGGCAGCAGCTCCTGCAGGCGCGCGCGCCGGTTCTCTATGGTCTCGACTTCGTTGTGGAGAAAATAGATCTGTCCGCCACGCTGCAGTTCGCGCAGGCAGGCCTCGCGGATCAGCCCCGGGCTTTCCTGGCGCACGAAGGTCTTGATCGCCAGGCGCCGCTGTGGCGCGGTGGCGATCACCGAGAAGTCGCGGATTCCCTCCAGTGACATGGCAAGGGTACGCGGGATCGGCGTGGCGGTCAGCGTCAGAACGTCGACCTCGGTGCGCAGCGACCTGAGCCGTTCCTTTTGGCGAACGCCGAAGCGATGCTCTTCATCGATGATTACCAGACCCAGGCGGTCGAACTGGATGTCGTTCGACAGCAGCTTGTGCGTGCCGATTGCGATATCGACAGTCCCGGCCCGCAATCCGGCAATCGCCTGCGCCGATTCCTTGGCCGAGCGGAAGCGCGACAGCTCACAAATACGCACCGGCCATGCCGCGAACCGGTCGCGAAACGTCTGACCGTGTTGTTCCGCCAGCAAGGTCGTCGGACACAACACGGCGACCTGCATGCCGTCGCTGACCGCAGCAAAGGCTGCCCGCAGGGCGACTTCGGTCTTGCCGAATCCGACATCGCCGCAGATCAGCCGGTCCATCGGGCAACCGGCCCGCATGTCGTGCAGCACGGCGTTAATCGCCGCTTGCTGGTCGGCGGTCTCGTCGAACCCAAAGCCCTCGGCAAAGCGCTGATAGTCGCCGTCGGAAAAGCTGAATGCATGGCCCTTGCGCGCAGCACGCATGGCATACAGGTTCAATAGTTCTGCCGCGGTATCACGCACCTGTCGAGCGGCTTTGCGACGGGCACGCTCCCAGTCGCCCGAACCGAGCACGTGCAAGGGCGCCGCATCCGGGTCGGCGCCGCTGTAGCGCCCGATGAGGTGCAACTGCGTCACGGGTACGTAGAGCTTGGAGTGCTTGGCGTATTCCAGGTGCAGGAATTCGGCGGCGCCTTCGCCCAGATCCATGGATTCGAGTCCGAGATAGCGACCGATTCCGTGTTCCGAATGTACGACCGGATCGCCGACGCGCAGCTCGGCCAGGTCCCGAACCATGGCGTCGACGTCGGACACGCGCTCGCGGTGGCGGCCACGGTTGCGCCGCGGATTGCTGGCAAACAGCTCGGCTTCGGTGATGATCGCGAATCCGGCGGCGGGCACGCAAAAGCCCTGCTGCAAGGGGGAAACAGCAAGCGCGAAATCCGCGTCGCCTTGGGTAAACGCGGCGAATTCGGCGCAATCGACGATCGGGAAATCAAATTCGGCCAGCAATTGCGCGATCGTTTCGCGCCGTCCGGGCGAATCGGCCGACACCAGTACGCGGCCCGCGTAGCCGTCGCGCCAGGCGCGCAATCGATACAGGGGATCGGTGGCCCTGCGATCGACGGCCAGATCGGGTAGCGGCAACATGCCGCCGGCGGAAGAGTCGGCCGATTCCGGTTCCGTTGCCAATTCGGTGGTGCTCGGTGCTGCTTCGACGGCCGCGGTGGTCATGGCGAGGCGCGCGAACGGTTTGATGGCGGTGAAAAACTCGTCGGTGCCCAAAAAAAGCTGGTCGGGTCTTAGACAGGGCCGCTGCGTGTCGCGCGAAAGAAATCGATATCGCTCCGCGGTTTCGGTCCAGAATCGGCGGCAGGCGGTGCTCACGTCGCCGTGCGTGACGACCTGTGCGTCCCCGGGCAGGTATTCGAACAATGTTGCGCAGCGGTCGAAGAAAAGCGGCAGGTAGTACTCGATGCCGGCGGCGGCGATGCCGTTGCCTACATCCCGGTACAGCGTCGAGCGGCTCGGGTCGCCCTCGAAGAATTCGCGCCAACGTCCGCGAAATCCGCTGCGCGCAGGCTCGTCGAATGGGAATTCGCGCCCCGGAAGCAGGCGAACATTGGCGACGGGGTACAAGCTGCGCTGCGTGTCCGGGTCAAAGGTGCGGATCGAATCGATCGTGTTGTCGGCAAGGTCGAGGCGGTACGGAATCGCCGAGCCGGTGGGGAACAGATCGATCAGGCCTCCGCGGATTGCGAATTCGCCCGGGGCCACGACCTGCGAGACCGCCTGGTAGCCCGCCAGCACCATCTGACTGCGTAGGCGTTCGCGGTCAATGGTTTCGCCCTGGCGAAAGAAAAAAGTCCGGCCACCAAGAAATTCGGGCGGCGCGAGCCGACCCAGGGCGGTCGTTGCGGCGACGATGAGGACATCGATGCCCTCGGGGCCCGATGGTTTGGCAACCCGCGTAGGACGCGAAAGAAGTCGGTACAGCGCTTCGATCCGCTCGGATACGAGATCCGCGTGCGGCGAGAGGATGTCGTACGGAAGCGTTTCCCAATCGGGAAAGGCAGATACCGAGATCGTGGGCTCGAAATACGGGACTTCGGCCGTGAGCCGCTGTGCGTCGATGGCGTCGGCGCAGACGATCACCATTAGGTGGCCCTCGGCCCGGCCCTGCGCCGCCAACTGTGCGAGCAGCAGCGAATCGCCGGACCCGGGTGGGCGCGGTACGGTCGCACGCCAGCCCGCCCGCAGGATCGGGCGTGCGAGTGCCACGCCGCGCGGGTCTGGAAGCATCTGCATCCCCGGTATTATAGGGAGCACCTCCTTCTTATTTGACGCTCCGATGCACGTAAGACGTCGTCATTCATTTACCGCTAGCGCCATAGGTACTTGTTGAAGCAAATATTCGGTCTCATCCCGGCTGCCGGAGTCGGCGCCCGCATGCGTGCCGACCGCCCCAAGCAGTATCTTTCCCTGGGGTCCAGCACATTGCTCGAGCGCTCGGTCCAATGCCTACTGGCCGACGTGCGTGTAGCGCGGGTATTCATCGTCGTCGCACCCGAGGATTGCATCGCGGCGACGCTGGCGTTGCCGGCGCGCTGCGAGATCCTCGCTGCCGGCGGAGCGACGCGCGCCGAATCGGTACGCAACGGCCTGCGCGTGGTCCATGGTATCGCCGGCAGGGATGACTGGATTTTGGTGCACGATGCGGCCCGCCCCTGCTTGGAGCCCGTAGAGCTGGCGGCCTTGATCGACGAGGGCGGCCTCGACGAGCATGGTGGCCTGCTCGCCACGCCGCTCAGCGATACGGTAAAGCGCGAACATCAGGGACGCGTGGCCCAGACGGTCGAGCGTGCCGGGCTATGGCGTGCGCAGACGCCACAGTTCTTTCGCATCGATACCCTGAGGCGCGCCTTGGAGCGCAGTGCCAATGCGACCACGGCTACGGACGAGGCGGCGGCCGTCGAAATGCTGGGGCTGCATCCACGATTGATTGCCGGTTCGCCGAGCAACATCAAGGTCACGACTGCCGGCGACCTGCGCTTGGCCGAAGCGATACTCAAGCAGCAGGGGCGGTGGTGATGCGTTTGCGGGTGGGACAAGGATTTGACGCGCACGCGCTGGTTCCCGGGCGCCGGCTGGTGCTGGCCGGCGTGGAGCTCGCCGGCCCGTTCGGTCTGCTCGGGCATTCCGATGCTGACGCTCTGGCACACGCGGTGATCGATGCCTTGCTCGGCGCCAGCGGCCTTGGGGACATCGGGTCGATGTTCCCCGACAGCGACGAGCGCCATCGCGATGCCGACAGCATGCAACTGCTGGCGCAGACGCTGCAACACGTGCAGCGCGACGGCTGGCAGGTGACAAATGTCGATTGCACGATCATCGCGCAGCAGCCGAGGATCGCGCCGTACGTGGAGGCGATGCGCCGGTCGCTGGCCGGCGCGCTGGGGCTGGAGACCGGCGCGGTCTCGATCAAGGCAAAGACGACGGAGTGGCTGGGATTTGCCGGGCGAGGCGAAGGAATCGCCGCGCTGGCGGTTGTGGCGCTGATGGCCGATTGACGGCGTCGCCCATAACGAAACGCTAGGGCGGTCGTGCCAGCTGCTGATCGGCTGCGACCGCGCGGGACCTTTCGGGGAACTCGGCAGCAATGTTGCAGGCAATCGATTTGGAATGCGTGCGTGGCGACCGGTGCCTGTTCCGTGGGCTGGGGATCGACCTGGGCCCCGGCCAATGCCTGCATGTTGCCGGCGACAACGGCGCGGGCAAGACCAGCTTGCTGCGTATCTTGGGCGGTTTGCTTGCGCCGACGCGCGGCATGGTGCGCTGGAATGGCCAAGACATTGCGCACACGCGCGAAGAGTACGGCTCGGAGCTGGCGTTCGTCGGTCACGCCAACGGCATCAAGGACGAACTGACCGTTCTGGAAAATGTCCAGTTCGAGGCGGCCGTGCGCGGCGCCGATGCCGGTACGGATGCGGCGCTGGGTGCGGTGGCCCGCATGGGCCTGGATGACGTTGCGGAGGTCTTCGTGCGCCAGCTGTCCCAGGGACAAAAGCGACGCGTTGCGCTGGCGCGTCTTTGCGGCGCGACGCCCGCCCGCATCTGGATCCTCGACGAGCCGTTCAATGCGCTCGATGCGAGCGCCGTCGAGTCGCTGTATGCGCTCATTGCGGCGCAACTGGCGGCGGGCGGCATCGTCGTGCTGACGGCGCACCAGAAGGTTGAACTTCCTGCTGCCGCACAGCGCCTCGAGCTGGCCGGGTTGGCGTCCGCATGACGGCGGCACTGCTCGCGGTTGTCCGTCGCGACCTCTTGCTGGCGCTGCGCCAGCGCGGCGACGTCGTCAACATATTGCTGTTTTTTTTCGTCGTCGTAACGATGGTTCCTCTTGGCGTTGGGCCGGAGCTCAGCGTGCTGCGCATGATCGGCGCGGGAACGGTTTGGGTCGCGGCGCTGCTGGCATCCATCGTTTCCCTGGCGCGAATATTTGCCCAGGATTACGCGGATGGGTCGCTCGAGCAAATGCTATTGGCCGGGCAACCGGCCTCGGTCATCGTGGTCGGCAAGATCCTTGCGCATTGGCTGGTCACCGGGGCGCCGATGACCCTGGCCGCGATTCCGATCGCCGTGATGTTCGACCTGGGTTTCGAGCCCGCGCGCACCCTGGTTGCCGCGCTGGCGCTGGGGACGCCGGCACTGAGCCTGGTCGGCGCGGTTGGTGCGGCACTGACGCTGGGATTGCGCGGCAGCGGTGTATTGGTTACCTTGCTCGTGCTGCCCTTGATGGTGCCGGTATTGATTTTTGGCGCCGCTGCCGTCGATGCCACCTCTGGCGGACTATCCCCAGTGGCCGACCTGCTGCTGCTCGGCGGTCTTTCGCTGGGAGCAGCAGCGCTGGCCCCGTGGGCGATCGCGACGGCACTGCGGATATCCTTGGAATGAGCGCGCGCCGGGTTTGCGCGTCACAAACCTTGCCCCACCCCTGGGACGGTCACGGAAAGCTGCCATGCAAGCAATAAACCAGCCGCGTTCGGGTTTTCACCTGTTTCGCTATTCCTCGCCGCCGGAGTTTTATCGTCTCGCCGGCAAAGCGGTTCCGGCCTTCGCGGCCCTGGCCGCACTCCTGGCACTCGCCGGTCTGTACCTGGGTTTTTTCGTCGCGCCGACCGACGCCCAGCAGGGAGAGGCCTACCGCATCATGTTCGTCCACGTACCCGCGGCCTGGATGGCAATGTTCGTGTACGTCGTCATGGCCTTTTGGGCCGCCCTGGGACTCGTCTTCAATACCCGCATCTCGGCGATCATGGCCAGCGCGCTCGCCCCAACGGGTGCATTGATGGCCTTTCTCTCGCTCTGGACCGGGGCTCTGTGGGGGCGGCCGGCCTGGGGAACGTACTGGGACTGGGACGCGCGCATGACATCGACCTTGATCCTGCTATTTCTTTACATGGGTTTCATGGCGCTGCACAGCGCAATCGATGACTCCCGCCGGGCCGACCGGGCCGCCGGGGTCCTGGCCCTGGTCGGGGTTGTGAACGTGCCGATCATCTACTTTTCGGTCCAATGGTGGAATTCGCTGCACCAGGGCTCCTCGATCAGCCTGGGCCGCGCGCCGACCATCGCGGCGCCGATGCTGGCCGCCATGCTGGTCATGGCGCTGGCATTCTGGATGTACTGCATTGCGGCGGCGCTGACCCGCGCCCGCGCAATCGTGCTGGAGCGCGAGCGCGGCAGCGAATGGGTACGCGCGCTCGCCGGGGAGCGTGCATGAACTGGGGCAGCTGGCACGAATTCCTGAACATGGGTGGCTATGGCCGTTACGTCTGGGGTGCCTACGGTGTCGTTGCGATCGCCGTTGCGATCGAGATCGCCGGTCTGCGGGCGCGCCTTGCGCGCGCCCGCCGCAGCAGCATTGGCGGCCGTGCTCGGCGCAATGCGGCGTCGGCGCCGTAGCGGGGTAGACGCTCCCGTCGGTCCGCTGGACGGCTCCCGGCGTACGGTCCCGGCGTCGCCGAGGGCTATTTTTCTGCCGTTTGCTCGCCGCTGAGCTTGTCATGCTCCATACGGCGAGTTTGCTCCAGGTACCAGTCTTTGACCTTCAGGCTGGCCAAGTAACCGGCCAGCGCACGTCGTTCGGGCTCTGGCAAGCTCGCGTAGGAGGGCATGCGGTATTCGGGCTTGAGCCGCGAAGGCAGGATCGTTTGTGGTTGGGTGTCCGAAAGGTAGGCATACAACCATTGCTCGCTGCGCAGTGAGCCAATGCCATCGAGCATCGGCGCGGGCACGGCTTGCAGCAGGTCGCGTGTCGACCACAGGCTGTGGCACTGGCGGCAGGAGTACTTGCGGATCAGGTCGCTGGCCGACGTCGCCAATTGGTCCGAGGCGGTGCTGTAAAACGGAATCTCCCGGTCCTGTGCGCTCGGCCGCTGCACCACGGCGCGGATTACCCCGCCCAGCACCAGCACGCCGATGGCGCCGAGAACAACCAGCTCTCCCTTTTTCACGCAGCGCCGGACCGAGTGTTCAACTGCGCTTTTGCGCGGCCTGTTGCGCCGCCTGCATCGCCAGGTGGCGCTCGCGGCTTGCCATCTGGGCCTTCATGACGGCCTGCGCCTTGGCAAAATCGTCCGACGTCATCTTGTCCTTGTCGGCCTCGTTGAAGACGAGGTACTTGATGTCCTCGTCGAACTGCTCGTTCTTAAAGCCCCAGCGCATCCACCAGATCGCGGCGATGATGATTGCTGCACCTGCGAACAGCCAGACATAGATGGTCCAGCCGTCGGGTAGCGATTCGAAAAATCCCATGATGTTTCTCCTGAACGCCTATTAAGAAAGAAGACCTACGCTTCTACAGCTTCATCGTAGTCCAAAGCGCCCGCCCTTCGTGCTGCGCTTGCACCCAGATCGAAATGATTCTCATCCCTCAGTGCTTAGACATGCCTGACAACGTTGCGTCGAGGACATGCACGCAAAAATGCAAAAAAAAGCTTTACGTCGAGGACGTTTCTCATCACAATCCGCCGTCTCGCCGTTCAAGGAAACGACGAAGTGCGCGATGGTGGTTTGACCGCAATCGCAGGAGATTTGCAACACCGCAAATGCGTCATATGGTGGTTCACGATGCGGGAACCCGGACGCGGCGGACTGCGGAAATCTAGGGTTCGATGATGGCGGTCGCGACAACGGGAGGGTTACTGCTTGACAGTGCAAGTAAGCCCTACCTATTATCGACATGCTCTTGGGGACAAAAAGGAAAACTATTCCCCGGTTTGAATTGGGCGTGTCGATTGCAGGAGTAATTGTTGGTCGGCAATTTGGGGACATTCGTTCGGCTGTGAAGATTGCAAGGTGGCTTTCGGCTTGGCTTTGTTGCGCCCGCCGGTAGCGTTCTTATCCTAGCGTCAAGGGGGGAGCATGGAAGGCAAGGCAATTACGAAGAAGGCCTTTTGGGCAATCATCATCGGCGGCATGCTGACGGGTATGGGCAACGGCAGCGTCTTCGGCGCCGCCCTTATGTGCCTGCTGGGACGCGGCGGGTTCTCGAACTGGGGCGGTATCTATGGTGCGGCATACGATCCGGCGACTTTTACCGGGTTCATCGACTGGGCCATGATCGTCTTCGGCATCGCCTTTGTCGGAATCTTGTTTGTCGGTCTGACGCAGCACGACGCGCTCGAGCGCGCCGCGCGCCGTTGAGGGCGGATCGTCAATGTTCCGCACCTCGCTATAGAGAAAAAAGATACATTCGCCCGGGAACCCCCGTTCACTGGCTGAGCAAAAGGATAGAGGAAACCATGGCATTGATCGCCGGACTTTTGGGAATCACGCTGGCCTTCTCCAGCATGCTGCTTTCGTATTACTGCCTGACTCCGAAGAAGCGGAATCAGAAGCAAAGCGGTTGAGCGAATAGACCACCTGTCTTCGGAGACAAGGAGAAAATCATGTTCAAGTACATGTTTGCCCGCGGCGAGGACATTCCGTCCGGATCGGCGGCGATCTATTTCGGCTTCTCGTCCATCGTCTGGTTCGTGATCGGAACGGGCCTGGGTTCGTTCAATGCATCCAAGCTCGCCTTTCCCGATATGGTCACGGGCAACGAGTGGTTCGCGTTCGGCCATATGCGCCAGGTGCACGTGCACGCCGTGATCTTCGGCTGGATCTCGATGGCCTTCGCGATGGCGATGATGTACATCACCCCGGCGCTGGGTAACACCAAGCTGTGGTCGGAAAAGCTCGGTGTCTGGAATTGCTTCTTATGGAATCTGGGCCTGACGCTCGGCTTGACGGTACTGTGGGCCGGCATCACCTCGGGCCGCGAGTATTCGGACTTTCCCTGGTTCATTGACCTGTACATCGCGGCGTTCATGGCCATCCCGCTCGGGATCAACGTGTGGATGACGATCATCAAGCGTCGCACCCAGGGGATCTACACCACCAACTGGTTCTTCGCCGCGGCAGTGTTCATGGTTATTATCGTGTTCCTTGTCGGCAATTCGCCCGAGTTTTTCCACCTGACCGGGTTGACCGAGGGCTATCTCACCTGGTGGTTCGCGCACAATGTGCTGGGGCTGTGGATCACGCCCGTTGCGGCGGCTATCGCCTACTACACGATTCCGAAAGTGACGGGGAACCCCTTGTACTCGCACCGCATCGGGCACTTGCACTTCTGGTCCGTCGTGGTGTTCTACTCGACGCCGGCGGCGCATCACCTCATGTCCGCACCGCTGCCCGAATGGCTCAAGTCGTTCGCCTCGGTCGAAGGCGTATTGATCCTGGTGCCGGCCATCGCCTTCGTGTCCAACCTGCTGCTGACGATGCAGGGCAAGTGGTACATGTTCGTCGAGAACCTGGAAGTGCGATTCACCATCACCGGCGTGCTGATGGCCATTCCCCTGAACATGCAGGGCGGCTTTCAGCAAACGCGCGCCATCAACTGGTACATCCATGGCACCGGCTGGATCGTCGCGCATGCCCACCTGGCCTTGCTCGGCTTCTCGACGTTCCTGGAAGCGGCCGCGGTCTACTTCGGGCTGCAGACGATCATGCGTCGCAAGCTCTATTCGCTGACGCTGGGCAATGTGCACTTCTGGATGCTGTTGATCGGCTTCACGATATATTGGGTCTCGATGACCATCGCCGGCCTGATACAGGGCGCCGGCAAGATCTACGAGGTGCCCTATATCGACGTCGTCATCGCCGAGCACCCGTACATGATCGCGCGCTGGATCGGTGGCACCATGGTGTTCACCGGCAACATCCTGTGGCTGATCAACATGTGGCTCACCGCACGCGAGGGAACGGTTGTTCCGAGCGGGCGCATGCCGCACGAACTTGCCTACGAACGATAAGACGGTAACCGGCGGAGGGAAGCCAAATGGCGTTTCGTGAATACAAGATCGGCGCGAGAATGTTCGGGATCTCGCTTGCCAGTTCGATGTTCATCACCCTGGTGATGCCTACCCTGGACATTCGCGCGGTCGGCGCGACCGATATCGCGCTCGACAAGCAGCTTGCTGCCGGGCGCGAGACCGGTTTTAACCTGGACGACCCACTCATGATGGGCCGGAACAAGCCCCTCAAGGTGCTGCTGCGCAACGATCCAAAGACCAATACGCCGCTCGATACGCCCCGCTACGTCTACGTGTTCAATGCCGGCACGTCGTTTCCCAGCGGCATCCTGCATCCGGTGACTCTCGGGGCGGACCAAGCGCAGCTCAGCGAAACGCAGGGGAACATCAGCTTGGCGAGCAAGGCGGCGGGAGCGGTATTTGCCATTTCCCACGGCACGGTCAACGGACACGAACTGCCGTACATCGAAAACCTGACGGCGACCAAAGGCTGGACGCCAGCCGATATTTTGCTGGTCGCCAAGGATGAGGATGTCTCGCACGTCGGCGCCGGCAAGACGATGTTCGTGCGCGAAGGCTGCTGGTGGTGCCACACCCTATTGCCCGAGGAAACCCAGGACTGGCAGGTGTTTGGCGCCCCGCCGGCGCTGGGGGACTTTAACGGCGAATCGCCGACGGCGTTCGGCTCCGACCGCAAGGCCCCGGACCTGCTGCACGTTGGATCGCGCAACAGCTCGCGCGAGTGGATGATGATGCACTTCTTCAATCCGCGACTCGTGCAGCCGCACTCGATCATGCCCCGATTTGATTACCTGTGGGGCGACGTCGACGCCAAGGGCAACAAGATCGATTTTGCCAAGTGGCGGACCGAGTACCTGGAGTACCACGATGGCAAGCGCGTGACGCCGCCCGACGTTCCAGAGTACGCCAAGGATTCGGAGATCCGCTACCTGATCGACTTCGTCCTGAGCCTGAAGTAGGCGCTGCGGTCGAGAAACCTGATTCGAAACTAGGCAATCGAGGAGAACAGCATGGCATTTACGATGGACCAGCCGCTCGCGACCCTGAGCGATGATGCGCTCAATAAAAAGGCAGTAGAGGTCTGGGAGGGCGAGAGCTTAGGCGGCCTGACCGAAGACAACAACCGCGTTCCGCAGCCCATCGTCGGACTCCTGATCCTGACCATCCTTACGGCGTTTGCCATCACCTTCCCGCTGTGGGGACAACGGCCCAACGCCTCAATCTATGCTGGCTACGTCAAATCGATGAGCGATCCGCGGATCCAGGCGATGCAGGACGATGCCGCAGCGATGGCCGAGATCGTCAAGATGAACAAGGGCGCTGACGGCGGCATATACGATGCGATGCTCGAGCGCCACCCGCTGACGATGGATGACCTGCGCATCATCCGCCCGCAGATCGAAGCGCTGATGGCCAAGGGGGTCGACCTGTCCGAGTACAACGTGCTTGGCGACCGCGTCCAGATGGCCAATTTCGAGGGCAACATGATTCCCGACGGTGCGGGAGGCATGCGGCGCCAGCGCAAGCAGCCCTGGTGGGACAAAGGGTACTTCATCGATATCTTTTTCATCGTTTTCTTCTTTACCGGGGTGACGATCGTGATCAAGCGGCTGCCGCCGAGCACCTGGCAGCCGACCCACTTTAAGGATCACTGAGAAATTTCACGGGGCCGACCCGGATCGTGGGCCCCTAACCGACAGGGAGCAGCAAATGCTTGAAGTTGACAATCCGCCGCTGGTTCTCTTTTGCATCGTGTTGGTGGCCTTTCTCGCGCCGGCGCTCTACAGCTTTGTCGTCGACAAGTTCGACAAGAATAAGCCGCAGATCAAGTTCTGACGCAGGCAAGAGCCCGATTTTCTGAAAGAGAGATTCCGATATGTTGTTCGAACCCGATACGACAACAAACGAAGTTTTGACGATGTATGCGGTCTGGTTCGCGTTCATCGTTGTCCTGCTCGCAGTCTTGTTTAGTGGTAAGAAGAAACGGTAAGAAGAAACGTCGCTGAGTTGGCTGCGCGTAGCGTTTTCCGTACCGGCCGGTTCCGGTTTGGGCGTCCGGTTGCGGCGGGTGGCGTGAGTTTTTGGCTTCAAATCGCGACGGAACAAATTCATTCTGGGAAGAGGGGAAATCAATGCGCTTTCGTAACCTAAAGATGCGGCGCATCCCGGCGATGCTGGTGGCCGCTGCTATCTTCACCGTTTCCGGTGCCTCTAACGCCGAAGCGGAGAAGGTGACCGCAAATATCACCGCCGGAAAGCAGCTCTTCCTGAACGGAAAGGATGCGGTCTCGCCGTGTCAGAGCTGCCACGGGGAAAAGGGCCTGGGCCTTGACGCGATGCAGACCCCCAAGCTGGCCAACGATGGTTATGCCTACATCGTCAAGCAATTGACCAATTTTGGCGATGACACCCGCACGGATCTGACCCTGGGCGTCATGAACCTGTTTGCCAAGCAGTTGTCAGAGGAGGATCGGCGCAATGTTGCCGCCTACCTCAATACGCTCGAGCCCGCCAGCGAGCCATCCGATCTTGCTGCCTTGAAGGCGGCGGGAACCGAGGTGGGCGAGCCGTACAAAGGACAAATCCTGGTGAAATTCGGCGTGATCGGCAAGGCGCCTGCTTGTTCGTCCTGCCACGGCTACAACGGCCGGGGGGCCGATCCGATCTACCCTGCAATCGCGCAGCAGAAGTACGTCTACCTCGTGAACCAGTTAAAGCACTGGCGCGACGGCACTCGGGCAAACGATCCCCTGGGCCAGATGCGTGCTGTTGCCAAGAGCTTGAGCGATGAGGACATCAACAACGTTGCGGCATATCTTTCCGGGGCGCCGAAGAGCACGATCGGCAACGGTTTCGTGCCGACGAATGAAAGTGTTCTTGAAAATCTGAAGCTGACCAAGTAGGCCGCCTGCCGCGCATCGCCGCGGCCAGTTGCGGTAGAATCGAAAAAATAAACGGTCCGCGCCGATGCACTTGGCGCGGCCTTTTGTTTTGGTTCGAGGGAACTTGCCGTCCGGTACCGCTGCCTAAAATTTTCGGGCGGACGGTCGGTTTCTTGTGCCGCGGAATTTCATGGCCGCGAATGTCCGCCATAGCGGGCCGGTCCCTTTGGCCGCTTCAACGATTCCGCGCGTTCCGGTGCCGTACGTACGACCTGCAGGAAGGTGGCAAGCATGTGGCAGAAGTGGAAGCGGCTCAAAACTGGAGAGAAGGTCCTTTTTGGCTCGGTGGCGCTGCTGATCCTGGTCACGATCCAGAACTACGTAGTGCTGGAGTGGATCCGCATGTCATCAGACAAGCCGATGTACCCGGTGCGCACCCACTACGATTTTGCCGGTGAGGGATTCCGCGGCTCGGAGTTGTTCCGGACGAACAATTGCACCTCATGCCATAAGGCCGTTGGCAATGGAACCAATATGGGATTGGAGCTGGACGGAATCGGTTCGCGCCATGACCTGGCGTATATCCTCGCCTTCCTGCACGATCCGGAGAACACCTACGGCAGCAAAACCGTGGATCACGGACCCGCGCCCAAGGAGGCATCGTACGTGGCCAAGCTTCCGGAGGCGGATCTGCACGCCATAGGCGTGTTTTTGTCACAGCTCACATCCGACCGAGGCGCGCCCACGGCGCCGGCGCCGCCGACGGGAAAGTCCGGTTTCATCGATGCGATGCTGGACATGTGGGCGCCGGACAGTTGGCGGCTGGTCTTTAGCGATGTGCGTGCCGGCGATGCCGCCAAGGCGGGTGCGGCGAATGGGCAACGCACCGAGGACGCAAAACCGGGAAGCGGCAATGGCCATTGAACTCAGCCGTGCTGAGCGCGAGGACTTTACCCGGTACACGCTTTGGTTTGCCTTCGCCTGCATTATCTACAGCATCATCGGATTCGGCTGGGGCGCGCTCATGGGGGGAATCAAGGACTTCCGCAACTTTGTCGACTACTCCGCCTATGGCCGCTTGATCGTTCGTGCGCATACGCACATCAACTTGCTCGGCTGGGTGGAGATGGCGATCTTTGCGGCCCTGTACTACGTAGTGCCGCGGCTATCGGGGCGTCCTATCCATAGCGTCAAGCTCGTCAAAGTGCACTTCTGGATGCACAACTTCGGCCTTGTCGGCATGGTGGTTTTCTTTTCGCTCGCCGGCATGGTCGGAGGCATGCCCGATAACGGCGATCCGGATGCCCCCGGCCGGGTTGTCGGCCATCTGCTCGCCTTGGTAGGCATGTTTGGCACCCTGGTGCTGCTGGCCAATATCATTTGGGGATATAACCTGTTCCGTACGGCAGTGGGTTGGAAAGAGCGCCAGGACTTGATCGGGTAGCAGAGCGCATGAGTCCACAAATCTCGCCCAAGCTCGATCTGAGCATCGAGGGCATGCGCAGCCAGCAGTTCAGCGAGGCGGTTTTTGCCTTCCTGCTCGTTGGAATCTTTGTTTTCTCGGTGATCGTCGTGATCTTCTGGTTCAGCAAGAATCGACCCAGCGAAGCCCGGTTTGGCGAGAAGATGATGTTCGGCGCTATCGTGATGGGCATCGTTGTGGCAGTGATCTTCGGTGCCATGCAAATGGTTGGCGGAATCCTTTTCTAAGGGCAAGACGATGTTGGCGGGCAGTCAGACCAGTCGGATCCGGGCCGGGGCATTTTTGCTCCTGGGCCTTGTGGCCACGCTCGCTGGCTGCGACAAGGATTCGCGCTATGGCGGCACGTTTCGCGGGCTTGCCATCGGCGCGCCAGCGCCAAGCCTGGCTACCAAGACGCTGGCCGACGTTGGCGGGGACTTGAGCAAGATCACCACCTATCGGCAGCCCGACCCGCGCATGTACCAGTATTCCGTTGACAAGGCCCTGGCGCAACATAAACCGATCATCCTCGAATTCGCCACGCCGGGCCATTGCACGCCCTGCGATGAGCAGCTCCAGGTTGCCAAGGCCCTGCTGGCGAAATACCAGGACCGTGTGATATTCATTCACGTCGACCAGTATCAGAACCCGCAGGCATACAAGGCGTACCGGGTCATGGGCGACCCTTGGACGTTTGCCATCGACAAGGACGGCATCGTGCGTGTCCAGAACCCGGGAAAAATGCTCTACGGAGAAATGGAAATCGCCATCGAGAAGATCCTGCCGGCGGGTTCCGCGGACCATGCCGCAGCCCGGCCGGTTTCCTAGCTGGGCGAGGAATTTCGCCTGGGTTTGCGTGCCCGGCACGCCAGCTCAATCTCCCCAAGACCTGTCTCATGGCCGCAGCAAAGCGATTCGAATTGCGTCCGGACCTAAAGGGCGCCGCATGGGACCTGCTGCTCTACGTTCCCACGGTGATCGCCCTGGCCTCGGTGGGGGCCAAGTTCTGGTTCGGCGATGAACACAGCCTGGCGTACCTGCTGAGTTTTTTGGCCAGCTTTTTCTTCCTCGTCGGCGCAAACCGGATCTTGAAAACGCGCCTGATGCTCTTGCCTACGGCCCCGGTTCGCATCGACCTCGATAGCGATTCGGTGTCGATCGTGCAGCGCAGCGGTGCGAGTGCCGACCTCGTCAAGGAGCAGCGCGTCTTCCCGGATTTTTCGGGGCGCTCGTTTGGCTTGTCCGGGCTCAACAGAGAGGGCCGCCGCCTGCAGTTCGTATTGCACCGGGCCCAGTTCGCCGACGATGCCGCGTACGCCGCGGTTCAGGAGGCGCTGCAGCGCCTCGCCAATCGCGGCAAATAAAATCCGCCCGCGCCGTACGCGTTCGGCGTGCACCTCAGCGGCGGTCTTTGCCGGGCATCTTGTCGGCTTGCTTGCGCCGGCGCCGGCGCGCCACGTCCCACGCCATTGCTCCGATCAGACAGGCAACCAGACTGCATAGGGCGATCGTCAGGAGTTCTTCGGTTCGCGGGCTCACTAGGCCGCCGACCAGCATGTGCACCACGAAGGTCATCAGGAACAGCGAACTCGCCGCGACGATGGCATAGATCAGGATTTCCTTGTACATGCGGGCTGGCTCCGGATTCGGCGCATACCGGCCGCTATCCGCGCAGTCCTGGCGCAGGCGCCGGCGGCCCGGCCGGATGCAATCGCAACACCACGCCGCCGGTCTGCAGCGTAACGGTCTCCGCGCTGGCCCCTCCCAACAGGGCGAAGTCGCGCGATAGTTCCCGGTTGACCGGGTTTTGCGGATCAAAGACCACGTAGTCAAGCCCGCGCAGATTGGCAATGAACTTGGCCTGGTCCTCTGAACTGGGCGGCAGCGGCAGCGTGCTGCATCGGCAGGCGATCATCGTGCGTCCCGGCCATTGGCTCGCAACACGTGGGCCGCTCTTGGACTTTTCGTCCTCGGTCACCATGCCGGGTTGCGCCGCGACCGGATGCGATTGCTGGACCGTTGCCGCCAGCGCCTGTATCAGTCGATCCTGCACCGATAGCTCCGGGCCCTGCTGGAGCCGTTGGTAGCGCGCCCGGTCCGCCGAGAGAAACGACGTCGATAGCACGATTAGCAAGGCGAAGGCAACCCCGCGCTGGCCGGCAAAGCCCGCAGCCTTGCCGACGCGAACGTGCAGCAGCAGCGGAAATCCCCAGTAGAGCAGCAGCACGAGCACGAGCAGCGTGTAGCTTGCGTCCGCCGTCAATGCCGCGATCGCGACCGCCAGCACCAGGGTTGCGGCAAATCGATCGGCCAAAATCTGCGCGCGCGCGCCCCAGAGCGCGCCCAGCACGGCAAGTAACAGCACCACGCCCAGCACCCAGGTGAGCACATCGCCGAACGTGGATTCGGAATGGAACTCGAAGATGTCCTGCGCCAGCACGGTGACCGGATTGTCGAACCAGCCCTGGTGCGGCCAGCCGCCGGCAAGCGCCAGTCCGATGAGGGTGGCGATGCCGACGCCGACCAGCACGTGGGTGCGCTCGCGCCCGGGAATGATCGCGGCGGCACGCGGCTCCGCGGGCCGATCGCGCAGCCAGGAGTACGCGAGCACGAGCGGGTAGGCCAGGCCGGCCGGATGCAGGCTCACTGCGGCAATGGCGAGCAGCAGCTGCGAGAAGTAAAAACCGCCGAACCGAATCCGGCTCAGGCGATACGAATCGTCCGCCCAGGCCCCGAGTAGGAAGGTCAGCAGCAGGAAGGTGCCGATCGCGATGTGGTCGATCGCGGTGATGGTCAGCGGTGAGAGCAGGAGCAGTCCTGATGCGAGCAGCGGCGTCTCGGAGTCGCCCCGACCCAGGCGCCATCGGTACAGGCCTATCGCGGTTGCGATGACAATCAGCAGCGTGCAGAGCTTGGCGGCGAGCAGGCTACCGGAGAACAGGACTCCCGCGGGAATGAGGTATACCGCGCGAAAATCCGGAACACCCAGCGTGACGATGGGCGATGCGACCTGGTCGGATATGGACCACAGAAAAAGGACCGCACGCGCGGTTGCCTCGTCAAGCCCGTAGGGCGTGCGATCGAGTAGGGCGGTGACCGCGAGTCCCCAGACGATCAGCCCGAGGACTGCCCAGAAGCCATTGGGAATGCGAGTGGCCCAGGACCCGGCACGATCAGCGCTCATCGTGGACCCACCATGATCTCGGAATGAGACGCGTGCACCGCGGGCTTGCCGATCACAAATTCAGGGGTGGCGATTGTAGCGATGAAAAACACGGTGTCTCGCGCATACAACGTAAGAGCGAATATTAACTGGCGCACAGAAACGGCCAATCTTATGATCCCCACGATTGCATCGGGCCGAATCAGGAGCGGTCCGCTGGTAGATCGGCTCAATGGGGTGGGGCCAGCAGCAATTACAACACCCGCGCAATTTTCGCAGGAGGAGATTCATGACTCTGAATCGCGTCGCCCGATGGTTGGCGTTCGGTCTCGCAACCGGCGCTGCCTGGTTCGTGCTATCGGCGCCGGCACAGGCAGTGCCGGTGTTTGCCAGACAGACGGGACATGGCTGCCAGGCGTGCCATACCAGTCCGCCGGAGCTGACCGCCTACGGCCGCGAGTTCAAGCTCAACGGCTACACCTTCGGGGAAGCCCAACCTTTCCCGGTCGCAATTGGCGTCATGGCTTCCATTGAGTACGTGGGGGACAACACCGACCACAGCACCCCGGGCGCGAAGGTTTGCCCGGACTGCAACGAGGCCCACATCGACCAGGGGAGCATCTACTTCGGCGGCAAGATCACCGAGAACATTGGGATGTTCGGCCAGTGGACCTTCGCACAAACGGGGGGTGGCTCAGGACCGTGGGCCTCCGCCGAGGACAACACCGAGGTGCGCTGGGTGCACCGGTTCTCGAGCATGGGCAACGGCGAAAACGACTCGGTCGTGGGCTTGATGGTCAACAACAACATCACCATGCAGGACGTCTGGAACGCCGTTCCGGCATGGCAGTTTCCCGGCTGGTTTGCCAATAGCCAGTCTGGCTTCGGCCCGGTGGCCTCGACTTTCCTCGACGACGGAGTAGTGGGCGGGCAGCGCTTGATCGGCTTTGGTGCCTACGTCTGGTGGAAAAAGACGATCTATGCCGAGTTGAGCGAGTACCAGAAGCCCTGGGGATCGTTCAGCTGGTTTGTGAACGGTTCGGGCAACAACCAGTGCCCGGGAAATCCGAGCACCCCATCGGGCTGCACCGCTTTTGCCGGCAATCCCTCCGACGTCCTGGACCATTGGAATCCCTACTATCGCCTCGCCTATAGCCACGACTGGGACTACAACTCGATCGAGGCCGGCATCTTTGGCATCTCCGCCAAGACCTACTGGGACGCGGCCTACTGGACGCCGGGCGCCGCGGAGCCGGGATTCGGGGGAAACGCGCCCGGCGTGTTCACATCGGGCAACTCGACCAGCAAGTACAACGACTTCGCGATCGACTGGCAGTACCAGTACAACCGCAACGAGCCCTGGGTCTTCACCGCGGCCGGGTCCTGGATCCACGAAAACGCGAGCCTCAGTCCTTGGTTCCAGAATGGCCTGGTGTCGAACTCTAGCGATACGCTCAAGGAGTTCAAAATTCGGGGAACGCTCTACTACCACCGGATGTACGGCGCCTCGCTGAGCTTCACGAACTTGACCGGCACCACGGATGCGCTGCGATACGCCCAGGGCAGCGGAGGCGGCTCCGCGAGCGGTTCCCCTGCCAGCAACTACTGGGATATAGAGCTCGATTACGTTCCGCTGCAGAACATGAAGTTCCTCTTGCACTATACGGATTACACCAAGCTCAATGGCGGTGCCGGCAACTTCGATGGCTTTGGCAACAACTCCACGGGTCAGAACACGCTGGTTGCCGGCATCTGGTGGGATTTCTAAGAACCGGTCGCCCAGGAGGAGAAAACACATGGAGACGAATATGACGCGGAATGCACCATGGGCGGCCAGGATCCTGACGGGCTTCGCGCTAGCCTTGATGGCAACGTTCGCAGCAGCCGAGGATGCGGCGGCGCCGGCAGCGGCGCCAGCAGCGGCGCCGGCGGGGCCCACGGAGCTGGCACCCAGCCCGCTGGCAATCAAGCTGGCGCCGGAGCGGGCGCACCTGCTCGCAGGAAAATGGTGTCAGGCTTGCCATGGTCACAACGGGGTCAGTGTCGCCCCGACGTTCCCGATACTGGCCGGGCAGAGCAGCGAATACCTTGCCTTGCAGCTCAAGTACTTTCACAACCTGAACCAGGACGATCGCGCCGTCACGCACGAGTCGATGTTCGAGCAGTGGATCCTCAATGTCACGGACCTGCGCAAGGTACTGGGCTACCGCTATGAGGATGCTCCGCGAAACGAGGATCGCGCCTGGGACTTCATGAAGGGTGTGGCGCGCGACCTGGACTCGCCCACGATGCAGGCGCTGGGCGATTACTATGCCAAGCTACCGGCTCCCCCGGGCCGGCCCGCCAAGGGAGATCTGGAGCGCGGCAAGACCTTGTTCGCCGAAGGTGACGCCAGCAAGGGACTGCTCGCCTGCGCGATGTGCCACGGTCCCGATGCCCATGGCCAAGGACCGATCCCGCGCCTGGCCGGTCAGCACGCCGACTATGTCTTTGTTCAGCTCAAGTTCATCCAGTCGGGCATACGCGCCGTCGATCAGATGCAGGCGCTCATCGCCAACCTGAACGACGCCGACTTCAAGGCGGTAGCGGCGTACGTGCAAACACTGGACTGAGAGTTGGGCCCAGGCGGCGCTCCCCTACCGGGGCGCGCTGCTGCAGGAAACGGCGCGGCGGACCTATCGGTCCGCCGCGTTTTTTATGCAAGACGGATTGCTACATCAAGGCAGTGCGGCGCGCGCACTGCTACAACGGCTCCAGCCGTGCCTTATTGGCCGGGATGCAGGCGCGGGAAAATGAAGTACCAGGTGACCAGCCCGGCAATGATATTAAAGGCGAGCATCGCGAGCAGCATCTGCATCCAGAAGCGGAACCAGTTGATGCCGCGCTTGGGCTCGCTGGCCGGGGAGGGTGCTTCGTCGGGTGTTTGCGTAGTGGTGTTCATGTAGCGGCAGGTTCCGGTGAAGGGCAGCGATACGCCCGCTGCGCAGGCTAATTATCGCCCGCTGCACGGCGCCACGAGCGCTATGCGCGGCGCGCGACCTTTAATCTGCGTTAAGGCCATGTGCTTCAAACGTTTGCGGCGGCAATTCTAGATCGCGCCCGTGCCATTTGCGGCATTGCAGTAAACTGCGCCGAAATAAATATCAAGAACTGCGGGAACATGAGCTTTCTTTCCTTCGCGACCGCGCAGTGCGAGCTGTGTGCCCCGGAATTGCGCCAGCTCCGTTTTGCGCCGGACACCTCGGTCGCACTCTTTCCACTTTCCTAAGCGGATTTCCAAGGACCTGCCATGTCTTCCACATTGCCTGTTAGCCTTGCCGAATCGCCCCAGGTTGACCTGGAGCGCCGAGCCGCAATCGTTGCTACCTGTGCGGTTGGCGGGGCCGGCTGTGCGGCCGCGGCCGTGCCCTATATCTTGTCTTGGGGCCCCTCGGCGCGCGAGTTGGCGGCGGGGTCTCCCGTCGACGTGGATATCTCGTCCATCCCACCGGGAAAGATGAAGGTGGCCGAATGGCGCGGCAAGCCGATCTGGTTCCTGCGGCGCACCCCCGAGATGATCGAGACGCTGCGGCTCGACACGGATCGCCTCGCCGATCCCAATTCGCTGCGAACTGCTTTTCCGACGCCGGCATACGTGCTCAAGGACCCGGCGCTGCGATCGATCACGCCGGAAATGCTGGTGGTCATCGGCATCTGTACGCACCTCGGATGTTCGCCCAGCGGACCCTACGCAAGCGAGGAAAACGCCCAGCTGGGGGCCGACCCGGGGTTCCTTTGTCCCTGCCACGGCTCCACTTTTGATCTTTCCGGCAGAGTATTCAAGAACAAACCGGCCTCGGACAACCTACCGGTCCCGCCGCACCGCTACCTAAGCGAGAGCACGGTTCGGGTCGGAGAAGATACGCCAACCTGATTTGTCGGACCGACACGGGCGCATGCCGTGCTCGCCGTGCGCACGAGGGCACAACGGAGGTCGCAGCAGTACGTAGCGCCAGTAGTAGGCAAGAAACGGTAATCACGCGGGAGGAAGTGGTCATGGGCTTGCACAAGACACCGTACCGGGGCCTGGCGGGCTGGTTTGACAGCCGCATGCCATCGCTGATGAATGCGTTTCGCGTGCATATGTCGGAGTACTACGCGCCGAAGAACTTCAATTTCTGGTACTTCTTCGGCTCGATGGCGCTGGTGGTGCTGGTAATACAGCTGCTCAGCGGGATGTTTCTCGCGATGCACTACAAGCCGGACTCGAACCTCGCGTTCTGGTCCGTCGAATTCATCATGCGCGAGGTTTCCGGCGGCTGGTTCATCCGCTACATGCATTCGACCGGTGCATCGTTCTTCTTCATTGTCGTATACCTGCATATGTTCCGTGGATTGCTGTACGGCAGCTATCGCACGCCGCGCGAGGTCATCTGGCTGGTCGGCTGCGTCATCTTCATGGCGCTCATGGCCGAATCCTTCTTCGGCTATCTGCTGCCCTGGGGTCAAATGAGCTACTGGGGAGCCCAGGTCATCATCAACCTGTTTGATTCGATTCCCCTCGTCGGTCCCGACCTTTCGACGTGGATCCGGGGCGACTTCGTGATCGGCGACGCTACCCTGAACCGGTTCTTCGCCTTGCATGCCTGCGTACTTCCGCTGGTGCTCTTGGGACTGGCGGTGGCGCATATCTTTGCCCTGCACGATGTGGGATCCAACAACCCGGATGGCGTCGAGATAAAGGAGCGTCTGGGCGCCGACGGCCGGCCGCTCGACGGAATTCCGTTTCACCCCTACTACACCGTGCACGATATCTACGGCCTGGCGTTCTTTTTTCTGGCGTATTTCGGGATTATTTTTTTCGCGCCGGAGCTGGGTGGCGTGTTTCTCGAGGGCAACAACTTCATTCCCGCCGATCCGCTCCAGACCCCGCAGCACATCGCGCCGCTGTGGTACTTCACGCCGTACTACTCGATTTTGCGTGCGACCACGGAAGGCTTTCTGATTTGGATCGCCGCCTGTGCCGTGGGGCTGGGCGCGCTGGTGTATTTCAGCGTGCGCGACTGGCGCCTGCGCGCCGGGGTGGCCGTCGGTACCGCGATCGTGCTGGCCCTGCTCACCGTGCCCAAGGTGCAGCTCGATGCGAAGCTCTGGGGGGTGATACTGAGCGGAGCCTCGGCCATGATCCTGTTCGCCATGCCGTGGCTTGATCGCTCGCCGGTCAAATCGATGCGCTATCGGCCGGCCTGGCATCGGCTTGCGCTGGGCGCATTCGTCGCGGCCTTCCTGGTGCTGGGTTACCTGGGAATGCTGCCGCCGAACCCACTGCGTACGGCGATCGCGCAGATTGCCACAGCGATCTATTTCGGCTTTTTTGCACTCATGCCCTGGTGGAGCCGGTTGGGGGAATTCAAGGCAGTACCCGACCGCGTGCGGTTTGTCGCGCATTGAGGAGAGCAGGCGATGAAGCCGATGGGTATAACAGGCTTTTGGTGCGTGGCGCTGGTGCTGTCTTGCTGCCTGCTGGGGCCGGCGCTATTTCCGCGCGATGCCCTGGCGCAGGAAACCGTGCTCGATCACTGGCCGAGCGAGCGCGCCAACGACCGCGCGGCCCTGCAGCGCGGCGCGAAGCTCTTCGTCAATTACTGTCTGAATTGCCACAGCGCGAACCAGATGCGCTGGAATCGCCTGCGCGATATCGGCATCGACGAGGCGCAGATCAGGGCGCAATTGATTTTCGGTGAGCAGAAGGTCGGCGACACGATGACGGTCGCCATGAGCCCCCGCGACGCAAAAAACTGGTTCGGCAAGGCGCCCCCCGATCTGTCGGTGATCGTGCGTGCGCGCAATACCGCGGAGCACCGCGGCACGGACTACCTCTACACCTTGCTGCGCGGGTTCTACCGCGATCGCAGCACCTTGACCGGATGGAACAACCTTGTCTATCCGAACATCGCGATGCCCAATATCCTTTGGCATCGCCAGGGCCCGCGAGTCGCAACGCTTACCCGCACCGAGTCGGAGGAAGCGCCGTCGGCCGGCGGCAAGGTGTCGTCGACGACGCAGCTGGTTCGGATCGTCAGTGTCTACGACGCCGACGGCTATGCGCAGGTGACCAAGACCAAAGCCGAGCACGGATCGCCCGGACTGGAGGTTGCATTTGCGCCTAGCAACGAAAAGGCTGCCGCTGCGTTCAACGACGATGTCGCGGACCTCGTCGCATTTCTGAACTGGATGTCCGAGCCGACCGCGGCCGCGCGCATGAAGATCGGCGTGTGGGTGATGGGGTTTCTCTTGGTCTTCCTGCTGGTGGCGCGCTGGTTGAACGCGGTCTTCTGGCGCAATATCAAGTAGCCGAAATCCCGAGCCGGCAGGGGGAACAAATGCCACCTACAGCAAGGCGGCGCAAGGGTCGCGCATGCCGCATGGTGCGCCGCGCAATGGGTTTCGTTGTGCATCACACATTGGCGGGGGCTACTCTTGCGTGCCGTTTCCATGCATAATGCGGCCGCTCTTTACGACTGCGCGACGAAACGAGACTCAGGCAAGAAAGCAAGAACTCACACGTCACGGCGCGCAGGTCGGTCTCATACTTGTCGGGGATCAAATCTCACTATAAAAAATCGTGTGGCGACCGCCGGATTGGCGTGGATCGCCCCACTGGCATGACATTTTTTCGCTACGCTATCCGTCGCGTGTAAATGGCGCGTGTATCTGGAAAGTGCTGGCGTGCGGGGGGTACTGCGCGGGCGGTGGCGCGCAGATGTTCGTAAGAGGGTGGAGGAACGCAAAGTCAAATGAAGACGCGGAATCTTCGCGCGCGAGCCAATTGCGATGGCGCGAGTCGCGGTCCGGGGCGCTGGGTGGTGCGGGTGCTCGCGGCGCTGGCACTGAGTTTGGCCACGGGCCTGTCATTTGCCGGCGACGAAGTCGCGCAACCGATTGAATTCCCGCACGACATTCACGCGGGGAAAATGGGCATCAACTGCATGTACTGCCATACGTATGCGCGGCGCAGCCGCGTGTCCGGAATTCCTCCCCTGCGCAAGTGCATTGGATGCCACCAGTCAATCGAGTCGGTCAAGGACAAGCCGCGCATCAAGAAGCTGTTCGAGTATTGGGAAAAGAAGGAAGCGATTCCCTTCAAGAAGGTCAACGACCTGCCCGACTTCGTGCGCTTTAGCCACGAGCGCCATATTCAGCGGTTTTATTTCCAGCTCGGGCGCCCGGTCGAAGAGGTATGCGGGTATTGCCATGGAAATGTGCGCGGAATGACGGTAGACGTGAAGGTCGAACCGCTGACCATGGGTTGGTGCGTTGCCTGTCACCAGAAGGACCATCCGAACGGCAAGCCTGGCGTCGTGGTGGACCCCGCGCGCGTGATTTATCCGCGCATGGAAACGGCGGATCGTCCGGCGCAGCTGGTGATTGCGGATACGTCCCACGGCCCCAACGATTGCTGGCAATGCCACAAGTGACCGAGGCGCGGTAATGAAGAACGTACAGCGAAGGGATTTTCTGCGGGTTCTTGGCTGGGGCGGTGCGTCCGCTTCGGTCGGTGCCTGCGGGTTTACGTCGATCGATTCGGGCGTCGAAACCGTCAAGTCGTATGTCGAACCCGAGGACTTCAATATTCCGGGCATTGCCGTGTACTACGCGTCGACGTGCACGCAGTGCGAGGCCCTATGCGGCGTTGTCGGGCGCGTGCGCGATGGCCGCGTGCTCAAGCTGGAGGGCAATCCGGTGTCCGGGATCAACCAGGGCAAGCTCTGCGGGCTTGGCCAGGCCAGCGTCCAGCACCACTACAACCCCGACCGGCTGCGCGCGCCGCTGATGCGCCAGGACGGCGGCCTCAAACCGGTTTCATGGACCGACGCGATGGCTACGCTGCTCGATAAGAGCGCGGCCACCAAGGACGGGCGGTTTGCATTCTTGACCGGGCCGGTCAGCGGCCATCTCAAGGTCCTGGTGCGAAACGCCACCGAGAGTCTCGGGTCGAACCAGCATTTCACGTACGACCCGCTATCGACCCGGGTCAACCGCGCCGCCGCGGATCAACTGTTCGGCGCCGAGTCGCCGCGTTTGCTGCTCGATCAGGCGCATCTCATCGTCTCGTTCGGGGCGGACTTTCTCGACACCTGGGTTTCCCCCGTTCATTTTGCCGGACAGTACGCGCGCTTTCGCCGTGCCAGCGACAGCAAGCCGCGCGGCGTCCTGGTGCAGATCGAGCCGCGCATGACCCTTACCGGCGCCAACGCCGATCGCTGGATTGCCATCCGTCCGGGAAGCGAAGGGGTGCTCGCGCTGGGGCTGGCCAATGCTCTGCTGACCGGAAAGTCCGCCGCTTCCGTAGCGGTTCCGCCGGCGATCGCCACCGCGGCTGCGGCATTTGACAAAACGCGCGTGGCTGCCGAGACCGGCGTAAGCGAAGAGGTCTTCGATCGCTTGGTGCGCCTGCTGCGCGAGCGTGCGCCGAGCGTCGTGCTGTCTGGGCCCTCGGCCGAAGGCCACGTGCACGGATCATCCAATGCCCAGGCCATACTGGCGCTCAACTGGGTTCTCGGAAATGTGGGCAAGACGGTACTGCTGCCGCCAAAGTTGCCGTTTCCGCAAATTGCCCCGGAGTCGGGCGATACCGCTTCGCTGCAACAGTTCACGGCGGGTCTTGCAGCCGGTAAGTTCGACACGGTCTTCCTCCACGACGTCAACCCGGTGTACTCGGCCCCTGCGTTCCTCAAATACAAGGAGATCTTTCCCAAGGCCGGATTCAAGGTGGTATTTGCACAGTATCTCGATGAGACGGCACGGGAAGCCGACCTCGTGCTGCCGGTCGACTCCGCTCTCGAGGACTGGGGCACACACCTGCCTGCCTACCAGCCCGAAGGATTGGAACTCACCCTGCAGCAACCGCTGATGGAACGCCTGTACCCGGATGGCACGCGATCGGTCGGCGACGTTCTGCTGGAACTGCTCAAGCGGCGCCGGCCGGAGGAATACAAGGGATTTGCCGACTACTACGCGTACCTGCGTGCCGCCTTGTTGCGCAACCGCTCCGCATTCGTTGATGCTCCTGGTGACGACGAGCAGTTCTGGACCGAGGCTCTGAGCAAAGGAGTGCTGCGCGTCAATGCGCAGGAGCAGCACGTCCCGGCAAAGGCCGCCAACGTGGAGCTCGACTTTGCCGGTGCCACGCAGGCGGCCGACGCCCAGTATCCGTTTCGCCTGGCACCCGCGGTGCGGGCCAGCCTGCGCGATGGGCGCAATGCCAATCTTCCGTGGATGCAGGAGACGCCCGACACGCTCACGACGATCGTGTGGGACTCGTGGGCGGAGGTGCATCCGGCAACGGCCAAACGACTGGGGATTGTCGACGGTGACATCCTGGAGGTCGCCTCGGCCAGCGGATCGCTCAAGGTGCAGGCATATGTTTTCCCCGGCATCCATCCGGACGTGATCGGCGTTCCGCTGGGGCAGGGCCATGAGAGCATGGGACGCTACGCCGACGGGCGCGGCGCTAATCCCTTCCGGATACTCGACCCGGTCTTTGATCGCAAGACCGGCGAGCTTGCGATGTACGCCACGCGCGTGCGCGTCACCAAGACGGGCGCGCGCGGCCACGTCGTCAAGGATGAAGGTTGGAAGTCGGGGAATTTGAAGACCCAGGCCGGGCGCAAATTGGTAGTGACTGTGGCCGCGGACAAGGCCAAGTTGTCCGAGGAGGTGTAACTCGTGAGCCTAGAACAAACACTCAACGACTGGACGCAGCTGCGTCGCACGCACCCGCAGCCGGGATCGCACCCGGACCTGAAGTGGGCCATGGCAATCGATCTGGACGCCTGCACCGGTTGCAATGCCTGCGTGGTGGCGTGCTATGCCGAGAACAACCTCCCGGTCGTGGGCAAGGAGAAGTTCGCCGCGGGCCAGGCCATGCACTGGATCCGGGTGGAACGCTACTGGAACGAGGCCGACGAGAACTCCCCCGAGCAGGGCGCGCAATTCCTGCCGATGCTGTGCCAGCAGTGCGAGGCCGCACCGTGCGAGACCGTGTGTCCGGTCGGAGCGACCAACCACACGGCCGACGGTCTGAATTCGCAGGTCTACAACCGCTGCATCGGTTCGCGCTATTGCTCGGCAAACTGCCCGTACAAGGTCCGCTACTTCAACTGGTACAACTACCCGGAGCAGGAGAAGGCATGGCCCGCCCCGCTGCCCATGCAGCTGAATCCGGACCTGACGGTGCGTACCAAGGGTGTCATGGAGAAATGCACGTTCTGCGTTCAGCGGCTTACCGATGCCAAGAACACCGCGCGCAACGAGGGCCGGGCCGTGCGCGATGGCGAGGTTTTGCCCGCTTGTGCGCAGGCCTGCCCTACCAGCGCGATCACTTTCGGCAACCTGTCCGATCCGTATTCGCACGTTGCGCAGAAGTGGCGTTTGCAGCGGGTCGAAATCAACAAGGACAAGCAGCTCAAGGACATCGACGAATCGCATCCGGGACTGCGCGGCTACCGCATTCTCGAGGACCTTCGTCCCTATCCGTCGATCATGTACCTCGAACGCGTGCGCGACAACCAGGCCTGAGCCTCGGAGCCCGAGACCAAAATGAACAGCGTGACTCAAGTAAAAGAAAAGGACATTCGGGAGGACATCGCCTGGGCCCAGATCAATCGCGACGTGCTCAAGAGTCTGGAGCGGCCGCGGGCGACGTATTGGCTGCTGTTCGCTTTGTGCTTCGCCATGTTCTGTGTCGGTGTCGGTTGCGAGACCTATCAGTACCAGAGAGGTCTTGGCGTCTCCGCGATGAACAATCCCGACATGTGGGGTCTGTATATCGCGACCTTCATCTTCTGGATCGGCATGAGCCATTCGGGGACGCTGCTGTCGGCGATTTTGCACATCATCCATGCCGACTGGCGCAAACCGATCTACCGCTTTGCCGAGGCGATGACGACCTTCTCGCTGCTGACCGCCGGCCTGTTCGTCGCGGTGCACCTGGGGCGCTTGTGGCAGATCTACTATGCCTTGCCTTACCCCAATGAGCGCTGGGTCTGGCCCAATTTCCAATCGCCCCTGCTCTGGGATGCGATTGCCATCTTTACCTACCTCTCGTCCTCCATTTTGTTCCTGTACATCGGGGCGATCCCGGACTTCGCCATCTGCCGCGACAACGCCACCGGTTGGCGTAAGTATTTTTACTCGAAGCTCTCACTCGGATGGATGGGAACCGATCGGCAGTGGCGCAACTTCCGCGTTTCCTACCTGACGATCGCCTGCTTCCTGATCCCGCTGGCCGTCTCCGTGCACTCGATCGTGGCCTCCGATTTTGCGATGTCGCAGCAGCCCGGATGGCATATCACCTCGTTTCCGCCGTATTTCGTGGCCGGGGCGCTGTATTCCGGCTGCGCTGCGATCATCACGCTGTTCATCATGCTGCGGTACACGTTCCGATTCGAGGAATACATGACGATGCCAATCCTCGACAAGATCGCGCGGCTGACCTTTGCTATCGCCATGGTCTGGACCTATCTCAACCTGATCGAATACTCGTCGGTCTGGTACGGGGCCGATACCGTTGCCAAGGAGACATTGATCCAGCGCGCCACCGGTCCGTATGCTTTCTGGTGGTGGTCGATGAATTTTCTCGGTTCGGTGTTGCCGTTTACGCTGCTCTTCAAGAAACGGCGCGCCAACTTGACGGTGATGATGATCGTGTCCCTGCTGCTCAACCTGGGCATGTGGCTGGAACGCTGGATGATCGTCACGCCGACGTTCTCGCACGGCTACTACCCGTGGACCTGGGATCACACGTTCTTCCCGTCCTTGATCCAGTGGGGGATCGTCTTCGGCAGCTTCGGCTGGTTCGGCATGCTCTTCATGTTGTTTTGCAAGCTGGTGCCGAGCGTTTCGATGTATGAGGTCAAGGAAATGGTGTATCACCGCAAGCTTGCCAAAATTCAGCCGAGGGAAGCATGACCACCAAGCGCGTACTTGGCCTGTTCAACGATTTGGGTAGCCCGCATTATTCGGATGGGAATGCACCTTACCCGCGGTGCAACAGCGGCAAATACATGGAATTACAGTTGACCACGCACCGCACCGCTTTGAGCTCAAGTGACGCAGCGGCATCTTGAAGAGAATCAAAGAACTAGTGGACCTTAGCGTACGCAAAATCCCGGTTCCTGCGGGCTACCCTATGTCGCATGATGACGCCATCAACCAAGGACACGTTCGCAAAATCGCGGCCTGCGATGCGGCGCGCTTTAAATGTCTCTCAACGGTATCTGGAATGGATCAGTCGTCAAGCGACTGGCCTGAGGCACGCAGACCTGACATTCGTTCCCGGAAATGTCACCACAGAAATTGCGCACCGCACATGGAAGATAAAGAAGCGCTTTTTGGAATACAGAAAACGTGGAAACACGCCGCTTATGGCGCCCGAGTTCGCGTTTTTGATCGAGTCCCATTGTGCTGACAACCAGGGTGCAACGAACGGGGCAATTTCGGGCGCTGCACGCGCTCGCGCCGGTCGAGGACAGGGGGTACGTTTGTCCGAGGGCGGATCCACGCTCCTGCACACGATTTACACGCCCGCTGGGCGCAATTTCGCTCGCTATGCGACTGCCCAAATGGCGGGGGCTTGTAGCGTCGGAAGCCAGAGCGTAACGTAACCCACGGGATGAATCATTCCCCGAAAGGAGAAGCACATGGAGGACTCGAGCGTCTGGCGCAGCATCCGGTTCTTCATACTGGTAATCGTAGTGCTCACCCTGGTCGGGGTAGTTTTTTTCGCGGTGCATTGAGTATCCAAGAAAGGCAAGCTGTTGCTAACGCGTCGATGACGTTGCCATTGGCATCATGCAGAGGAACTTTGGAGGTAGCGCCCTGCCATGGTGAATGTGTCTGTTCGGAGGGAGAAATCGAGATGACGGACCCAACTGCATTCGATATTGTTAGCCCAAAAAATAAGATCAAGTTGATGCAGAAAGCAATTCAACGCCTAGCCGATGATCCCGACCTTGGATTCGTAAAGCTGTTACTCGTTGCCACCTTTATAGACGGATTGGTCCAATCGCCAAAAGGACGTATAGGAGTGCCATACAAACAGTATCTAGAAACCCATTTTCCAGAGATGTGTAAGCAACTCGGCGCCGAAGTCTTTTATGAATATTTTCGTAATTCGTCCATTCACGAATTTACCCCGCGCCCACCATTTGCACTGGGTAGTACAAAATCCCTTGGACAAGCGTATGTAGGTCGCTGGAAAATTGAAAACCGCGAATGGACTCTCCTGAATGTTGACAGACTTGTTGCTGATTTTCTTCAGCATTTAGGTAAATTGGTTAAGGCTACCAATCAAGCGTGAAGATTTCAGTGAGCGCCTGAGGAGCTAACCATGAAGGATTACTACCGAACCCTCGGCGTTGTGGAAGACGCAGCAGACGGGGTGATCCGAGCCGCGTACAAGGCACTCGCCCAAAGATACCACCCTGACAAGTGGAAAGGTGAAAGGGCGGAGGCAAACCGCCGCATGGCGGAGATTAACGAGGCATCCGCCGTTCTTTCGGAGCCAACGAAAGGATCCCGCAAAGGAATTGAACAACGCGGTGCACCTTTTTGGGTCTGAAGTTAATGCGTCTGTAATTTTGTCAAAAATTGACGAGGACTTTGATTTTTGGTTCTACTCAACGAACAAGGAAGAGCGGGAGGCGAAAGCGTTTCTGAAGCGCCGAGGGCTAGCGACGCAGAATCGATGATTCAGTCGCTTGGAGGCAAGTTTGTCAAAATTGGCGAAGGCGACGCCACAATGTATTCAGTCAAATATGGACGCGAGTCGCTTGTGCTGAACACAATTGAACTGAGTTCGTTTGCATTGAAGATCCATGCAACGGCAGAAAGGGAGAAAGCTGCTGCTGAGGCACTGGTGCCAGCAAAAGAATGTCTAAAGCACCACGAGCCAAAAGACGCAGTAGCGAAGATTCGTTCCTCCGGTGGAGAAGTCATCAAAGAGCAAGGCATGGGCGGCAAGCTCTATCCCTTCTTCAGTGCCTTGTCATCGATTCCCATTAGCGCTCTTAGATGCGTCGCGGGCTTGCTGTGGGTCAGGAAATGGTAGCGATAGGCCGGGAGCAGCTCCTTGTAGTCTTCGAGATGACCGTCATACGCGGCAAGTTCCCCCCTCGCTCAGCACCACCTTGGCCGCATCCTCGACCGTCAGCTCTGGGCCGCCGCCCGGCGGTATCGTAGCGCTGTAGGCTTCAGGGAATGCCTTGAGCGTCGCCAGGTCGAGATCGAGGGGAGTCGAGAAGGCCAGTTGACGCCGGAGAACCAGAATTTCGGCGGCGGACGTCCGCTGAGGCCTGAAGGCGAGCGCGACGAACGCAACCAGGTCGGCAAGCAACCGCAAAACGATTCGGAGGAGAACGATCACCGATTTATGATGCGATACGTTCCTTCGTGGTCATCACCCCGTCCGATTGAATAATTGCGGATCACAGGGGGCGCAGATGGGACTGCTTGATTTCTTCTGGAAGATGAAGGAAACAGACGCGGAAGCGGAGCTAAAAGAAATGCAGGAAATGATGAAGCTAATGGACCCCAGCAACGTCAAGTTTCAAGGGGGGCGACGGTTTCGCCCAAGGCACTGCAGTCGTTGTCAAGGGAGCGACGATGTTTTCGGGTCCTATGGGGGAGCAAACTTACATTGGTGGAAAATTTGGTAAGCACAATGTGGACTGGACTTTGATTTCCCAAAGCGTGCGAAATGACGAAGGACGGCGCTCTTTCGACGTATTCGAATTAAAGTTGAAGGACGGAAGGCACGTTTCATTTTATTTTGACATCACGAGTTACACGACTGGAGCGTAGAGGCGAAGAGACAATGAACGAATGGACGAGTCAGAGCCACCCTCTGCGGATCGACGAAGTGAAGGTAGGTGACGCCCACGGCGCCGTCGGGATCACGTTCTGCCCTGGCAAGCGTGACTACTTGTGGGCACGGGATCTTGCGGCG
>Ga0209517_10001437_pt1 | contig 36128 bp, 21 predicted proteins | sample PeaSoiMetSII2010_FD_187695 | JGI IMG/M metagenome (GOLD analysis project Ga0209517, IMG submission 187695) | Peat soil microbial communities from Weissenstadt, Germany - SII-2010 (SPAdes) (version 2) | ecosystem: Environmental > Terrestrial > Soil > Wetlands > Peat | place: Germany... | reverse complement strand
CCCGCATGGCGGAGGAAAAGCAGGCCTCCCGCGCCCCCGAGAAGTGTGCAAGCCTCGACCGCCGCCACGCGCCGGATGGTTTGAGAACGGTTGAGGCCAGCGCCCAACAGGAGATCCCCGAGTGCGAGGCCCTCGGGAACCTTATGCACACACACCGCCAAAACCAGCGAGAAGTCCAGCAAACGGGCTCCGGGGGCGTGAGCTGCTTCGGCCTCATGGCCGGCAGCCAGGGCCACGCCATCGGCAACACAGTGAATGGCCAAGGCCAGCATCATGGCTCCCGCGATCTCGCTGAAGCGATGAGTGGTAGCCTCGTCGAAATGGCTGGCGGCGCAGGCCGGGCACACATGATACACATATTTGGTGATGACGGCGAAGAGGGCATATCCGGAGCCCAGTGCCAGCAGAAGACCCCACCACTGCAACGTTCGCCAACACTCCGGCAGAATGGCAAAGACGGTTACGCCGAGTAGGGTGCCAGCGCCCAAACTGATCAGGGCGCACAACCGGCGGTGAGAAGTACCCAGGGAAGCGCCGAGCGCGCCGCCGCCGACCGCCAGCGCAAACGCCAACACCGCATACCCAATAGAGAGATTTGCCATGCTCGATGCCTCTCATGAAACACCAACGGGCGGACCGCGCAAGCATTAATCAAAAAGTGTGACCTACCGCCCTGCAAGGGCGGAGACCAAGCGCTCAGCACGGCAAGCCGCGTGTCGGGCTACCTTCGCGTTCTCGCTCCGGACTTCGGTTTGCGTCGCTGAGCTGGGGCCCTACGTGCAGCCGATCGAACAGGCTTTCCCGGAACGCTTGGGCGCACTGACCTGCGAGGCTTTTGTGGCCCTGATCCTAAAACTCCGGCTGCGGTTGCTTCGCCAGGCACGCCCGGTTGGGCTTGCGTCCCCGGCGGTCCGCCTTCGAGCCAGCCGTGAGCGTGGCGAACCGCGATCATCTCATTGAGGATAGTGTTCCAGGTTTCCGGCTGAAGCATGGTTGCGTTGGGAAACATGCACCCGTCCCAGCACACGTGGCGAAAGGACTTGGTGGGTTGACCGTCCTCCCCCCGCAGCCAGTAGCCCGCGTGATGAGCAATGGTGAGTTTGCCGGCCCGGTCATTGGGCAAGCAATGGTGGCCCGTTTTATCGTGGGTGCCCGAGCCAGCTACCGTGGCGTCGTTTTGCGCTACGTGAAAGTCGATGGTCCATGGCCTCAGTTTTTGGGTCAGAGTGGCGAGCGCTGCGTCCAAACGGTGCGGATCGGACCAATCCCATTTAGCCGGGAGGAGAGCTGTGCCGGGGGCGTTGTAGCCCAGGAGGTAAAGAAGAGTATGGGCCATGTCGGCCTGGAACCCCAGGGTCTGGGGTCGATCCACTCGCTCCAGCAGGTCCACCATCACCTTCCAACTGTGCATTCCTCCCCAGCAGATTTCGCCTTCAGCGGCCAGTTGTTCGCCAAAATCCTCCGCCACCAAGCACGCCTCCCGGAAGGTCTGCGTGATCTTCTGCTGGCTAGCCTGCGGATCGAGCGCCCAATCCGCCACGCTACACGCCGAATCGATGCGTACGACGCCGTAAGGACGCACGCCGAGTTCGCGCAGTTGTTGCGCAATCCGGCACGCCTTGCGTACTTGTCCGACGAATCGTTTGCGCTCCTCCTCGTTGCCCATGGCCCGACCTCCGCCCGTAGGCGCCCACACGGGGGCCACGACGGACCCGATAACGAAGCCTCGGGAGCTTACCTTCTCAGCCAGGGCTTCCAAGCCAGCGCTGTCAATGTCAATATCGACGTGTGGCGAGAACAGGAAAAGGTCCACCCCATCAAACTTAACGCCGTCCACCTCCGCCTTTGCCGTCAAATCCAGCATGGTGTCCAAGTCGATGGATGGTTCGGCGCCCGGAGCACCCTTGCCCACCAACCCCGGCCACATCGCGTTGTGAAGCTTGGGAAAGTTGTTTGCGTTCTGCTCTGTGCTCATTGGCCCGAGTCTGGCAGAAGGGGCTCGGGACCTGCAATCGGAAAAGAGACCGGGCTCAGACCAAGGGGTTCACCTTGCGGCGCGGGATGACTCATAGGTCAGCCCGAAGCCGTACGCAAAAAGCGGCGCGTGACGGGTGGCGGTAACGCCCGGGGGTGAAAGTTCCTCCATGCTGGCTAGCCAGTTGCAGGGCAGTTTGCCGGTAGGACGGTAATCGCCAAAGAGCACATCCGCCACGCCCTGACCTTCGGTGCCGGGCAGCCAAGCGGCCAGGAAAGCATCGCTGAACTCGAGCGCCCGCCCCAAAATGAGCGGGCGGCCAGAAAGCAGCACCGTGATGACCGGGATGCCCAGGCGCTTGACTTCCTGGACTAAGGCGATGTCCTGCGGCGAAACTCGGAGGTCGCCACGATCGCCTTTCATCTCCGCGTACGGCATTTCCCCGATAACGACCACCGCAGCGTCCGCGCCCTTCGCCTCTGCTCCGCCGGTCGAGTAGGTGACTTCGGTGCCGGTAGCGACCGTGCGGCGAATCGCCGCCAGGATCGTTGTGCCGCCTCGGGTGACTTCTCCGGCGCGGCCCTGCCAATCGATGGTCCAGCCGCCGCATTGAATTCCCAGGTCGTTCGCGGCTTGGCCAGCCACGTGGAGGCGCTTGAGTGATTTGGACAAGGGCAGGACGTGGTTGGGATTCTTGAGCAGCACGAGGGACTGTTGCACACATTCACGGGCGACCTGCCGGTGCTCGGGGCTGCCGACCGAGGCCACCAAGCGTCGATCGGCGAACGGTTCGTCGAACAGGCCGAGCTTGTACTTGATGCGCAGGATGCGGCGCACCGCATCGTCGATCCTCGACTGAGGGACACGGTTTGCGAGCACCAACTCCTTGAGCAGCGCGGTGAATTGCGCGTAGTTGTTAGGTTTGCCGGGTCCATTCGGAATCATCACCATGTCCAAGCCTGCGTTGATGGACGTTTCGATGTCCGACTTATAATCACTCGACAATTGATCGATCGCCGCCCAATCAGACACTACGAATCCCTCAAAACCTAGTTCCTTCTTGAGCACATCGGTAAGCAGGTAGTGGTTGCCGTGCATTTTCTTGCCGTTCCAACTGCTGTACGAAACCATGACCGAGCCCACGCCCGCCTTGATGGCTGAAACATAACCTGGCAGATGGATCTTCCGCAGGGTCGCTTCATCACACTCCGTATCGCCTTGGTCGATACCGTCGTGCGTGCCGCCGTCGCCCAAAAAGTGCTTGGCACAGGCCAGCACTGGCGTCGAATCGGTCTGCCAGTCGTCCTGCAAACCCCGGACCTCGGCTGCCCCAAGCAGCTCTACGACTTCCGGCGAATCGCCAAAGCTTTCGTAAGTGCGCCCCCACCTGGGATTGCGCGCGACGGCAAGACAGGGCGCGAATGCCCAGCGGATTCCGGTAGCGGCGACTTCCTGGGCCGTCACGCGGGCGGCGCGTTCAATCAAAGCCGGGTTTCGGGTGGCCCCCATACCGATGTGGTGGGGAAAGATCACCGCGCCATCTACATTATTGTGCCCGTGAACGGCGTCGATGCCGTAAATCAGTGGAATTTTGAGCCGGGTTTTGAAGGCCCAAGATTGGTATTCCTCGACGGCCTTGGCCCAGCCTGCGGCCGTGATGTCAGGCGGGTCCGAATCTCCTCCGCTGAGCATCGAGCCAATGAAATAGTTCTTGATGTCGGCTTTGTCCTTGAGCGCATTCATGTCGATCTGCGTCATTTGGCCGATTTTTTCCTCGAGAGTCATTTGGCTGAGCAGGGCTTCAGCCTTCTGGGCTGCGGCGTCCTGAGCGTCCACTTTTATGCCCAGAATTGCCAACATTCCGAGCGTAATGAAAACCTGTTTACAATTCATGACTTCTGTAATACTACAATTACGGGTCAAGTCAATACTAAATGGGAGTTTTCTTTGCGACATTTTTGCCTCTGCATGCCCTAGTACCACCGAGGTTGACCCCGGATCAGGTCGTCCTTTAGGATCGGCCAAATTGCCTGGAAACTCCAGAAATAGGCCATTTTTTGGGGGTTGTTTGGCCGGCTTTTCAGCCTTCCAGCCGCTTAAAAAAAATCGTAAATTGGTATTGACAGCGGGTGCCACAACGTAATAATATCATCACGTCATTATCTCAGCCATGTAACTGGATTACAACAAGTCAAGAAACATGCAAACTGCATAAATAAAGCTCCGTTATGTATGCCGGAACCAAATGAGACCCATCGGCGCGAAGTTCCCTTAGTGGCTGGGTTCACGCTTATAGAACTCTTGGTGGTTATCGCTATCATCGCCATCCTTGCGGCGATGTTGCTGCCCGCGCTGGGCAGAGCCAAGATCAAAGCACAAGCGAGCAAATGCCTCAGCAACAACCGGCAGATCGGCTTGGCGATGATCATGTATGCTGCCGACAACAATGATCGCTTGCCACCTTTGAGCACGGGCGCATTTCCCCCGGCGGCTGGGGATACCTGGTATTTCCAAATGCTCTCTAACGGTAAATACATTACCAGTGACACGGTTTCAAACAATGTCTGGCGCTGTCCGGCGGTGCAAGAAGCGGATTTGATATCGGGCCTCTTTTATGGTATTAAACTGGAAGGCTATGGCCCGATGGAAGGCGACCCAGGAGGTATTGCGGGTAACGCCGCAGGTATTCTTCGGTTCGGCGATGTTGGTGGCGAGCTCATGGGCAGCCGAAAGTTAGGATCATTAACACGCCCGAGCCAACTCTGGTTGTTTGGCGATGTGGGACTTCCAAAAAGTATCGCCGATCAGGAAAACAACAGATTTCCCACAAGCGGCTATACCACCGAGTTCACCACCAGACAGCCGGTCCCAGGGTTAGGTCCAAATCAAGGCTGGGTTACCGCGCCTCCACCTAACAAGCAAGCAGCCTGCCGTCACGCCCGACGCGCCACCTTCGTGTTATGCGATGGACACTCTGAAAGCTGGAAATGGGCTGATTTGGTAACCGATGTCAATGATGTTTTTGCCATTAATTCCTATTGAAATTCCTATTGGAAACATGAATACTGGCCGTAATGCGCCGTACCTCCACTCAAATTCAATTCCCCAAAAAACACAAACATAACCCCGAAAAAGTACCGTCGATCAGGCAAATGTTCTTATGAAAACCAAAAACACACTCCAAAAGCTCCGAGTTATAAATCAATCGTTAAGCGAACACCGCCGGATTGCGATGGCGCTCGTTTCCGCCATCATCATGACGTTGCTTGCCTTTTCCGGCAAGGCAGCCAACGTGCTCATTAATCCCGGTTTTGAATCGTCCCCTATTTTTACCTCCGGGAGTTGGTCGCAACATGCTTCCGAAACCTGGAGCATGGCTTCCGCCACCGCAGCGGATCTGACATCAATTAAGCTGGTTCACAGTGGGGCTAATGGCTTATGGATGCAGGGTTTGTATGGGAACGGCCAGGGAGGCCCTCAAACTTCATATGCGGCACAGGACCTTGCTTGTATTCCCGGAAACACCTATACCGCAGACGCCTGGTATTCCGCATATGCCTATTGCACGTCCCATATTGGCGGTGATGACGGCACCGATCCTCCTGGAGGTTGCGGCCTTTTTCAGGCCGACGCCTCCGGCAACGAAGACGGATGGGTTGAAGTGTTGTTCTTTGACTCAGGCAACGTTTTGCTTGCGGATTACAAGTCAATGATAATTACCCCGGCGTACGTCGGCACTGCCTCGGGTGCAACATATAATGGCAGTCTGCCCGTAGTCACCAATGCGCTTGGCAATATCTATTTAGCTTGGGCTGATTTTCCAGTGACCAACCAGTATGACATCACTACCGTAACGCCAAATACCGATCCCGCCGTTGCTGGCGGCATCACAAATACGCTCGGCGCCGGACAGTATATAACGGCGCCGCCGGGAGCAGTAAAAGTGGAGTTCAGGATAGATCTCTACCAGGCTGCTTATGAGCCTGGCGCTCCCTTCTGGGATGATGCGACCTTGAGCCAGGTGGGTGGCCCTTCGCCGTCGATCATCGGAAACTTATCTCCCGATGGCACGAAATTCTTCAATGCCGCCAGCACGAGTTTTACGTTCAATGTCACTTCCGCTGCTGCGGGTGGCGCGGCTCTCCCCACCAATCCAACCAACGGCGTCGGGATTGTTGTCAATGGGCAGAACGAAACGGGGCGCCTGCAATTTAGCGGGCCATCCACCAATTTGTCTGTGACGCTGCCTGGTTTGGAATCGAATACGCTTTACGCGATAAGCGTGTCAGTCACGAATAGTGTAGGTTTGGTTTCCTCCAAAACCGTCGTTTTTGACACTTTCCCCACCAATGTTTTCATCGTTAGTGCTGAAGACTATGATTACACGAACGGTCTCTTCATCCAAAACCCGACACCCACTGCCGCACCTGCCGCCAACAGCTATTACGGGCTGGCGGGAACTTTGGGGGCGGATATGTCAACCTACGGTGGAACCGGGGTCCTGCCTGGCGGCGCCGCTGAACTAGTGCGTTCGGACAACAATGTGGCAATGCAAAAAGCTGAAGACATACAGTTGCCCCAGTACCTGGCCGCGGATGATCCGAATGTGTATAACGTCCAAATAGCATATAACAATCCCGGCAACTGGGAGAATTACACGCGGAATTATCCGACAGGCAATTATCTGGTTTACTTGCGGTATAACGATAACGTTCCGGGCAGCTTTGAAAGCCTCAACCTGTTGACAAGCGGATATGGGACGACAACTCAAACGACCACTAATCTAGGTGAGTTTATCAGCGCCGGCATAGGGGCCAGTTATGCGTGGCTACCCTTGACGGACACTTTTGGCAATAAAGTAATCGTGAACTTGCCTGCGGGACGAAATACGCTGCAACTGTTCAGCGGCGGAATTGCTAATTTTGTTGATTTCATATTCGTTCCAGCGGGCACTGGATTCCCTCCGGTCATCAATAACCTATATCCTAACAACATAAATCCACCGGTTAATGCGAATATATTCCTGAATGTCACGAACATAACCTACTCGGTCAGTTCCGCTTTCAGCACGGTTGCGACAAATAATATTCACACATTGGTAAACGGGGTTGACATCTCGTCATTGGCAACCTATACCGGCAATAACACAAATTGGAGTGTGAGTCTTCCCTGCCCGCAAAATGAACTTATCACACTGGTCATAAATGCCAAGGATGCCAACGGGCTGACCAATCAGATCACGGAAACTTTTGACACCTTCAGCCAGAATAACTTGATGATCGAAGGTGTGGATTGGGACTTCAATGGCGGTCAATTTATTGACAACCCGGTGCCAACGGCGCCTCTTTTCGCCGCAACGAACAGTTATTATAGTGGTGGGATTAATGGGACTAATGCGTCCGTGTTTAATGTAGATTATGACGGCACATACGACGGTGAGGTCTTGGGTGGTTACCGGAACAATGACAATGGATTCCAATGCGAGGTTAGTTCTGACTTCGTTCGCCAGAAATTCATTGATAACTTTTCGACAGATTATGACTTGGGATATTATAATGGCGGGCAGTGGGCTAACTATACCCGCACATTCCCTACGAATAATTACAATATCTATGGCCGGCTGGCCGGAGGTGCAGGTCCCTTCAACAATACCACTTTGGCATTGGTGACCTCCGGTAGAGGCACAACCAGTCAAACAACCCGGCTTTTAGGTTCTTTTGCTGATGCGAACGCAGCGGGCTGGCAGACATGGCATTGGGTGCCAATGCGAGATACGAACGGCAACCTTGCGACGATTCCTCTCGGAGGCGTTCAAACGTTGAAGGCGACAAGCGGGAACAATGTCAATGTAAACTTCTATATGCTTGTGCCGGCTGGTTCGATCTCCGTGAATTTGACGGTCTCAATAAGTGGATCCAGCATTGTGCTCCACTTCCCGACCGTGGCTGGTCATAATTATACCGTGCTTTACAATAACACTCTCATCGGCGGCACTTGGCAGCCGCTTTCCGCTGCTGTTCCCGGCGACGGCACGGTCAAAACTGTGACAGACACGCTGGCGAGACCGGCACGATTCTACAGGTTGCAGATTCAATAAGGACCGCTTTTGGGGATTACGGTTGGATTGCGAGAACAACCGGGGTCGGCGCCGTCGTAAAACCGGCGCCGACTTTTTGATCTGCGAACGAGGTTTTCCGCCGTTCCGTTTGCAATTTTGGCTTGCGCCTCGGTTTTTTGAATGGGAGTGAGATCATTTGAAGCCAAAAAGGCCCTCTTCAAAACAAGCGCGTCCTGCGAGAGAAAAGAACCTGGGGGCCGAAAAACCAGTGTTCAAAATTTCTCGGCGCCGTCTGTGGTTATTCCGAATCTTTGCGCCAGTTGCCGTCCTATTGCTGGTCCCCGCGGGCGTTGAGTTGGGTTTGCGTCTGTGCGGTTATGGTTATCCCGCCAGTTTTTTTCTGAAAACCAAAATCGGCGGCAAAGATTATTATGTGTCCAACGACCGGTTTGGCTACAGATTTTTTCCGCCTTCTTTGGCTCGCACGCCGGTGCCTCTGCGCATGGCGGCTAGGAAACCGGCCAACACCTATCGCATTTTTGTGTTTGGCGAATCGGCCGCAATGGGCGATCCAGATCCAACCTTTGGCGCCTGGCGTTATCTGCAGGTTTTGCTGCGCGAACGTTTTCCCGGGACGGGTTTTGAAGTGGTCTGTGTGGCGATGACCGCAATCAATTCACACGCGATTCTGCCCATTGCGCGCGAATGCGCCCGGCGTGATGGCGATTTGTGGATTATCTACATGGGCAACAACGAAATGGTCGGCCCTTTCGGTGCGAGCACTGTGTTCGGCTCGCGCGTGGCGGGAATACATTCAATTCGCGCCTCACAGGCGATAAAATCCACAAAGTTTGGCCAATTGCTGGATAGAGTGGTGCAACGATGGGGGCATTCAACCATCCCAAAGACATGGAGCGGTTTGAATATGTTTAAAGAGCACCAGCTTCGATACGATGATCCAAACCGGCTGCGCACGTACGAAAATTTCAAACAAAATCTGAACGACATTTTGCACGCGGGACAAGGTGCCGGCGTGCCTGTTATTTTGAGCACAATCGGAAGCAATCTAAAGGACTGTGCTCCATTTGGTTCGCTGCATTCCCCCGGTCTGGAAGATATCCACAAAAGCAAATGGGACGACCTTTATCAGGAGGCCATCAGGCTTGAATCGTCCGGCGATTTCCCGGACGCGCTCAAAAAATATGAGCAGGCTGCCGCAATTGATCCGCAATATGCCGAACTGCATTTTCGCTCAGGACGTTGCAAGTTTGCGCTGACGAATTTCGAACAGGCCTTGAGTCATTTTGAATTGGCGCGAGATGACGATACGCTGGCTTTTCGGGCCGACAGCCGCATTAATCGAATCATAGAAGAGGCGGCGGAAGGAAAGGCGAACCAAGGCATTTATTTTTTGGATGCCGTTAAGGCACTGGCACAGAGTTCACCGGCAAAAATTCCCGGCAATGAATTCTTTTATGAGCATGTGCATCTGAATTTTGACGGCAACTACTTGTTAGCACGGGCCTTTGCAGAACAAACTTTGAAGCTGCTCCCAAAATCCGTTCTTGCGCGGGGAAAAAGCGAATGGGTCTCCGCGGAATTATGCGACCGGCGCCTGGCCGTTTCACCATGGGATCGTTTCCGCGTCTGGCAGGAAAATTACAGCCGCGTATCCGAGCCGCCTTTCACGGACCAATTGAACGATGTCCCGCGCGCAAGATTTTACATGGCCAAACTGCAGGAACTGAACTCGCAAATGACGGAACAAACCCGCGCGGAGTCCCGCGCCGCCTATGAGGCAGCATTGGCTCTCAGTCCCGAAGACTATTGTTTGCGCGAAAACTTCGCGCAATTCTTAGATGAAACCGGCGATTTGGCCGCGGCCCCAGGGGAAGAACAACAAGTCAGCGAATTACTACCGCACAACCCCATGACTCCTTGCATCATTGGCCGGTTGCTTGTCCGGTTGGGGAATACGGACGGAGCGGAAAAGGCCTTTTTGCGGGCGCTGGCTATTCGGAATGATTATGTCCTAGCCTTGAACGAAATGGGAATGCTTCTGGCGAATTGCCGGAAGACAGCCGAAGCGGCAAAGTATTTTGCCCGCAGCCTTAGAATTGATGCGGGCTCCGTCGTAGCTTATCAAAACTGGGGATTCATGGAGCAAAATGAAGGAAACTGGACTCAGGCCATCAGTCACTACCAGGCCGCCGCCAATCACCAACCGAACGGGCCGGCGGACTATTTTTACCACGCTGTTAGCTTGGTTGCGGAGCAGCACGGCAACGAAGCCTTCGATTATTTTAATGCGGCTGTCCGGATGAACCCCAATTTCTGGCAGGCCCGATATTTATTTGGAGCCGAACTGGCGTCGGAGGGAAAGATCGAGGAAGCGCAGGCGCAGTTTTCCGAAGTGGTTCGCACGCGCCCGGACTTTGCGCCAGGGCATTTGAGTAATGGGCTTGCCCTCGCAAAGGCAGGCAAATTGGATGAAGCGCTCAAGGAGTTTCAAACCACATTGCACCTGAATCCAACCAACCGGGAAGCGCAGCAAAATCTCGAAGCTATTCAGGCGCTAAGAATTCGCAGCCAATGAAAGCTCAACGCCCGGCCCGATTGGAGGTTTTCGTTTGCAGGTAGCTTGTGGCTAAGCCTCAGGACCACGCTCGAGGGGGAAAGGGATCAGGGCCGGTTCCTTCCGGCGTTGGATCTTCACTGCGGCTGCGGCTTGCTTGACCTTGTCCGGCAGCAGTCTTCCCTCGACCTGGTAGGCGTCCGAACTGTCTATTTAGAGTCTCGTTTCCTTCGTGCCTCCTCGAACCGCATGGCTTCGAGTTCGCGGCGCACGGGCGCCCAGTAGGTGCGATCCACGGCCTGCTCGGCTCGCATTTCCGCGTCGAGTACCGGGACCAGTGCGTCCCCTGCCGGCCAGCGCGTGCTCGAGGAGAGGGCGAGTGGCGACCAAGCCCTGGCACTCCGAAGCGAAAAGCCGCGCCAAGTCCAAGAGCTGCACGGGAGTGCGGCATTCGCTGAGCCAAAAGCTTACCTAATCAGGCCGCGGCGCGGCGCGGTTCTCGTGAATGTGGGCGGCGTGAGGGTCAAAATGCATGTAGCAGCCGATTAATAATTAGTAAGAATGATTTATTATTAATGAACTATTTTTTTCAGTAGGACAGCCTTTGTCCTATCGCGTTTGGCAAGATGGGCGCATGAACGAGAATGGAAGTAAACGAGAACGGGGCACGGCCGAAGCCCACCGCCCGAGCCGGAGCCTCGAGCTACAAACCCGATGGATGCGCCCTCCCTTGGAGCGGATGAAAAAGATTTACGATTGGCTTCAGGCGGACGGATTTCCCAACTGCGCGAGGCTAGCGGAGCGGTTGGAGGTCTCGCGCAACACGATTAAGCGCGATATTCGCTTCCTGCGGGACCGTTTCCAGTGGCCGATTGCGTACGAAAAACTCCGGCGCGGCTACTATTTCACGGAGCCGGTGGATGGGTTTCCCGCGCTGCCCATGAGCGAGGCGGAGATGTTCGCTTTGCTGGTAGCACACAAGGCCATCGAGCAATACCAAGGGACACCTTTCTTGAGACCCTTGCGGGCGGCCTTCGAGAAACTCACCGCCCGCCTGGAAGGCCAGGAACGTTGTCTCCTGTCCCATTTGGACGAAGCACTTTCGTTTCGGCCGTTTGCGCCTGAGGAGACCGACCTGCGAATTTTCGAAGCGGTCACTCAAGCGCTGACCGAGCGGCGAGTGTTGCGGTTCCATTATAAAAAGCCGGGGACTCACGCCGCTGAGCCGCGGCGAGCGCATCCCTATTTCTTGACCTGCATCAACAACGCCTGGTACTTGATGGCGCACGATGTGGACCGTGAAGAGTTGCGCACCTTCGCGCTGGCGCGGGTCAGCGTGCCAGTGGTAACGGACGAGCGGTTTGAGCGCCCTGACAGCTTTGATCCGGAGCAACGGTTGCGGACGAGTTTCGGTGTGATGAGCGGCGAGGCGGATTACGAGGTGGTGATTGAGTTTGACGCCTGGGCAGCGGATATGCTGCTTCGGCGCCACTGGCACGCCAGCCAGCAGGTTACTGTCGTGCCGGGCGGCGGATGCCATCTGCGCCTGCGTCTGAGCCGCCTCGAGGAAATCGAACGCTGGATTCTGAGCTGGGGCATCCACGCCACGGTGATTCGGCCGACGGAACTGGCAGGGCGGATTGTGGCTGTGTCGCGGGAATTGGAACGACGCTATCGGGGTTTTTGATTTTCGAAGCATGATCGGTGAAGACCCGAGAGCGGTTCGTGCAATCGGCACCGCCGACTACGAGATGAAGGCTCGTCGCGTCGCGCCACCAGGCGCGCACTGATCAAGACCTGCTAGAAGAAAAAAGGCTCGACCTCATCACCCCCATTTTGGCGAGGCGAAACTTCAAACCTGTGCCCAGGCACCCGAAACCGTACTTGATGCTGCGACGCAGATTGATCGAGGAGGCCTCGGGGAAATACTTGGTCGGGCAACTGACCTCAGCGATAGTGAAGCCATGCCAGAGGATCTGAGCCAACATTTGATTGTCGAAGACGAAGTCATCCGAGTTGGCCGAGAGATTGAGTTGCTCCAGGATCTGTCGGGAAAAGGCCCGATAACCGGTGTGGTACTCGGAAAGCTTGGCGCCCAACAAGATGTTCTCCGTCAACGTCAGGAAACGGTTCGAGAGGTATTTCCAGAGGGGCATCCCGCCTTTGAGCGCATAGCCGCCCAAAATCCGGCTACCCAGCACGCACGGATGGAGTTCATTGCCAACGATGGCGGCCATGGCCGGGATGAGTTTGGGCGTATATTGGTAATCGGGATGGAGCATGATAACGATGTCGGCCCCGGCTTCCAGCGCCAGCCGGTAGCAAGTCTTTTGATTGCCGCCATAGCCTTTGTTCACCGCGTGGACATGGACCTGCACGCCCTCGAGCGTGCGCGCAATGGCCACCGTCTCGTCCCGGCTGCCGTCATCGACCAGAATGATCGTATCCACCACCTGCTGCTCGCGCACTTCGGCATAGGTCTGGCGAACGGTCTTAGCCGCATTATAGGCCGGCATGACGACGACGACGCGTTTGTCCCGATACATATCTGGGCGCTAGCATAATGAATGCCGCTAATTCGGGCAACGCTAACCACGGAGCAACCGACGCGCAGACCGAAGTCTGCTCACGCCAGCAGAGCACGGAGAAATTTAAGGTTGGCCTGGTAGCTCTCGAGGATGGGTTTCCCAGGGGGCACGGCTCCCTCGATTTGAATCCAGCCGCGATAGCGGATGTCGTCGAGCGCAGCACGAAAACTCTTGAAATCCACCTTGCCCTGGCCTAGCAGGGCGCCGTTTTCTTTGGCGTGGAATTCGCAAATGCGCTTGCCGAGTTTGCGGATCTCTGCCCCAATGTCGTAGCCCCGGTCAGTCGAGTTGCAAATATCATAGTACACCTGCACGGCAGGCGACCCAACTCGATCCAGAATCTTAAGGTTTTGTTCGGCGCTGAGCCAGTTTTCCAATCCAAGAATTACCCCGGCCTTTTCCGCCTTGGGCGCCACCGCCTTGAGCCGGCGCACTACTTCCTCCACTCCCGCCGGATCCTCCCGCAGATCGTCCTCCCCAAAAAAGGCCAGCAAAACCACCCGCACGCCCAGAGCGCGGCAGACCTGGACACTATCGCTAACCCAATCAATGGTGCGTGGATCCTTCTTATAGGGCACCGCATTCAGCTCCGCGAGGGCGAGCGAGGCGATGGGCACGCCCGCCTTCCGGGCCGCCTCAAGATATTCCTGCTGCACGGCAGGCTGGCGAAGGCGCAGGTTGTCTGCGGCGGTGCCCAAGTTCACTTGGACACCGTCGAGTCCAATTTGTTTTGCCAGCGCAAACGCGCCCGTTTGCCCCATCTGGCCGATGGACCAGTCGCAGGCGCCAATGCGGATTCGGCGCTGCTCCTGTGCCGGGACCAAAGGCGCCCAGGCCCGCCCCCAAGCCAGTGCGAGAGTCGCCAGGGTGGTGCGGCGCAAGGCGCACCTTCGCGAGATCCCGTTGGCCAATGGGTCGGAGCCTAAGCCCTGGGGCAGCCTTCGGTTCAGCAATTGAGTGCTCATGTCGTTCGCTGGTACATCAAACCCGCAAGCTACTCAAGTCCAGATTCTCGCCTCGCCAGGTCCAAGACGGTTGGCACGCTTGCGCTTACTTCCAAGACCTCGCGCGTCACCCCCTCTGGAACCGCCGACTTGAACACACTCTCGAAGTTTTTGCGTGACGAGCGCCCCATAAAGGTGTCCAATATAGGCTCGATGCGGGTGAATGGCGCGCCGCAACTCTGGGGCGGCGGCGTTGTTTGTAACAATACAGAATGAACTAAAGCCCTCAAGTCTATAGACCGATCCTTAAACTAATAATGAATTTGCTCTCGCGACCGGCCTGGTGGTTTGCAGTGCCCTTGGCACTGCTGCTGGCAGCTTGTACGAGCAACCATTATCGCCGCTCCGCGGACAACGAGGTCTATGCCGCCATCCAAGCCAAGTCGAAAAATGTGGAGGACATGGACGCTCGCTTCACCATCGAACAAACCAATAAGATCTCGCTCGAACGGCTCCCCCAAACAACCAATGCCCCCGAGTTCCTGGGACCGTACGGCGCACGCGAAGTCGGCGCGCGCGTCCTGCGACTCGAGGACGCCCTGGGCGTGGGGGTGGCGACCAGCCGCAGCTATCAGTCCCGCAAGGAGCAGCTTTATCTCTCCGGCCTGTCCCTAACCTTGGCGCGCCATCAGTTCGCACCGCTTTTTTCCGGCTCGGGCAACGTGGACTTTCAGGTCCAGCCCCAACTCGGCACCGTGATCGAGCCCGACCCCATTACCGGCCTTCCAACGGTGGTCACGACCGACAACATCGTCGAGCAACAAAGCGTCACCGGTTCGGGGTCGCTCGGCGCCAGTTGGTTGATCCGGGACGTTGGCCGGATTACCGCCGCGGCCACGGCGGATTTCCTTCGCTTCGTCAGCGGTAATCCCGCCCTGGCCATGTCCTCCCAGCTCGGTGCCACCTTTACCCGCCCCCTGCTGCGAGATGCGAACTTCAAACAGGAAACCGAGAACCTGACGCAAGCCGAACGCCAGCTCCTGTATGATCTGCGGGATTTCACCCGGTACCGGAAGGACTTCAGCGTCCAGATCGCCACTTCTTACTATGGCGTTCTGGGCGATCGCGATGCCGTTCGCAATAGCTTCCTCAACTTCCAGAGCTCACGAAAAAATGCCGAGCGGGGCCGCGCCATGGGTCAGGAGGGCCGCATGACCCAATCCGATTTGGGCCGCCTGGAACAACAGGAGCTTTCAGCCGAAAGCGTTTGGAACAACGGCCTGCACAATTACCAGCAGAGCCTGGACAATCTGAAATTCCAGCTCGGCCTGCCCGTGGATGCCCATATCGTGCTCGAAGACCAGGAGCTGCAGCAGTTGCGTATCCTGGATCCAGACTTATCGGTGGAAGACTCGATTAACATTGCACTCGTGGCGCGCCTCGACTACGCCAACGCCAAGGACCAATTGGCGGATGCCGAGCGGAAGGTCAAGGTGGCGGCGAATTTTCTGAAGCCACAGGCCGATTTGGTTGCCAATGTCGCTGTGCCCAGCAATCCCAGCGCCGTTGGAGTGGCCCTGCCCGAGCCGTCCCGTTACAGTTGGAGCGCCGGCCTGAATTTCGACCTGGGGCTGGACCGCCTGGCCGAGCGTAACAATTTTCGCGCCTCCTTGATCGCCCGCGACCAGGCCGCCCGCGCCCTCGAACAGCAGGAGGATCAGGTCCGTCTCCAGGTCCGCGAGAGCTGGCGCACCTTGGACCAGGCCAAACGCAATTACCAAATCAGCGACGTGGGCGTGCAAATTGCCGAGCGGCGCCTCGAGGAGCAAAACCTCCTGTCCGACCTGGGGCGCGCCAAAGCCCAGGACTTGGTGGACGCGCAAAACGCCTTGATTGATTCCAAGAACCAGCTCACCCAAGCCCTGGTCACTCACACCATTGCCCGGCTGCAATTCTGGGATAATTTGGGCATTCTCTACCTCAAGGACAACGGCCAGTGGGAGGAAATCCAGAATGCAAAAACTGAGTAACCTTTTTAAATTCATCCGCCGCCAGCCCCGTTGGCGCCTCATCGTCTCGACGGCTCTGGTCGTCCTGATCCTCATCTTTATCGCCAGCCACGGCACGGTTTCCGCGAGTAAGGCGCTGACCTTCGCCGCCCGGCGCGGGCCTTTGGAGGTCACGATCCTCGAAGGCGGAAGCCTCCAGGCCCTCGAATCTCAGGAAAGCAAATGCGAAGTCCGCGTCGGCTATCAAGGCACCAAAATCCTCAAAATCGTGGAAGAGGGTTACTTGGTCACCGATGAAGATGTCAAAGCCGGCAAAGTGCTCGTCGAACTCGACTCCTCTGATCTGCAGAAGCAGATCATTCAGGAGGAAATCCAATACGAGTCCGCCGTGGCAGGCCTGATCGACGCCCAGCAGAGTTATGAAATCCAGGTCAACCAAAACCAGAGCGACATCAAGGCGGCCGAACAAAAGGCGCGGTTCGCCCGGCTCGACCTGGACAAGTTCCTGGGCGAAAACGTCACGGCGCAAATCGTCGAACAAGTGGGCTTGGATAAGCTCCTGGCTGCCGCAAACACCAACATCATCGTCGAGGAGTCTTTGGCCGTGGACCCTCCCGACCCGGCTGGCGCGTCTCAGAGCTCCTCCCCTTCAAACAGCTCGCCAAATGTCCTCGAGCCTGCGGTGCTGCGGGAGCCTGCCACGAACACGAGCGACACCGCACCTGTCGCCGCCGTGGCGGCCGGCCCTGCCGCCGGGCCGCCCACCTCCGAAAAAGGCGGCGAGGCGCCCGAGCGTTCCGAACCCGAGACCAACAAAATTGTCATCGACTTTACCAAGTACGCGAGCGTGGAAGCTCTGGGCGACGGCGAGGCGCGGCAGAAGCTGCGCCAGTTCGCTGACGATTTGCAGGTAGCGCAGAAAGAATCGGGCCAGGCCTCGACCACCTTCGATGGAACTCGGCGGCTCTTTGACAAGGGGTTCGTTCCCAAAACCGAATTCCAGAAAGACGAACTAGCTTTTGAGACCAGCCGGCTGAAAGTGGCCACCGCCGAGAGTGCCCGCGATCTCTTCCTCAAGTATGATTTCCTCAAAACGGCTGAGCAGGACCTTTCCACCTATGCCGAAGCCGTCCGCGAATACGAGCGCACCCGGCACACCGCCGTCTCCAAACTCGCCCAGGCCAAGGCCAAATTGAAGTCCGCCCAAGCCCAATATGAAGTGCAGATGCGCCAGCGCAAGGACCTCAAGGAGCAATCGGACAAATGCACCATCCGCGCTCAGAAGGCCGGCTTGGTCGTGTACGGAGGAGCCCAGGATGACGCATTCTACTATGGTGACCAGGAACGCATCCGCGAGGGTGCCACCGTCCGCGAGCGCCAGGCTATCATCACCATTCCCGACCTCACCCACATGTCGGTCAAGGTCAAGATCCACGAGAGCTACATCAAGAAAGTCACCAAAGGCCAGAAAGCCCGCATCACCGTGGATGCTTTCCCCGACGACATTCTCACCGGCGAAGTCAGCAAGGTCGGGGTGCTGCCCGATTCGCAGAACCGTTGGTTGAACCCCGACCTGAAGGTGTATCTGACGACCATCACGATCGACGGCAAACACGATTGGGTCAAGCCAGGCATGAGCGCCAAGGTTGAAATCATGGTTAACAAGCTGAACGACTGCCTTTACGTGCCCGTCCAAGCGGTTTGGCCGGAAGCCGGCAAGCAGGTTTGCTATCTCGCCCACGGCCTCAAACACGAACGGCGCGAAGTGCAGGTCGGCGACTTCAACGACGAATTCATTGAGGTGAAGAGCGGGCTCAAAGAAGGCGACCGCGTGCTTCTGCGACCGCCGGAGGGCGTCGAAACGGGAAAAGAGAAAGACTCAGCGCCGCCAGCCAAGGACAAAGCCCCCCCTCCCAAAGGTGCCAAGTCGGCTACGAGCGCAAAGCCTGGGTCAGAGGTCGGTAGCGCAGTTCAACCATCCCATTCGTTTCAATTCATGGCCCCAATGCGTGCGCAAGAGCGAAACTGGGCTCGCCAGGCAACCCGGCCACTCTTTCGTCCCTCGTCATTATTCGATGGCTCCCATTGTTGAGTTTAAGGACGTTCGCAAGACTTACCAGATGGGGGCCGTCACCGTCGAGGCACTGCGCGGGATCTCCTTCCAGATCGAGCCAGGCGATTACCTGAGCATCATGGGTCCCTCGGGTTGCGGCAAATCCACACTGCTCAATTTGCTGGGTTGTCTGGACCGCCCCACCAGCGGCCATTATTTTCTCGGCGGCGAAGATGTGTCGCTCATGGAGGATGATGCCCTCTCGGGGGTGCGCGGCAGCCGCTTGGGGTTCGTTTTTCAATCCTATAACCTCATTCAACAACTCACGGTCCTCGAGAATATTGAAGTCCCGCTTTATTATCAGGGCCGGTCCGAAGCGGAGAGTCGCCACTTGGCTCAGCAATTGGCGGCGCGCGTCGGCTTGGAGCACCGGCTCGAACACAAGCCCTTCGAACTGTCCGGCGGCCAGCAGCAGCGCGTCGCCATCGCCCGCGCACTGGTGAATGATCCCCTGCTTCTCCTGGCCGATGAACCCACTGGCAATCTCGACTCGGCTGCCGGCACCGAGATTCTGCGCCTCTTCGACCAATTGAACGAACAAGGCAAAACCCTCGTGCTGGTTACGCACGACACCTCGGTCTCCCGTCATGCCCGGCGTGCCGTTCGCCTCTGCGACGGTTGCGTCGAGAGCGATGTGCGCACGACCCCATCGTGATGACGAATCTCAACCAGATGTCCATCCGCGCTGCGCCTCTCTAACAACTCGTTCGCATGCCCGCTGATCCTCTCCGCTCTGAATCCGCCGGCCTTTGGCTCGCTCGGCTCCAACGCACGATTCGGCTGGGCGTGCGAAGCCTGTGGCTGCACCGGCTGCGCTCCTTGTTGACGGTTCTAGGGATCGTCTTCGGCGTCTGCTCAGTCATTGCCATGCTGGCGATTGGCGAGGGCGCCAGCTTCGAGGCACAAGAGCAAATTAAAAACCTGGGCAGTCAAAACATCATCTTGCGCAGCGTCAAACCGCCCGAAGACCAAAAGGTCTCGGACAAAGGCAGTCAAAACTATGTGCTGCAATACGGCCTCACGATTGCCGATATCAGCCGAATTCGCGCGACCATCCCCGGCGTCACCGTGGTCCTGCCCGCACGCATCATGCGTGACTACGTGTGGAACATCAGCCGGCGAGTCGATTGCGACGTGGTGGGCACCGTGCCCTGGTATCCGGAGATGCGCAACCATCACGTCGCCTCGGGCCGCTTCTTCACCCAGGCGGAAATGGACGCCCAGACGAGCGTGTGCGTGCTTGGCGCCGAGATGGTCCCCGCGTTGTTTCCCCTCGAGTCGCCCCTGGGCAAACACGTGCGCGTCGGTGCCGATTATTACCAGGTCGTCGGTGTCATGGAACCTCGCGCCCCGGGGCCCAAGACCGACGAGACGCAGGAGGCCAACCAGACGGCCACCCATCGCATGTTCATCCCCTTGGAAACCGCCCGTCTCCGCTACGGCGAAATCCTCGTCCACCGCCGCAGCGGCAGCTTCGCTGCCGAACGCGTCCAACTCCACGAGGTCACTGTCAAAGTCGCCTCTCTGGAAGAGGTTAACGGCGTCGCCCAAGCCATTCAGGAGGTCCTTCAGCGCAACCACCCCAAGGTGGATTATGAGGTCGTCGTTCCCTTGGAACTGCTTAAACGCGCCGAGCGAACCAAGGAAATCTTTAACATTGTGCTGGGTTCGATTGCCGCCATCTCCCTGCTGGTCGGTGGCATCGGCATTATGAATATCATGCTCGCCAGCGTCACGGAACGTACCCGCGAGATCGGTATCCGTCGTGCCCTGGGTGCGCGTCGCAAGGACATTATTACCCAGTTTTTGGTCGAAACGGTCCTCCTCTCCGGCTCGGGCGGAGTGCTGGGCGTCCTGCTGGGAATTGCCATCCCCTTCGTGGTTAGCCACGCCGCCGGAATGAAAACGATCATCACCTTCTGGTCGCCACCGCTGGCCTTCACGATCTCCGCCTTGGTGGGTGTCGTCTTCGGTCTTTATCCCGCCTTCCGGGCTGCCCGCATGGACCCCGTCGAGGCGCTCCGCCACGAATAAAGGACTACCGCCTGAAGTCCAGGAACGCCAGGTTCATATTGCCTTCGGTCAAAATGTGTACGGTCAGCACGCTCACGCCTTTGGGCAGTTTCACCCGGGCCAAGTCTTTCGTCTCGTTCCAGTGGTGCCATTGGCGCCAGGACACCGGTTCGGCGGCGTTGAACGTCGAGTGAATCTTCAAGGGCTCGCAGAGCCTTTTCCCGTTCAGGTCGAACGAAATGGTGCCGCCCTGGTGAGAAGTATAGAGCAGATCCACGGAGTAAACTCCAGCTCTCTCGACCTCCAGGGTCATGTTAAACCACTCCCCCGGCTCGGTCCATCCAACATAGAGCATCTTGTCCGGCGGGGTCACAAGGTTGAACGGGTTATCGTCAATTCCATCGTGAAACTTGACATACGAGGTATCCACGCCCTCCTTCATCCGAAATTCGTTCTCGTACATGCCGTTGGCCGGGTTGAGAGTGCCGCTGCCCAGGTTCTGTGGCGTGCTATCGTGATAGGCCACACCTTCACCGCCGACGTCGTAATACGCACACCAAACCTTGCCGGGAATCCTCTGCGGACCACCGGCATAGGCGCTATCCTGGAAAGGCTTGCCTGCGTACCCGTTTGGCAAATTGACCTTGGTGACCGGACCCACGCACCCGGTGAGCGCCAGACACACGCCGACACTCCAACCTCGCTGTAACCACCTCTGGACACCTAATGAGGTTTTCGGGGGTGCCATGGTCGAACGAACGATTTTTACGAATCCGTTTTTGCAGCCTATGGCCGCGGATAACCCACTGACTGCGCCAAAATAATCAGTTGCTCTGGCCGCAAGTTCAGCTTCTGGCCCAGCGGCTTTCGATCCACTGAAGCCCTGGCTCCGGTGGCCAGCCCCTCCGAGGCGCAGAACAGATACGCGTTTTGCGAGATGTAGCCAACGTTGATATTGGCCATGTTCTTCTTGGAGTCCTCGCTCCCATTACCCATCTTCGAAAGGTCAGCCACGAAAATCAAAGTCACCGGCGCGTTGGTCGCAAACGCTTGGGTCGCGCCCAGGCTTCTAACATCCTCTGCCAGAACCGAATGCAGTTTGTTGGCTTTGGCATCATAAACGTAGGCGCCGCCTCTTAGCAGGACATAAATGTCGGTGGCTTGTTGGTTGTTGGCGGAGGGGGCCGTGCGCCTGCCGTCGGGGCGATTGATCCCGAATGAAGCCCACAGCAGACTCGAGAGTTGCTGGTTGGACAAATCCTTGGAATCGAACGCCCTCGAGGTCGAGCGCTTCGCCAACGCCTCCATCATCGGCATTCCCCCGGTCTTCTGCGGGGCTGGTAGATCGATGTCTTGCGCGACCAGTCGGCCGGCGAGCCCGAGCCCAAAAAGCAAACACAGTAGTTGTTTCATTTCTCATTCTGATGCGCCGCGGTTGAGGGCGTTTTTACCACAAAACTGTCGGCGCTGTTGGAATCCCCGCTTCCCCCGTAAAAAGCGCACTGAGGGTACGGATAAAGCGGGCGAGTCAGCAAGGTTTTACCATGTTCCGTCTTGGAGGCGACCAATCGGTCCGGCGCCTTGCCGTGCTCGACCCAGTCAGCGATCACCGAAAGCCAATCCACGTCGGCCGCACCCGGCCCTCCGCCGCAATGCAGACAGCCAGGCACCATAAACAGCCGGCAGTAGTCGCTGGCCTGAGGATCGTGGGCCTGGACCTGGCGATAATAATCGACCGTGGCTTCGGCCGGCAGCGCCGGATCGGCCCACCCGTGCCAAATGATTAGCTTGCCTTTTCGTGCCTTCAACGCATCCAAATTCGAGTTGGTCGCATTCAAAAACGAAGCAGCCAGTCGCGTGTCGCGCTCGAAATTCGAAAAGTCATAGGTCGAATAATCCCAATCCGGCTGGTTGAAAACCAGGTATTTGAAAATCTGTGTGCCGAACGCAAACATCATATTGGGAACGTGATCTTTGACGACAAAGGGACGCACTGGCCCGACCAACCAAGCCATCCATTGATCAGGATCGCATTCCGCCACGGGCGCGTAGCCGGGGTAGATCAACCCTTTGTCGTTGCGCGCCCCTTGGTAAATGGCGCCGATAGCTTTTCGATCTTCGTCCGTGAGCCCCGGCACTTTCGACAGGTCGAAGTGGACGGCTGCCGGGTCTTGGATGACCCCATCCTTCAACCCATCCTGGGCATCGCATTGCTCGAGAATTCCTGCTTGCAGCTTCTGCAGCGCTTCTTTGGTTAGCACCGTTTGATCCAGATGGTTCGGATTTGGGTAAAAAACCTTGGCAATCGCAACCGCCGTCGCCGCAAGCCCGGTCCAATTGAAAGCCGGCGCGCCCGCCACGATGCCGTCGAAGTCTTTCGGGTATCGCTGCGCCTCCATCATCGCCTGGCCGCCCCCGCGCGAACAGCCGGTGAAATAGCAATACGCCATGTCCGCGCCGTAGTAAGCCCGGACGAACGCCTTCGCAACTTCCGCCGTCCGATGCACTGCCAGGTAGCCAAAGTCCAACTGCGCCTCCACGTTATCCTGCGCCCAACCCGCCATATAACCGGGCTGCCACTCGTGCCCGGTGTCGGTACCCACCGTCGCATAGCCGTGGTTGACCGAATCGCGCGCTGCGTTCTGCACCGTGCCCACAAAACCTCCTCCCCCGCCCATCACGAAGCGCCCGTTCCAGGCCTCCGGCAGCAGCAACTCAAAGCGGATGTTGCCGCCAATTACACCCTTCACCTCAACGTGGGTCTTGTCGCGGGCATCCTTCTGCGAGACCGCTGTGACCGACTCCAGCGCCACATCCGGCAACCGAACTTGCCGAAGCTGGTCAACGCTTAGGCGATTCGTCGATTGTGCTAAAGCTGAACCGACGCTGCAGTAGGCAACGAACACCGCAAGAAAAACTCGATTCATAATGAAAGCGGTTGGGTCCCGGAAACTTACATTTCGGTCAACACCGTAGGAAGCAAAGTCGCAACGAGTCAAGTTCGAACGCCCCGGTTTCAAGCGAAAGCCGCATCGATCACTGCCGGCACCATGATCTGTCGCCAGGCAGTTCAAACCCTAAACCGTTAGCGCCCTCTCCCTGCTGTCAGAGAGAGGGCGCGTTCTGAACCGCGTGCGCCGTTCAACCGGCTACGTGTTACGGGCAGACCAGGCGGTAGAACTCCTGCGGATTGGAGATCGTCACCGTCCAAGGCGAAGTGGCAAGTGGTATGGTAGTCCACGGTCCGAGGATGTTGCTTGCCTCCTCGAGCGTGCCGCCACCCGACCAGGTCAAGGTGATCGTATTGGCGTTGCGGTTGATGGATAAATCCAAGACGGGCGCTTCGACCGTGACGGTGAAGTCGCATGTGTTCGTGTTGCCGCAGGGGTCCGTAGCCACGCAATGGACGTTGTTCGTGGACGGATTCGTGAAGGTCGAACCCGAGGGCGGCGTGCACACCACCGTAACCGGGTAGCCGCACGGGTCGCTCGCGTTCACGGTCCAGGTCACCGTCGTATTCGTGGCGCAGGTTTGGACCACCAGGTTGGTGGGGCAATCGATGCTGGGCGGGTTCGTGTCCACCACGGTGACGGTCTGACTGCACACCGCCCGATTCTGGCAGCAATCGATCGCCACCCAAGTTCTGGTGATCGCCTGTGGGCACAGGCCGTTGGTGGTGGTCGAGACCACGCTCACCGTGGGGTTCGTGCCGCAGCACGGGGACGATGCGATCGGCGGATCGAAGGTCCAACTCGAGTTGCATTCGACGGTTTTGTCGGGCGCACACGTCAGGATGGGATTAGTGTTGATGAGCACCACCGTTTGCGTGCAAAAGCTGGTGTTGGTGCAGCAATCGATCGCCGCCCAAACCCGCGTGTAATATTGCTGACACGGGGTGCCATAAACGTAATCCTGGAAGTCAATAATGGTGATATTGGTGCCGCAGCACAGTGAGAAGGCCTGCGGAGGGTCGAAGCTCCAACTCGAGCCGCATTGGTTGGTTTTGGTCTCCCCACAAGTAATCGCCGGCGGAGTGCCGTTAAAAACGGTCACCTTTTGGCTGCACGTCGCGTTGCTCCCGTTGCAGTCGGTGACCACCCAGGTCTCGGTAATGACTTGGGGACACAAGCCGTTGGTGACGGGCGGCATAGCCGTGAGCGTGTAGTTAGTGCCACAGCAACTGTCTCTTACCGTGGGCGGATCGAAAGTCCAGGGCACGCCGCACTGCTCGTCTTTGTCTGGCGCGCAAACGATAAGCGGCCCCGGGCAGGGCGATTTATTGGTAGGCGTATTGACTTTGAACGCGAGGCTGAGCGGCAGTCCTGCTGGGTCAACCAACGTGTTCCAAGTGGCTGGGAAAGGACCAGTACCCCAAACCGCCGTGTCATTGTAGTAGTCACTAGAGTTGTGCCAGCCAAAGTACATCGCCGTCCCGGCGGTCGTCTGCGCACTCAGCGAGAGCCAATAATTGGTCGGCACGGCGCTCGTCCCCTGTTGGACGAACGGGTTGGTTGGGAAGAAGCACAGATAATAGATTTCGGTGTCGGGGCCCAAAATTGACGTCGGCGGCACGGGATTGTAGAACTGCTCACTCACGTTGGTGTAGGGGCATGACGAGTACTCGCCCGGCCCGAACTTTTGCTCCCACAACGGTGCGCCCGGATAACTGGGGGTTACGCCCGCCGAGTTGGTGATCGCCGGCACGTCGCTCCAAATGGCCAGCGTAAACACGGCGTTCGGGTCCACCTGATCCCTAAGCCAGGAACCCCAAATATGGATATCCGTGACGGGCCCGGTATTGGTGCACAGAAAATCATCCGCCAGAGCCAGGCCTTGGCTGGCATCGATGTCCAGGCCGTTGGCGAGTTGGGGCCATTGAACGAATTTCACCCCGTTTGTCTCGACGCAGCACGGTGGAGGCGGCGGCCGATTCGTACCCGTGGCGACCACGAAGGCCAAGTCGATCGGGGCGCCATTGGTCCAGCGGTTGGGCTGCCAACTGGCGTTGATCGGTGGGGTTCCGGTCCAAGGCGCGAAGACGCTTATGTCGTACTGCTGGATGATCGAACTTCGCCAGCCGAATTGGTCGTTGCCCTCGTGTGACTGGGTATAGAGCGCCAGCCAGTAAAACTTAGGCAGCGACGGAGTCCCCTGCTGCACCGGCGGATTCGTCGGAGAAAAGCAATAATAAAATACTTGTGATTCAAATCCCATCGGAGCCGGCGGACCCGGATCTTCGAAAGGCCCCGGGCCGGCGCCCCAGGGACTCTGGGCATATTGTCCCGGCAGAAACCATTGCTGCCAGAGCAGGTTCGTGCCCGGATGGCTGGGAATGATCGCCGGACCATTCGTCACTGCCGGCACGTCATCATAAAGGCCCAGCCAGAACGTAGGGGCGGCATCGACAGCGTCGTTCAGCCAGGAGCCCCAGACATGAAAGTCCGTGATCGGCCCCGTGTTCGTGCAGATAAAGTCGTCGGCCAAAACCCAAGGGCCGCTGTCCCAGGCCGCCAATCCCTTATCGACGTCCGGCAATTGGAAGAATTTAACCGTCTCTGTGTTGGTGCATTGCGGCTGACTTTGGCCCCGCGCAATTCCCGCCCCGAGGACGAGCACCAAGAGAACTGCGGCTGACCATCCCCATAGCTCCGAGGAAAGGTCCCTCCCGAATAGTTGTTCAGTTAATGAATCCGAGTGGATGTAAGATGTATTTGGAATCTTCATGTTATCTACCCATGTTTCTAATGTTGTGCCTGACATTTCGCACAGCGTTCACTGGGGATACGTTTCAAAGCCGCGGCCTTGCAAAGAAAAACTGCGGCCCCGGTTGCCCGGGAGATGCGTAGCGCCCGGAGTGGAAAGTGTTGGGCGGCGCACCAGCGCGGCCGGAGCGCGAGGATCTGACCCGCAGCTCTGACCTGTGGATAATGCTCTGCCGACCAATACCAGGCTAGCCGGAAGCGCAGCGAAGCCCCGTGCTTAATCACCGCCGATTCGAGCTCCGGGCTGGAAGCCTGCCCTCCCACTGCCCTTCCCCCATCCTCGCCACAGCAAAAGCCAAAGTATCATCACGCCACTCACGCCCACCGCAACTGGCGCGAGCCAGTGATCCAGCGGCAGCCTGCCGGCCTCACCAAGCTCCAAAACCCCAGCCAACACAGCGCCATCCCCCGGACACGGAGCGGTTCCCAGGACGCCCCCGGAAGGGCTTACCCATTGCGAAATGCCCGAACTGGCGAGGCGGAAAATTGGAATCCCATATTCGGCTGCCCGGGTAGGAGCCACGCGTGCGTGCAGTTCGTGCTGCGTTTGGCCCCAGTCCATCACATCCATCGTCGGCACAATCACTCCCTGCGCGCCCAGCCCCACGAGGCGGTCGGTGACGCGCCGATAGCTCAGATCATAACAAATGCAGAGGCCCAGCTTCCCCCAGGGCGACTCCCACAGCGCCTGCTCCCTTGCGGGCAAACCGTCCTTGAAAAACTGGATCGGCACGCTCTTGACCTGGCGGAACACGATGTCCCCGTCAGGTCCAATCACGAACGCCGTATTGGAGTAGTTGCTGCCGGGCGCCGGTTCCGTGCCGCCGACAATGAGGTATCGCCCGTTCTTGCGGCACCAGTCCTTCACCTTCGCGGGAATCGGCTCGTTGAAGGTGTACTCGCTGAGCACGATCAGTTCCGTGTCAGGCTGTTTTCGCAGGAGGGCGGTCAATCGGTTCATGACCTCTGGCTCAGTCGGTTGCTCCATCTGCACGCCGGCGATCCGGACCGTCTTTCCGGGGTGGGTTGCGCCCTGGTCCGGCGCCCCTCCCCAGAGCCGCAGACAGCCGGTCCCGGCCACGAGCATTGCCAAGGCGCAAAGCCTGGACCTTTGCCAAAACAAGGCTGCGGCGCAAGCAATGGCCATCAGCAGAAAGCACAGGCCGTACGCGCCTACCTGGCGCAAAGGCATCTGCCAGGGCGCGTCGGCAAAGGCGTAGCCCGGGCTGAGCCAGGAGAAGCGCAGGTAATACAGTTCGCTGCGGAAATACTCCAGCCCGGTCCAGAGAAAAGGAATCAGCAGCCATGTCCAGCCTGCCGGCGCTTTCATCGCCCCGGCTTCCGTTCGCACTGTCCATCGCCGAAGCCAGGCGCCGGCGACCGCTACGAAAATCCCAATCCAAAAAGCATAGACGTACCACAATGCGACTGAACCGGCCGAGAAAATCCTCCAAAAGAACGCCAACCGCACGGCGGCGATGAGGAACCCAACCGCCAAGCCGGAGTAATACGCGTTACGCCAGCCGCCAATCCGCGCCAGTTGGAGTAGGGCGAACAGATAAACCACGACCAAGAGGCTGGTTCGAGAGGCGGCATACGCAACGTGAAAAGCGAGCGCGGCAACGAAGATCCAGAAGAGCGTGGGGCCAAACTGAGCAAGCCATTTTAAAATCGAAAGCCGAGAGGCCGCCGTCGCCCTCGGGGGAATACCCGCCGGATTCACCTCTGGCGATGCCTGAGTCCCCTCAGGTGCCACTGCTTCGGGTTTCTGGTTCACGCTCAATTTATGCGGCGGCCGATCTAATTCATCGTAAGCAATCAGTATGCGAACCGCGGTTCCCGCATTCCGCAGCACTCAGTTCCGGCTCAATCCCCTCGGGCCACTTGTACTTGCGAGCGAAAGCGCGCCACGCTCGGCTCAAGGAGCATAGGCCGGCTCGTTGAATTGTCATGCCTTATCCTCATCAACTCATCAACCCCGAGCCGGGCGAGCCGGGGAAGAGGGCTGGGGTGAGGGCGAGCGTGCCTCCGACTTATTGAGACCATGAACCTGGACGAGCGAACGGACCCCTCACCCCGACCCTCTCCCCTTCGGAAGGGGCGAGGGAGGAGCGATTCGCGCGTCTCGAGAATTCGGATACTGCTTGGGGCCTTGCCGACGCCGCGTTGGCAGGGGGAAAAACATGCGCGAAGCGAAAGTGGTCTCCCCATGATCCTGTCCTGCCATGATTTGGTCTGGCCACGGTCGCTGCAGAATGATCCTTCCCACTGCCGTCGTGGACGAAAACCCGCTGGCGTTGTCCGGTCTGTAACGGCTAGACTCGCTTGCCTGCAAGATGAACGCACTCCGCAACGCCGGGCGAAGATTTCGGATGATCCGGGTGATGACATTCTCCCTCGCTGTCGCTTGCCTCGCTGCAGCAGCGGAAGATTCCGCCCCTGACCTTGCACCCGCTGCAATGGTGCTCAGCGCCGACGGTCAGCGGCTGTTCATCGCCTGCGCGGAGGCCAACGAAGTCCTGGTCGTGGATACCAAGCCTGCAACGCAGACGCGCGTCATGAAGGTGCCTGGTTCGCCCACCGGGCTGGCGCTATCATCTGACGGCGGACGGCTCTATGTCACCTGCGCTGCGCCCGAAAGCATTGTGGCTGTGTTTGACACAGCAAGCGCTCGGCTGCAAAACAAGCTGCATGCCGGTCACACCGCCATGGCGCCGGTAATCAGCCCCACTGGCCGGATACTCTACGTCTGCAACCGTTTCAACAACGACGTCTCCGTGATCGACCTGGCTGGCGGTAGGGAGATCGCCCGCGTTCCGGTATCCCGCGAACCGGTCGCGGCCGCCCTAACGCCGGATGGCCGTTGGCTCCTGGTTGCCGATCATCTTCAGAACGGCCGCGCGGATGTGCCCAATGTGGCCGCTGCCGTCAGCGTGATTGACACTGCCGCGAATCGGCTCGCCAAAACCATCGTTCTGCCCAACGGCAGCGGATTGCTCCGCGGCCTCGCCGTTTCGCCGGATGGCCGGCTTGGTGCTGTCACCCATGTTCTCTCGCATAATTACTTGCCCGCGACCCAGGTCGATCGCGGCTGGATGAACTGCAACGCACTCACGCTGCTGGACCTGTCGCGCCTAGGCCGGCTTGGCACCGTGTTGCTCGACGAGGTGGATCAGGGCGCCGCCAACCCCTGGGCCGTCGCCTGGACGCCCGACGCCGAGCGCCTTCTGGTCACTCACGCCGGCACCGGCGAACTAAGCGTGATTGGGGCGCCCGCACTCATCAAGAAACTGGCTGGAATGACGACTGCGGAGGCATCAGCGGATGATCTGGCGTTCCTGGTTGGCCTTCGCCGCCGCATACCGCTGCCGCTGAACGGCCCCCGGGCTCTCGCGGTCAGTGGCCCTCGCGCCTTCGTGGCTGGTTACTTCTCTGACAATCTCGTTACGGTTGAGCTGACCGCCCCTACCCCGAGTGTCACCTCTATGCCTCTTTCAACGCCACATCCGCTCTCATCCGTCCGCCGCGGGGAAATGTTTTTTAATGACGCGGACCTTTGCTTCCAAGGGTGGCAAAGCTGTGCCAGTTGCCATTCCTCCGACGGCCGGGTAGATGGGCAGAATTGGGACCTTCTTAACGATGGCATTGGCAATCCGAAGAACACGCTCTCCCTGCTCCTGAGTCATCGCACGCCCCCAGCGATGTCGGAAGGCGTGCGCGACACGGCGGAGACAGCCGTTCGCGCCGGAATTGAGCACATCCTCTTTTCGGTGCAGCCAGAGGAGGTGGCCGGCGCGCTGGACGACTACCTCAAATCGTTGAAGCCCATGCCGAGTCCCCATCGAATCCACGGGCACTTGTCCGCGTCCGCTCGCCGGGGCAAACGCCTGTTCGAGAATCCCCAGATTGGTTGCGCGGCGTGCCACCCGCCAGGCCTTTTCACCTCGTTGCGTTCTTACGACGTTGGCACGCGCTCCGCTTCGGACCACACGGGCGTGTTTGATACTCCAAGCCTGATCGAACTATGGCGCACTGCCCCTTATTTGCACGATGGTTCGGCGGCCACCGTAAACGACGTGTTGAGCACACGCAATGCGCATGACCAACACGGCCAGACTTCAAGTCTGACGGCGGCGCAGCTTGCCGACCTGGCCAATTATCTATTGTCGTTATGAAACCCGTCACCCAACCCCACTTCGCCATGAACTTGACCCGAAAACGCCCTTGCTCGGTCCGCGCCGTTGCGTTCCTCCTTGCCTTTGGACCGCTCGCGGTCGGCGGCGGGCTGCCGGCTGCCGCCCCCGCCGCAACGCTAATTGAACGCTTCCTCGCCGGGCCGATGAAGGATGCCGGTGATATCGTCTTTGCCGTGCGCCAGCCCGGCAAGGATGGCCACTGGTATGCCAACTTCAGCTACTACGCGGCCAATCCGGACCGCAAGGCTTACGGCGAGGGCGGCCGGTTGTGCCGGTTGAACCTCCCGACGGGGGGCATCACGGTTTTGCTTGACGATCCCAAGGGTGGTGTGCGCGATCCCCAGGTGAACTACGAGGGCAAAAAGATCCTTTTCTCCTATCGGCGCGGCGGCACGCCCAACTACCTACTTTATGAAATGAACCCGGACGGCACAGGGCTAAACCAGCTAACGTTCGGCGACTATGATGACATCGAACCCACCTACCTGCCAGACGGTGGGATTGTGTTTGTCTCCAGTCGATGCAAGCGCTGGGTTAATTGCTGGTTGACACAGGTTGCCATCCTGCACCGCTGCGATGGCGACGGGAGGAATATCCGCGCACTTTCCAGCAATAATGAACAGGACAACACACCTTGGCCCTTGCCGGATGGCCGTCTCCTTTACACGCGCTGGGAGTATGTGGACCGCAGCCAGGTGGACTATCATCACTTGTGGACCGTCAACCCGGATGGCACCGGCCAAATGGTCTATTTCGGGAATCTGCAGCCTAGCACTGTGATGATTGACGCCAAGCCGATCCCGAATACCGATAAGATCGTAGCCTCGTTCTCGCCCGGTCACGGCATTCGCGAACATGATGGCGCCCTCACCGTCGTCGATCCCAAAGCCGGCCCGGATGCTCCGGCCGCCGCCCATCGCGTCAGCCAGAACGGGTGGTTCCGCGATCCGTGGGCCTTCTCCGAGGATTGTTTTCTGGCCGCCCAAGGCGCAACTCTCGTGGTCATGGACGCCCAAGGAAACCAACAGACGGTCTTCACACTCCCTGCCGTGGATCGCACCGCCGGACTTGAATGCCACGAACCACGCCCCCTCGCTGCTCGCCCGCGCGAGCGCGTGGTCCAACCGCGCGTCGAACTGGCCCAATCCGCCGGCCGCCTGATACTGGCCGACGTCCACGAAGGCCGCAACATGGCTGGCGTCGGGGCTGGGGAGATCAAGAAACTGCTGGTTCTCGAAACCCTGCCCATGCCAGTTCATTACACTGGCGGCATGGAACCCATGAGTTACGGTGGCACCTTCACCTTGGAGCGGATCGTCGGCACGGTGCCGGTGGAGTCAGACGGGTCCGCCTACTTTGAACTGCCCGCTTTGCGCAGCTTATTTTTCGTTGCGCTCGACCAACACGATCTGGCAGTCAAACGCATGCAAAGCTTTGTCACTGTGCAACCGGGGGAAGTCACCGGTTGTGTGGGTTGCCACGAACAACGCACGCGATCCCCCAGCTTCATGACCAAACCCATGCTCGCGGTCCGGCGCCCGCCCAGCCGCATCGAACCAATGACGGACATACCGGACGTGATGGATTTTCCCCGCGACATCCAGCCGATTCTCGACGCGCTCTGCGTCGCCTGTCACGGTTACGAACGAACCACCGCTGGTGGCCCGCGCGCCGGCCGGTTGATCCTCAGCGGAGACGATGGGCCCATGTTCAGTCACAGCTATTACATGCTGACGATTGGGGGCCTGTTTTCCGACGGGCGCAACGCGCCTCGTAGCAACTACGCCCCCCGCACCCTCGGTTCGTCCGCCAGCCGGATACTGAAGATGCTCGATGGCTCGCATTACGGTGTGCGAGCTACCGCGGCCCAGGTGAAGATGCTGCGGCTCTGGATTGACACGGGCGCCGCTTATCCCGGCACCTACGCCGCCTTGGGCACCGGGATGATCGGCAACTACGACGAAAACCAGGAGATCAATCTGGACACGGACTGGCCGACGACCCAGGCTGGCGCGGCGGTGTTGCCCCGTCGCTGTGCTCGGTGCCATGACCAACCTGGCCGGCTTTTGCCGACGAGCCTTTCCGACGAACGCGGGGTTTCCTTCTGGCAGCCGCAAATGGGCGACCCGCGGCTCAATACCAGCCGGCACATCGTGTTCAACCTGTCACGGCCGGAGAAATCGCTGCTGCTCCTGGCGCCGCTGGCCAGGTCAGCGGGCGGCTGGTCTCTCTGCCGCGACCCAATCTCGAGTCAGCCGGCCATCGTATTTTCAGACACGACGGACGCCGATTACCAGGCCCTGCTGGCCATGTGCGCGGCCGGTCGCGATCAGCTCGCGCGGATCAAGCGCTTTGACATGCCGGGCTTCCGCCCCCGGACCGACTGGGTCCGCGAACTCAAGCGCTACGGGGTTCTGCCGGCCACCTTCCAAATGGGCGACCCGGTGGACGTTTACGCCACCGAGCAGCGCTACTGGCGTTCGACCTGGTATCAGCCAGTTACCCCAACCGCCAAACTCTCAACGACGCCCCGTGCCGATCGCGGCAACTAACTCGAACTCCTTCCAGGCGCTGTTAGTACGCGAAGGCCCGGTAGAATCGCGTCGCCGGCGGTGTGTCAATATAAACCGCCGTGCCTTGCGGCGCGGGAGCGGTGGCCAGGAATTGCCAGGTCTGCAAATCGCTTGAATATTGTAGAGCCACGAAACGTCCCGGCTCACAATCGATGCTTAATTGCACTGCCGAACCGGGAAGCAACACGGGCGTTTCAAAAACCGGCTTTTGTCGCACGACGGCCACACCCCAGGGCTTGTTAAGCCCTGCCACGGCTGGCAACGTCACGGGCGTCAAGCTCGCGTCCACGGTGAGAAAATCCAACGCCGGCGGGAGCGCCGACCCGGTATGGCTGTTCACTACGATCAATTGGTCGGCGCTCAGGAAAGCCACGCCAAACGGCGCGCGCAAGTCGTTGGACGACGGAGTGAGGTTGGTAAATGTCCCCAAGTCCGCGCTCAACTCATAAACCGCATCTGTCGCTTGGCCGAATGCCGACGGTGCATCACAAACATAGAGCATGTTACTGGCATTGACGGTGATCGCTGAGGGCAAAGAGAAGTTAGTCAAAATCACGCTTTGCGCGCCGTTGGTCAGATTCACGCTAACAACCCGGCAAGCTGCCTGGCCGACCAACGTCGAAGCATCCGTGACATAAACTGTGCCGTCGCCGACGCACAGACCCAGCGCGGCGGTCAGAAAACCACCCGTTGTCAAATTCGCGGCAACTCCTGAAACCGGATCGAAGCGTTGTATACGCGCGGTTAAATCCGCCACCAGTATGCCGCCATCGGGCGCAACCGCGATGCCCGTCGGGGCCCCCAACAGGCCCGAGAAATTCGTCGCGCTCGCCACGACCGTCTGCGCGCCGGTGGCACTGTCGATGCGTACCAAACCCGCGCTCGGATCTCCGACGAGAATTGTGCCGGCCGGTTCGATGGCCACGGCTGCCGGGCTGGTCAATAAGTTGCTGGATGAAATGGCCAGGGCGTAGCCCCCCACCAGATCCAGCTCGACCACTGACGCGTTGCCTTGATCGGCGACCACCACATTCCCGGCGTTCAAAGTCGGCCTCACGAAGATCACAAACGGTGCGGGCGCCGATGTAATGCCCGATGCCGAAGCCTGGAAGTAGATCAAATCAACCCCAAAGACTCCGCTCTGCGCCGTGTAGAGGAAGCCTCCAGTGTTGCTATTGGTCAGCACCGCCGTGCCCAGCGTGCCATTGGTCGCAATCGAATAAGTGATCGGTGCCGACGGGTGATTCGGGTCCGTCGCCACGAACTCACCGGCTCCAGAGCCGGACTCCATTAGCGTAAGGCTCCCAGGCGCCGCGACCGGCGGTTGCCGGGCGATAGTTAGGTTCACCACCCCAGGACTTGCCGCATCCGAGATGCCGTCGTTGACCTGAAATTCGAAGGAATCCGCGCCCGAGGCAAAGACGTTGGCCGTGTAGGTGAATGCCCCGGTGCCGCTGTTATTGACGACGGCCGTCCCCTTGCTGCCTTGCACCACAATTCGATACGTCAACGCATGGGCCACGCAATTTAAATTGGTAGCGCTCACGAAACCGAAATAGCTGCCGCCGAGAGGCACTCCGTTGGATTGATTAAATGCCACTGGCGGGAGATGGGGCTGCTCGATGACAATAAGGAAGTCGTAGGCGGTATAGGTGCCGGTCGGGGTGACCCCGCCATCAGCGTCCGTGACGTTGAACGCGAAATCATCGTTAGTCGCGCAGTCGTCGTTCTGCTGGTAGATCAGGTTGTTGTTGTTTATGTCAGCCTGCGTGAACGTGCTCAGGACAGTAAGGGGGACGCCATTCAAAAGCAGCGAACCGTGTCGCGGCGCGGAGCCCGTCCCGCCGGAGGCGATTTGGTAAGTCAGTTGGCTCGGCCCGTTTCCGGCGTCCGTGGTGTCCAGCAGGTCGGGAGTGATGGTGGCCGAGGCTCCACGATTTATGGAGAGACTGTTGTTAGCCACCAACTGCGGTGGACTATCATAATAAAAACCGGCTGAAAAAGAGCTGTAGGCGGTGTAGTTTCCGTTCTTGTTCGTCTCGAAGAAATTCAAGGCCGGGATGAATGAATTGGTGGGATTGAACGAAGCCGAGAAGTGCATCGTCGCTTGAAACCCAAAGGTAGGGGACGGAATCCGCACCACCGCGCCAATGTCTGCCGGCAATCCCACGCTGGTCGCGTTTGTCAGGCTCATCGGCACCGGTCCCGCCTGGTTCGAAATCGCGAGCGTCAATCTCGTGTAAACCGGCGCCGCATTGCTCGGCAACTGCGTCTGACCCGTATAAACGACCAGTCCCTGTGCCAAATCGGATAAGGCCGGCGCATAGCTCATGATTTCCGCCGGGGAAAACGCACTGGACACCATGGATAACGCGATGCCGCCGTTCGTCGGACCCCAATAGGTGATGTCAGACGTTGCGATGGAAACATTCGAAAAGAACCAGGTCTCACCCGCCGCGCGGCTGATGCTCCCGTCGTTATTCGTGTCGGACTGCGTGAAAGTAAGCGTTCCCGGCGGCGGATACACCGGGCCGATCAGCGTCGCAACTGCCGAACTTTCAACCAGAAATGTCCCGGCTAAGCAGAGCGACGTGATCGCGAAACGGATTAGCGGAGGAATCATTGTATTGAACACTAAACCAGCCCACCGTCCTTTGTCGAGAAAAATTAGACCGCAGGCGTGCTGCAGCAGTGCCCTTTGTTGGAAATGGGCGGGCGCGCGCACTTTTGGCCGGCTTCTTCTGGATCCGTAACCGTCCTTGAACGGCCGCAACGCCGCAAGCTTGACCGTTCGGAACCCGCGTTGGTTTTTGTATTGCAAAACATCAACCCTGTCAACGGTGGCCCGGCAATCTCCCGGGCGGTCATGCCCCCGCTCGCCCTGAAAGTTTTCAAGCTTGAAACCTTGAATAGCCTGCTAGCTCCGTAGCGAACCTTCTGTGCGGGTGGATTTTGGGAGAAAACGGAAAAAGCTTCAAATTTTCGAAATTTATCGAAATATTTCGAGGTTCTTCGAAATTCTTTCGAAATTCTTTTCTTTCGAAACGCGGGTCGAAATTTATCGAAAATCATCGAAATATTTCGGACCTGATCGAAATTTTCGACACGCCTGAGACTGCTGACAAGAGCCTGGTTCTTGCGGCGGACGAAAGAGGCTCGGCCAGAGGAGGGCAGGGAAGACTCTTCACCACAGAGACACCGAGGGCACAGAGAAAAAGGGGAGTTTTTTTCACTCCCGTCCCATAGAAAGTTGAAAAAAATGGTTGGAAATTCTCAGAAAACCTGCCACACGGCAGGCTAATGAAAAACCAAAAACTTCCAA
>Ga0209517_10001434_pt1 | contig 36197 bp, 28 predicted proteins | sample PeaSoiMetSII2010_FD_187695 | JGI IMG/M metagenome (GOLD analysis project Ga0209517, IMG submission 187695) | Peat soil microbial communities from Weissenstadt, Germany - SII-2010 (SPAdes) (version 2) | ecosystem: Environmental > Terrestrial > Soil > Wetlands > Peat | place: Germany... | reverse complement strand
GGACGCCATGCGCCACAACCGCTTCGACGTGGCCCGCCTGCAGCTGCAGACGCTGATCAACACTTATCCCGATTCCGAGTTCATCGCCCGCGCCAAACTGGCAGTCGGCGATTCGTGGTACGCCGAGGGAGGAACCGCGGCGCTGGCGCAGGCTGAGCAGGAGTACGACGACTTCATCACATTTTTCCCCAACATGCCGGAAGCAGCCGAAGCGCAATTGAAGATCGCCAACATCCATTACCAGCAGATGGAAAAAGCGGACCGCGACTACACCCACGCCAAGCGTGCCGAGGATGAATACCGCAAAATGATCATGCAGTTCCCCGACAGCAAGCTGGTGCCGGAGGCCAAGCAGCGCCTGCTGGAAGTGCAGGAGGTGCTGGCCGAGCGCGAGTTCGAAATCGGGCGTTTCTACTACCTGCGGGAGTCCTATCCTGCTTCGATCGCGCGCCTGCAGTCGCTGGTGGAAAAATATCCCCTATACAGCCGCGCCGATGAGGCTTTGTATCTGCTCGGGCAGAACTACGAAGGACAGATTGCGCGCCTGCGCAATCTGCCGACATGCGATGCCCATGGCATGCCGCGAGGTTGCGCGCGAGAGGCTGATAAAGCACGCTATATCGATGATCTCAGCAAGCACGCGGCGGAGCAATACGACAAGATTCTCACGCGTTACCCCATCATGGATCGCGCCGATGACGCCAGGAAGCGCCTGGCGGCTCTCAACCAGCCAATTCCCCGGCCCACCAAAGCAGCAGTGGCGCAGAACAAAGCCGAGGACGCCAGCCGGCGCGAGTCCACAACCATGCAGAAGTTGATGGGGGTCGTGAAGAGGGGGCCGGACGTTTCCCAGGCGGCCAAGGTGGGCGATCCGACGCTGGTGGATCCAACGCCGGTAAGCGCTACCGAGGTTCAGAGGAGAGAAACGATCGCGGCCCTGGAGCCGAGCAACAAGGGTTTGGCATCGGTGGTAATCCTGAAGCCCGATCAGCCGGCGGAAAATGAACCAACTCCTGGTTCGGCGGCCGCACCCAGTGCATCGCCGTTCGGGCGGCCGGCCGCACCGGGTGCTGCCCCGCCCGCAGCGGCCGATCCCAACGAATTGAAGCCCAACTCCCCGGCCGATCCCAATGAACTGAAACCGGTGGATTCAGGAGGCGATAAGTCGCTTCCTCCTCCGCCGCAGGTAAATGAGATCCAGCAGGGACAGTCGTCGTCGGCCACGGCCAGCGCCGACAATTCAGCTCCAGCCAGCGACCAGGAGCTCTCCAGCAGCAAGAAAAAGAAGAAGAAGGGGCTGAAAAAGATCGTTCCCTTCTAGCACTGTACGACTGCGGGACCGCCGCATCCGCATCTCTCATCGGGTGGTTTCGTGTGTCTGAACAAGACCATTTCAGGGGCAGTCCCAGTCTGGCCCGGGTTCGGTCGTTTCCGGTAGTTGTTGTCCGCTGGTAACCTGTTACTTCCCTTCTGCATCATTGACTTAGCTTGTGAGCCGGGTTACCTTCGCGATATCTCCCCGCATCAGAGGAAACCTTTGGCCAGGAAGATACTGCTCGCCGACGACAGCGTGACCGCCCAGAACATGGGGCGGAAGATCCTCGCGGATGCTGGCTACGAGGTTCTCACTGTCAACAACGGTTCTGCCGCACTGAAGAAGATCGCCGAGGGGAAACCCGACCTCATTATCCTGGACGTGTATATGCCCGGGTATAGCGGGCTGGAGGTGTGCCAACGCCTCAAGGAAGCCAGCGAGACGGCGCGGATTCCAATTCTGTTGACGGTGGGGAAGCTGGAACCGTTCAAGCCGGAAGAAGCCAAGCGCGTGCGCGCCGAAGGCTACATCGTCAAGCCTTTTGAAGCCAGTGAACTGTTGAGCGCCCTGAGCAAACTGGAAGACAAAATTGTGCCCCGAGCCGAGGCCTCGAAGCCGGGCCGTTTCGCCCGTGCCATTGCGGCCGTCGAGGAAGGCCGCCGCGACCCTGCCGTTGCCGTGGAAGAGGACTCAGGCTGGAAAAATCGCATTGCCTTTCCGTCTGGGAAGAAGAAGGGAACCACCCCGCAGGAGACCGATGTTGACGATCCTGCGATCTACAACCCGGTGAATAAGGATCTGCGTACGACGGTGGAGTCCAAGCCGTCGCCTGTGTCCCAGGAAGTCAAGCCGGAGAACTCGCGCGTTGATCTTGGAGCGCTGGCCCATCAGGGCTTGCCCAAGGATGTTACCCCGGAAGAGATCGCTGCCTTGGCGGCCGCGGCTGCCCAGATCAAGGGAACGATGATCGAAAGCCCTGCGTCTCAGGCCACAGCCGCGGAAATCGATCCGAAAACCGATGGGGAATATACGGTCGAAGAGCAAGTGGGAGCGCAGCCTGCCGCCCAGCTGCCCGCAGAAGTCATGGCATCGCCCGCGTTCGAGGCTATCGCTGAGGAGCCTAAGAAAGAGGCGGATGCTTCGGCGGAAGCTCGCGGAGAAGATCGCGCGGAGGAACTGCCGAAAGCTGCGGGTCTGACTGAGCTGAGCCTCGCGGATGAGGTGACCCCGATTGACGCACAGCTTGCCTACATGTCGCGGGAACCGGGTTTGCGGGAACAAGAACCAGCTTCGGGCAATGGTTCGTGGGGCCACGCCACCGCGGACGAGCCCGTGACCATGGCCGCAATCGCCGCTGGAGAATTCGCGGGAGTTCGGTCCCGCTGGATCGCTGTGCCGGTCGCGCTTCTCCCCGAGGAGACTGGGATTTTCCTCGAACAGGAGATGCAGAAGACTCTTGCCGTGGCGGAGGCAGCGCTGGCTGCGCCAGTTGCGGCTTTCTCAGGGAATCAGCCTGCTGTAGTGGAAACCTTCTCGTCTCCCGAAACGCCGGTGGCAGAACCGCTGACGCCTGAGTCGGTGACTCCGTTGCCAGAAGTGGCGCAATCCATGAGTGCTGCGGCGAGTGCTGCGGCCAGCGTTGTGCCGGAAGCATTCAGCGCTGTGGTCAAGCAATTTGAAACCGTGACGGCCTCAGTCAGCCCGGTGCATCCGCCGTTCGCCCCAGAGCCGGAACCTGCTGTCGCCGAGGCCACCGAATCCGTCGCTCAAGCCGTGTCCGAGGTGACATCGAACGAGGTGCCGCCGGTCGGCGAGGCAAAGGCGGAAGAGACGCCCGGCAACGAAGCCGCTGCTCCGGTGGTGGAAGTGGCCAAAGAAGAAGTGGCCAAAGAGATGGTAGTGCCTGAACCGGTTTTTGCTGATCCCGTTCAGGAAGAGCCGCAGGCAGAAGCCGCGCCTTCCGCCCCTGCTGCTGGAGAAGAAGCTACCAAAGGGATTCCGCAGCAGCCCGAAATACCCGCACCAGACTTCGTGAATGAAATGCTGGCACAGCCGATTTCCGCCAGCCAGGTTTCAGAAATCGCCGAGGCCCCGGTGCCCGTTGAATCTGATGCTGGCGGCAAGAAAGATACGGCGGAAAATGAATCGGAAACAGCGGCGGCCACAGCGGCCGCGTGGGCGAGTTGGCGCAAGATCCGCGAGTCCGGAGATGCCAAGGCCAAGCCATCGCCGGAGCCGCCAAAGACAGAAGCTGAAGAACCGCACACCCCTAAGGACGAGGCCGCCATGGCTGTTGCCGCGGGCGCGGAAAAAGCCCCTGAGACGGCTCCCGTCGAAGCTGATTCCAACTCAGCCGAGTCCGACCCGGCCGAGATAGCCAGCATCGTGGACAGTGTGCTGGCTGACCTTCGGCCCCAGATCGTCGCGGAAATTTCGCGCAAGTTGGGCAAGAAGAAATAAGTTCTTTCAGCGTAGGTCGTCATCCCTCCACGTCGCTTGAGTCCAAAGTGCCAGGCATGCATCTACGTAGGCATGCCAAGCTTGGCGGAATTCGACCTGTCCGAAGCCATCGCCGTTCTCTCCCGCACTCCTGCAACCCTGAATGCGCTGCTGCGCGGCCTGCCCGACACCTGGGTGCTCCGCAACGAAGGACGCGGCAGCCTGGGGGCAGACACATGGAGCGCGTTCGACATCGTCGGCCACCTGATCGTCGGCGAGCGCACCGACTGGATGCCGCGCCTGCGGATCATTCTGGAGAACGGCGAAGCGAAGCCCTTTGATCCCTTCGACCGCTTTGCGCAGTCCAGAGAGAGCCAAGGCAAGTCGCTGGAGCAACTCCTCGATGAGTTCGCCCGCCTGCGAAAAGAAAATCTGGTTGCGCTCGAGGCGCTGAATTTAAAGCCGGGGGACCTGGCCCGGCGCGGAAGGCATCCAGCGTTGGGAGTGGTGACGCTGTCGGAACTTCTCGCAACCTGGGCCGTTCACGACCTCAATCATTTGCATCAACTCGCCCGCGTCATGGCTCACCAGTATCGTGACGCAGTAGGCCCGTGGAGCGCCTATCTGGGCGTGATGCAATGCAAGGGGCATAGCGCTCCCTAGGCGAATCGAACTTGGCCGGCGCTGTGGCCAGGATAGGCCCGTTTGACTGGGATAGCTATAGAGGGGTGAGAAATCCGGCCACCCCGGCGAAAATGTCGAGCGATTAAGTTGGGATTGTGCGGTGCGGGAGCAGGCCCTGGGCGAGGCGGATCCTTCGCTCGATCTGGCGGCGTTTTTTGGCGAATCGCGCGATCATGGACTGGAGTCGGCCAGTCTAAATCAGATCGCCCAAGAATGGGCGCCGCGCCTGGGCTCAGCGAGACGGAAGTCCGCAGTTATCTGACCGAGAATATCTACTACCAACTCGACGCCGGATGCCTGGAAGGGCTGCAGTTGTTTTACCGTTACACCGCGGAGATTGGGGCTTTGCCTGGCGGCGGGGTTGCGGTTCGTCTCACAAAGTGTGGCGGCGGCGCGGTAGGAAACTCGATTCTTTCTATGGGTTCAGCCCGATTTTCCGCATGGTTTCGATATAGCGCGGATCGGAACGCAACGGGTCAAACTCCGGGCCACGCATAAACTCCCCGACCAGATCTCCGTTTTCAGACCCGGACTCCATCGCCCGGAGCGCAACTTCGCGGTTGGTGGTCGCGCAGGCCAGGGCTGACGATGGCATTCTGTCGGCTCCGGTGATTGCCTGATTCAACGTGCAATACCCGTTGGCGTCAGGAGTCACCGACACATGCCCGAGGAGCTCCTCCAACTTCTGCATCTCGCCCACCGCCTCTGCATAGCGACCCATAGTGGCCAACAGGTGTGAAAATTTGAAATGCGCGGGCCCAAAGTTCGGATCCTGCTTTATCACTTTTTGGAATTGGGCTAAGGATTCTTCATACCGATGCGCCACCATCAGGGTCCAGCCGTAATTTGTGTTAACGATTGGGGAGAGCGGATCCAGCGAAAGCGCCGTGCGAAATTCTGCAAGAGCCTCGTCCGCACGGTTTTCGGGCACTAACACCAGGAAGGCATAGAAATAATGCGCATGGGCATTGTTGGGATTGATCTCGATGGCGCGCCGGAATTCGGTCTCGGCCTCACTCCAGCGCCAATCAGACGCCAACGCGGCGGCACGCGAATTGTGCGTTTCGGAAATAGAACCGTCCAGTTGCACGGCCTTGCGCGAGGCGTCATCGGAAAGCGCAATCGCCTGCTTTGAGCCAATCCCGATGTCATAGCTTGGGGCCACGTTATAGGTATCGGCCAGTCCGGCATAAGCGAGGGCGTAGTTAGGATCAGCGGCGATCGCCTGTTGGAACAACTCGATGCTCTTCTTCAGGCCCTGCTGCGTGCGTCCGGCCCATTGCTGGCGGCCCTCCAGATAGAGGCGGTAGGCTTCCGGGTTGCTGGTTCCGGCCTTGCCCAGTTTCTGCTGCTCCTCGCCGCTCAGTTGCACGTGCAGGCTTTTGGACACGTCACGCGTGATGTCGCTTTGCACCTGCGTGATGTCCGCCTGCTTGCGCGTGTACTGCGCGCCCCAAATCTCGCTGCCGTCGGCGGAATTGACGAGTTCGGCGTGAATGCCGAGTTCGTCCCCATGCTGCGTGATGCGCCCGGTCAGCACGGCAGCAACTTGCAGCGTTTGCCCGACCTTCTGCGGATCGTCCTGGCTGTTCTTGAAGCGGAACACCGTGCTCCGCGCCATGACCTTCATGCCCGGAAGCTGGGAGAGGGTACTGATCAAGCTCTCCGTCAAGCCGTCGCTGAGGTATTCATTGTTCGGGTCGGCGGTGGCGTTTACGAAAGGCAGAACCGCGATGGAAGAAACGTTGTTGGCCCCGGTCTTTGGCCGCAGCCAGGAAGCTCCGACGGCAATCACGACCAGCAGTGCGGCGAGGCCGGCCCAGAGAGGCCAGCGCGAACCTCCAGCGGCGGGCACTTTGGCGGATGACATCTTTTCCGGTGCTTCGACGACTTCCGCAGGAGAAGACCGTCCGGAGTCCAAATCGCGCTTCAGTCGCGATAAATCGGCGCGCAGGTCAGCAGCGTTCTGGTAGCGCAGATCGCGGTCTTTTTCGAGGGCCTTGTTGATGATGCGGTCCAACTCCGGAGGCAAATCCGGGTTCAGCCGCAGGGCCGGAGCGGGCTGGGCATCGAGAATCGCTTTGAAGATGACAGCAGAACTCTCTCCGCGAAAGGGCAGGATTCCGGTCGCCATCTCGTAGAGCGCCACGCCGAAGGAGAACAGATCGCTGCGGGCGTCCAGTTCCTTGGCGCGCGCCTGTTCCGGAGACATATAGGCGACCGTACCCAGGGTCGAGCCGGGACTGGTCAACTGCGCGCGGTCGAGGGTTTGCGTGTTACCCGAAGTGGAAGTGGAGTTTCCGACGTCAACCTTCGCGAGGCCGAAGTCCAGAATTTTGGCGTGACCGCGCTCGGTCACGAAGATGTTCGCGGGCTTGATGTCGCGATGAATGATGCCTTTGGAGTGCGCCGCATCGAGCGCGTCGGCAATCTCGACCGCCAGCGTCAGGAGCACTTCCTTGTCGAGCGGTTGGGCGTTGATGCGGTGCTTGAGCGTTGCACCGTCGAGGAACTCCATGGCGATGAACATGCGCTCGCCGCTCTTGCCGATTTCGTAGATGGTGCAGATGTTGGGATGGTTCAGCGAAGACGCGGCCCGCGCCTCGCGCCGGAAGCGCTCCAGCGCCTGAGGATCTTTGGCCAGGTCGTGGGGCAGGAATTTCAGGGCGACGAAGCGGCCAAGTTCGGTGTCCTCGGCCTTGTAGACGACTCCCATTCCACCGCCGCCCAGCTGCTCGAGAATGCGGTAATGGGATACGGTTTCGCCAATCATGCGTTAGAGGAATGTTAGGGGCTGAGGGGGATGGCGTCAATACTGGTTCGGGTAGGATGTGGCTACGGGAAAAACGGCTCCACCCCCCACCCAGCGGGGTCACTCGGGGCACCGTAATACCACAGCGCCGGATGGACGGCCATACCCCCCGATTTTGACCTGGCCGCCCCCGCCCGCGCGCTCCCAGGAACCCCGAACCCGCCCGCTGGAACACCCAGCCCGCCGGGCCCGCCCGCCCGCGCGAGGCGCGGGGCTAGCTGGTAGAGCGAGAAGCGCGGGCTATGCGAAGCGCTCTCTCCTTGCGTGGTTCGTGATGTTTGTCATCGTGTGGTTCTGGGCGTTTCCAGTTTTCATCCGTCCCCTTGTTGGAGCGCTGGCACGTGGGGAACTCATGCTTACGTTCCCTGAGTTTCTTTACAACGCGATTTCAGGATCGGGAATGACCACACAGATGGTCAGGTCGATCCTGATGTTTTTGATCATGGTCGTGGGATTGGCGCTGCCGATGGGAAGGTTCTTCATAGCCCGGAAGGCAATCGAGCCGCTTCATCTACCTTCGAGGAAACTTGCAGTCTCGTTGCTGATCGGCATTCCGGTGGCTGCGCTCGCGTTGTATTGCTGGTTGAGGGTCGGCGGCCTCTACGAGCTTCCAACTGCGCAGTTGAATACGTTCCTAGTAGCGCCACCGCCGCCACCACCGCCTCCGACTCCCTGCAAATGCCCTGACGGAAATTAGGGCGTGGGTTGGCGCAAAATCCCGTTATCACTCATTGACCGTCAAAACGTGTAATCGCCTGATTTCGTCAATTGTCCTGCTAAACACAAGCTGCTGCGTTGGTTGGGTCATCGAGTCGGGTCTATCATGATCTGCTATGCAACGTGCTCTTAGAATGCGGCCCGTGACCTTGACTTTGGTTGCCGTGTTTTCGTTTCTCGTACTTGCGCTCGGAGCCCTGCAAATTCACCATCACTCGCAATATGGCCACTTCGTCTCGCTTGGACTGCACGCTGATGTGACCGTCTCCGACGGCGACACTGGAATACCGGGCATCACGCAACTCATTGATGCGCACCTTACAAACTTCGGGCTCTTCCCAGCGACAATCGAGAGATGTGAATTTGTTTCGGACGCAGGCGCTCATGGAGTGAGCGTCCCGTATAGACTTGAGCAGTTGGACACGGGAACGCACAGTTGGAAAACGCTCTTTGATACGGCGGGAACCTATTGTCGCCCATACCCTCTAGGGATCGCACAATCCAAACTGGTGGACAAGCGACTTTGGCCCGGTCAGACTCTCTCGATAGGGTCCGAAGCCACGGCGGCTCGCGGTAAGCTAAAAGGCGAGATGGTGAGGTTTGTGATCGAGGCGGATGGACGCGAATTTCCAACAGGACCCTACATGATTATTGAAGTGGGAAGGGGCCTTCCTCGTTCACCGTAAGTCAGTGGCCTTGCTCAAATGTTGCAAAATCCCGTTTACACTCATCATGGGGTCAATGAGCACCGCCAGGCGGAAGACCGACCAGTTGGGCCAGCGCCTGCCAGTGCCTCGGATGCGGAATACGCCTGCCCGCCTGAATGTCCGATGAGTACGGCTCGCTTACGCCCAGCAGGGCGCCGATTTGCGCCTTCGCGACGCTGGCAAGCGCGGGCTGAATCCGCTTTAGGTAGACATCGCGGGTGAGCCACGCCGGGAGGTCTGAGGGTTTCCAATTTCGAATGGCCTGCTTGTGCCGCCGCATGGTGGCTGCCCGCTTTGCTAGGTGCTCCGGTTGCTGTGCGCACTTACGCCCGGCTTTGAAGTTGACACCCGTAACCCGCTTTGAGCATTTCCAGCAGCGCTGCCCATCGACTGGAATCTTGACTCCGCAATCGCTGCAAACATGTTCGGGTTTAGGCTGGCCAACTTTTGGTAGGTCGCCACCTTTTGCTTCGCGTTTGTAGCGCTGCGTAAGGCGAGTTGCGATCAATTGTCGAGCAATCTTGGATACGGAACTTGGTTTGGACGCGGAGGACCAAATCTCTTGCGCGACATATTCTGCTACCGGAGCTACTAGTTTGCGCCACGTGTCCGAAGTCTCGCAGAGCTTGATGGCCAACGGTGACGCAATGCGGCAGTTCCCATTACGGTCCTCCCAAAAGTCGGAGCGGCGGAGCGGCTCTCGCTGAAGCCAATCAAGAACAAAGGCATCACACTTCGCGCGTATCGGCTCCATGATGTCACAGGCGAGAGAATCCCTGTTGGGGGTGTCCACGTGGAGCAAGCCGATGCCGGGATCAAGGCCCATCGCCGATGCAGCTAGTCTCGATTCCGCCTCCAGGATCGAATAGATCAGGTTGCTCAAGGCATTCGGCGGGTTGGCCGCAAGGCGTGGACTGTGGGTCAAGGGTGAGATGCGGGAACCAAATCGCTTCCAATGTTCCGGCACACGGCGCTCGTCCTTGCGCGGCCAGTGAATCGGTATGTTAGCCCACGATTGCCAATAGCAGCGCGCAGCCTGCGCTTCGATCAGCCGCACGACTTCTATACCTTCCGCGCTTTGTAGTTCATCCTTGAATCGAGCAATTGCGTCTGCTGCCGCGGAATCATGCAGCATATCCCGCACGAGTAGCTCCTGCCCGGCGAGCTTTTGGGAGATGAGTTCCTTGGAAATCTTGAGCGCCGTCCCGTTGCCGATTGCGAGCGCCTGTGCTCGGCGGAGCTTGGCATCCGATGGAGAAACAGGACCAGTAACGGCAAGCACCTTGCCTCTGCGGTCAAGCATCACGAAACTCGCGTCCTGATCAGCCAGCCAGCGCAGGGCTTCTAGCGTAATGAAACCGTCGCTCCCGATCAGCACCAACCTTTTCAGACCATGGTTTACACGGGGCAGGCGGATGGTGCAGCGGTCGTCGGCTATCCCATCATGCAAGAGCAAATGACCGGCGTTCACCTGGACGCGGATGCCATAGCCATTCAAGACCAGGACGCCAGATTTGCGGAGGGCGTGCGAGTGCGGTAGCGTGGGCGAAGCTGCCATTGGAGTAATGCCTCCTGTGGTGGTCAGGGCTTGTCGGCTGCTACTAACAGTCGGCAGGCCCGTTTTACTTCAAGAAGCTTAGCTTGCGGGCCGCGATTTGTATTTTCGCCTCACCCGTTTGCGTGCCGGTTTTGCATCCCGAGATTCTTCGAAAATCTCTTCGGGTCGGAGGGAGCCGACCAGATTGATGGCTGTGCGTGTGGTAACCCCGAAAAGCGCACCCGCGAGGGCGCGAGATAGAAACCAGAATTGCTTCAGTCGGGTCGACGGGCGGATTGAAACATTACAGCGAGGGAAACGCGGGTCGTGCAAGGCAGCAACGTACTGTTCTGCGTACTGAGACAAATATGTGGGAAATGGACTGCCTGGAGGAATGGGCCAGGCCTCTACTTCTATTTCCTTCTGCACGCCGGGTTCAACTTCAACCTTCCTAGTCATGACTGCTTCTCTGCAGACCTCTCGTATCCGCTCCGGAGTCGTTGCCGGGTCCAGCAATTCCTTAAGGACTCCGGGTTCACCCGGTATCCTGACTTCCTTCATAGCATCCTCTCTTACGATACGGGACCACAGTGGCCGTGTTGAGGAGAGTTGATCCTCCAGCTCCCGGCACCGTTCCTGCTTTTTGGATGCTTCTAAGAGACCAGCTTGAATTTCTTCCTCAGCTTTCTTGGCTGCCTCTGCGGGGATGTTCAAGTTCTCAAGCTCGATGGTCGACTGTCGAAGCTTTACCCTGTCCAGTGTCCACCGAAGATTCCCCTCGGCGATCCTCCGGAAATCCCAATAAAACTGGTGCGCGAACGCGTAGACCGATCCAGGGTCGGCTTTTTGTGGTCTACCGGCTCCCATAATTAAAGGGCAAAAACTGCTTCTCTATCATTGACCGTGATTGTCATCATCCCGTACAACACAACTATATTATGCGCCTTGCTGGTTAGCCACTGCAAGGGCAATAAATAGGAGGCTCGAAGATGCACCGAGATGAAACTGTGCTTGCGGTGGGGATGGTTGAGGCAGCCCGGCGGTTGGGGCTGTCCGCTCGAACAGTAGCGACTCTTGTTCTGCGGCGGGAGCTACCAAGCCGCAAGGTAGGTCGCCGACGGATTATCCCCGTTGTGGCTTTGGAGGCTTTCGTACAAGCCAACCATGGGCCTGGTCGCACTAGAGCAGCAGCTTTGAGGGAAACAGCATGAGCGCGGGGTGAGCCAATGCCGTCAAAAAGAAGGTCCCAGGCTCGCCGCGCCAGGCTACCGGGGGCCAGAAAAACTAAACCAATCAACTCAAGTTTAGCGCGATCTGCGCGCGCGGGTGAAATTGCTCGTGCCACGGCCGCAGTTTCTAAGCACTATCGCGCGCCTCGCCCATGGTTACTCTCTCCGGCGGAGCTAAGGAAACGTGGGGATGCACTGGCGGCGCATGCGGATATGTTGCGCGACCACAAGCTCACGGCTTCGCAAGCTGCAGAGGGCCGAGGCGTCACGACCCGCGACTTTTGGAAATACATACCCAAGGCATTCAAAAAGGACAGGAACGGCAGAATCCGCGCCATCGCTGATCGTTATGTCCGCCGGATGGAAGTTCCCGGCCCGAGTGGTCCAATCATAATCAAAATCGAAGGCTCAAAGGCCAGGAACGAGATTGCACGTTTCCGCAACGATGTCTTCCGTTTTCAAAGAGGCGATCTTACTGCGCTTGATAAATGGCGAGGCGTAACGGTCCAAGGGTACGAGCTTCTGACCGACCCGAAAACCCTTCGGAGGTTGGGCGAGCAAGACAATCTCCCCGAACATTTCGGTAGTGAACAGGTCATCCCGTACTTCGGGGGTGCCGCATGAGACGGTGCAATCTCTGCGGTAGCACCTGTGATGTGACGCAGCATCACGTCGGGGGGCAGAATTTCATTGCATGGTTCACCATGTCGCTCTGCGCCAGGTGTCAAGTAATTTTCCATGCGAGACAGCGGGCTGCCGGAATTGATCTACGCTCCACTCCGAATCGCTTTCACAGGCTCATCCGTGCCCTGAAGATGACGGTTCTGTTCATGTGGATGCTGCTTGACATGCTCGAAAAGGAAATTGCTTCAGACATCGAGAAAGAAAAAGCACTAGAGGGCAACTCGAAATGAGGGATTGGAAATGATTGAGACTCACGATCTCTTTTTGCGCGCTCTTGCCGTACCGATAGAGAGAAAGAAAAAGAAGAAAAAGACCGCCAATACCGAAGGGGAGAACAATGCCCTGGGCGAACCCAAGTGGCCGGACATCCTCGCGTTCGATACCGAAAGCCGGGTCACAGTAGATCAGTCACTCACCTTTGGCGTATGGCGGCGCTGCAGCAAGCTAGTCGGACAGAAATATGAGGTCATCGAAGAGGGGATTTTCCATGCTGACGACCTGCCCGTGAAAGATCTCAAAGTTCTCAAAACTTACACGGAGACGGCGGTCTCCGATGTACCGTCATTTCCTCCCCGCTTCCCGCTTTACTCGCGCACCCAGTTCATGGAGAAGGTACTCTGGCCCGCGCTGAAGCGAGACGGTTCCATGGTGGTCGGCTTTAATCTCGGCTACGATCTCACGCGGATCACCCTGGACTGGACGGACGGGAATAAGGGCGAATGGTCGCTCGTGCTGATGCAATATGCCGACGGCCCCGAAAATTGCAATTATCCCCGCATCCTGATCACACCAATAGACAGCAAGAAACAGATAATCAAGCTGTGGCGACCTTGGAAGAAGAATCAACACGAGTGGAAGGACGCAGGTAGAAACATCCACTTTCTCGACCTTCGGACCTTGCTCTGGGTGCTTTACAACAAGTCGCACTCGCTTAGGACTGCCTGTGACAACAAAGGCGGTCCTTTCAAAGGGCAGAACCTACCCCAGAAAGATGATCATGATCCGAGTGGCGGAGTCACACCTGAGGAAATTGAACACTGCCGTCAGGATGTCCGCTGCACGATTGCATTGCTGAACGCCTGTAAGCAGGAATTTGACAGGCATGCCGATCTAGATTTGAAGCCTTGGAATGCCTATTCACCTGCGAGTATTGCCAAAGCGTACCTGAAGGCAATGGGGATCGAACGACCTGAGGTCAAGTTCAAGGTGCCCAACGAAAAGCTTGGGTGTTGGATGCAGAGCTACTACGGCGGTCGCTCCGAATGCCGAATCCGCCACGAAGTTGTGCCCGTGGCCCCTGTTGATTACACCTCCGAGTATCCATCCTGTTGTGCAAACCTTGGGCTGTTTAAATTCTTGACGGCTGAGCGTTTGGACTTTGTCGATGATACGGAAAACGTAAAGCGCCTCGTTGCGACTATCACTATGGAAAGATGCTTCCGGCGTGACACATGGCGCAATCTCAACTTTGTGGCCCGCGTATTGCCTGATGGGGACATCCTGCCCATCCGGACTGTCTACGATGGTGTGACCCATAACATCGGCAACAACTACTTGCATCCGAACCCAGCTCATCCCGAACCCGTCTACATGGCTGGCCCCGACCTCGTGGCCGCAGTGGTTCAGCAACCCGGCAAGATTCCCAAGATTCAACAGGCATTCCGCATTGTGCCCTCCGGAAAGCAGCCGGGGATGAGAGCCGTAAGACTACGCGGCAAAGTCCTGATTGATCCTAATGATGATTCGGTTGACCTCTTCACAAAGATTATCGAGGAACGCAAACGCAACAAGGATGATGCCGATCTCTACTACTGGTTGAAGATCCTGGCCAATTCGATCTACGGGTTCTTTGTGGAGTTGATTCCAGAGCATTTCAAGCAACCCAGGCGCGTGATGGTGTTCTCCGGTGATGAGTGTTTCCCTGATTCTTCCTGCGTAATCGAAAAACGGGGAAAGTGGCTCGCGCCCTACCTGGCAACTCTCATCACGTCCGCCGGAAGGCTTTTGCTCGCGATGCTAGAGGTCGAAGTGACGCGAGCCGGAGGAACATATCTATACTGCGACACCGACAGTTTGGCGATTGTGGCATCGAAGAATGGCGGCACGCTGCGTACCCCCGGCGCGCAGGGTAAACGTATTTTGACCTGGGATGACGTTGACCGAATTACTGCCAAGTTCCAGGCGCTCAATCCGTACGACCCGGACGTAGTGCAGGACCTACTGAATCTCACAGATGACAATTACGTGTGCAAATGTTCGCATGAACTCAAAACCGAGCATGATGAAGCCGGAGTTTGTGAGGTGCGCGGATGCAACTGCAACGCGAAGAAAAAGGTGCGTCGGCAGTTGTGGGGTGTGGGCATAGCAGCCAAAAGATACGCGCTACTTGAAAAGGTATTGAACAGACGCGGGAAATTAACAGATACAAAAATCGTCAATCCCAAAGCGCACGGAATCGGCTTTCTCTATCCCCCAAAAGACAACCCGGGAAATTGGAGAAAAGACGCGCCACTGTGGGTTTACGAGATGTGGGATTACATCGTGCGCGAATTTCTGGGATTAGAACGCACACGACCGGATTGGGCTTCACTTCCGGAGATGATGCGCTTCTCCGTATCGACTTGGAACGTGTTCAAGATGCTGGAGATGTGGGAGGGTGCACGTCCCCACAATTTCATGTTCATGGTGATGACTTCCGAGGCGTACTCATTCGATTTCGATTTTGATAACAAACCCGATCACAAACCCATGGTGATTGTGCCATTTTCGAGCAAGCAAGACGAGTGGCGCAGTCTCGAAGGTGTCGATATTCACAATCGGGATCGGCGCGGCCGATATCGACGTTACCGGATGGACGATCCTGGTTTTCACCCTCTCACGTACGGGCACATGATCGAGGAATATATCCGGCACCACCAATCGCGCAGACTGCAATGTTGATCGAACAGCGAAAATAACAATGTTCCGATGTCGAGGAGTCTGGCTTCGTTCGGCCATTCCGCCGGACGTTTCGTTGAGCCACGAGACATGAATACTGTCCGCGCGTCTTTCGCTTCGAGGATGATCGGCGGCCGATAGGGATTCGCAACCCAACATTGAGTTTTTCTCCACCACGTCTTTGAAAAAATGAGGGCGAATCCCCCATTGTGCGTCCGCCAATCGAGGCTGAGACGGCTTAGATCGAATGGCAAGTTGAAGCCCACGATCAGCCATCCCTTACGCAGCGCGGGAAAGAACACGTGTTCCATGAATTCGGGGAACGAGCGATGTACTCGCAACCGTATCTTGGGCGGGAAGCAAGGCAGCTCGATGTCGGGAAAACTGTTTGCCACGAAAGTCCCTATGGTGTTGAGTTCCTGTTTGGAAAGTCGTTCATCATAGACGAGACCCTCTTCGCTGCAACGGTACTGTCCGTCGATCAGATTGCAGATACGGTAGACTCCGAACATCAACGTCTGATCAATGGAAGTGCGGGTCTCAGTGTCGAACAGCAGGGCGCGCTCTGGCCAGCGTGGAGGCATCGCGCTATCTTTCTTCGATGGAGCTTTGGGCTGCCTCTGCACTTTGACCGTGTGCGCCCGAAGAAAGATTGGCAAGCGATCAGGAATCATACGTTACCTCCCAAAATCTTCTCCGGATCAATTACCTCCGGGTGATCCAGTAACCACAAAAAGACATGGCATCCTTCACGAGCGCGTTTGATCCGCTGCTCAAGGTTCGACGCCGGTTTCATCATGTCAGGGTCGGCATTGTAATAGGCTCTGGTTACCAGCTGATGATGGAGAGTGCACAGCGGAACACGAAACCAACTGCAGTGATTTCGGCCGCCGACGTGATGCCATTCTGTGGCTGGCCTGTCGCAAAGTGTGCATCGTTTGCGCACAGTTACACCGCACCTGCCAGGGCGTACAGATCCTCGAACGGCTGATCGCTCTCCGCAGCAGCCGCAGCGATACGTGAAACCTCGTAATGGGAGGTTGCGAGACGCACTCCGTCTATGAAGATATTGCGCGGAAAGGCATCTATAAGTGAGAAATCGCCCCGCCCCGCGGCCTTGACTGCGTTGTTCCACGCACCCACAAGGCTTGCTTGGCGGCTCCCGCGAGCGCGCAGCCACCTAAATTCCCCTGGCTTAGCCGTGGGGATTTTCAGTGTGCGGGTATACCGGTCATACCCACGCACCTGAAGCTGGCCACGCTCGTCATGGAAAAAAGCACGTGGGAGAAGAAGCTTTGCTGTTCGGCGAGTGATGCCCGACTGTTTTTCAATATCCCTCCAGGCAAGACCCTGGCGTCGAAGTCTCACGAGTTCAAACGCAGTAATGCGCTTGCGCGATGCATCGTGACGCGAGACACTAATGTTGAAGCGTTTTTTGTTCTTAGCGGCTGAGCGGCTGCCCCTGGACGAGGTTTCCGCCTGCCGCTTTCGTTTGTGCGGCATGGTTTTTACGCCGTTCTGCCAGTTTCTCCTTCAGCAGCTGCAGCTGGCCCGAGGCAGCCAGACCCGTGATCACTCCTAACGAAGGCCTCCAATGCCATAACCGGAATAATTCTCCGGCGGCCCACCTTTCGGCTCGGAAGCTCGTTCCGCAGGACAAGCGTGGCCACGGTGCGAGTGGACAGGCCCAACCTCCGGGCCGCTTCGGACATCCCAACGGCTACTACGGTTTCATCTCGGTGCATCCTGGTGCCTCCTGTTATTGCCCCTTGCGTAACAAGCAGTCAACGTGCATACTGTAGGCAGTTATAGAGGATGTAACCTAAGAGCTTCAAGAAATCTAAAATAGCTTTTGCCCTTTAATTATGGGAGCTGGAAGACCAACAAAAGTAGACTCAGAAACGCTCTACACGTTCGCCCATCAGTTCTATTGGGACTTTCGGAGGATTGCCGAGGGAATGCCCCGATGGCGGATCAATAGGCTAAAGCAGAAGCAGTTAGAAGCAGAGTTGGACCGGAAAACGGATGCTCAACTAAAGGAAGAAACGAGACAGCACCGCGAGGAGATCATTGGGAATGAGATTCGCGCTGGTGTGTTGGCGCAGGCTCAGAGGGAAACCAGGCTCCGAGAAATAGAAGATGCCGAGATTCCGGTCACGCGAGATTGGTTACGACGTTGTATAGCAGAAGAAGCTAGGGAGGAACTGAGGTTCCCCGGTGAGCCGGAGGTAATCAACTCTTTGCTAGACCCCAAAACGACTCCCGAGCGAGTGCGCGATATTTGTAAAGAAGCCTTCATGAGTCGAACAGTCGAGATTGAGCCTGGGGGTTTCCAAGATGTTGAGCAGTTTCCGGCTTGGCCCATGCTTCCAGGCAGTACGCTGCCCGGTTATTTGTCTGAGTTCGCGGAGCAATATGTGGATGCGTTGCGTGATCCCCGTTTCCCGCGCTGCGATGTGTCAGCACGCCCCTCGACTCGGTACAAGCAATTCTGGTTTCTGTCTCGGGCCCTCGCGGGCGCGCTCTTCGGGGTTAAAGCACGTACAGCCATCAATCTGGTCGGATCTCTTAGACCCGAAGAGGTGTTCGTGCAGTCGCGCAGGGCTACGCCCACACGTCAACGGACCAGACGAAGGTACAAATTGCGGAATCCAAATTAGTTCATTGAAGGAAGCGGGCCTGCCGGACTGTTCGAAGCAGCCGACAGACCCTAACTACCACGGAGGTATGAGCTCCAATGGCAGCTTCAGGCACCCTACCGCAACACAACGTATCCCGTAAATCCCTCATTGGCAGAAGTGGCGTTCTCACGCTCACTGGTTTCGGAATCAAGGTGCGGATGCAGTCCGGCCACTTGGAAATCGAAGATGGCATCGGGCCGGAGCGCCGCAAGATCAGGCTCGCCCGCGTCGGACACGGGCTGAGGCGTTTGGTCTGCATTGGCTCAGACGGGTTCATATCACTGGCCGCGCTGCGCTGGCTCGCCGATCAGGATGCAAGTTTTGCGATGCTTGAACGTGATGGTAAGGTGCTCGCCGTCACCGGGCCGGTCCGCCCTTCGGATGCCAAACTCCGGCGAGCCCAAGCCCTTGCGCTTTCATCCGGCGCCGCGCTGCGAATCGCGCGAGAACTAATCAGCCAGAAGCTCGCAGGGCAGGCACAGGTTGCGCGTTACAAACTCTTGGACACCTCTGCCGCTGACAAGATTGCTCAATTCATGGCGGAATTGCCAGCCGCCGAGAGCATCACGACTATCCGGTTGATCGAGTCACAAGCCGCCCGATCCTATTGGTCGGCGTGGAGCACACTACCTGTCAACTTCCCGAAGAATGAGGTTGGACGAATTCCCGCTCATTGGCAGAGCTTCGGAGCGCGGGTCTCTCCGCTGACGGGATCACCCCGGCTTGCCGCAAATCCCGCAAACGCAATTCTTAACTTTCTGTATTGCCTGCTGGAATCCGAAGCTCGTCTTGCAGCGGCTTGTCTGGGACTAGACCCAGGCTTGGGTGTTCTGCATGTGGACACAACTGCGCGCGACAGTTTGGCGTGCGACCTGATGGAGCCAAGTCGCGCACGCGTGGACGCTTACTTGCTTGATTGGATCACACGCGAACCGCTTAAGCGAGAATGGTTTCTTGAGCTAGGAAATGGGAACACTCGGCTGACCGCATCCTTCGCTTGTCAACTTTCGCAGACAGCTCCGATGTGGGCTCGTGCGGTCGCGCCATTCGCGGAGTGGATTGCTCGTGCGCTCTGGTCGAGTTCAGCCAGGCTCGCTCGTGAGTCTGCGCCGCCTACGCGGCTAACGCAGCGTTTCAAGCGAGAAGCAAAGGGTGCACCGCCACTACCATCCGCGATTAAGGCACCCCGGCGGGAAAATATTTGTCCCGGCTGCGGGAAAACTATTCAAGACCGCAGTACCACCTGTGTCAGCTGCTCCCTTGGGGATGCCACCAAGAACATGCTCGATGCCGCGCGGATTGGTCGCCAAACGGCGAATGGTCCTGAAGCCCAGTTGAAGCGTGCGATCACTCAACGTAAGAACGCTTTAGCGCAACACTCATGGAAGTCGTCCGACCAGCCAGCGTGGCTGACAGAGAAATTCTTTTCGGAAAAGATTCAACCACTCCTCGCCTCGACCTCAGCACGTGCTATCGCTCGACAAATCTCAGTGTCTCGCTGGTACGGTGGCCGCATCCGCGAGGGATATCGCCCGCATCCGAGGCACTGGCAGACGCTGGCGAAACTGGTAGATGTTTCACCAAGTCCAGAAAGATACATCGAAAGGACGCTCGGCTCATAGGTGCCAGGGACCTTGAATCCGCGTGAAAACGTAGTTACAACAACTTAGACGGCAGCAGATGGCACGCTTTACCGTGTTTTCGATGTGAAGCAGTGCGAACGGCGCGGAACGGCACGGTTCTTAAACCAACGAACAGAGCGCAGTTAGACCGCGGTTTGCTTAGGTTACCGTGGTGACTGGCGGTGGGTGATTGTGATGACTATTGTTAAAACTGCGGGCCGTGAATTATGCACACGATTGAGGAACTAGTAGCGCATTCTAAGGACTGCCAGGAACTGCGAGAGTTTCATCAGTTTCACCGCAATCACCCTGAGGTGCTGGACTTCCTGGTTGAGGGAATTGAGGCACGCATCAGGCGCGGATTTACTGCCTATTCTTGCGGCTCCTTGTGGGAATACGCACGTTGGAAACTGGACATCGAAAAGGGTCCATCGGACACCTACAAGCTGAATGACAAACTGGAACCGTATTATGCGCGTGCAATTGTCATCTTGCACCCGCAGTACAACGGAATGCAGGAATTCCGCAAAGCGAAAGCCGATGAGGTCTTCAGAACGCGAATTGAACCTGCTCCGAAGAAACGACCCAAACACTACGCACTTAGATTGCAATGGGCCGACGGGACACCTTTGCAAGAGCAGCCGCCGAAGAAACCCTCTTCCACTGTCGGAATGCCTGCCGATGAGAAAAGAGATATAGGCTCCCGGAAATGACAGCCCCGGAGACGATGAAGAGCATTCAGTGGAGACGCGGGATAACACGGTTGTACGTTGTCACGGCGATATGCTGGGTGGTCTTCGTAATCGCGCTCGCCACTATGGACGCCAGTTCGTGGCCTAAAGCGCCAGCACATGACCTAGGTGTGGCTCCCGATTTTGACAACAGGCGGCCGGTAGTACACCTTTCCTCCGGTTTTACGATAGACACACGGGGTCAGAAAGTGGACTGCTACGACAAGACAGGCAGCCGAGTATCGGATAAGGAGCCGTGGGTTTTAGCTGGAGGAGATTGTGGTGGAGATGAATACGAGGTTCCACATGGACACCGGTTCGCCCTACCCTCACGGTGGGAACGTTGGCATGATGACGAAATTAGAGGGTATGCAGCGTTTGCGGTTCTACCCGTCGTGCTTGTGTTTGCATTGATGCGCTCAGTGTTCTGGGCCTTAGCCGGATTCAGGTCGGCGAGTTGATATTGGGGAACCTGGCCTCGGTTTATCTCTTGGAGCCGCTTTTGCCTGACCTGTTAGGGTTGAGGCGGGTAATGTGTTCGTGGGAGGGAACCCCGAACAGTGCGTAGTGCTTCGCCCTTCGCGTTAATCCAGCTAATGCAATCAACCGAAAGTATCGAGTGAAGTTGCAGTAGAGGGCTAGGATTTGGTTAATGCGAGAGACCATGTCGTCAGCTACGGCGAGAACTTCATTTCCCGTCGTGCAGAGTGCGAATTCCAATGACTCCAAAACCCAACTGTCTTCTTTTTTTCTTGAGCCTTTGTTTCTTGATTCTCGCGCTGTCGCTGTCAAAACAAGGGGCTATGGACGCAAGCACGTCGTCTTGCCCCGTCAGCACTGCCGCTGCGTATCGAATCACCGGACTTGGCGTTGTTCTTGCGACGGCACGTTGAGTAGGCGAGGACGCTGTCGTCGAGTTCGGAGTGCCCGGCGGCGTCACAGTGGTTGCAATTGATAAGCCCCAAAGCGGGGAGGTCGCCGGGACGGTCACAGTTGCGGAGACGACTACGGGCTTCTTCCCCTCCAGAGGTCTCACACCAGTTATTGTAGCGGCCATCGTGTTATCAAGCGTCGCCGGGACGCGCGTCCCTCCGTTGTAACTGCGCCAGTTTGCGAGCGGCTAGGATGCTCGCCGCAATCAACAGCACGCGCTTGCAGCCCTCGTCCACAGCACAGTAATCCTATCATGTTCGCCTTGCATTCGCCCATCCAGTACAGACGAAGAGGGAATGCTGTTGCAGATGACGAACAACTGGCGCGGATCGCGAAGGTTCCCAAACGAGAATTCATGCGTCGCGGAATCAATCAGCATACCCTGGAAAAAATCTGCAAGCGAGAACCCGTGTACGTGCAACCAAGCTGACGCGGTGTCTGAAAGTGCTCGATGCATACGCATTGGAGAAATCCTCGGAGTTGATCAACAGTGATGCGCACACGGAGAGCAACAGCATTGTTTACGCAACTTGTGGGACTCACGCGCAGAATTAGGACTTTTTGTTTGACTTGCTTCACCGATATCCATAGCATTTCTTTGCGATCGGCCAGCCCATGTCTACTACGATTCCGCCTGTCGTTAAGGAACAGTTGGAGTTAATCCACAGTGACCAACTGAAACGTGATGAGGTCGTATCCGTTGAACGCCTGCAAGAACTCTATCGGCTGTTCCGTGATCGGTTTGGACCCCCAAAGCTGGCCGCGATGGATGGCGAGGAACTGCTCAATGCCATGCATGCACACGGCAGCCACGAAAGCTTGGTTTACTGGCTGGAGTTCAAGAACGACAACGAGTTTCCTAGTCCAGGCTTCGGGAGCATTGCAGGAGGCAGCTCACATAAGTTCGGGTTGTTCCGGCGCAAAGAGACGGAGCAATGGGTTACCGGCAGTGGGATCAAAGAGAAGGTACTCAGCATCCCAGAGGCCATTGCCATCGCTCGCAAGCATCGAGATCAATTTGTTGCCGGTGCGCGGATCTTGGAAGAGTTTACCGCTAACACCGATGATGCAAGCTACCTAAAACTTCAAAGTGATCTCAATCAGTACGCACCCGATACGAGCCGCCTTGCCTGGGGGCACAAGTATTTCCATTTGCTGTTTCCCGAAAAACTGGACGACTATCACAATCAGAAATGGCAGCGCCATCACCTCCTGAAACTCCTGCAGTTACCTCCATCCGAGGAGGGGCTTTATGTGTGCGCCGGCAGATACGTGCAGCTCACTAAGGAGTTCGGTTGGCCCATGAATCACCTAAGCTCTGCGCTAAACGCTCGAGATGGCGACCCAATCCGCTATTGGAGAGTCGGTACACGTGTTGGAGAAGATAATAAAAAGAGCATCTGGCCGGCAATTCATGCGGGTGGGTACGTGGCAATTGGTTGGCCAGCTCTCGGCGACCTACGCGGTGTACCTGAGGATTCGAGACGGCAGGTGATTCAAGAAAGGATAGAAAAGTTATATGGCAGCACTAAACAGGTTTCTTCTAGGAAAACGGTAGAGATATTGCATTTCTTCTCGACAATGGCGGAGCGTGACGTTGTCGTCGCCGCCGACGGCGGTACAGTGCTGGGGGTTGGACGCATAACCGGTCCGTACAACTACGACGAATCGGAACCTCATGAAGCGCCCCATCGCCGCAGAGTGGAATGGCACAATACCGACCGATGGTCATTACCCCAGTCAAATGAAGGGCTACAGACTACTGTCTCGAAAATCAGAAAATCGGACAATCGGCTCGCGCTCGAAGAAAAGCTTATTCGACCAGCATCGCCTCCAACCAATGTGACATCCTTGCCGCTAGATACCGAAGAAAGCGCACCCCTGGAAGGCCACCAGGTTCAACGGCGGTACTGGGTGGAAAAGACTCACGTCCGAGGTCGCCAGAGTCGAGAGTCGGGAGACCTGTCCCTAGGGAAGGCGCTTTGGTCCCCACAGAAGGATAAACGTGGGGCTGACATTTATCGATTCATGAGAGAGGTAAACCCGGGCGATGTCATACTCCACTTGACAGACAACGAGGGGTTTACCGGGGTTTCCACGGCGGCATCAAGAGCAAACGATTTCAATGGTCTGGCTGACACCGAGTGGGGTACGGGCCCTTCATACCTTGTGCAGTTGGAGAATTTTGAAAGCCTAACGCCGCCGCTATCGCGTTCCATCTTGTTCAATGAGCCTTTCAAGCAGCGATTGATAGACATTTTGGATTCTGGCCACTCAAACCTGTTTTTCAATCGCGAGCCATCCCTTAACCAAGGTGCCTATTTAACTCCGGCGCCCCCACAATTACTCTCCGTCCTGAATGATGCCTACGAACACATTGCGGGGAAACCTCTTCTCAGCGATCAGTTCACCTCTGCGAAGCCGATACATACGAAAGGTCCGACGATCTCGGATTCGTCCTTTGATATGGACTGGCTTGTGGGCTTGACGCTTTGGGAGCGGAGCTTGTTGGAAGACGTACTGGAAGTGCTGCGAAGTGGGGCCCCTCAGGTGATCCTTGCGGGACCGCCCGGCACCGGTAAGACCTGGGTGGCTAGGGCGGTGGCGCGTCATCTCACCAACGGAGATGTTTCCCGTGTCAAATTGGTCCAATTCCACCCGACCTATGGCTATGAGCAGTTTATCGAGGGACTTCAACCCGTTGTAGATGAGCAGAATCGAATAAACTTTAAGCCGGTTCCCGGAGTGTTGCTGAAGTTTTCAGACAAGATGGATTCGCGATCCGCGCAGCGCGTTTTGATCATCGATGAAATGAATCGGGCAAATTTACCAAGAGTATTTGGCGAGTTGCTGTACCTCTTGGAATACCGTGACGCATCAGTTGATTTGTTGTTACGTGAAGATTTTCGGCTTTCGCCAAAACTCAGCATCATTGGCACAATGAACACCGCTGATCGAAGTATCAGAGCAATCGATGTGGCTCTTCGCAGGCGCTTTGAGATTTTTGAATGTCCTCCAAGCGCACAGATACTCGAGCGCTACTACGCCGTATCCGGGCACACCTTGGAGGTAGATGGCCTGGTCAAAGGTTTTGAGCTATTAAACGCTGACTTGCAGTCTCGGCTAGACCGACACCACACAATAGGACACTCGTTCTTCATGCAGCCGACATTCACCACCGCTCACTTGAAGAGAGTATGGGATCGAAAGATTTTTCCGTTGATCGAAGAGTACTTCTTTGACGAGCCGGATGTGGCGGCAGAGTTTTCATTGATTAAGTACTGGCCCAATGCACGCCCGACGTGAGTACGAAATCTTAACGGAATCAACCCCCAAAGCAATTGCTCTCACAAAGGCTCAAGCAACTGCGCTGAGCGAGCTGGGAAAGACGTTAGCCTCTAAGAAGCAATGGTGGGGGGATGAGGATGACGGACCGCCAAGTGCGGTCGAAAAGTCGGTCATCCGCTGCTCGCCCCGCATCGATGGAAAATGGGACGTAATCGTCCTCAATGCGGTGGGCATAATTACGACAGAGGATCTGGATCTGTTTGTTGAACCCAAGATACCCTTAGCTCATGCAGTCTACCTATTCTCGCGTTCGGATCAATTTCCCCGGCTTCCTGACAATGCACTTAAAACTCAGATTGCGACAGGCCAGCTACTTTGGCGAGCAGTGGCACAATGGTTCATAACGTCGATCGAGCAACTGCTACGCGACGACCTCATTAAGGACTATCGAGGTGCAATTCAGGAAGTTCCCCAGGCAAGAGGTCACGTTGACGTCTTCGCCACAACCCAGAGTTTTCTTAACGGTAGGCTGGGCATCGTGTGTGAATACGATGAATTTGATGCTGACAACGCTCTTAATAGGGTTCTAAAGGCTGCTCTTTCAAAGACTCAACGGATGCATGGTTTGGATACTGCGGTAAGGGATCGCGCGGCGCGTGCGGTGCTTCGCTTTGACGACGTCGGTCCGCTACGTCCTGTGGACTTGCGTGTATGGGTTGACCGGCACGCCTCGAGATATAGTGATTCGGTGGCACTTGCTAAGCACCTTCTTTGGGGCACTGCTCGAAGTATAGAGGTCGGAGAAGCCAGCGCAAGGTGTTTTCTTCTACGAACCCCCGACTTAATAGAGGCAGGGGTACGTTCTCTTTTGGAAAAGGCTCTAGGTGATATCTGTCTTGTGAAGAAGTGTGGAGTCGGTATCCCGGGAACAAAGATGACTCTAAATCCCGATTTGATGTTCGGCGATCAAGCGGTTGGAGACGTTAAGTACAAGACTTCTCCTGACTGGGTTAGATCTGACCTTTACCAAGCAATTTCGTTTGCTGTAGGGTTTGGTGTCAGGCGTTGTGCGATCGTCAGTTTTTGCGAACAGACTGAGGTTTCTGTCAAACCCATTACGGTTGGCAACATTGAAGTCGTGCATTTTGGATGGCCCGTCGGCGTTACACCGGAACTTGCGGAACAACAATTAACGACCAGAATCAGGAGTTGGATTACTTCACTTGGGGCTGGTAATGTGAGCTGATTGTTCGATTGTTCGATTGTTCGACAATTCTCTCACCACCGCCCGGCCCCGCGCTCCCTCATGCCCCGCTCACACGTTCGCGTCGCCCCCTGCGCGTTCAGCATGCTGCACACACGTTCGCGAGTGGGACACTTTTTCCCGCATATGTAGCTAACCCCGGGGGGTGTTTGACCCTTCTTTTCTCGCGCCTGTAAGATCAGCACTTAGCCTTTAGCTCTTGGCCTTTGGCTTCATCGGGAGGTGCTGGCTGCGGTTTGCGGACTGGCATCGCGACCGTTGCCCCCTAAATGCCAATTGCTGACTGCCAACTGCTGACTCATGCCCCACGAACTTCCCAAAGCCTACGAACCGGGCGCGATTGAAACGCGCTGGGCCGACTACTGGATCAAAGAGAAGCTCTTTTCCGTTCCCACGCCGCCGCCGGGCCCGCCTTCCGAAAAAACGACGCGTCCCGTATTCACGTTGCTGCTGCCGCCGCCCAACGTCACCGGCCGCCTGCACATGGGACACATGCTCAACCAGACGCAAATGGACATCATTGTCCGCTGGCACCGCATGCGCGGCTTCACTACCTTGTGGCTTCCCGGCACCGACCACGCCGGCATCGCGACCCAGATGATGGTCGAGCGCGACCTTGCCAAGGAAGGCAAGAAGCGCCGCGACTTGGGCCGCGAAAAATTCATTGCGCGCGTCTGGGAATGGAAAAAGCTTTACGGTGGCGCGATTCTCGACCAGATGAAGCGCCTCGGCGCCAGCGTGGACTGGGACCGCGAGTACTTCACCATGGACGAAAATCTTTCGCACGCCGTGCGCGAGGTCTTTGTCCGCCTCTATGAAGAAGGCCTGATCTATCGCGGCAAGTACATCGTCAACTGGTGCCCGCGCTGCGAAACCGCCATTTCCGACCTCGAAGTGAAGCACGAAGACGTAGCGGGAAAATTGTGGGAGATTCGCTACCCGGTGATCGGAACAAAAGAATTCATCACCGTAGCTACCACGCGGCCCGAGACCATGCTCGGGGACACGGCCATCGCCGTCAACGCAAGAGACGAGCGCTACACGCATCTACATGGCAAGAAAGCTCTGCTGCCGCTGATGCAGCGCGAGATTCCGATCATCACCGACGAACTGGCCCAGCCTGAATTCGGCACGGGCGCGGTGAAAGTGACTCCCGCGCACGATCCCAACGATTTTCAGGCCGGACTGCGCCACGACCTGCCCCAGATTGACGTGATGGACGAGCACGCGCACATGAACGCGAATGCGGGTCGGTACGCGGGGTTAGATAGATATGAAGCCCGCAAGCGCGTCCTGGCCGACTTGCAGGCGCAGGGATTCCTGGCCGGGGAGAAGGATTACACCATCGCCCTCGGCAAGTGCGACCGCTGCGGAACCGTGGTCGAGCCGCGTTTGTCGGAGCAGTGGTTCATCAAGATCAAGCCGCTGGCCGAGCGCGCCAAAGAAGCGGTCGAGAGCGGCGAGATCACGATCGTCCCCGACAACTATCGAACGATTTATCTGAACTGGATGAACAACATCTACGACTGGTGCATCTCGCGCCAGTTGTGGTGGGGCCATCGCATTCCGGCGTGGACCTGTGCCAAGTGCAAGAACGTGATGGTCGCGCGCGAGGCTCCTCTCACCTGCGGGAAATGTGCCAGCACAGAACTCGAGCAGGTTTCCGACGTGCTCGATACTTGGTTTTCCTCCGGCCTGCTCCCGGTTACAACGCTCGGCTGGCCGGAGAAGACGCGCGACCAGGCCGTCTTTTATCCCACCACTCTGCTGATTACGGCTTACGAAATTCTGTTCTTCTGGGTCGCCCGCATGATCATGTTCGGCTGCCACTTCATGCAGGGACATGAGCAGGACCCGGCGATCAAGCAAGCCAGCGGCTGGGGCGACAAGAAAGACGATAGCGTGCCCTTTCGCCAGGTGTACATCCACGCGCTCGTGCGCGATGCCGAACGGCAGAAGATGTCAAAGACGAAAGGGAACGTGGTTGATCCGCTGGATGTGATCGAGCGTTTCGGCACCGACGCCACGCGCTTTACGCTGGCGGCGATGGCCGCACCCGGCACCGACATCGCCTTCAACGAGAGCCGCACCGACGGTTACCGCGCCTTCGCCAACAAAATCTGGAACGCGGCGCGGTTCATGTTCATGAACGTGGACCGCGTGGAACCGGGCCTGCGCCCTACACCTGCCGATGTGGGCGCGGGCGCCTCGCCCGTGCAATCCGGCATTCCAGTCTTCCGCCCTGATACTCTCGAAGACCGCTGGATTCTCTCCCGCTTCAACCGCGTGACCGCCGACGTGAACGATGCGCTTGAGGCCTATCGCTTCCACGAAGCCGCCAACCGCATCTACGACTTTTTCTGGGGCGAGTTCTGCGACTGGTACCTGGAGCTGATCAAGCCCAGCTTGAATTTCGAGGAAGGCGCCGACAAGACTGCTGCCTGCGCTGCCTGCGCCAATCTCGTCAGTCTGTTCGATTCAGCTTTGCGCCTGCTGCATCCCATCATGCCTTTCATCACCGAAGAGATCTGGCAGGCGATGTACGAAGGCAAGCCTCCGCTGAAGTCCATAGCGCTGGCGGCGTATCCGCGGGCGGATGAGAAGCAATTCGATCTCGCCGCCGAGACCGAGATGGCGATCTTGCAGGACTTGATCGTCAGCGTGCGCAATCTGCGGGCGGAACTCAAAGTCGAGCCCAAGGTGAAGGTCCCCATTGAGGTTTTCGCACACGAATCTGAGATCCGCGCCATGATCGAGCACAATCAGGGTGCCGTCGAGCGACTGGCGAATGTCGAGAAGATCACGTTTGTGGAAACCTCGCTGGCCAACCGCGCCGGAGCCCGCAGCACCGCTCGCTTCGACGTCCACGTTGTCTACGAGCGCAAAATTGACGTGGCCGCCGAGTGCGAGCGTCTGAAGAAAGAACTAGAGAAGATCGAGAAAGAATTGGCCAACAACCAGAAACAATTGGGCAATGAGCAATTTCTCGCCAAGGCTCCGGCAAGTGTGGTGGAAGGAATGAAGAGACGAGCGGTAGAGTTAAAGTCACTGCAGGAAAAAACACTGGGACAACTAAAGGGCTTGGGTGGATCAAGAACCACGTAGAGCCGGACAGCCGAGGCGGCTGTCCTCACACGGGTCTTGCTGATCACTGACACTGTCTTATGGACTGGAACTCGCGCCGCATCACCGCCATCCTTGAGAACGCGCTGCTCGAAGACCGGGCCACGCGCGACTCGACCAGCTATGCCTGCGTGGATGGCAACCAGCGCGCCTCGGCGACGATCATTTCCAAGCAGGATTGCATTCTAGCCGGAATCGGCTGCGTGGCCCGCATCCTCGACGTTTATGCCGCGCTCGACGGCGCTGTCACCGCCCACTACGAAGTTACGACGCATCCGGAAATTTTCGATGGCGTGCGCCTCCGTCCCGGACAGTCCGTCGCAGTGATTCGCCATAACGCGCGTGTGATCCTGTCCTGCGAGCGCGTCATTCTGAACCTGCTGCAGCGCATGAGCGGCATCGCAACCCTCACTCGCAAGTTCGTGGAGGCTGTTGCCGGCACCCGCGCCCGCATCCTCGACACACGCAAGACCGTGCCGGGCCTGCGCGTGCTCGATAAGTACGCCGTGCGCTGCGGCGGTGGGCAGAATCACCGCCTCGATCTTTCTGACGGTGTGCTCATCAAGAACAACCACATCGCTCTGGCCGGGGGCATCGCGCCCGCGCTGGAGCGCGCCCACCGCAACCGCCGCGGCGAGCAACCGATCGAAGTAGAAGTGCGCACGCTGGAGGAGTTGGAACAGGCACTAGCCACCGGTGCAGAGGCGATCCTTCTTGACAACATGCCGCTCGCGGACGTGGGCCGCGCCGTCGAGCGTTGCTCGCAGCCCGACGCCCAGAGAAACGGACGCCGTCTCCCCATTGAATGTTCCGGGGGTATCCGCTTGGAAAACGTCCGTGCATACGCCGAGACCGGCGTAGATTTTATTTCCGTGGGCCTGCTGACGCACTCGCCCCAGGCTGCCGATATGAGCCTGCGCGTCGCCCCCGCATGATGTGGCGCGGGCATTCTTGCCCGCGTGCCCCTGGGTGGTTCCGTGCTTCAGCGCTGCGATCGAGTTCTGCTGAGGGATAAGCTTTAGCCGCTGAGGTCTCGCGTCGCATTGTCCTTTCTCCCCGATTCGCGCATAATCTCCGCATCAGCAAGGCCGCCCCAATTCGCACGCGCAAACCCCGGCGGGCAGGGATACTCGCGTCGCACGATCACCAGCCCACAGACATCCGCCTTGGCCGCATCGTCCGCCTTTTGATGGAACACGCCATGGTTGTGGTCAGCGGCACCAAGATCGGGCAGGAGATTTCTTCCAGCCGCTCTGAAGTCTGGCGGCTGATCCAGCAACTGCGCGGCATGGGCGTGGATGTCGCCGGCCACCCCGCCACCGGATATCAGCTGCGCTCCGTCCCCGACTTGCTTCTGCCCGAGATTCTTCAGCCACTTCTACGCGGCACCATCTTCGACGTCCATCTTCGCCACTTCTACAAGATCGGCTCCACCAACACCGCCGCCATGGCCGCCGCGGCCGACGAGGCTCCCGAAGGCAGCGTCTTTCTGGCCGAAGAGCAGACCGCCGGCCGCGGCCGCGGATCGAACACGTGGGAGTCGCCCTGCTCTACCGGTATTTATTGTTCAGCCATCTTGCGCCCGTCGTTGCCGCCCTCCGACGTGCTGGTGCTGTCCCTCGCGGCCGGGCTCGCGGTCCAGGCGGCGATTCGGCAGGTGGATTCGCGCGTGAATCCGGACCTGAAGTGGCCCAACGACATCCTGATCGAAGGCAAGAAAGTCTGCGGCATCCTCGCCGAAATGAACGCCGAAGCCATCCGCGTCCGCTATATCGTGGTCGGAATCGGCATCAATGTGAACCAGGCGAGTTTTCCGAAGGAGTTGCCCGCGACTTCGCTGCGCCTCGCAACCGGCAGCGAGTGGTCCCGCGTGGAACTGGCTGCCGCTTTGCTAAAATCACTCGACCGCGAATATAGGCAGTTGGTCGAGCATCCCGACGCACGCGAAACGATTCTGGACCGCTTTGCCCAGAATTCTTCCTGGGTGCGCGGGAAAGCCGTTCGCATCGAGGAAGCCGGTTTGTCCTTCGAAGGAACCACCGAAGGTCTCGACGCCCGCGGATTCCTGTTGGTGCGCACCGCCCGCGGCGTGCAAACAGTATTAAGCGGAACCGTGCGTGAAAGATGAATCCGGTCAAGCAGTAGCTAGTTGCTAGAAGCCAAGAGCCAAGAGCATGCTTCTCGTCCTCGATGTCGGCAACACGAATACGGTATTGGGCGTCTTCGCCCGCGTCGCCAAGATCCATGCCAGCGGCGACGCTGACGAAACTCCGCGCTACGAGCGCCTTTTGGCCAACTGGCGCGTCGCCACCTCCCGTACCAGCACGGTGGACGAGTACGGCGTCCTGTTCCGCAACCTGTTTTCCATGGCTGGTCTTGAGGCCAAAGGAATTCACGGCATCGTGGTTTCTTCGGTCGTGCCGCCGCTCGATCCCGTCCTGCGCCAGGTTTGCGAGCGCTATTTCAATCTGCGCCCGCTGTTTATCGAACCTGGCGTCAAGACCGGCATGCCCGTGCACTACGACAATCCCGCGGAAGTCGGTGCCGACCGCATCGTGAACGCCGTCGCGGCCTTCGAAAAATACGGGGGCCCGTGTGTCATCGTGGATTTCGGAACGGCCACCACCTTCGACTGCGTCTCGGCGAAGGGCGAATATCTGGGCGGAGTCATCTGCCCCGGCATCGGCATTTCCGCCGACGCGCTCTTTGAACGCACCGCCCGGCTTCCGCGCGTGGAAATCCGCAAGCCCGCCCGCGTCATCGGATCCACCACCGTCGGCAGCCTGCAGTCCGGCCTCTACTACGGATACCTCGGCCTGGTGGATGGCATTCTCGAACTCCTGCTCGCCGAACTGGGCAACGACACTCGCGTTGTCGCCACCGGCGGCCTGGGCCTCATGATCGGCACCGGTTCCAAATACATCAAGCACGTGGACGATTTTCTGACACTCGAGGGCCTGCGCATCATCTGGGAGCGCAATGCCGCGGCGCGGCGGGAGGCTCCCGCGGCCAAAGCCAAGGCCGCATCCAAGCCAAAGAACGGCGGCGACCGGACGGCGGCGCCGTTACGCAGCGCTCGTTGACCTGCCGTGGAAAAGACCTGCCGTGGAAAACTATTTCAACTACTTCACCGAAATCGAGGAGCGCTTCCTGTGCCGCCGCAGCGGCGGTCTGCTGCTCTCGACCCTGGACTGGGCCCTGATCGAAACCTGGAAAGACTCCGGTATCCCGCTCGAGGCCGTGCTTCGCGGCATTGACGCCGCCTTCGACCGTTACGACCAGCGCCCTTCGAAGACACAGAAGATCAACAGTCTGGCGTATTGTTCGCAGGCGGTGCTCGCCGCGGCCGAAGATATGAAGGAAGCGGCTGTGGGTGCGGCAGGAGCCGAGTCTGGGGCCGCTGACAAACACCGCGCCGGGGAGGGTTTTGAGCCGAACACGGTCGCTGCTTTCCTGCGCCGCACCGCAGATTTGCTGGAAGCTGCAAAACTACCCCACGGCGGAGGAATTTCCGCCCTCAGCGTCGCCCACGAAACAGCCACGACCCTTCGCCGGCTTGCCGAAGAAACCGAAAAGAAACCATCGGCCCGTCTGGAAGACCTGGAGCGCCATCTGACTGTGCTCGAAGAAAAACTATTCGCCGCACTGCTGGCTTCAACGCCTGACGAAGAGATCGTCACCGTCCGTGCTGAGGCCGACCGCGATCTCGCCCCCTACCGGCGGAAAATGTCCGGCCCGCAGATTGAGCAACTGCAAAAACAGTACGTCCACAAGCGCCTGCTGGAAAAACACGGCCTTCCGCGCCTAAGCCTGTTCTATATGTAGTCTGGGAAGGGCACGACTTTGCCATTAGCCTGCCCTGAGCGAGCGGAAGCGAGTCGAAGGGTGCCGTCAGTGTGGAAATGAGTCGTCGGCTTTAGCCGCTGATGTACTCTTTCACCTACCGTGGTCCACCGTTTCGATGCCCTCATTCTCGGCGCCGGCGCCGCAGGCCTGATGTGCGCCATGGAAGCCGGCAAGCGCGGACGCCGCGTCGCCGTGCTCGAACGCTCCGACCGTCCGGGCAAGAAGATCCTCATCTCCGGAGGCGGCCGCTGCAATTTCACCAACCTCCATTGCCGCCCCGAAAATTTCCTGTCGGCCAATCCTCACTTTGCCAAGTCAGCCCTGGCCCGCTATACGCCGACGGATTTCCTCGCTTTAGTCGAAAAGCACCAGATTCCCTACCACGAAAAAACCCTCGGACAACTCTTCTGCGACCGCTCCGCCAGCGACATCCTTAACATGCTCGAGAAGGAATGTCGTGCAGTGGGAGTCGCCATTTTCCTGAACACAAAGATTCAGGTGGTAACTCGCACGACAGAATTCGTCGTGCGCTCCGCGAACGCCGAGTTCCACGCGCCCGCGCTCGTGGTCGCCACCGGAGGCCTGTCCATCCCGAAGATTGGGGCAACTTCCTTCGGGTACGACCTTGCCCGCCAGTTCGGCCTGAAGATTCGTGACCCCTGGCCCGGACTCGTACCCCTGGTTCTCGAACCCGAAGACCGCTCCCACTACTGTGATTTAGCCGGGGTTTCCGTCGAAGTGGTCGCCTCCTGCGACGGTCAAAAGTTCCGCGAAAAGATGCTCGTCACCCATCGTGGCCTGAGCGGCCCGGCCATCCTGCAAGTTTCCTCCTACTGGAAAAAGCCACAGCCGGTTCACATTGACCTGGCGCCAGACCAAGAAGTAACCGCAGTCTTCCGCGATCCGAAGGCGCCCCGCACGTCAAGCTCCCTGCGCGCCCAACTTCGCCGGCTATTGCCCAGTTCCCTCGCCGACCGCTGGCTCGATCTGCACATGCTCAACTCATGGACCAACCCAGCCCTCGCCGCCTTCGAGCGGCAAGTCCATGAATGGACCGTCACCCCTGCCGGTACCGAAGGCTTCGACAAAGCCGAAGTCACAGCCGGAGGCGTGGATACCGATGAACTCGCGGCCAAAACCATGGAGAGCCGCAAAGTCCCTGGCCTCTTCTTCATCGGGGAAGTTGTGGATGTGACCGGGCACCTCGGCGGGTTCAATTTCCAGTGGGCCTGGGCCTCCGGCGCGGCAGCAGGCCAGGCGTTGTGAGTATCTGATTTAGAATCAACTCTTGCTCCTCACAATCGAAAAGCTGATCTACGGCGGCGACGGCCTCACGCGCCTGCCCGCCGATTCCCACGGGCGCGGCAAAGCCGTCTTCGTTCCCTTCGTCCTCGCAGGAGAAAAAATCGAAGCCTCCCTCACCGAGCAGAAACCCAGCTTCGCCCGTGCCCGGGCCGACGCCATCGTCGAATCATCTCCTCACCGCGTCGCCCCCGCCTGCCCCTACTTCGGCCAATGCGGCGGCTGCCACTACCAGCACGCCACCTATGCGCACCAGCTCGAAATCAAGAAAGAAATCCTGCGCGAGACCCTGCGCCGAACTGCCAAGCTTGAGTTGTCCTGCGGGATCGAAGTCCATGCCTCGCCGCCCTGGAACTACCGCAACCGGTCGCGCCTTCAGCTGTGGACACATCCGGCCTTCGCCGCCGGATATTTCAAGCTGGCTTCGCACGAGTTGCTGCCTGTCGAACAGTGCCCCATCAGTTCGCCGCTCATCAACCGCGCCATCGCCGCCCTGTGGCAGAGCGGCCGCGCAGGAAAGGTTCCCGAAGGGATCCGCGAGATCGAGTTCTTCGCCAACGCAGACGACACCCAACTCCTCGCAGAACTTTACTGCGCAACCAACTGCCGTCGCGCCGCGGTCCGGCCCTGGGCCGAGGAACTTCGCTCGGCGATGCCTGAGATCGCCGGGGTCGTGGCCTTCCGCGAGACCATTTCCGGAGGTTCGCAGGCACCGGAGAAACTGCTCTCCCTCGGCGCCGACCACCTGGTTTACCACACGCTGCGGGCCGACTACCGCGTTAGCGCCGGGTCCTTCTTCCAGACTAACCGTTTTATGACCGACGAACTGGTCAGAATCGTCACCGAAGGGCGTTCCGGCGCCCTGGCGCTCGACCTCTATGCGGGAGTCGGCCTGTTTTCCACAGCCCTGGCCCATTTTCACCACATCATTTCTGTTGAGACGTCACAGACATCCACAGGCGACCTTTCCTACAATCAGCCCTCGAATGGAAAGGTGGTGCAGGCCACAACTGAGCAGTACCTGGCTCAGGCGGAAAACACGGGTCGGGTCGGGAAGGGCGATGTCCTCCTTCATACTTTTCATACGCCCGACTTTGCGGTGGTGGACCCGCCCCGGACTGGCCTAGGAGAACGCGTGGCGCACCTGCTGGCGAACCTGGGTGCGCCGCGCATCGCCTATGTGTCCTGCGATCCGGCGACCCTCGCCCGCGACCTCGTTCCCATGCTGGCCGCCGGCTACCGCGTCGAGCAGGTGCACCTGGTGGACTTGTTTCCGCAGACCTTCCATTTGGAAAGCGTGGTTCACCTGACCCGCTGACGCGGTCATGATTACTCCATCTGCTCCCCCCGCCTTCCGTTTCAAGGCGACCCGCCAGCCCCTGGCGTGGGCGGCGGCAGCCTATTCTTGCGGGATATTCGCCGGCGTGTACTTCTGGCGGCCGATCTTGTGGTGGCTGGTCGCCGGGGCAGCCTTCGTGGCCGCGGCAGCATATTTTTCGCCCCGCCGCTCTCGCTGGGGCTGGTCGCTTGCTCTCGGAGCGTTCTTCCTGGCCGGTGCACTTCACGTCCAGTTACGCGGGTCCGCACCTCGCCTCGACACTAGCATTCAACCCTACGCCAATGGCCAGGAACTCGACGTCACTGCTCACGTCACCCGAGATGGCCGCCTGCAGCCCGGCAGTTTCGGCGAAATCCGGCAGACGCTCGACGTCGAAACCGACCAGATCACCACCGCGACCGGCAAGACTCTGCCCGTTCATTCCGGCATCCGGCTCAGCATCTACACCCCGCGCCTGAGTGGCGCCATTCCCGAAGACAATTCCGTCGCAGGGACTGCCGGCGCAACCACGCCCATGCCCAGCTTCCACTACGGCGAGCGCCTGCGCTTCTCCGCCAAACTCAAGCTGCCCCGCAATTTTCACAATCCCGGAGCCTTCGACTATCAGGGATATCTGGCGGACCGCGGCATCGCCGCACTGGCTTCGGCGAGGAGCGAAAGCGTCGAACTGCTCCCCGGCCTCGCCTGGACTTCGACTGCCGGGGTCTCGATCGTGACCTCTCTCGGCGCCTGGCGCAGCCGCCTGCACCGCGGCGTGATCGCTAAAGTTCACCAGCTCTGGCCGGCCCGCGAGGCCGCGCTGATTGACGCGATGGTCATTGGTGAAGAAGCCTTCATTGATCGAGATACGCGCACCGATTTTCAGCGCTCCGGCACTTATCATGTACTAGAACTGGTCTCATAAATGGTGGTTGAACCGACTTAGCTATTTTCTACCTATAGGAAATCAGGCAAAAGGAGGGCATGCGAGGACGATGGGAACTCAGCGATGCCCAGTGGCAACTGAT
>Ga0209517_10001433_pt1 | contig 36207 bp, 21 predicted proteins | sample PeaSoiMetSII2010_FD_187695 | JGI IMG/M metagenome (GOLD analysis project Ga0209517, IMG submission 187695) | Peat soil microbial communities from Weissenstadt, Germany - SII-2010 (SPAdes) (version 2) | ecosystem: Environmental > Terrestrial > Soil > Wetlands > Peat | place: Germany... | reverse complement strand
CGTGCCCGCGACGCGCATAGCTGGGTGGAAGTGTATTTTCCGAAATACGGCTGGATCACTTTTGATCCCACGCCTGCCGATCCCAATCCCATCCGCGCCGGAGCCTGGGACGATTACCTCGATGCCCTCAGCCTTTTCTGGAGTGAGTGGGTGATCAACTACGATTTCAGCCATCAAGTTCAACTCGCGCGGCAGGTGGAACAAACCTCCAGGAACTTCCAACAGGAATTCGTCGGCCGCGCCGACCAGTTTAAGCGGCGAGCGGTGCGGGTGGCCTACTTCATCGAACGCTGGCTCATGTCGCACAAGCTGCTCATGTTCCTTATCATGGTCACCCTCCTGGCCGTGCTGGTGGTGGGCGAAAAAGGCGGTTCGCTGGCCGAAATCCGCTTCTTCTGGTTTTGGAAGTTCGGACGCCGCGAGCTCGCCCTGAGCCCCCGCCAGGCCACTATGTCTTACCAACGATTGCTGACGACTCTGCGAAAGAAAGGATACCCGAAGCCGCTTGCGCTCACACCCTGGGAATTCGCTAAGTCGCTGGCGGGGACGCGCCTCGCCTCGGGCGTCTTCGAGTTCACCCGCCTCTACAACCTGCTCCGCTTCGGCCAGGTGCAAGTCTCCATGGCGCGCCTGCGCCAGCTTCTGGACGAGATCAGCAGGGCGTGAGCATCTGCGATTTCAAATTTTAGATTTGTGAATCGCAGGTGGTAGGTGGGGAAAGACCATGGAACGGCGGCCCTCTCCCAGGGGCATAGGCGCTAGATTAAGGTCCGGTGGGGGTCGCCAAACATGCCCGAAGGGCATGAAGGTCATTAGCCGTAGGTGAAACCTACGGACGAGAAGGCATACGTTGAGTATCTCAGCGACCCCGAAGGGGTCGAATTCAACCCCTCCGGGGTTGAATTGAATGCTTTGCAACGGCGTTTACCGTAGGTTTCACCTACGGCTAATGATGTTGGGCCCCTTCGGGACCCCGTCGCAACGCTTAATCTAGCGCCTGTGTCTCCTAGGGGAGAGGGTGGACCGGGACGGCGTTCTCACCAGCCGTCGCGGTCCGGGTGAGGGGTTTCTGCGTGCGGTTGCACCAGAACGTCCGGCCTTACGAAGGGGTCCTGTGCATTGATGGGAATTCCTACAAGGCGAAGCAAAGGAGGCTTATCGCGGCGCGACTTCCTGGCGTTATGCGGCTCCGCGTCCTCCCTGCTGCCTGCCCCGATACTTGGAATGCATGCCGTTGACGAGCCGCTGAGTCTGCGGCAAGTGAGACTCTGCGCTACTTCCGCGGAGGTGGCTGCGGCCACTCCACCGTACGCGGATAATCGCATCGTTCCCCATTATCCGGCACGCTCCCCCCTCGAGGAACTGCTCCGAAAGGCCCGGCAGAATGAGGATGATTTTCCCACCGAGCGATTCAGCCGCGAAATCGCAACTCAGCTCTCACAATGGGGCATCGAGCTTCGCAAGAGCCCGAAGAATCTGCGCATGCTCGCTGGGCTCCTTTCGCCGCAATTTGCGGCTGCCTCGCCGAAGCCCGAAGAACTGCGCGAGCTCCGCGGCGCGGCGGCCCTGAAACTCCAACGGGCGAGTTTTTCTTCCCAACCGTCGCTCGGCCGCGACGCGTTTCTCGACCAGCTCCAATCCACTTTCGAGCGGACTTCGGAAATTCTGACGGCTGAATTCCAGCTTGCGGATCTGGAGATGGTCTCCACTTCTCCGCCGCTCCTCAGGACCCAGGTTCGTTTCGTGTTCGTGGGGACAGGGCCGCGGGCGCACCGCCTCGAGCGAATCGGCGTTTGGGAAATCGAGTGGGAGCAACGCTCGGAGGGCGGTTGGGCCGCAAAGAAGTGGCTGCCCCTTTCCGAAATCCTGAGCTTCTCTGCCCAGCCGATTTTTGTGGACATCACTTCGACCGCCCTGAAGGGCGCGTCCTCCTACCGCACGCAAATGCTGCGCGGCACGGATTACTGGCGCACGGTGCTCGACGGGGCGACGGGCATCGACATCTATGGCAACAATGGCATCGCCGCCGCTGACTTCGATAACGATGGTTTCGACGATCTCTACATCTGCCAGCCTTCCGGACTCCCCAACCGCCTTTACCACAACCGGGGTGACGGCACCTTCGAAGACCTGACGGAAGCGGCCGGCGTGGGCGTCCTGGACAACACTCCTTGCGCGCTTTTCGCGGACATCCGCAACAATGGCTATCAGGACCTGGTCGTCGTCACCGCCAACGGACCTCTGCTCTTTCTCAATCAGGGGAACGGCAAGTTCAGTCTGAAGACCGACGCGTTTCGATTCGCGCAATCACCCCAGGGAACTTTTACCGGCGCAGCCTTCGGCGATTACGATCGCGACGGACGCCTGGATATTTACTTCTGTTTGTATAGTTACTATAAGGGGCTCGAGCAATACCACTTCCCGCTTCCCTACTTCGACGCACGCAACGGACCGCCTAACTTCCTCTTCCACAACGACGGCGACGCCATGTTCCGGGATGTGACTGCGGTCACCGGCCTCAACCAAAACAACGATCGGTTCAGCTTCGACTGCACCTGGTGCGACTACGACAACGACGGCTGGCCGGATTTGTACGTGGTGAACGACTTCGGGCGGAAGAATCTCTATCACAACCAACGCGACGGGACGTTTACCGATGTCGCCCAGGAAGCAGGCGTCGTGGACGTCGGGCCGGGCATGAGTTCCTGCTGGTTCGATTACGACAACGATCTGAACTTCGACCTCTACGTCTCGGACATGTGGGAAACCTCCGGCATGCGCTTGACCTCGCAGACGAGTTTTCTGGATCGGATGCCTCCCGAGGTCCGCACCCTGTTCCGTCATCACGCCAAGGGGAATTCGCTGTTCCGGAATCTCGGCAACGGCCGCTTCGAGGATCGCAGCGCGGCGGCCGGTATCGAGCAAGCAGGGTGGTCGTGGTCCTGTCACGCCTGGGACTTTGCGCACGATGGACGCTCGCACCTTTACATCGCTAACGGTATGATCTCCGGCCCCACACGTGATGATCTGGAAAGCTTCTTCTGGCAACATGTGGTGGCGCAGTCCCCGCCGGACGCCCATCCCACCGTCCCTTACGAACTGGGTTGGAACGCCATCAACGAATTGATTCGTTCCGACGGCACCTGGGCAGGATATTTGCGCAACGTTTTCTTTTTTAACAACGGGGATGGGACGTTCTCCGACATCTCCGGAGCGGTCGGCCTGGATTTCCAGGATGACAGCCGAGCCTTCGCTCTCGCCGACTTCGATCACGACGGGCGCCTCGAGATCGCCGTGAAGAATCGGACGGGACCCCAATTGCGAATCCTGCGCTGCGAGGCGCCCGATCTGGGCAATGTGATCGCTTTCCGGCTGCACGGCACGAAGAGCAACCGCGACGCCGTCGGCGCCGTGGTTATTCTCTCAACCACGCAAGGGCGGCAGATCAAAATGCTGCAAGCCGGCACAGGCTTCCCCTCGCAGCACAGCAAGGAGATCTTCTTTGGCGTCGGCAAGGCCGTGTCCGCAAGCGCAGAAATCCGCTGGCCTAACGGCGATGTGCAGCACGTGGAAGGGTTGCCGGCCAATCATCGTGTCGAGATTGAGGAGGGCTCGGACAAGTTACAGGCAGTACCGTTCCGTCCCCATCAACCTCTCGCCGTGATTCCCCCTCCTCCGGTAGCCCAGCCGCCGCCCGCCACTTGTGAAACCTGGCTGATCGATCCCATCCTCGCTCCGGATTTCGACTTGCCCGATCTCGCTGGGCCGACGCACCGGCTTTCCGATTTGAAGAACAAGGTGGTGGTCCTGAACTTCTGGGCCATCTGGAGCCCGCCCAGCCTCGATACCCTCAGGGCACTGGATCGTTCCGCGGCGCTCGGAAGGGCCCTTGAGGTCCTGGCCGTCAACCTCGATAAATCCGAAGACGCTGCCGAGGTCCGCGCTTTTGCGCGCGCGAACTCGTTGCAGGTGCCTGTCTTGCAGGCCAGCGATGATGTTTCCGGGGTTTACAATCTGATTTACCACTTCATGTTCGACCGGCGGCGCAATCTGGGCCTGCCCACCACTTTTCTCATCGATCGCAACGGATTCATCGTGAAGGTCTATCAGGGACCGGTCGATGCCGAGCGCTTGATCCGAGACCGCGAGCGCATCCCGCAAACCGCCGAAGAGAGAATGAAGCTGGCGCTGCCCTTTCCCGGCGCGCTTCACCTGGCAGAATTTCGCCGCAATGAATTCACCTACGGCGCAGCCTTTTCCCAGGCGGGATATTTCGACCAGGCGATCCGGGAATTCAACTTGGCGCTCGAGACGGATCCGGATTATGCCGAGGCGCATTACAATCTGGGGACCCTGTATCTGAATCAAGGGAAAGCTGACGAAGCCCGCCGCCACCTGGAGCGCGCGCTCGAGTTGCGACGCGACTATCCCGACGCCCTCAACAACCTTGGACTGCTGGCTGCGAAAGCTGGCGACAGCGCGCAGGCCATCCGCTATTTTCAGCAGGCGATCGACCAGCGGCCCGATTACGCCCTGGCGTATTACAACTTGGGCAGTGTCTATCGACGCGAGCAACGCTTTAGCGAGGCAAAGCAGGCGCTTCATCGCGCCGTAGCGTTGGCTCCGAACGACCCGGAGGTGAACTACGGCGCCGGCATGCTTTACGCACAACTCGACGACACCGACCGGGCACTCAAATACTGGCAGCACGCGCTCGAGGTTCGCCCCGACTATCCGGAAGCGCTCAATAACCTCGGCGTGCTCTACATGCGCCTGGGTAAGACCTCAGACGCTCTGAACTTGTTCCAGAAAGCCACGCGCGCGGCGGGGGATTTCGATCAGCCCTACCTCAACTTGGCGCGCCTCTACGTGGCCCAGGGAGACAAAGATCGTGCTCGGGAGATTCTGCAACAATGGCTCGCCCGCCATCCCGACCACGCCATGGCAAAGAGCATGCTCGAGAAACTCGGCCAGTAGTCCTTATAGCCTCGCACCGCGTCCAAAAATGGGTTGTCCCGGCGGCCCGATTGACCGCCGGGACAGATGACTGCGCTGGGTTAGTTCTCCACGTTGAACTGGGCGCTGGTACTGACGACGATCGAACCCGAAGTTCCGGTGAAGGTGATGACGTAAGTGCCGGGGTTCGAGTTCTTGGGGAACAAGATTCCGGAGACCGAATGCCGAGCCCGCCCGCATACGGGCGCCCGGCGCGATGCCGTAGGAGTCGAACGTGGCGAGTTCCTTGGCAATCCGGACGCCCGACTCCAGCTACTCTCAGTTCCGCGACTTTCGCGGCCTGAATCCTCCGCTCTAATCTCCCGTGCCCGAAAGCGATATCTTCTGCGGGCTGTTTTGGGCGTTGTCGGTAATCACTACGCTCGCCGACCGCGAACCTTTGGCCGTGGGTGTGAACGTAACAGTAATCGTGCAACTGGCACCTGCTGACAGTGAACCCGGTGACGGCAGGCAGGTATTGGTTTGCTTGAAGTCCCCTGGGTCCGCGCCGGTGATGGCGATGCTGCTGAGCGTCAGTAGGGTAGCCCCGGTATTCTTGAGCGTGACGGCTTTGGCCGCGCTGGCCGAGCCCACCTTCTCTGTACCGAGGCTCAAGCTGGTTGCACTCAGCCCGGCCTGAGGATTGATTACCAATGCGGCGAGCGCAACCGTCTGCGGACTGTTAGAGGCGCTATCCATGATGCTCAGCGTGGCAGTTTGCGGGTTATAGTACGGTCCAGCGATGAAGCTCACCTCAATCGTACAACTCTTTCCTGCCGCCAACGAACCCGGGCAGAGGTTAATCGCCGCAAACTCGTTGGAATTCCCGCCCGAAACAATCGAAAAGAAGGGATTACTGATCGTCATCGGCGCGTTCCCTTGATTCGTCAGCGTCACACTCTTGACGTTAATCGAAGCTAGATAGACCGTGCCGAAGTTAATGCTGGATGGCGAGACACCGGCCTGGGACCCGTTCACGGACTGCGAGACCCCGGCGGAGGTGCTGCCCACGAAATTGTTGTCTCCCGAGTAGGTAGCCGTCAGCGTCCTGGAGCCGACGGTGAGAAAGGTGAGCGAGCAGCTTCCAGCCCCGGAGCTCAGTGTGCCTTTGCAGGGCGTCTCACCGGTGCTGGCGGCCACGGTGACAGTGCCGGAGGGCGAACCGGCGCCCGTCACTGTGAAGCTCACCACCACAGCTTGGCCCGTAGCGGAGGGGTTGGGCGTATTAGAAGTGATCTTAACGGTCGATGCGATCTTAGTTGCGGCAGTAGAGGAGCTTACTTGCGAGGCAGCGCTGTAATTCGTGTTGCCCCCCTGATTGAAATTCACCGTGCAAGATCCTGTGCCGCTGGTCATGGAAACGGCTGCGGAGCCCGAACCGCTGCCCGAGCAGACTCCCGCAGTGGTGATCGCCACAGCAAGGCCCGAACTGGCCGTGGCGGCTACACCAAACGTCGCACCGTAGCTCGCCGCGGCAGGAGCCGATGTGGTCACTGTAATCGTCTGGCTGGCTTGCTTGATGATAAACGACCCGCTGGCGGAGCCTTGGTAGTTGGGGTCGTTCACGGCAGCGGTCACCGTATAGGTGCCCGCGTTGGTCTGCGGCGCATTCGTCCACGTAATGCCCAGGTTGGAGGGGGTGGTGCTCGCCGTTGGCGACAAGGCACTGCCCGTGTAAGTCTGTGTCAGGTTACTGAGCATCACCGTTGCGGGCGCCTTGCTGACGTTGAGAGTGAAGATCTGTGTGGCATCGCTCCCGTAACCGTTCTGAGCGGTGATGGTCACCTGGAAGGGCCCGGAGGCGTTCGGCGTCCCGGCCAGTGTTGCCGTGCCGTTGCCGTTGTCCGTGAAGGTTACCGTGCCCGGCAGCGCACCGTTCTCGCTCAGGCTTAGCGGCAGCGCTCCCGTGGTGGTCACCGTAAACGTCCCAGCCGTGTTGTAGGTGAAGGTCGTGCTGTTGGCGCTCGTGATGGCGGGCGCCACGCCGAAATTCACCGTCGGCTGCGAGCCGGCCAGGGGCAAGGCGCTCGTGTAGGCCGCATCCGAGTAAGCAGTGGTGTTCCACACCTCGGGGACAGCGGCGCTGGATGTCGTGGTGAATTGAATCACGATGGTTCCACCCGGCTGGACGGCATTACTGGCCTCGTTGCTGCAGCCATCGAAGGGAAGACCGCCGCTTGCAGTGCAGCGGCGGAAATTCATCATGGTAGGTGTCGAGGTTGTGGTGTCATACCCCCAAGTGGCGGGGGCGCTGCCAGGCTGGGTCGCCGTAACTGAAATGTTGGTGGGCGTTCCGCCGCTCGCGGGAATGGCCACGGTTAAGCTCCCCAGGTTGTTGGTATTCGGGGCTGCCGCATTACTGATGGTCAGAGTGTAGGAGGTCGCTTGGCCTGTCGCCGCGTCTGCCGGACTGATGCCTGCGGTGTAGACCACAATAACAGGGATGAGCGGGCTGGTGCTCGCCGTCATACTGCCGTTCGTCGCGTCGGTGGCAGTAAGCGTGGTGATCGCGGGATTGTAGCTGACGGTTTCCAGCGTCACGCTGAACGTGCCGGTGCCGGCCACCAAAGCCGCACTGGAGGGCATGGAAGCGTGAGTATCCGTGGAAGTGATCGCGACCGTGTCGGTCACAGTGTTAGCCAGATTCCAATATTGATCCACGGCGTTGACCGTCACATTGAACGCCCCGTTCACATACTCGGTGTTAGGCGTGCCTGTAAACCCGTTCACTGCGCCCGGTGTGGCCGTCTCTCCCGGTACCACCAACTGGAGCTGGGTGAAAGTACCCGCATTCACTGTGAGGGTCGTCTGTCCCGTTGCGCCACCGGTGTACGTCCCCGTCACCGTATGGGAGGACCCGTTCAGATCGGCCACCGTGGCCGTGCAGCTTGCCCCGGTGCACGAGCCGTTCGGCGTGAGGGCGAAAGTCGTCGAGGTGGTGACGTCGCCAGTGGGGTTGTTCCAATTGTCGAAGCCTGCCGCTGAGTACGTCTTGGCCTGGCCCGCCGTAATGACGGCGTTGGGAGGGCTCAACACCAGCTTGACGACCGTCCCCGCGACTACCATGTGCGGCTTAGTCCCTGAACTGCCTGTGAAGTTGGGGTCGCCGCCGTAGGTTGCCGTGATGGTCAGACTGCCGGCCAGAGTTGAGATGAGCGCACAACCGCCCGCGCCGCCACTGAGCGTGATCGGGCAGGAAGCTCCGGTGCCGTCACTGACGGTCACTGTCCCCGTCGGCGTTCCGCCAGACTGGGGGCTCACGCTTACATTCACGGTGTAGGAAACCCCGGCCACCGATGGCTCAGGCGTGATGGTACCGATCGTCACCGTTGCGGCCGCCTTGATGGCCGTGATCGCCTGCGATGTGGCGGACGACCCAAGGTAGTTGTTGCCCGCGGCCGTCGTAGCCGTGACCGTGCAGATGCCCGAGCCGGCGTTTATCGTGACCACGCCTGCCGAGATAGCACAGGCGCCGCTCGCCCCGATGGTGAGCGTTCCGTCCCCCGTAGTGCTTGCGGTGGGAGTGTAGGTGCCGTTGTAAGGCAGTTGGGCGGGCGCGGTCGAGGTGAATGTGGTTGTAGACTGCGCCTTGCTGATGGTAAACGTCCCGCTCGCCGAACCGGTGTAGTTGCCCCCCGGGGCGATGGTCGCCACGAGGCTGTAGCTGCCTGCCGCGGTGGGAGCGGTCGAGCTGCCGTTATAGGTGAAGTTGACCGTAAGACCCGTGGGATTCGTAGTCGCTGTGGGCGACAGCGGTGAACCGGTGTAGGTCTGGGTCATGTTGCTGAGCATCACCGTGGCGGTCGCGTTGGTGGCCGTGATCATCTGCGGCGTTGCGGACGACCCAAGGTAGTTGTTGCCCGCGGCCGTCGTAGCCGTGACCGTGCAGATGCCCGAGCCAGCGTTTATCGTGACCACGCCTCCCGAGATGGCACAGGCGCCGCTCGCCCCGATGGTGAGCGTTCCGTCCCCCGTAGTGCTTGCGGTGGGAGTGTAGGTGCCGTTGTAAGCCAGTTGGGCGGGCGGGGTCGAGGTGAATGTGGTTGTGGACTGCGCCTGGCTGACCTTCTGCGGATTTCCGGTCAAGGATCCGGTGCTGCCGGTGTAGTTCGCACCGCCGCCGTAGCTGGTGGTGATGGTGTGGCTGCCCACGGCCAAGGTGGAGGTGTCCAAGGTGGCGACGCCTTCGTCGCTAAGCGTTCCACTGCCGATCGCACTGCCTCCGTCCAGGAAGGTCACTGTGCCCGTTGGTGTTCCCGATCCCGGCGCCACGGCGGTGACCGTCGCGGTGAAAGTGACCGTTTGGCCATACGTTGATGGATTGAGACTTGACTCGACGCTGGTGGAGGTGGCCTGAAGCGCGGGAACTTCCCGGATTCGCGAGTTCCCAAGATCGGCAATATAGAGATTTCCCAGACTGTCCACGGCTACTCCGGTGGGGTTCGCCAGCCACGCGGTGGTTGCGGGGATTCCATCGCCGTTGTAGCCGTAGGACCCATCGCCCGCGACCGTGCTGATGATGCCTGCCGTCGTCACTTCGCGGATACGATTGTTGTAGGTATCGGCGATGAAAACATCGCCAAGGGAGTCCACCGCCACGCCCTCAGGAAAATTAAGATACGCGCCGGTGGCAGCGCCCTCACCGTTGTAACCGGCATTGCCGTTGCCCGCCACAGTGGTGATGATGCCGCTGGTGTCCACCTTGCGGATGCGGTGGTTGTCGGTATCCGCTATAAATAGATTGCCATGTCCGTCCAACGCCACGCCGGAGGGAGCATTCAGCATCGCCAAGGTGGCCGCTCCGTCGTCCCCGCTGAAGCCGGCAGTCCCATTGCCGGCAACAACGGAGAGCGTGCCCGCCTTAACTTCCACAACGGCATTGTGCCCCGAATCCGCGATAAACACGTCCCCCGCACTGTCCACGGCCACGCCATCGGGATAGTTGAAATAGGCGTTGGTGGGGGGAGTAACGGGACTCCCGCTAAAGGGGCCGAAGGGTTCGGCCCAACACGGGAGGCCAGGGTTGGAACCTGCGAAGACGTTGATAATGCCGCCGGTCACCTCGCGGACGACCTCGTTATAAATATCCGAGAAGAAGACGGAGTTACTCGGCCCGCCGGCCACGCCTCCGGGAAAGCAAATTGAGGCAATCGTGCCAGCGCCGCCGTTTCCGCTGTAACCGTACGCTCCGTTTCCCGCAACTGTGGTAATTGTCGGCGTGGCGCCCGCGGCCACCATCCGGATAGCATTATTACCATCGGAGATGAAGACATTTCCCGAGCCGTCGACCGCAACGGCGGAGGGTTGAAACAAATCCGTATTCGTCGCCGGTACGCCGTCGCCGTCGTAGTCAATCCACCCGTTCCCCACCACCGTGCTGATTATGCCTGTGCTTTTGGTTACTTCGCGGATGCGGTAATTCTCGAGGTCGGCGATGAAGATGTTGTCAGAAGAGTCTACCGCAACCCCGCGAGGATTGTTCAACTCCGCCGAGGTGGCCGCTCCGCCGTCCCCGGAGTAGCCCGAAGTGCCGTTGCCCGCCACGGTCGCGATGTCCCCGGCAGGGATCGTGACTCCCGCGATTGTGATGCTGCTGGACTGCGTGTTCACGACGCGGATGCGGTTGTTGGCGGTATCCGCTATAAACAGATTGCCGGCGCTGTCGAATGCAAGGTCGCCTGGAAATCCACCGATCTTAGCGCTGGTAGCCGCCGCGCCGTCGCCGGTGTAACCGGCTGATCCGGTCCCTGCAACCGAATCCATGGCGCCCGACGTCCTGATGACCTCGAGTATCCGTGCCGATTCGGCGGCGATATAGAGGTTTTGAGAGCTGTCGAATGCAAGGCCGTTGGAACTCCCCACACATACGGTGCGGGCCTGGGCCCCATTCGCGGAAAAAGGAGTGCAAGTTTCGACGTTGCCTGCAATGGTCTCGATGTCGCCCGCCGCTATGGTTACGTTGAAAATCGTGATGGAAGACGACTGGGTGTTCACAACTCGAACCTCCTCATCTCCCGAATCCATAATGTAGATATTCCCTGCGGCATCCACGGCCACGCCTGAGGGTGAGTCGAAGACCGCGCTGGTGGCTGGTCCGCCATCGCCGTAAGGACACGAACCCGTACAGGGATGACCCGCCACGGTTTGTATATTGCCGGGTTGAATGGTTACGCCGTTGATTTTAATGGCGCTGCTGGTTTGCGTGTTCACCACGCGCACCACCTCGTTTCCACCATCGGCAAAGTAGACGTTTCCGGCGCTGTCCAGGGCGATTCCTATGGTCGTGGAACCCCCGGCACCCAAAGCCAGCGACGCCTCGACTGCGGGGCCGCCGTCGCCGCTGTAACCCGGAGTCCCATTGCCGGCAAGCAGAGACATCTCTCCCGCTGCATTCACCTTTACGATGCGATCAGTACCGAGGGAGGCAATGTAATAGTTTCCCGCGCTGTCTTTTTGCGATACCTTGTAGGGGACTCCGACCGGCAGGGAAGCAGCGGCGCCCGAGAATGTGTTTCCGCCGCCGGCGAAAGTGGTGATATTCTGCGTGCGCGCAGAAGGGGCGAAGGCGAGAGCCACGAGTAATGCAACGGCAAAGGTACCAAGGCGCTTCATGATTATTCCTCCCCCACAAATCCACGGCGAAGTTCAACCGCGCTGACTTGGTCGCCGGACGAGTTCCGATACTGAACCACCAGAGAGGGCGTGTGCCCCATCTTCCAAAGCTGGTACTCGCGCGCAGGAACGGTAATCTCCTGGCTGAGACGAACACTCTCCCGATCTCGCAAAGTTATGTCGTGAAAGGCGGCGAATCCGGCTTTCGGAGCTCCGGAGCCCTTTAGCGTTACCGTGGCGTCGATGACGTCAGAGTCGCTGTAATTGAAGATCCGCGCGGAAAACGTGAGCCTGACCTCGTTTCCGAGCGGTGTCGCTTCGCTCAGGCTATAGACGCCGGCAAAGTCGCGCCCGCCAGAAGCCTGCGCAGGCAGTGCGAATTGCGTCAGGAGCACGGCGCAGGCCGCGCAGACGGCGAGAATGGCTGACAGAACGACCAGGGTGGTTCCGGAGGAGCCGGTTTCGCTGGTTTTCATGGCATTTATCTCCTAATTACAGGCAATGGGCGCGGAACAGGCCACTTCCCCGGTGGGCCGCATCGGATGTTGAAAGTTTCCGGTTTCGCAGCCTGCAACGGTCTGATACCCTCTTGTCAATCCGCACTTGCTGTGGTCCTCACATCCTGTCCTCATCCGTTCGTAGAGGTCTGAACCAGAATCTCTGGATTCAAGTTTGCCGTCGCGCGGCGCCAGACCGCCGCCGCAAATCGTGCTATTGCATACTTCAGCAACACAAAAAGCTGTTTTAATGACTACTGCCCTGTTGCGGCAACCCAGGTTTGAATGCCAGAATTTCCCCTTAGCGTACATTCGCGGGGACTAACAGACAAACCGGCTAACCGGCATCGGCCGTTTTCTACGCTACGTTCATCAGCTTATGGCCCTTTTACTCTACTATACGCAAAAGTCAGGGAAAAACCGTCATGCCGGCGAAAAATTTTCGCGAGGCCTCAGGACGGGAAGCAGAGTGACTTGGTTGGCTCGACGAGGATCGCCAGACGCTGGACGCAGAAATCAGGCGTTGGATCGCGCCGTAGCGTTGGCTCCGAACGACCCGGAGGTGAACTACGGCGCCGGCATGCTTTACGCACAACTCGACGACACCGACCGGGCACTCAAATACTGGCAGCACGCACTCGAGGTTCACCCCGACTATCCGGAAGCGCTCAATAACCTCGGCGTGCTCTACATGCGCCTGGGTAAGACCTCAGACGCTCTGAACTTGTTCCAGAAAGCCACGCGCGCGGCGGGGGATTTCGATCAGCCCTACCTCAACTTGGCGCGCCTCTACGTGGCGCAGGGAGACAAAGACCGCGCTCGGGAGATTCTGCAACAATGGCTCGCCCGCCATCCCGACCACGCCATGGCAAAAAGCATGCTCGAGAAACTTGGCCAGTAGTGCTTCCAGGCGTTGGGGGGCCGACCTTGTGCCCGCAGGCGCTAACTTGAACGCGCCCGCTCACCTGCCGCGTGCCATAAATGATTCGAGAGTGGCTTGGACCGCGCAGTCTGACCGATGTTAACTGCTTCGGGTCGAGAATTTCGATCACCTCTCCGATATGCCGACTATACGACCAAGTGGAGCGCCCGCTTTCAAGGGTTGGATGTACCCGCGGTCATTGATATCTTGGCCGCGGGTTCTCCACATCATCGCGGAAGCGTAGCTCAATTATCGTGGGGGTCGTCTTCCGGGATGGGGAGGGCCCATAGCAAGCAAACCAGGCCATCGAATGAAAAATCCGCGGTCACTAGTGGAGCGACCAAGGCTGCTCGCATTTATCTTACAAAAACAGCCGCCTCTCCCCATGCCGTAGTGTCCACACCTTCGGGGAGTTCCAACTCTCGTGGGATGATGACTAAATGTCTTTGTTTCCTGCTGAGTGCGTCCGATAGTTCTGCTCTCTTGCGTGCAAGCAGTGTCTGCAGCACGCTGCCATACGGCGTGAGGTTCAGTGTGAGCGGTCCGCGTCCTTGTTCCCTCTCCTGCTCTAGAAGACGTCTTAGTTCGTTGGCATCAATTTTGACGAGCTCGGCAAGGTGCATGATGTTTTCCGCTAGGCGACGGACGTTGGCGGGCAAGTCTTCCTTCTGCCAGAGGTCTCCAAGCAAGAAGATGAACGTCTTTAGTGATGCCGTTTTCCGATCGGTCTTCGCCAGCGTGGAACATTCCGCGAGGCTGGCCGATTCCTGGATGGACACTTCCGCGTGCTCCAGCATCGCCTTGATCTGGTAGGCGATTCTCATTTTGCTCCAATTGGCCTCGTCGGATTTGTAAATCAAATCGTGCGTGGCTATTGACCAGGCGTGCTGCAGAAATGTCTTAATCTGAATTTCGAATAACGTGCCGTGCAGTCTACTTGGCGGTAACGCCGGATCGTCTTTCCAGCGGACATACAGACGCAGGTCGTCAAACGGAAATGCGTCGGGGGATTTGTGCGTCTCGGTGTCGACCGGTGGGCGGCGCTCACTGTGGTCGAACAGGTTCATCGCAATTGTCTCTGCGGCCGCAATCTCAGAAGCGTTGCGCACGACGACAGTTGCTGCGAAAAAATCTTCGAGGGCATGGAGTTTGCGTACCCTACCAGACTCGATTTTGAGGGCAAAATTCTCTAGCGTCTTTATTCTGCTTTCGTAATGCCACCTGTCGTTCAAGCGTGGCTGCATAAGCGCGTCAACCAACGTCTTGAGTTTTTCGCCAGCTTCGCACTGGTCGTCGTAGAGGTTGCGAATAGATGCAGGAACCTTCATCCGATTTATCTAAAGAAGCTCGTCCCTCAAAATGGCGTAACGTTCTTGTCGGGGTTTTAAATCGGTACTAGCACCGCGGGCAAAGTTGTAATAGGTGTATGCATTTTGGAAATCAGCCGCGTTGCCCGCGGCGAGGAATTCATCGAGATTCTTCTGAGCTGCAAGGGTTTCAACTTTTTGCATGAATTGAGCGTAAAGAGACGCTGTTACGGTTGGTGGTTTGAGTCGATCACGGTTGAGAGCCAGTACAGACCAAAGAGTATACAGGTGAGCAAAAGACTTCGCGAATCGGGAAACCACATTCTGATGTTGCTCAATAGCCATCAAGTCAGTTTTGGTTTGCTCAAATTCGGAAGTAAATTCTTGTTCCGAAAAACCCACCACGCCCTCAGAAGGGTCATCATAATCGGCATAGAACTCATCCAGTTCATCTGGATCGAACCCAAGGACCCGGCGCTTGAGTATGACGAGCATCAGCTCAGAAAGAAACTGAGTATCCGCCATCCTTTTCTCCCGCGCAGGAGTTACAACCCCCAATTTCTTCCAGTCCGCCTTATCTGCCTCAGCCTCGACGGTGGTTATGAGCCAACCGTCGTACTTGGCATGCCGCAACTCTTGCCTGGTTAGCTTTCTGGAATTTCGATTTAACCGATCGAACATTTCGTTGACGACCGCACCATCAACAACATTAACCATCTCGACCGGAATCTCGTAGTTCCAGAACGAATGCCTTAGTTCCGTTTCGCCTTCAAGCTCCGACCACTTCTTGCCATCGAGGCGAATGTCACCGAAATCCTTTGCGATCCGCAGGTTGTCCTGTGAAAAGTCGAGGATGGTTTGGAGTCGTTGCTTGCCATCAACCACGTAGTACATAGCCTTTCCGTCCGAAGACACACTCTTGTGCAAGAAAATTGCCGGGCTGGGATAATCTCTGAAGATGGTGTCCAAAAAGAGCTGCCTGTCTTTCTTGGTCCACACACTCCTTCGCTGGTAGGGCGGATCGAGGTCCAGTTGCTTATTTCGCTCGAGGTCTAGGAGCCATGTGATATCTTGCGTGGTGGGACGGCGTTTCATGTGAAATACCTCGTCAATGCGACTCTGCGGTCGAATGTTAGGAGCAACTGGTCACCGCTGTATAAGGTCCAAGAAAATTTGGTCCGTTAAAGTGAATCATGTGTTCAGGATTATCGGCCACCCAAACTTCGGTCTCCCAAGCAATATCTGCCGCATACCTGTGAAAATCACGCATCCGAAGAAATGCAGTCACATAACAGGGTCCGAACTCCTCGATAACTGCGACTTGAAGGCGATTGTGTTTGCCGGATGAAAAACAGATCGTTACTCCTTGCGGCAGTTTTAATGGGACGCGGTGACTTGCGCGGGAATTGTTGTAGGCCTTTTCAAGCGAGCCAACTTCTTTGACAAAGGCAACGACAGTCTTCTCAAAATCCGCCGAGCTATAACTCTTATGAACTTGGACTGCACTTGGCGTAAGGGGGCAAACCGTTTTACCGCTGTTCGTTGGCACGGTCGGGATCATCGCGATTTCGATCCGCGATCCTGGCTTATTTGAATTGATGGATCGTCTGGCGGCGGATGGTTTCTCGTGGGCCGAGAATTCACAGTCAGAACAAAATACTCCACGTCGGGTAGATTCCCTTCGCTCGCGCAAACATCTGCGAAAGGGTTAACTCAAGATAATCCCCAGTGTTGACGTTGACGAAAATGAACCTGAACCGGCTTTTGAGGCTTTGGGAAACAAGCAATTCAGCTGCGGTCAGACCGAAAAAGTGTCCTTCAAATTCGCGCCTAGCTCCCTTGGCCGTCGACTTAATTTCATACAGTGTAACCTGTTCGAGGTGTCGTTCAATGTCTGTCAAATCGTCTAGATCGACATCTGATGATAGCCTCACAATGTCGAAGGCCTTCCCATAAACTATCATATCACGTTTGATGAAGGCGACGGCCAAGTTCCTCTTCTGTTTTGCAGAGGGAATGACATAGCCCAAGCCTTTCTGGACTAGAAGTTCCGCGGCCCGACGGGCAGTGGTGTTACGCGTTGTCGGAGCTTCGGCTATGACGGCTTTTGCCTTGACTGGCAATGCTTTCGCCTCCCGTCCGTCCAATCTTCTTGAGCAATCGTTGAACAAGAGCAACAAAGTCCGCGTCGAGAGCGCGACAAATTTCGATCGCTTCAACTACATCGATCCGCCGCTCCCCAAGCTCGTATTTGCTCACATAGCTCTGCGGCTTGCCCAGAAGCTCGGCTAGCGCCACTTGGGTTACGCCGTTCTCACGCCGAAGCTGTCTGAGCAACCCCAGAAATAGCTTATAGGCGTCGTTATTGGAAGACTTCGACACGGCTAGATAATTACTCAATTGACCAAAATAACCCAATATGGGATGCTCATCTTGTGAAGGGAAGATTGGTTTATTCCAAGGCATCGATTGAAGAAACTCTCCTAACCTTTGCCAAGTTGGGTATCGTCAGAGCTCTTCCCTTGCCGTTGCGAGAAGTCGACACTCGTAGCCACCTGAACGGATGGGATGAACCCGTGATTCAGGGCACACCAACACTCACTCAACGACTCGCTCGGGCGGGTGATTCCCGGCAAATTCCGCTCGCTCTCGCTCCTGGTGTCAAGGTTAAGCTCGCGTCCGACGGGCAGAATATGTTGGCGAAAAAGGTCCTTACTGAGTTTTGTTCTCGATTCACGCCCGGCGGCAAACTTGCAATTGTCAGGGGTAGCGAAGACAGGTGGGCGTACTTTGATGAGGATCTTCTGCGCACCCTCGGCGTCGTCATCCAGCAGCACCGACAAATGCCCGACGTGGTCGTGCATTTCACTAAAAGGAATTGGATAATTCTTGTTCAGCTGGCAACGTCCCAGGGGCCGGTGAACGAGAAGCGACTAACGAAGTTGTGTTCGCTCTTTGGCGGCAGTAAGCTCGATTTGGTTTTCGTGAGCGCTTTTCTCAGTCGGCGAGACTTTTCGAAGTGCCGGAGGAATATCGCGTGGGGAACACACCTGTGGGCAGCGGATGCTCCCGACCACATGATTCACCTCAATAGTGGGCGGTTTCCTGAACCTTATTTAACACCGTCGACGTGATTGCCCGTCCGTAAAGTAAAACAATCGATGCCCCGCTGCAGCGAGACGTTGTTTGCTGTGCTCCATTGATCGGCGGAGGGAGGGCAGCAAGCCCTGGTCAGTCTCATAAAGATGGACTTCCAGTCGCCGGTTCGCGCGGAGCTGACTCACACGCTCGCAGAACGCAGACGACAATGTGCCTATTCCGGCCCCGGGGTCGAGCAGCCTGAAATTCGTCTGTATCGGAAAGCTGAACAGTCCCGCCACGAACCGGGCGATTTCAGGAGGTGTGAAAAACTGCCCCTTCAGCTTTCGCTGTTCCGGTGAGGTCGTAGTCTCAAATTGTTTTTGCAGCTCAAGGAGATTATTCATCAACCTGCTTGGCCTCGACGATCTCGCAAAGTACTCCGCTCATTATCTCACATCGGAGATAAAACGGGAGCCGCTACCAGCAATCAGTATATCGGACTGAAAGCCGCCGGGAGTGAGAGTGGAGAGGCCCGAAAGTTGGAGATCCCGATCTGGCCGAGATAAATTTCCAGCGCCACGGCCGTCCGTGCGCCGGCGACGCGGCTCGGCGGTGCTGTCCCACACGGCGTTTACGAAAGCAACCTTTTCACCTTGACGTGTAACGGCCGACACGCCGGTATGCTGCCGGGCGGTTGAGGGCGGAACGTCGGCAACTCCGACCCAATCTGAGGACTGACTTCGACGTACAGGAGAATCCCAGATGTGACCTGGGTCAAGAATCCGGGCTTTTGGGGAAGCGGCGGGACGGCTCGATCACGCCAGACGCGGGCCGCTTGGCGACATTTTGTCGGAGTCAACCGCGCTGGCATGGGTTGGCCAGGCTGGGCGAAGAATTCCTCCCTCGCTTTTTTCGCACTTTTGGCAGATGCCGCCGATTGGCGAGCTAAACTCGCCGCTGCACCGTCAAACTCGACCACTACCTGCCTTTTGCTTGACAAATTCACGAAGATGTTGTAGCCTATGATTGTGTTTAATTTGTGGACACATTGTCGTAGCCGGGCGCCGGAAATCGGTAGTGGGTCAGTAGCGGCGCTCTCCGAGCGCCGGAACTCCTTGAGAATCCAGGACCGGCGGTCAGAGACCGCCGCTACTGACCCACTACTCGGAAATCGACCGGGCGCGAGGGACCCCAGGTTCCTGCCCCCGGCAGGGACCGCCAGGAAATACAAGAAATGAAAAATAGTTGGAACGAAGCTAAGAAGTACTTGAAAACAAAGGAAGAGGCCCGAAAGCGAGCCTAAAACGAACTCAAATTGTGTCCAAAATGCGCGCAGTAAACGCGCAATTCGAGTTCCAGGCGCGAGACGCGGGGTGGCGCATAGGTGCCGACGCATTTTGTCGGCCCGTAGACGCCCTTCGAAATTCTCGACATTTTGACCTTGTGCTTTGTTTTCATAGACATTCCCGGTTCGTTCGTTGCGTTTTACATTTGAGACGACGACTCGAGAGGTTGAAGGGTCAAAGAGTCGACGGAGGACTTGAAAACCGAGAGTCGGTCGAATTGTGTCGACCAAAGCCCGAGATACAGAATGTCATGCAGACTCCTCGACATTTTGACCTTGTGTTTTGTTTTCATAGACATTCCCGGTTCGTTCGTTGCGTTTTGCACGCGAGACGATCCGGAGTCGAGAAGTCGAACGGTCAAGGAGTCGACGATGGGGTTGTGAACAGAGAACAAGCCGCGTCGTTCATGCTTGATCCGGCGCGTATTGGGTAGGAGTGGTGCGGTCAGGCGATTAACCACCCCTGCCCCCTCCTTCTCCAAGGAGGGGAATCGTTTGGGCTTCAACGGCGCCACGGACATTTATGCAACCGAGAGCTATCGTGCGGTTGAAGTGGGTCGGGATCTGGGGGTTGGCCTTCTCGCTCGTCCCTTTTGCCTTCGCCCAAGACCCGGGGCAGGACCGCATCGTGCAGGCAATCGACAACGCTTCGCGGGTCACGCTCCAAGGCAACGTTCGTCCGCTGTTCCGTCCTGAAAACGACCTGGGACTCGCCGACGGCTCCCTCCGGCTTGAGAACATCTCCCTCGTATTCGCGTTTACCGCGAGCCGGCAATCCGAGTTGACGGCTCTTTTGGACGACCTGCAAAACCCCTTTTCGCCCAGCTTCCACCATTGGCTGACGCCGGAGCAGTTCGCCGGCCGGTTTGGGCTGAGCCGGAATGACTTGAACAAGGTCGTGGCTTGGCTCGAGGGGCAGGGTTTCACCGTGACCTGGAAGGCTCGCAGCCGCGCCTGCGTTTCTTTCTCGGGGACCGCAAGTCAGGTGCAAACTGCTTTTCAAACCGAAATTCACAATTTCTCCTTCCACGGCGCGACGTACTATGCCAACGCCACGGAGCCTTCCGTGCCCAGCGCCTTGGCCGGGGTGGTGCTGGCCATTCACGGCTTGGACAACTACCCTCTCAAGCCGGCCGGTGTGGTCCGCAAAGCGAGCGCGGGTCTCACTCCGGCATTTACCTCTTACATTAGCGGGAACACCTACGTTGCCCCAGGCGACTTCGCCGTTATCTACGACCTCAACAGCCTTTACTCCGCGGGAATTGACGGCACGGGGCAGTCGATTGCGGTGATGGGGCAGACGGACCTTTATAGCAACCAGAGCGGCGCCAATAGCGATATCTCGGCGTTCCGCAGCGCCGCGGGTTTGCCGCCGAACTCGCCCCAGGTCGTCTTGATTCCCGGCGCCACGGATCCTGGAGTCGTTTCCGACGATATCGATGAAGCCAGCGTGGACGTGGAATGGGCCGGCGCGGTGGCCAGGAATGCCACGATTATTTTCGTGAACGGCGGCGCTAAAGGAGTCGCTAAGGCCTTGCAGTATGCCATTGACAACAAGACCGCCCCGGTCATCAGCATCAGCTACGGGGAGTGCGAATCGATGCTGGGTTCCGCGAACCTCATGGCCCTTGCCAATCTTGCCCAGCAGGCGAATGCACAAGGGCAGACTATTGTGGCCGCTGCCGGCGACACTGGCCCCGCCGGTTGCGAGGGCGGCCTTTCGTCCACAGCCGCCACTACCGGCTTGGCGGTGAATTGGCCCTCCAGCCTTCCTTACGTGACTGGCCTGGGTGGGACGGAATTCCATGAGGGCTCGGGGGTGTACTGGATAGCGGATACCAACGGCGTGGACGTCCCCCTCTCCGCCCTCTCCTACATCCCCGAGATGGCCTGGAACGACACATTGTCACCCTTAAACACCACACATGAGCTATCGGCCGGAGGAGGGGGAGCCAGCGCTTATTTCTCCAAGCCGAGTTGGCAGACAGGAACCGGAGTGCCGAACGACGCTGCCCGCGACGTTCCTGACCTTTCCCTTAATTCTTCCCTCTTTCACGACCCGAGCCTGTTGTGTATTCAGGGGAGCTGTGTCGATGGATTCCGTGATAGTCAGCAGGACCTGACGGTGGGGGGTGGAACCTCCGTGGCGACGCCCTGCTTTGCGGGGATTGTGGCCCTCATCAACCAGAAGCTGAACACGCCAGACGGCCAGGGCAACATTAATCCTGTCCTCTATTCCCTGGCCGCCACCGCGCCTGCGGCGATCCACGACATCACCACCGGCAACAACATCGTGCCTTGCTCGCCAGGCTCCAAGGATTGCCCCGCCACGGCGCCCTTCCAGTTCGGCTACAGCGCCGGCGCCGGTTATGACCAGGCTATCGGGCTAGGCTCTATCGATGCTTTCAACTTGGCCGAGGCGTGGGGCTCATCAATTGCCGGGAACCTGCCGGCTCCCGCCTTGACCGCACCTGCGAACGGGAGCGCCGGGGTTTCTCTGGCTCCTCAATTCAGTTGGACGAACGTCGCCGGCAACGCCGGTTACCGTATCCTGGTCGCAACTAGTCCCACCGGCCTGCCGACCAACCCCGCAACGACCACCTGCAATGCCTGCACGATTGTCGACGAGACGAACACGAATTCGAACTCCTACACTCCGCCCAGCGCTCTGGCTGCCGGCATTTACTTTTGGCAGGTGCAGGCCCGTGAGCCCTCCTCGAGCGGTGGCACGGCTGCATGGTCGAACATTTTTAGCTTCACGACGAGCGGTCCGGCCCTGGCGGCGCCGGCGCTCGTGGCGCCCGCCAATGGAGCGACAGGCGTGTCAATCCCGTCCACCTTCAGTTGGAGCACGGTGGCAGGGAATGCCGGCTATCTCTTATTCATCGCAAAGACGCCGGGCGTACTACCCACAAATCCAGCCGTTGGGAGCTGCTCAGGTTGCTCAACGGGCACGAAAGTCAACGCAACCTCTTACACTCCGCCAAGCGCTCCGACTGCGGGCAATCTTGCTGCCGGAACTTACTACTGGCAGGTCAAAGCCTTATCCTCGTCGAATGGCGTGTACGGTGCCTGGTCGAGCGTTTTCAGCTTCACGACCATCCCCGGAGATTTTTCGCTGAGCGTTTCCCCTAGCACCTTGACGATGACCGCCGGCGGCAGCGCTACGTCCAACCTCACCTTCACGCCGATCAACGGCCTTTCGGGCAGCAGCGTGACTTTCTCCTGCAGCGTCTCCAGCACACTGGCGGGAGTGACCTGCTCAGTCGGAGCGCTCGACACCAACAACACGGCCACCGTAACCATTTCGGCCTCCTCCTCAGCATCGACTTTCCCCGCGCGGCAGAAAACGCGCCGACTGAACGGGCGCGGGACGCGAACTTGGGCGGGGCTCGGGTTGCTGCTTACGTTCTTGATCGCCCTGCACTCGCGTGATTCGCAAACTCTGCTGCCGAGGAAGCGGGTGCGGCAGATTGCGTTCGGCGCCGCGCTCACGGCGGCGTTCGTGGCCGGCCTTAGTTGCGGAGGCGGCAGCGGCGGAGGTGGTGGAGTGAGCCCCACGCCCTCCGAATCCGGGACCGTCACCGTGCAGGGCACGGGGCCGAGCACCAGCCATAGCGTGACGATTTCCGTGAGCGTGGACTAACCACAACTTCGAAGTCGAACCCGAAGATAAGGACAAAGAACGGAAACTGGAAAATAGAAACTCGACGCTGGAAACTGGAGATTGGAAGCCCGGCACCTGAAGCTGGATAATAAAACTGGAGATGAGGAGCCGCTGCAGGTTGCCATTTTCCAATTTCTATTTTCCAGTTTCCAGACTCATGCGATCCAGGCGCGCAGGGCATCCGCGAATCTGTCGAGCGTAAGCGGGGCTGTTTCGCGCCTCAGGGGGAATTCCTGGGGCGCAACAACATAGGCTTCGGCGAGGCTCTCGGCCAGACACACGCACGCGGTTGAGCGCTGGTATTCCTCGTAACGGTTGGCGGCCAGCCAAACGTAGAGTGCGAGCATCTCGGCATCGATGGCGCTGCCAGGCAAGTCCGGGACGGGAGGGAGAGGATTTAGTTTCTCGGGATTTTCAAATAAAACCACGCCGGTAAAGGGTTTTGGCTTGTTGCGAATTCCGAACTGCGCCACGAGGAAAGAAGGACGTGCGCGACGTAGCGCTTCCGAGGAGGCCCATTCTACGAAGGAGTTTCCAAACAGCAAGGCGCCGTTGCCGCTGAGATAAAGCGAGCGCAGGAACTCCCGGATCGCGGGTTCTTCCGCCACCTCCGCCGGACACCATTGCGTGACCTCGACTTTGCGGAGATTATCGAACACCGCGTCCGCGTCGGAGAGGTCCTTCCGCATGATATTCATCTCGTGCGCGAAGCTCTCCCGGAAGGAAGCCAGCCTTCCGTAACTGAGCAGGATGGCGGCAGAGGGCGTGGCCCCGGCAGGTCCGCCCGTTCGCAGGTAATCGACCAGGCTGGACCCGGCGTCACACACCCAAGTGTCCGCAAGTGACGAGTGCGGACGGCCCAACGCCACATCCAACAGTCCTCCCGACCGCCCCCCGGCCCCGCCGGGTGTACCTCCCAGAAGAGTTTGCGCGGGATTCTGATCCGCGCCGGATGAAGTCAAATCGAGTTTCAGCGGGCGGCCGATTCCCTGCCACTTCGTCCAAACCGTTTCCGGATCAAGCGGAAGGGGCTTAGGTAGAATTAAGAGAATCAGCCGGCGTTCGGCCTTGCCGGCGGCGGTCTGAGTTTTCGGACCGCGCTGATCAACCACGTCGAAAACCGCCTGCACAGCTCTCCGCCATTCCTGGAAGTACGGCGAGCGGGCCAGTAGAGACGAATTCTCGATCGTTTGTTCGGTGGTCGAGAACTGCTTCCAGTGGCGCACCCCCATCTTTTCCTCGAGTTGCACCACGTCCTGGAACAGGTTGGAAAACTCGACTTCGCTCAGGCTGGCCACGTACACGATCAGGTGCTGAACCGACTGCCGCTCGTATGGAAACTGGTACTCCCACTCGCGAAGATGCTGGTTGGTGAAGGGAAGGAAGGTCAGCGGCAGGCGCTTAAGCAGGCCTTTCCTCAACGCATCCTGAACGTCTTCCGGCAGCTTTTCTTCGGGTCGCATGCCAGCTCCCAACTTGCGCGGGCTTCCAAGGGAACGCCCCCTCGTTCACGGGCTTCGGACCAAAGCCCGGTACCATATATTCTATGTCCCACACAGGCGTTTTTCAATCGGGTGGCGCGGCAACATTCTGAGAATGCTCTCTGTGCGGAAGCGATGCATTCCGCGACAGCCGCCCTACTCACAGGGACTATGCTTGGTGTTAGAATTGAGTTCGGCAAGGAGCCGAGTCAGGGATTCCTATGGCCGGGACAGTTGATTTGCGGCGCCGAAGCTCCTCACGCGGATGTATTCGTCGTGACGAGGCTAAGAGTCCTTCCAAATTCCGGGCTTTCATCACGGAAGCGGAGGCGTTCGCCGCCCTGCGCGGAGTGTTTCTCGCACTCCTGTTGGGGGCGGGAGCCCTTGGGGCAGTCGAGAAGGGCGCTTTAACGGGAACCGTCGTTGGGCCTTCCAAACGCCCAATTCCCGGAGCGAAGGTCACGCTGGCCGCTGCCGATGGGAGCCGGCAAACCGTCAAAGCGGATCAGACGGGGCGCTATTCGTTCCCCTCCCTGGAACCCGCCAGTTACACCCTCGATGTGGAGGCTGCCGGCTATAAGCCTGGCAGGCGAGCTGATGTGCGAGTTACGGGTGGGACCTCCACCACGGTTGACTTGTTTCTAACCGCGAGCGCCCCTTCCCAACCCAATCCAGAGTCCGCCCTTGCACAACCGGCCGGCTTTTACGACGACACAACCTTGAAGGCCAGCGGAGTCCAGACCACGATTGACGCGGCGGGGTATTCCTCCCAAGCTCAGAGCCCGCGACGTTTGTTAAGCGAGGGTCCAAGCCTTTCCCTCAACCCACCCTCTCCCCGCGCGCCGGAAACAGCCAAATCCACAGAAACAGAGCACAGGCTTAGGGAAGCCCTTCGAACGGATCCGGACGATTTCGATGCCAATCATCAGCTTGGAGAGTTTTACCTTTCCGCGGCAAAACCCGCCCCCGGCATTCCTTATCTCGAAAAGGCACAGGATTTGAAGCCTGGAGACGCTTCAAATGAATTCGACTTGGCGCGCGCTTATCTCGGAACCAAGAACGCGGCGAAAGCGCAGCCGCTTCTGCGAGACTTAATCCGCGGCAATGACACCGCTGAATACCACAATCTACTCGGTCAGGCGGACGAAGCGCTGAATGATCCAGCTTCTGCGCTCAAAGAATTCAAGCTTGCGGCGCAGGTGGACCCGAGCGAGAAAAACACGTTCGACCTGGCGAACGAGTTGTTCTTCGTCACCGACAGCAACGGTCCTGCTGTTGAGGCTTTCACGCGAGGCGTCGCCCGTTTCCCCGATTCCGTAAGGATGCACATTGGGCTCGGTATCGCCCTTTACGCGCGCAATTCTTACGATGCGGCAATCGAGGCGCTGTGTCACGCTTCGGATCTCGACCCTTCTGATCCCCGGCCGTATGTCTATCTCGGTAAGATGTACAACGTTTCGAAGGGCCGGGGCGATGAGGTCGCGAAGCGCATGCAGAGGTTCATGGAGACAAACCCAGACAACCCGCTTGCTTACTACTATGGCGCTCTCAGCTTATGGAAAGGCGTTCACGGCGATACGCAAGGCATCGACGAGGCCCGGGTTGAAGCGCTGTTCAAGAAATCGCTGGCGCTCGACCCGCAGTCGGCGGACACGCATCTGCAGCTCGGAATCCTCTACCATGATCAGCGTCGCGAACCGGACGCCATCTCGGAGTTTGAGGCGGCCATCCGCTTGAATCCCGACAATCCCGAGACCCACTACCACCTGGCACAGGCCTACCTCCGCAGGGGCGACAAAGAGCGCGGGCAGCAAGAGTTGAGGGTTTATGAGAAGCTCCGCGCGCGCTAGGGCCGAAAGTCGAAAGTCGAAAATCGACTCGTGACTCTTGGGTGGCGCATACAACGCCGCGAACGTGAAGCAATTCGGAATCTGTCATCCTGAGCGAAGCGAAGGATCTCTGCAGTTGTTCGTACCTCATCGAATCATGGGAAACTGCGGTGATCCTTCGCTTCGCTCAGGATGACAGGCGTTTGATTTTTTCACATCTTCCATTCATGTATGCGTCACTCGAGAATCCCAACCGGCAATCGCAAATCGACAATCACTCGTAGCGCAGCGCCACCATGGGATCTACTTTCGTCGCGCGGTGCGCGGGGATAAAGCTGGCCAACCCCGCGATGGCTAACTGCACGAGCATGATGAGCGCGAAAGTTGAGGGATCAGTAGGCCGGACCGAATAAAGGTACGAAGCGAGAAGCCGCGTCAAGGCCATAGCTCCCGCAAGGCCGGCGGCGATCCCGATCACGAGCCAACTGAGGTTCTGGCGGAGAATTAGCCAGACAATCTGTTGCCTGCGGGCGCCGAGAGCCATGCGAACGCCGATCTCGTGTGTGCGCTGCCGCATACCATAAGAAGCCACGCCGTAGATGCCCACTGCCGCCAGCACGGCTGCAATCGACGCGAAAGCTCCAATCAATAGCAAGATGAACCGCCTTCCCGCGGCTTCTCTCTCCACCCATTCATCCATGGTTTTGATATCGGTGACCGGCTGATCGGGGTCCACTCGCCAAATCTCTTTTTCGACTCGGGGAATCAGCCATGACGGCTCTGCGGCGATGCGCAGAACCAGCGACATCTCCTGCGCCGGCCATTGGTCGTAAGGCATGAAAAGCTCAGGATCGGGAGGCACATCCAGCCCGAGTTGCCGCACATCCCCCACGATCCCTACGATCTCAAGCAGGTGCGGCTTGAACTGCACACGAGTGCCTGCGGAGGTTTCCTCGGCTACGTAGCGGTAAACCACGATAGTCTTGCCGACCGGGTTCTCGGTCGGCCAGTATTTGATTGCCATGCTGCGGTTAATGACACCGACTAGGGGTGAGCTTGCGGAATCGGCAATTCCCAGCTCTCGACCATTCAATAATGGTATTCCCATGGCGCGAAAATAACCGGCGCTGACTGCGTGGTAACCTGCTGTGCCCATCATTTGGTGCGTTCCGGGGATCTCGACCGTGTTGAGCGTTTCGGAGCGCGTCAGGGGCAAATCTACGGTCGCACCTGCGGAGACGACTTCCGGCATCAAAGAGAGACGTCGCAATAACTCGTCGAAATAGGCGGCCTGTTTGTCGGCAGTGGAATACTTTGCTTCAGAAAGGCTAACGTCCATCGTCAAGAGATGCTCGGTACGGAATCCCACGCCCTCTTCAAGCAGCCGAACAATGCTTTTCAGCATCAGACCGGCTCCCACCAGCAGGACCAAGGACAGGGCCACTTCGAGTGCTATCAGCCCCCCGCGCAGGCGGCTGACACGGCCGGTTGCGAGAGAGCTTTGCGCGGGCCGGGTAGCTTTCCAGGCCGGTAAGGCGGCGAAGAGAATGGTCGAGAGCCCCGACAAGAGTGCGCTGAAAACCAGCACTGTCCAATTCAGATGGAGGTTGGCGTCTTGGAGCCGCGAGAAGAGTGAACTGAACGGTGGCGCAATGCGCCCCACCAGCGGTATTGCCCAATAGGCGAGCGCGACGCCGATCGCGCCGCCCGAGCCCGCCAGCAGCAGGCTTTCGGTTAACAGTTGGCGCAAAATTCGCCCCCGGCTTGCCCCCACCGCCGTGCGGATGGCCATCTCGCGCTCGCGCGCCGCACCTTGGGATAAGAGTAGGTTTGCTACGTTGGAGCAGGAGATGAGAAGCACGAAGGCGACCGCGCCCAACAAAAGCCACGCGGTCTGGCTGGCGTCCGAAACGACGTATTGCGCGAGCGATTCGAAAGCGATTCCCCGCGCTTCCGACTCAGGATAGGCTTGCGCGAGACGGGCGACGATGCCGTTCATCTCCGCCAGCGCTTGCTCCTTGCTTACACCCGGAGCGAGGCGCCCCAACACCCGCACGGAATGCCAATTGCGGGCCGGGGTTGGAACGACGGGTACGAAGATGTCGGACACCGGAGTCGCCCAGGGGTGTGATCGAAAGTGAACCCGGGACGGCAACACGCCGACGATCGTGTACCCCCGTCCCTCGAGGTGGATGGGCTTGCCGATGATCCCTGCATCGCCGCCGAATCGCCTCTGCCAGAGCGTGTAACTCAAGATGGCCACGCTTTCGGTGTCCTCGCTCCTGAACTCGCGCCCCAACACAGGTGCAACTCCCAAAGTCGCGAAGAAACCGGGTGTGATGGCCGAACCCTCGAGGCGCTGGGGTTCCGCAGTACCCGTCAGGTTCAGAGATTCGCCTTGATAGGCCGCCAGGGATTCGAACGTGCGGGTTTGACGCTGCCAATCACGGAAGTCTGTGTATGACGCCTGCTCGACGCCGCGTTTTCTCTTGCCCTCAAGGGGAAAGAGTCTGAAAAGCCGCTCCGAATGCGGGTAGGGAAGAGGACGCAGCAAGACCGCATCGAGCAGGCTGAAGACGCCGACGGTTCCCCCGATGCCGAGGGCCAGCGTCAGCGCCGCCACGGCCGTGAACCCGCGATTCCTGCGCAGCACACGCAAACCGAAGCGCAAATCTTGCCAGATCGTCTCGAGGGTCGATTCCCAGCCGACACTGCGGATTTCTTCCTTGACCGCGTCCACGCTGCCCATTTCGACTCGCGCCGCGCGCGTTGCTTCTTCCCGGCTCATGCCGGAACGCATCTTGTCTTTCGCCGCAGCGTCAAGATACTCGCGCAGTTCTTCGTCCATTTCCCGTTCCACTTGCCTCTTGCGGAACAGCGCACGCAGGCCAGCAACGACGCTTCTGATGCGGAACATGGCAATCTCCTTCACCACCAAGGCAAAAAAAAGGCCAAGCAACTTCAACCACCAATCGCCAATCACAAATCACTAATGGCCGGCGCCCTCATGATCCGCGTTATTGCCGCGAGCTGTCGCGCCCACTCCTCGGTTTCGGCTTTCAGTTGCTTCCGGCCAAGATTAGTGAGTTGGTAGAATTTCGCGCGGCGATTGTTCTCCGTGGGCCGCCATTCCGGCTTGATCCGGCCCGCCCGCTCCAGGCGGCGGAAGGCGGGAAACAACGAGCCTGGGTTGACGCGAAACACCCCCTTGCTGATCTGCTCGATCCGCAAGGCGATGCCATAGCCATGCAGGGGTTCAAGCGCCAGGGTTTTCAAGATGAGCATGTCCAGAGTTCCCTGGACCAGCTCGCTGGATTTCATGGTCTCTCCTCTCGACGGTCAAGATGAGAATACACCGTTCCCCTAGACTGTCAAGAGGACGCAAAGACCGAAAACCGAAACTCGAAACTGGAAAATCGAAACTCGACCACACTGTCTCGATTTTCGGATTTCGATTTTCGAGTTTCGATCTTTATTCGTACCGCAGCGCCGCCATGGGATCGACTTTCGTGGCGTGGCGTGCGGGCAGGTAACTCGCAAGAAGGGCGACGGACAACAGGAGCAGAGGAACCAGCAACAGCGTCAGTGGATCGTACGCGCTAGTCTGGTAAAGCGTGGCCCGAATCAGGCGTTCGGCAAGGGGAAACAATACCAATCCGATTCCACAGCCAGACGCAGCGAGCGCGGCGCCGCGTTTCATGACGATCCACCAAAGTCCCGCCTGGTTGGCGCCCAGCGCCATCCGTATGGCCAATTCCCGATGTTGTTGCGCCACCAAGTACGACATCACACCGAACAGTCCAATGAGCGCCAGGGCCAAGGCGATCAATCCGAAGGACAACGTCAGGAGAGTAGTGAAGCGACGCTGAGCCAGCGATTCAGATATTAGTGTGTCGAGGGCCGCGAAGCTGTAAATGGGGAGGTCCCGGTCGAGCGACCAGATCTGCTGCTGGATGCGCGCGTAGAGGTCCTTTTCCTGTGTGCCGCGGTCGGTTCGGAGGATTAAGGCAGTTCGGTCGCTGGTATGGGTCTGAAGTTGGAACATCGAGTGGTAGATCATGGGCGGCGGATCGGCGTCGAGGGCTGAAATGTGTACGTCGCGCGCGATACCGATAATCGTGAACAGCTCGCGCCCGCCCCAGTGAAACCGTTGGCCGATGGGATCCTGCCCGGGAAAATACTGGCGCGCCATCGTTTCGTTGATGATGGCGACCAATGACGTGTTGGGGCGATCCTGGTCTGTGAAGTTCCGGCCCCGCAGAATCGAAATCCCCATGGCATGGAAATATCCCGGCGTCACCAGCGAGTTTTCCGCCCAGTGAAAATCGTCGGGCGCGGCATGCTCGAGACGGAAGCCAATCTGGCGGCTGTCGCTCAGAGGCAAGTGGCTCGCGGCCGCCACGACCTGCACCCCCGGGAGATGCGCGAAGCGGTCGATTAATTCCTTCTGTACAACTTCTCGCTTCGCGGCATTGGGGTAGCGAGCCTCGTCAAACAGAGTACGCACGATGTAAACGCCCTGAGGACTAAACCCAAGAGGGATATTCAAGACGCGCAAGAAGCTCCTGAGCAGCAGGCCGCCCCCGACTAACAGAAGAAGCGTGGCGGCGTTTTCGCCCACGACGATAAAATTCTGCAACCGATCCGTTCCACGCGCCCCGCAGTTTTGCGAGGATTCCTTCAGGCAGTCCTGCGGCGCGACGTGCGAGAGCCGCCACGCCGGAACAAATCCGAAAAGCACCGTAGTCAGCAACAAGAGCACGACCGTAAACACCAGGGCCATGGGCTCGATCGCAACTTCCTCGAGGCGTGGCACGTCTGCCGGGCCGAAGACGCGCACTCCCCTTACCATCACGAAAGCCAAAGCAAACCCGCCGCCGGCTCCTAGAAGGGAGAGCAGAAGGCTCTCCACCAGACACTGCCGCACCAAACGGGATCGAACTGCGCCAATCGCGCTCCGAACTGCCATTTCGTGAGTACGATAACTGCCGCGAGCGAGCAGCAGATTCGCGACGTTTGCGCAGGCGATCATAAGAACGCTAGCGACAGCGGCCATCAGAAGAATCATCAACGGCCGGGCCTTTTGCACTGCGTAGGCGGAGAACTTGTGCACATGAGGAACCACACGGATGTTGCCGGAGTAGAATTCCGGAAGCTGCTGCATAAATCCGGCGGCCACGGAGTTAACATCTGCAAGGGCCTGCTGCTCGCTCACACCCGGCTTCAGGCGCCCGATGAAATTGACGCCAAATTCCATCAAGCGATCCTTCAAGCGGTCTGGAGCGAACACTTCCGGAACCCACAGGTCGGGCCGCTCGGAGAGCGGAGCTCCGTCAGAGGGAAAGTGAAATGACGGCGGCATGACGCCCAGCACCAGATAAGGCCTTTCATCCAGCTTGATGGTCTTGCCCAGAATTCCGGCATCGCCGCCGTAGTGGCGCTGCCACAACGAAAAGGAGAGCACGGCCACTGCGGCGCCTCCGTTGCGCTCCTCCTCGGCTGTGAACACCCGTCCCAGCCTGGGCGAGACCCCGAGGAGCTGAAATACCGAAGCAGTAACCGAAGCGGCATGAATGCGCAACGGATTCCCTTCCCCTGTAAGATTGAATCCCGCGTCTTCATAGGCTCCGGTCTGCACGAAGGTACGGTTGCGGTCGCGATAGTCCAGATATTCTCCGGCTGCCATTCCGACCTCGAGGGCGCCTCCCATCTGCGGCACGGTCTCTGACACCACTGCCAGCTCCGAGGGAGTGCGGTACGGAAGCGGCCGCAGAAGAATAGTGTTGATCAGGCTGAACACGGCAGTGTTGGCGCCGATGCCGAGGGCAAGAGTGAGTACGGCGACAGCAGTGAAGCCGGGATTCTTCCCCAGCATGCGCAGTCCATAGCGTAGGTCTTGCAGCAAGGTTTCAAGCCAGCCCCAGCCCCACATGCCGCGAGTGACTTCTTCCACGAGTCCGACGTTGCCGAATTCGCGTAGGGCGGCGGCTCGCGCCCGCTCCGCGGATTCACCCTGATCCATGCGCTCCTTGGCGGCCATCCGCAAATGGCCCTGGACTTCCTCGTTCAGCGACGTCTCCATCGACTTGCGCCGGAAGAGTGCTCGCAGGCGAAACAGAAGCTTGCTTATCATCAGTGCCTCCACTTCAGTGGCTAGCCACTAGCCACTGCTTCATTCATACCGCAGCGCCTCCATGGGATCCACTTTCGTCGCCCGTCGCGCGGGGATGTAGCTGGCCATAAATGCCACGGCGATTACCCCGAGTGCGGCCGTGGAAATGGGCAAGACGCTGGATGGAGGGAGTCCCTCAATCAGACTTCCGGCGAGTTTCCTGGACCAAAGCGCCACTGGAATTCCTACGAGCAGCCCGGCTGAGACCATCCCCAGCGCGTCCCGCAGCACCATCCAAGTCACCGTGCCGCGCGTTGCGCCGAGCGCCATGCGGACGCCAATCTCTTTCGTGCGCCGCGCCGCTGTGTACGCCAGCAGTCCATAGAGGCCGATTGCGGCGAGGATTAACCCCAGCGTGCCGAATGAGCCGGAGAGCATGGCGATGAGCCGCTCCGGAACGATGGCGGCATCGACCTGCTCGGACATGGTTGTAATGTGGCGCACCGTAGCGCCCTTCAATATCTCGGCAACGCTGCGCCGTACCTCACCCGTCACTGCCTCAGGGGGGATGCTGGTGCGGAGGATGAAATCACTTGCGTCCCTTCTGCCGTCGCCGAAAGCGGTCAAGTAGAGGGTGCGGGGCGGCGCTCCGTGCGCGTCATCGTATTTGGCATCGCCCACGACGCCCACGATTTCATACGGCTTGTCCGGCCCGCCGATGTTTTTCCAATCCTTCTCGATGGTGAGATGCTTTCCGATAGGGTTAGCGTCAGCGAAGTAATATCGCGCCATGGCCTGGTTGATGATCGCGACGCGCGGGCCGCCTTCATCCTGGAAGGTAAAATCACGGCCTGCTAACAAGGGCGTGCCGAGCGTCTGGAAATACTTCGGCGCGATGAATGACATCGCCACGTAGCGGCGGTCCTCAGGCTTCTGCTGGTAGCCTTCCACATTGACGAAGCTCGATGCTCCTGCGCCTGAGATCGGAGTGGGGGAACCGATCGTCGCCGAGCGCACGCCGGGAAGAGCATCGAGTCGCCCCAGCAACTCCTGATATAAGAGAGACAGTTGTTCCGCGGAATACCCGGTTTGGGCCGTGTCGAGGCTCACGAGCAGAAGGTGGTCGCGCTCAAAGCCGAGCTGATTCCGCAGGTCGGACAAATGGCGCGTAAACACGCCGGCGAGGCTCAAGACAACGATGGACAGGGCTACTTGGGCTGCGACCAGACCTTTCCCGAAAAAGCGCGCCGCCCTCGCCTGCGTGGGCCTTACGCCGCCTTGCAACATCGACGCCGGCGCCGATGTCACAGCCCGCAGAGCGGGAACCAGCCCAAATAACACGCCCGTCAGTAATGCCGCTCCGAGGGTGAAAAGCAGCACATGGACATCCGGCTGAACCTCGAACGTGAAATGAGGCGGCAACCCCACAATCTGCCGCCCGGAGAGAAAAATCCGAACCAGCAAGCGAGCGGCGAAGAGCGCCACGAAGATACCAAGCAGGCTGCCCGCGGCCGAGAGCAGCAGCGATTCCGTCATCACCTGCCGCACCAGGCGAAGCCGTCCCGCGCCCAGCGAAACACGCAGCGCCATTTCGCGCTCGCGTGCTGTCGCCCGTGCCAGCAGCAGAGTAGCGATGCTGGTGCAGGCTATCAGAAGCAGCAGGCCCACCAACGCCATCAGGACCAGCAATGGCTGCTCGAATTGGTCACGCAGGAATGCCAGCCCGGCTCCGGCGGGCACGATTTCTAATTTCAATTGCCGCCAAAGGGGATCTTTGCTCTGCTTGCTTATTTCATCGATGGTGAACTGAAACAGCACACTCATTTCCGCTCGCGCTTGCTCGATGGAAACGCCCGGCTTTAAGCGCCCCACCAGGCCCAACTCCATGCCATACAGCGCCGGGGGCCCCGCCTGCGCGCCGGCTGCTTCCGTCCGGCGGGCGTGGCTGATTACCGGCGCCAATCCGACGGGCACCCAGACCTCCGGCCTGGACCAGATCTCCAGTCCAAAAAATTCACGCGGCGCCACTCCGATCACCGTCACGGGCACATTCTGCAAAATGATTCGCTTGCCCAGAATTCGCGGATCCAGATTAAAGCGGCTCTTCCAGAAGGACCAACTCACCACGGCCACTGCCGATTGCGCGCCGCCCATCCGGTCGTCTTCAGGTCCAAGGAGGCGGCCGATTGCGGGCTTCACCCCCAGCAGAGAAAAGAAGTCCCCAACTACGTATTCGCCATCCACAGTCTGGCCACCCAGGCCTTCGCCCCGCAAATCGAACCGGGAGGTACTGAAGCCAATGAGGCCGGAGAAGACGTGATTGTGATCACGAAAATGCTCGTAGCTCTGCCAGGAGTATCCGTTTATACGAGGCTCCCCCGGATATTGGTGCAGCAACTCGACGAGGCTCTCGGGATCTCGGACGGGAAGCAGGCGAAGCATGAGGGTGTTGATCAGGCTGAAGACGCCCGTATTGGCGCCGATTCCCAGCGCTAACGAAAGCACGGCGACGGCGGTAAAACCGGGGCTGCGGCGCAACATGCGCAGGGCGAAGCGAACGTCCTGCCGCAAAGTTTCAAGCCAGCGCCAGCCCCACATATCCCGCGTAACTTCCTTCACAAGCCCGACGTTGCCGAATTCGCGCAGCGCGGCGGTTCGAGCTTGGTCGGCAGATTCACCCTGCGCCATATGTTCCCTCTCGTCCATGCGCAAATGAGATTGGACTTCCTCTTCCAGGTCCTCTTCCCTGGACTTGCGTCGAAACAGCGCTCGAAGGCGAAACCAAAGATCGCTAATCACCAGCATCTCCACTTGGCTCTCCGCCTTTAGTCAGCGGTGTCATTCCGAGCCCTTCGCTGTCGTCCTGAGCCCTTCGCTTGTCATTCTGAGCGGAGCGAAGAATCTCGCTCTGCCGGTCAGGGTAAACTCCGCGAGGAGCCTGTCCTGAACGAAGTGAAGGAATCTCGCTCTGGGTGCTCAGGGTAAACTCCGCGAGGAATCTTGCCCTGATCATTTCCTGCGATCCACCACGAGGCGCAGCTCAGAATGACATCCGTTCCTTCACAGCCCGAACCACTAGCCGCTCCCGCTCGCCGCAGGGTTCATGATCCCGGCGATGGCGCTGACGATCTGGCTCCAGCGGGCCTGTTCCGAGAGCAACTGCCTCTTGCCGGCGGAAGTCAGGCGATAGAACTTGGCGCGCTGGTTGCTCTCCGTTTGTTTCCACTGCGAGGTCACCCAACCCTGCTTTTCCAGCCGGTGCAGCGCCGGGTAGAGCGACCCCGTTTCAACCTGCAAGACTTCGCCCGAGCGGCCGCGAATTGACTGGCTGATCGCGTAGCCGTGCTGCGGCCCCCACTGCAAAGTCTGGAGGATGAGCATGTCGAGGGTGCCTTGCAACAACTCGATGCGATTTTGATAGAGTTCTTTCTTGAGTTTCACCATGTAGGCACTCTACATCCAAGGATGTAGAATGTCAACACCCTGTTTTCGATGTTCCCGCGCCAGGGGTGACACGGGCCGCGATTTCCGGGACGTCAAGTTGTTTGTTCTGGTATACTCCCACCCCTCTTGAGGGCTCAGCGCCAGGCACGAAAGAGTCATCCGGCCCGAGCTTCGAGAGGCATGCTCGGCCGATCATCGGCAAGGGCAGGGCGGGCCATTTCTCCACTCGTGGCGAGTGCAGCCCACGGCTTGCCATTCCCTGCATGCATCTTGCTGCCGGAATGCATTCCCATGCTTTTCAAAGCTTTCAGTGCCGCCGTCTTCGGCATCGACGCATACCCGGTTGAGGTCGAGGTCGATATTTCTGCTGGCTTGCCCAATTTCACCACGGTGGGTTTGCCCGACGCCGCGGTTCGCGAGAGCCGCGAACGCATACAATCCGCCATCAGGAATTGCGGGCTGGAATTTCCCTTCCAAAAGATCACCGTGAATCTTGCTCCAGCGGATGTGAAGAAGGAAGGCTCCGGATTTGACCTCGCGATCGCCCTGGGAATTCTGGGCACCACAGGTGTTGTCTTGAAGGCAGACCTCAAGAACACATTGTTCTTGGGCGAGCTTTCGCTCGATGGCAGCCTGCGCCCGATTAAGGGCGCTCTTTCGATTGCCGCCATGGCGCGGCAGAAGGGCTTCGAGCGGATGGTGCTGCCGCTGGAAAATGCCAGCGAGGCGGCGGTGGTGGAAGAGTTGAAGATTTACGGCCTGCGGTCTTTGCCCGAGGCCCTGGACTTTATCAACGAGACGCGCGAGTTCGCGCCGGCCAAGGTGGACAGCGCCGCCCTGCTGGCTCAAGCCAGCCAGTACAGCGTGGATTTCCGCGACGTCAAAGGGCAGCTTCACGCCAAGCGCGCCATTGAA